>Ga0256406_1001923_pt1 | contig 31540 bp, 24 predicted proteins | sample RumenRJG_03DNA_FD_185986 | JGI IMG/M metagenome (GOLD analysis project Ga0256406, IMG submission 185986) | Bovine rumen microbial communities from Lethbridge, Alberta, Canada - RJG_03 | ecosystem: Host-associated > Mammals > Digestive system > Stomach > Rumen | place: Canada: Alberta | collected... | reverse complement strand
TCAATGAACTCGACAAGGAACTCCAAAGAAGAGGTCATAGATTTGTCCGGTATGCAGATGATTGCATCATCTTCTGCAAATCGGAAAAGAGCGCAAACCGCACACTGAAGAACATAGTGCCATTCATTACCGACAAGCTATTTCTCAAGGTCAACCTTGACAAGACAACGGTAGCTCCCATTACCAAGATCAAATATCTGGGTTATGGATTCTACCGCTTCAAGGGTAAGTGCAGACTCAGACTGCACCCCAAGGCTCTTCGTAAGGTCAAAGGCAAGTTGAAAGAACTGACCTGCCGTGCCAACCGGTGGAGCAACCCTCAGAGAGAGGCTCGGCTCAGACAGTTCGTGCGTGGGTGGGTCAGCTACTTTCGTCTGGCGGACATGCGTAAGATCTTGTCCGAGCTGGACTCGTGGCTCAGGCGGAGGATACGGGCTATCTACTGGAAACAGTGGAAGAAGGTCAGAACCCGTTACAGAAACCTGAGAGCATTGAAGGTCACCGGTGACTACTTGCATATGATGGCCAACAGTAGGAAAGGCCCGTGGAGGATGGCTCAGGTACTGAACTCCGCGCTTACTACATCGATACTCCTCGGTCTCGGATATCCATCCTTGCTGAACGAGTATGACAAAGTTCACGTTAACGTTTGAACCGCCGTGTACCGAACGGTACGCACGGTGGTGTTGGAGGCGGGTGAAATCCCCGTCTACCAGATTATGTTCGTTTATAGTTCGCCTCTCATAATAACCCCGATGCCATGACGTAAAACGGAGGGTAATAATGAGCAGAATGCGAATGATCCAATATTACGAAGTCCTGGGACTGGAATGGGGGACCTTGCCGGAATCGGCGAGGGACTGTGATGCCCTGATTGAAAGAACCTGCGCACGGATTCTGGATACGGAAAAGCCGGATTCCAGTGCTCCGGATCTTCTGCAGTCCTGGTGGAAGGACAGACGGGATCTGATTCTGGAGGTCAGGAGTCTACTCGGGTCTTCGGCGACAAGAGAGAAGGTTACGGAAGAACTGAAGAGAATCTATGCTGTAAGCGTCCGGGAGGATCCCATGGAGCCGTTCTCCGTCCTTGGCATCGATCTTCTGAAAGAAGCAGGTATCAGGAGAGATCAGAAGTTTGAAGGGATCAGCAAAGAGCAGGACGCGAGAATTTTCGAGAAGGCAAAGAAGGCCTATCTCTTTCTCGAGAAGAAGAAACATGAGGACAATTTCCCGGAAGGAGCAGAGAAGGAGTGGCATTCTGCACGGGCGAAGATGATCAATCATGCCTTTTCGCTCATCTCGAAGGAAGACGGACGCCGCAGCATCTACAGAAGACTTGATGCCTGCAGAGAGCGCTTCCTTGTGAGACAGCGACGGAAAGAGGCGCAGAAAGAGGGGACAGGGGAATACCGGAGTACATGCAATCCGACAATGGAGCAGTTTGCAAACTTCCTCGGACGGGCAGAGGCTGCGGCGGATGCGGCGTCTCTTTCCCTCTCCTTTGCCGAGAACTCCATGCATGATGGTCAGGTATGGACACCGGTTCGTCTGTCCCATGTGCGATCCCTCTATGAGGATGCGCAAAGGAAGAGCGATGCACTGACACGAATCGATGAGATGATGGATGCCATCTGGGAGGATCACCCGGCATACCGGAGACAGTGTCTTGTGTATCGGAGACTTCGCCGGAGAACAGAGCATGATCTTGCACGGTGCGAAGCCCTGATGGAGGAGATGGAGGCCGGTGAGCCGGGTGTTCGGACAAGGAAGCTTCGAAGGGCACTGCTCGCTGCTACAGCAGCCGCGGCCTGCGCCGGTGCCCTCCTTGTGATCGGCCTTCGCTGGAGCAGCGCAGAGAGCACTGCTCAGAGGCAGCAGTACCAACAGGAACAGCAGGATTACATGCGAGGGGTCGACCGCACCTATGCGGACAGAGCGCCGGGAGAAACACAGGTGCAGATGCCATAGGCCGTATTCGGGGGTATACTTGAGAAAACACCTGCATGTGAATTCGGAGGAACTGCCTTGAATTGCCCCTACTGTGGAAGTGAACTGCCTGATGGAACGAAGATCTGCCCCGGCTGCGGCGCGGATCTGACCCATGAAGATCTGCCGGACGGAACCCCGGAAACGGTCCGCTGCCCCGGCTGCGGAAAGACCGTCGATGCCAGTCTCCTGTTCTGCCCGAACTGCGGGGCTGCTCTCCATTCGGACGAGGGTCCGAAGATGCGGCCGGATACCAGGACAGAATCCATGTTTGAGGGCGCAAATCAGGATACCCAGTGGAGGCCGCCCCTTCCTCCCGGAGTCTCCCCTGCCTGGCGGGTAAGAAGCAAGACAGCGGCAACACTGCTTGCCTTCTTCCTCGGAGGGTTCGGAGCACACGAGTTTTACCTGGGTCATCCGAAGAAGGCGATTCTCTACATTCTGTTCGCTTTTTCCGGTTTTCCGATGATTATCGGCATCCTCAAGGGTGCCCAGTATGTGCTGGAGTCGGACGAGGATTTCATGCGGGACAATCAGGTGCTGCTCGAGAGATACCGGCAAAGTTAAATTGTAGTAAAGAATCTGTAATGCCGAAAAACAGGCGCCGGTTCAGAATAATGTAAAAGATTTCGAATATAGAGACAATAATAAAATTCCGGGAAAGATGATTGACTTCATATCGATCTCATGGTACCCTTTAGTCATCAAAAGAAACAACATTCTTCCACCTGACGAGAAAGGGAACAGGAAGAAAATAATCCCGGGAGGTACGGTCCAATCGGCATTTGAGGTTCCACAGATCCATAAAGCAAATTTCAGCAGGAGGTACAGACCGAAGTACTAGACAAGGTCCAGAGTTCCATAATGACACCAGAAAACGAGTTAGCTTTTCAAGCTGCTCCTTAAGGGTTGGTACAGTCCGATGAAATAAGTAAGCTCCAAAGATCCAGAACGACGAAGAAGCTTAAAACAGATTCCAAAGGTACAGACCAATGAAGAGGTAACGTTCCAGGCCTTATAATCCGCAACTGATGTTTGAATGAAACGGAGGTACGGTCCGTTGGGCTAGACAGTAAGGCTTCCAAAATCGAAAACACACAGAAACTGGTGAATACCAATGCAGAAGTAAGTTTTTCCTGTTAACAATGATTGATCTGCCAAGGACAGATCGGAAACCGGTTCTCTTTCGATGACGAGAAAGTCGAAAGATGTGAAAACCGTTTACAGCAGATAGAGTTGATCGATACTTACGACTGGTACAGACCAATGGGAACATAACGTAGACGATCCTTCAAGGAGCAGTAAGAAGTACATGGGATCGCAGACAACTGAATATCCAATACCAACAAGGAGGTACAGTCCGTTGGATGAGTCCATGTGAAAGGGACATCAGAAATGAAATTGATCTGATGTCCCTTTCTTTATGTCCTCTCCTGTTGTATAATGCCGATAATTCATAGCAAACAGATGTGATTACTTAGTTAATAAATCGGAGGAACAGGGGATGGCAGAGGATACCTTTGATTATGAGATCGTAAACGGCAGAAAGATCCGCGTGCGGCCGACAGAGGCCGGGACGGAGATCGACGGGAACGGATATTTCCGGCGGCAGGGGAATCACTTCACAACGCCCTTTGCCGATACGGACGGCAGCATTCCCGGGGAACCGGAGCCTGGAAGAATCGCGGGAGAGGATCTGTACGGGAAAGCAACCACGGCGGGCGATCACAGGGTGCTGAAGGCAGAGCCCTATCGCTACCGTCTTGTCTGGGCCAAGCTCTGCCACTGGAGCAACCGTGCGGCCATCGTTCGGGAGCTCGAGGGACTGGAGGATGCGATCTCCGTAAACCTCGCAGAGCATGCGGAACATGAAAAGGACCTCGGCTGGGAATTTGTCTACAACGACAAAAACACCGATCCCGTAACCGGGGATCAGTTCCTGTCAGAATCCTACTTCCGAGCAGACTATGACTACGGCGGAAGGACGACCGTTCCGGCACTCATCGACCTGAAGGCACAAAATGGCCCGTCCGTCGTGAACAATGACTACAACTGGCTGACGGTCTACTTCGAGACGGCTTTCCGGCCGTTCCACAAAAAGGGCGCACCGGATCTGTACCCGAAGGCTCTCCGGCATGAGATCGATGCTCAGAACCTCTGGCTTTTCGACAACATCAACAACGCGGTGTACCGCTGCTGGTTTGCCCAGACAAAGGAGGGCTATGAGCAGGGATATCGCACCTTCTATGCGGCGATGGACGTCCTGGAAAAGCGCCTTGCAAAGAACCGGTTCCTGTTCGGGGATTATGTCACCGATTCGGACGTGAGACTGTATGTGACCCTCGCCCGTCTGGATATCCGGTACGCGTTCCAGCTGGGAGAGACGAGACACCGGCTTGTCGATTATCCGAACCTGTGGGGCTATGCAAGGGATCTCTGGCAGGTACCGGCCTTCCGGAACAACACGTACTTTGCGGACTTTGCAAATCCGGAGACCAACGATGTCGGCATCTACCGGGCAAGCTACAACTACCGCTTCCTTCGGCAGATCGATTTTGACAAGCTCTGGGGAGAGGAGACAGACCGGGCAAAGCTCTCGAAGGATCCGGAGCACCGCTTCCTTCCGGAGACGGACGGCGGCAGTGCAAGGACAGAGGATGGCTTCGAGGGGTATGCCCTGACAGCAGAGGAAAAGAAACTGCGGGAAAAAGATGATGCAGCCTACAAAGCCATCCGGGAGGTTCACTCCTGGAAGATCGAGAAGGTCGATGAGCCTGCGGTGAAGAGCCCTGCCGATTTCCCGGCTTTTGTCGATGATCGGAAGGCACAGAAGGAAGCAATCGAAAAGGAGATCGCATCTCTTCCGGACGGACCGGACATCCGGGCAGAAGGAAAGGATGCAGAGGATCTTGCCGCATACCTCGACACCAACGTGACCTCCGCGATCACAACGCTCCTGACGTCCGTCCATCTGCAGGACTTCACGGACGCCTATGAGAGACTGTATGCCGCCTTCGATGCCCTGGACGAGCGCCTTGGAACAAGGCGCTTCCTTCTGGGAGATCATGTGACGGAGGCGGACATCACCCTGTTCACCAGCCTTGTCCGGTTTGACGCGCAGTATTCGAGGAACCTTGGTGCGACAAAGCACCGGCTCGTCGACTATCCGAACCTGTGGGGCTATGCAAGAGACCTCTACCAGATCCCTGCATTCTTCCACAACACAAACTGGAAGACCATCATCGCCGCTGCGGATCCGAAGACGGAGGGTGCTGCATACAGTCCGAATACCTTCTATGATCTCGTTCTGCCGACCAGTGATCTCGATGCACTCTGGAAGAGGGAGACCGACCGGGCATTCCTGTCCGCAGACCCGACCCATGAGTTCCTTCTTACCGACAACAGAAGGTTCTATCGGTAGACAGAAGAGAAACAACAGAACACACAGCATAAACACGCCGCTTCAGCATCTGCCTGAGGTGGCATGTTTTGTTTTCCGGACCCGTTCCCGTCCTTTCCCTGATGACCGGTCATAGGAAGCGGGTATAACGGAAGACGTTTACAGGCACGGCGGGCGGTGGTAGGATGTCGGCATCAGATAAAACATATATAAAACATAGGATTACTGTGAATACAAACCGCTGTTCATCTCCCTCAGCTTACTGCCGGGAGTGCTGGGCAGGGGAGAGGGAATGGGAGGACAAAGTCATGGCATCGAACGCCTGCGATATCTTTGCACACAGAGCTGCTGCTGCGAAAGCACAGGATGTTTACACTGACGAGGAGGCAGAGCGGCACGCACAGGAAGTCGGAGGTCTTGCACCCCGGCCGATGGAAACGAAAAACGAGATCGATGAGCGCGGTGCCTTCGTCCGGCAGCCAAACTCCTTCATCGTCCCCTTCGGCGAGAAGGAGGGCGAGTGGAAGGCAGAGGCCGGACGGTATGCGATCTACTGGGCCCACGGCTGCAACTGGTCCAACCGTCCGATCATCGCAAGGGACATCCTGGGACTGCAGGACGTGATCCTCGATCAGACAACCTCCCACTCCGGAGAGACAAACAAGTACGGGCACGGTTTCGGACATGAGCCGGGACATAAGGATCCGCTGACCGGCGTGTACTTTCTCTCGCAGTTCTACAAGAATGCAAACCCCGACTACAAGGGAAGAGCAACGACACCGACACTGGTGGACATCAGGGAGAAGAAGGCGGTCAACAATGATTACCACCGCCTGACCAATTACATCGAGGTGCAGTTCAGGAAGTTCCAGCCCGTCGATGCGCCGGATCTGTATCCGAAGGCCTACCGCCGGGAGATTGACCAGCTCAATGACTGGCTCTTCCCCCACGTCAACAACGGCCACTACCGTATGGCCTTCTGCCAGACGCCGTTTGCTTACTGGTCATCTTACAATGACTTCTACGATTCCCTCGACAAGCTGGATCAGCGCCTTGAGACGAACCGGTTCCTGTTCGGCGATTACATCACCGACTCCGATATCCGCCTGTACGTGACTCTGGTCCGCTGGGACTTCGGCTATTACCGCAGCATCGGACCGACGAGAAAGCCGATCTACGACTACAAGAACCTCTGGGGGTACCTCAGAGAACTCTACTGGGAGCCCTCGTTCCACAAGACCCAGTTCGTGAACGAGCTGGCAGCGGGCAATCAGAGCGCGAATGCCGACCGTGACCTGTTTGTGGACTGGAACCAGCGGATCGCCTCGAAGATCAACCTCGACGAGTTCTTTGCCTATGATGGCTGGAGAAAGAAGCTCTCGAACCATCCGGACGAGATCTACTTAAGACACCCCGCAGGAGAGAGCCCGGAGGATTACCAGAGCGAGATTTCGTTCTCTCCCTGGAACCGACCGGATCAGAAGGACCGCGAGGCGGACGATCCGGCGAACAGCCCGCTGGATGTGGACGCATCGATCAACCCGCTGAAGGGCAAAATCGACGCCTGACATACAGGAGGCAGCATGGAAATCTACCGTGTGACCAGACAGTCAAAGGACTGGCTCCTCAAAGCGTATGACTACGCCCGTATGGACGCCTTCGTGTTCGGACAGAACATTCCCCTGGAGTGTGAGTTTGACCATGATGATCCGGACGAGGATCTTGAGGCGGTGGTGCTCATCGAGGACCACAAGCCCCTCGCCGGCTGCAGGATCACGTATCCGAAGGAGAATGCGGCGCGGATCGGCAGGGTCTGCGTGATCCGGGAAAAGCAGCGCTCCGGAGTGGGACATGTTCTTCTTGCGGAGGCCGAGAAGTGGATCCGGGAGAAGGGAATCCATCATGTCCTCATCAGCTCCCAGGACCGGGCACAGGGCTTCTATGAGCGCTGCGGCTATCATCTGGTGCCGGGTGTTGACCCGGACATCCTGGAGGGAAACAGGCCCCGGGAGCAGAAGGAAGAGGAGAAAAAGGACCGTCCGTCCCTTGGCTTTTCCTGCGTGCTTGTGGAAAAATATCTGGACTGACAGGGTCCATTACGATTGACGATTCGCCGTCTGATCCGTAACTTAGGTTATGAGTCAGGCGGCTTTTTTGCTGTCACAAATCAGGAGGTAAGAGACATGGTCAGGCATATCGGAATCGTGAGTCTGTCGGCAGGCGTCATCGGAGAGGCTTCTGTGCGGCATGAGGTGGAGATCGGGCTTGCAAGGCTGAAGGATTACGGCATTCAGGTATCCATGATGCCGCATGCGATGAGTGGTATTGCGTATGTGAAGGACCACCCGAAGGAGCGGGCAGAGGATCTGCTCCAGGCCCTTCAGGATCCCTCGATCGACATGATACTCTGCGCGGTCGGAGGGGACGATACCTACCGCCTGCTCCCGTATCTGTTTGACCATGAGGAGCTTGCAAAAGCGGCCCAGCCGAAGATCTTCCTCGGGTTTTCGGATACGACGATCAACCACCTCATGTTTCACAGAATCGGTTTTCCGACCTTCTACGGGCAGGCGTTCCTCCCCGATGTCTGCGAGCTGGAACCTCAGATGCTGCCGTATTCGAAGCGGTACTTCGAGGAACTGATCCGGACCGGGACGATTCACAAGATTACACCGTCCGATGTCTGGTACGATGAGCGGACGGACTGGTCCGCGAAGGCAGCGGGGACGGGAAGGGTTTCTCACCCCAATGAGGGCTTTCGCCTGCTGCAGGGAGAGCCGGTGTTTTCCGGGGAGATCCTCGGCGGCTGCATCGAGTCGCTCTTTGACCTCTTTGACAGCACAAGGTATGCGGGGAGCGCAGGGCTTTGTCAGGCGTACGGCCTCTTCCCGCCTGCAGCTGACTGGCAGGGGAAGATCCTGCTTCTCGAGACCTGCGAGGAGCTCTCAAGTCCTGCCCACTACCGGCTAATGCTCGAGACTCTTGGGAAGACCGGTGTCTTTGATGCCGTTTCCGGAATCCTGTGCGGAAAGCCGATGAACGGGAAATACCAGGCAGAGTATGAGCACATCATTGTCGAGACCGTGGGCAGAAGGGACCTTCCGATCGTCTCCAATATCAACATCGGCCATGCAACGCCCCGCTGCATCATCCCCTTCGGCGTCCCCGCTGTGGTGAATGCTGGACTGCAGGAGATCACCTTCTCAGGTCGCGGACTCCTGGGCTGATGCTTCCTTATTGTCCTCCTTCTTCCGGTTGCGGGAGCGGTACTCCCTTGGGCTCATGCGCATGATGTCCTGAAAGACCCGGTTGAAGGTGCGCTGGCTCTCAAATCCGGACTCCATCCAGATGTCCGTGATCGGCCTTGCCGTGTAGAGAAGGAGCGAACAGGCGTACTGGGTGCGGGTGTTGTTGACATAGCCGTTGAAGTTTGTGTGGAACAGCCCGGAGAAGAGCCGTGAGAGCGTGTAGGGGCTCACGTACAGGTCCCTTGCAACCCCCGTGAGGGTCAGAGGCTCCCGGAAGTGCGCGGCGATGTATTCGACGCACCGGTACACCAGATCGCCATCCTCCCGGGACGGGCGGGGCCGTAGGGTCATCTGGGGCATGGAGCGGGAGAGAATGATCTGGATGAAGGCCTGGACAATGGCACTGTCGGTTGCCATATCCGACGCGGGTGCAAGGATCTCATCGAGCCCGGTATGAACCGTCACATCGTCCGAGGTGGTGGCGGGCAGCGGCACCATCCGGTCCGGGTGCGCCTCCTTCTCATCGGCAAGGAGGGAATGCATCGCATAGACGACGTCCGGGTGGACGACAGACGCCGGGATCACGGGATTTTCCGGGATGAAGTTGTGCATATTCTCGTAGAAGGAGCCGCAGTACACCGTGGCTGCACGAAGGACGATCATGGTTCCGTCCTGACTGGGATCGAACACCTGCGTGTGATGGACGACGCCGGGGAAGATCAGGGCGACATCGCCGCGGTCCATGTGGTAGAACTCCTGCATCATCCCGAGCTCAAAGCTTCCGGAGAGCACGTAGATGATCTCGAGGGAGTTATGAAGGTGCGGAGAAAAATGGCTAATCTTCCGGAGATAAATTTCAAAACCGGCCTCTGAAATCTGATACACTGGTCTCATAGAAAAATTCCTTATTATGTAAAAATGAACTATTTACATCGACTTTCCGGGAGCCCGGAACTCGCTCTGAAAGTCCCGAAAACATGCCATTTTCAGCCAATGGCAGAACTGTTGCGGCACAATTTCAGAAATTGAGTAAATTTATTGGAAACGTTTGCAGTGATGGATCGTGGTCGAAACCATGGTTTGAAATATGCACGTAAACGATTTCACTGAATTTCCGGCCGAGTCAGAGTAAAAACGCAAGATCTGGCTACTTTTTATTAAAATATGACATGTATTCTAGAAGATCGGGCCGTATAATGCAAGGCGTAAGGAACAAGGAAAGAGATCCGGAACGAAACAAGATCACGGATCGGACAGTTCCCGAATGAAATTGCACAGACCACAGCTTTGATTAAAGCATTGAATTTTACCCCCCCTTGCAATGCAAAAGCTGTTACGACCCTGAGACATCGAAAACCCGATCGGTGTCTCTTTTTTTGTGCTCCGCGTGGTATGATAGGGACGCAAACAGGGGCTGTTCGGGGGTCGTTAAAGGAGATAAGTGATGGCTGCAACTGGACTGGAAGCATATACCGAGGCGAGGAAGCTTGGCCTGAAGGCCTGCCGCCGCGCGGTTGTGAACGGGCATTCCCCGTATCCGGCTGTTCTCGATGATATCCTGAAGGAATACGATGTTCTGGCAGAGGTGCCAGTGGGACTCATGGAGCTGCCCCTCGACATGGTCGCCGGCACAAGAACCGCGGGAAGGACCACCGCGTTCTCGAACAACTTCATGCCGATTCTGAAGGAGGGCACGGAGTTCCAGATGAAATGGTCCAACCTCTATGAATCACAGATGGACGTTGGCATCCACGACCCCATCAAGTGCTATGAGTTCCTGAACCGGTTCTATGTCCTCGAGGGCAACAAGCGCGTGTCGGTGAGCCGCTACTGCAAGCTCTCCGGGATCATGGCGGATGTCACGCGCGTCCTGCCCCGCCGCTCCGATGCGAAGCGGATCCGGCTCTACTACGAGTTCCTGGATTTCTTCAAGGTCTGCCCGCTCTATCAGATCGAGTTCACCCAGGAGGGCTTCTACAGCCGCTTTGCCGAGGCCCTCGGCCAGAACCTGACCGATCCCTGGCCGGACGAGCTCATCGAGACGATCAAGGCCGCGTACGCGACATTTGAGAAGCTTTACGTGAACCGCGGCGGCGACAAGCTCGAGACCACGACGAGCGATGCCTTCCTCGTCTATCTGAACTTCTATCCGATCGGGACGCTGCTTGAGGACTCCAGCGACGTGATCTCCTCGAGGATCACAAGGCTCTGGAACGAGATCCTCACCGAGTCGACGGACTCCGTGACCCTCGTCGAGGATCCGAAGCAGATCCGGAAGGATACGGGACTTCTCGACGTGTTCCGCTCCGCGCCGGACTACTCGGTGGACAAGCCGCTTCGCGTGGCGTTCATCTACGACAAGAACCCGGAGAACTCCCGCTGGATCTACGGGCATGAGCTCGGGCGCAATCACCTGGTGTCCTACTACGAGGGACTCGTGGACGCCGTGAAGTTCGAGGACTGCGACAGTGATGAAAAGATCCAGAAGGCCATCGATACGGCAGCGGCCGACGAGGACAGCCTGGTATTCACGACGAGTCCAGCGATGATGCCGGCAACGCTGCGCTCTGCGATCCACTATCCGAAGATCAGCTTCCTCAACTGCTCGATCAACCTCTCGTACAATGCCGTCCGCACCTACTACTGCAAGATGTACGAGGCCAAGTACATCCTCGGCGCCCTCGCGGCCTCGATGGCGGAGAACCATAAGATCGGCTACCTTGCGGACTATCCGATCTACGGGTGTGTCGCAAACATCAATGCCTTTGCCATCGGCGCCTCCCTTGTGGACCCGAAGGCAAAGATCTACCTGCAGTGGTCGTCGAGAAAGGGCGAGAGCTGGCGCGAGTGGTTTGCAAGAGAGGGCGTCCGCGTGATCTCCGGCCCGGACCTTATCATGCCGAAGAGCCCGTCCAGGGAGTATGGCCTGTACCTTGTGGAGGACGATGGCACCGTGACGAACCTTGCGATGCCGGTGATGAACTGGGGCACCTACTACGAGCAGATCGTCCGCCGTGTCCTCGAGGGCAACTGGGAGGCCATGGGAAGCTCGAAGAAAAGAGAGGCTGTGAACTACTGGTGGGGCATGCAGACGGGGGTTGTCGACGTTCTCTGCTCGGAGCGCCTGCCCTATACCTCGAAGAAACTCGTCGAGATCCTGCGCCACGGGATCATCACCGAGCAGATGCGGCCCTTCGACGGGGAGCTTCATTCCCAGAAGGAGACGATCAAGACGGTGCAGGATCCGCTGCTTACGAATGAGCAGATCATCGAGATGAACTGGCTCAACGACAACGTCATCGGCTCCATCCCCGAGACGCAGGATCTCGTGGAATCGGCACAGGGCACCGTAAAGGTCGCCGGCATCGACGAGAAGGAGCAGACGGCAAAGAGTCTGAATGCCGATGCAAAGGCAGAGGACGGAAACAGCGCAAAGAGCGAATAAGGGTCACAAACCGCCGGACAGGGCGGTATCGGAAGAGAGCCTGAACAAATGAAAGTGCTGGTAGTTGCGGACGAAGAAAACAAGGGGCTGTGGGACTACTTTGATCCCGCACGTGTCAAGGGAGTGGATCTGATCCTCTCGTGCGGCGATCTCAAGTCTTCCTATCTTGAGTTTCTCTGCACGATGGTGAACTGCCCCGTGCTGTATGTGAAGGGAAATCACGACGGCCACTATACGTACAAGCCGCCGCTTGGCTGCGATGACATCGACGGGAAGGTCTATGACTTCAAAGGGCTTCGGATCCTTGGCCTTGGCGGGTCCATGCGCTATATTCCCGATGCCCCGAATCAGTACACCGAGGAGGAGATGCAGCAGCGCATCAAAAAGATCCGCCGGCAGGTGACGATGATGAACGGGTTCGATATCCTGCTGACCCACGCCCCGGCAAAGGGATACGGGGATCTGCCGGATCTGCCCCACAACGGATTCCAGTGCTTCAATGATCTCATGGAGAAGTGGAAGCCAAAGTACATGTTTCACGGGCATGTCCATCAGAACTACAGCCGGGATTTCCAGCGGGAGACGATTCACCCGTCCGGAACGCGCATCATCAATGCCTACGACAGCTACATGATCGAGATCCCGGACGATGCCCACCCGGCACCCGGAAAGACCGGCTCCGCCCTCTATGATCTCTACGTCAGCATGAAGTTTCGAAGACGCAATGCCTTTTAATTCGCAGATGAAAGGAGTGACATCATTGTCTGACAGCAGGCATTCTGCATCAAAACCGAAAGATACCGTCCGGAAGGTCGTCTTTGCCGCCGTCTTTGCGGCGATCACCTACGTGGTATTCACCTACCTGTCCATCCGCATCCCGACCCCGGGAGCGGGGCAGGTCTCGGTCCACCTCGGCAATGCCTTCGTGGTGCTCGGAGCGCTGCTTTTAGGACCCGTGTACGGCGGCCTTGGCGGGGCGATCGGCCTTACCATCGCGGACCTCATTGATCCGGTCTACATCGTCGAGGCGCCGATCACGTTTGTGATCAAGTTTCTGATCGGCCTGATCACCGGCGTCATCGCCCACAGGCTTTTCCATCTCTCGACGGAAACCGACCGCCACAGGATCTTTCTCGGAACCCTGATTCCGTCGATCGCAGGCCTTGCCTTCAACGCCATCTTCGATCCGCTCCTTCGCTACTGGTACCGGATCCTGATCCTCGGGAAACCTGCGGCGGAAGTGTCCTTTGCGATCAATGCGGCGGTCACGCTCCTGAATTCCGTGGTCTCCCTGGTCGTGGTCATGGTCCTGTACCTGGCCCTTCGCGTGCCGCTCAGAAAGGCGGGACTCTGGTTCCGGATCGCATAACCGCTTTGTCATAAAACTTTGAGAACCAGGGCAGGTGCCGGTAAAATTAGCGGCACCTGTTTTTCGTGAGGAGGAACCCATGCAGGACATCACCGTACGTGTTGCGGATCCTGAAAAGGACGCAGAACGGCTTCTTGAAATCTACAGCCCGTATGTTGAAAAGACCGCGATCAGCTTTGAGATGGAGACCCCGACTTTAGAGGAGTTCCGGCAGCGGATGGAGCACACGCTCTGCCGCTACCCCTACCTTGTTGCGGAGCAGGAAGGCAGGATTGTCGGCTATGCGTACGCGGGGCCCTTCAAGGAGCGGGAGGCGTACGACCACGCGGTGGAGACGTCGATCTATCTCGACAGCACCTGCCGCCATCAGGGCATCGGAAAGAGGCTGTATGCGGCGCTCGAGAGGTCGCTGTCCCTGATGAACGTCCTGAACCTCAATGCCTGCATCGGCGTTCCGGAAGAAGGAGAGAGCCTTCCCTTTCTGGATAACAACAGCTGTGACTTTCACGCCCACCTTGGCTACCGCCTCGTCGGACGCTTCCACCAGTGCGGGTACAAGTTCGGGACGTGGGTCGACATGGTGTGGATGGAAAAGATGATCGGCGATCACAGGGACACCCCGGCGCCGTTCCTTCCCTTCCCAGAGGTGCGGGACAGACTGGGAATTCTGTAAGAGCTCCCTGCGTGGTATACTTTCCACAGATCTTTTATCAATCTTTGACAGGAGCTGTTTTTCATGGATGCATGTGCCGTTCTGATCCCCTGCTACAACGAGGAACAGACGATCGCGAAGGTGGTCCGGGACGCGAAAAAGGCGCTCCCGGACGCCACGATTTACGTCTACAACAACAATTCCACAGACCGCTCGGCTGAGCTTGCAAAAGAAGCCGGCGCTATTGTCCGCAGCGAGTTCATGCAGGGCAAGGGCAATGTCATCCGCAGGATGTTTCGGGAGATCAATGCCAGGTGCTATGTCATGGTGGACGGGGACGATACCTATCCCATGGAGTCCGCGCCGCAGATGGTGGACCTTGTGCTGCACCACAACGCTGACATGGTCATCGGGGACCGGCTCTCGTCCACGTATTTCGAGGAGAACAAGCGCCCCTTCCACAACGCCGGAAACTCTCTCGTGCGCGCTTGTATCAATCACCTGTTTGACTGCAAGATCACCGACATCATGACGGGCTTTCGGGCCTTCTCCTATGACTTTGTGAAGACCTTCCCCGTCATGTCCCGCGGCTTTGAGATCGAGACCGAGATGACGATCCATGCGGTCTACAACAACATGCAGATCGAGAACGTCGTCGTCGAGTACCGGGACCGCCCGGCGGGCAGTGTGTCGAAGCTCAACACCTTCTCGGACGGCTGGCGTGTCATTAAGACCATCTTCAACCTCTACCGAAACTACAAGCCCCTGGGCTTTTTCGGAATTCTCGCGGTGCTCCTGCTGTTTATCGCCGTGATGTTCTTCATCCCGGTCTTTGCCGACTACGTAAGGACCGGCCTGGTCCGCCGCTTCCCGACGCTGATTGTCTGCGGCTTTACGGGACTTGCCGCCCTGCAGTCGTTTTTCTCGGGGCTGATCCTCTCGAACATGGACCGCAATGCGCGCCGCAGCTTCGAGCTGCAGCGAAACGCCCTGCACCTGCAGTACCTTGCCCTGGAAAGAGCAGAGAAGGAAGACGGGGACCGGAACGCATGAGAACTGTCCTTTCCATTCTTCTGTTTGCTGTCTTTGCAGGCCTGGTACCGGTTCTTACGGGGCTTCTTCCCTGCTCGCTTCTTCCTGCGGGAAAGAGAACCTTTCACCGCCTCGTGATTACCGGCTACATGACGACCTTTGCCCTGTTCGAGGTGCTGGGCCTTCCGGTGCTGTTCTTTACAAAGCTCGGGGACTTTTACCTGCTGCTTCGCATGTACCTTGCGGCGACGGCGGCGGTCATCGTGCTCGGGATTGTCCGCACATACAAGAGCGGCGGTGTCTGTCTGCCGCAGCCTGTCCGGACGCTTCAGAAGGCGAGGATCCTTCGAAAAAACGGAGATGATCCCTCCAGTGTCATCGACCGTGAGGCGCTTGTCCTCTGGCTTGTCTTCTGGGCGCTTCTTGTCTTTGAGATCGTGATGGCGATAACCCACGCCTCCTACGACGGGGATGATTCCTACTACGTCGCGCAGTCGGTGCAGACCTACCAGACCGGGACAATGTATCATTACATCCCCTACACGGGAATCACGACATCCCTTGACGGCAGACATGCGATGGCGCTTCTTCCCATGTGGATCAGCGCCGTATCGGTGCTCTCCCGCCTGCACCCCGCGATCGTCTCCCACACGCTGCTTCCCGTGATCTTCCTGCCCCTTGCGGACATCAGCTGCTACAGCCTGATGCGGGCTCTCCTCTACAACAAGGTGGGGAACAAAAGAGGACGGCGCATGATCCCGGCGTTTCTGGTGATCCTGGCTGTGGCGCAGATCTTCGGCAACAACTCGATCTACACGCCGGAGTCGTTTCTGATGCTGCGCACCTGGCAGGGAAAGACCCTCTTTGCCTGTGTGGTCGTGCCGGTGGCATTCTACGTTCTTTTGAACATCGCGCATCATCTGCAGGATCACAATGCGCCGAACTACACGTTTCTGCTGATGTTCCTGCTGAACGTGACCGCGGGCTTTACGACCTCCATGGCGCCGTTCTATCTCGGGGCGCTGCTGGTGCTGGGAAGCCTCATGCTCTCTGCCGGCTTTCGGAAGCCCTGGGTTCTTGGACGGACCATCCTGTGCTGCATTCCGAACGCCGTGTATGCGGTGATCCTTGTGATCCTGATGCTGCCGAATCTCCTTGCCTGAAAGGTGCTGCCATTGAGTCAGATCATCAACACAATTGAAGAGTACCAGGGAAGCGGCTGGATCCTCGTGTTCTACGGCATCGCGCTGGTCGCTCTGTTTTTCAGGGAGAACGACCGGGGCAACCGGATCGCGTTTCTCTACCTTCCGGCCCTCTGGTTTGTCATCTTCCTGCTGCCTCCGGTGCACTCGCTGTACGTTCGCATCGACGGGAATGACACCTACTACCGGCTCCTTTGGCTGATCCCGATGATCGTCACCATCGGCTACGCGCTGGTCCGGCAGTTCGCGGATCATCTCTACATCGGCGTGATTCTTCTGTGCGCGGTTCTTGCGATATCCGGCACCTGTGTCTACAGGAACGAAAACCTGACCAGAGCCACGAACCCCTACCACCTGCCGCAGTACGTCGTCGATGTCTGCGATGCGATCATGGAGGATACGGACGGAGAGCGGACGATGGCCGCGATGCCGCCGGAGATGGTCCAGTTTGTGCGGCAGTACGAGACGAGGATCATGATGCCCTACGGGAGAGAGATGCTGATGCCCTCCTATGCGAATGTCGAGATGCCGGTGTACGACATCATGAATCAGGACACGATCAACGGGAAGGAGCTGGTCGCGGCCATACGGGAGTACAACTGCAACTATATCGTGGTGAGCTCCATCAAGATCGATACCATCGACCTGTCCGAGTACGGGATTGAGTTTGTGGGTCTCGTGGACGGGTTTGCGATCTATCACGATCCGACGGAGTCCGCGAGCCTTACGGATTAGAGATCGGATAAGAGATGCCTTTTACCTTTACGACAAAAGAAGACCGTGGCGGCGCCTTCGCCGAGGTCACGGGATATGACGGGCAGGCCGCGGAGCTGACACTGCCGGAGAGCCTCTCGGGGCTTCCGGTAAAAAGCATCGCGGCTTTTGCCTTTGCGGAGCGGACGGACCTCACATCGGTTCATCTGCCAAAGAGCCTGAAGAGCCTCCACCTTTTCGCATTTCAGAACTGCGTGAACCTGAAAGAGGTCGAGCTCTTCAACACGACGGACGACTACTACGACGGCGTGATCCGGGGGTGCCGGAAGCTCTCGAAGATCACCGTGCACCTCATTCTTCCGGAGAACTTTATCATCGCAAGGGAGATCCTGAATGACACCGATGCGGCGCTCTCGTTTACCTTTCTTCCGGATGCGGGAGAGCCTTTTTCTCTCACCTTCCCGGAGTACGTCTCCGAGGCAAGGGAGGATACGATGGCGAGGGCTATCCACTTCACGATCGAGGGCGCCGGCATGGCGTACCGGGAGTGCGTCAAGAAGCACGCGATCGACTTTCGGGAGTATGACACGCTCCTGCCGCGCCTTACGATGTACGACTTCGCATCTGCTGCTGCGATCGCCCTCGGGCGTCTTCAGACCCCGGTGGCTCTTACGGACGATGGCAGGGAAAAGTATGAGACGTTCCTTACAGATCACAACAAAGATCTCCTGTGCCTCCTGACGAAGCGGGAGGATACGAAGGCAGTGCAGTTCCTCTCGGACCACGACCTCATTCTTGCGGATGCCATTCCGGAGGCACTTGAGATCGCAGCAGAAAAGAAGCTCGTCGAGATCACGGGGATTCTCATGGCAGTGCAGGGAAAGACAGGATCATCGGGCGGCGGCCTGTCCCTGTCGCTGTCCGACTGGTAGGAAAGAAGGTTTACCAATGATTCAGCTCACAACAAAGTGGGGAGAAGCCCTGACGAATCCTCCCCTTCCGGAATATCCCCGTCCGTCCATGGTCCGCACGGGTTACTATCAGAGCCTGAACGGCACCTGGCAGTATGCCATCGCCGACGGGGACAAGCTCCCGAAAAAAATGGAGGGGGACATCCTTGTTCCCTTCTCCCCGGAGGCGTATCTCTCCGGCGTCCACCGGCAGCTCCTTCCGGGGGAGAGTCTCTGGTACTACCGCACCTTTACGGCGGACAGGGACGCTCTTGTAAAGAACCATGAGAGGCTTCTTCTGCACTTCGGGGCGGTGGATCAGATCTGCGACGTGTTCGTGAACCGGCAGATGATCCGCACCCATGTGGGCGGCTATCTTCCCTTTACGGCGGATGTGACGGCCGCCTTAAAGAACGGTGAGAACTCTCTTGTCCTTCGGGTAAAGGACGAGACCGACACCGGGTATCATGCCCGGGGCAAGCAGAAGCTCCATGCGGACGGCATGTTTTATACGGCGGTGAGCGGCATCTGGCAGAGCGCGTGGCTCGAGGTGGTGCCGCAGCGCCATATCAGGAGGGTCCGTGCCACCGGCCTTCCGGACCGCCATGCGGTGCAGTTCCTCGTTCAGGCGGGCGGCGCAAAGGATACGGTCACGATCGATGTCCTGGAGCCTGCCATCGAAAACGGGGATACGTATCTTTCAGACGATCCGTCCCTGATCCGTGAGCGGTTTGAGAAGGGACACATCATCGCACAGGTCACGGGCCATGCGGGGAGCGTTGTCCGGGCGGGACTTTCCGATGTCCGCCTCTGGGGCACGGGCTCTCCCTGGCTCTACTGGTACCGGGTGCGCATGGGAGAGGATACCGTTTACGGATATTTCGGCCTTCGCACCGTGACGGTGGAGAGCGATGGAAAGTACCCGAGGATCTGCATCAACCACAGGCCGGTCTTTGAAAAGGGCGTCCTCGATCAGGGCTACTGGCCGGACGGGATTTACACGGCGCCCTCCGATGCGGCGATGATCTGGGACATCCAGGCGATGAAGGATGCGGGCTTCAACATGGTCCGGAAGCACATCAAGATCGAGCCGGAGCGCTGGTACTACCACTGCGACCGCCTGGGGATCCTCGTGTGGCAGGACATGGTAAACGGCGGCGGAGAGTACAGGCACTGGTATGTCACGGGCTTTGGCAACCTCATCTCTCAGACGAGGTTCCGGTTCGGGGACTGGACGTACGGGCTGCTTGCCCGGGAGAATCCCGCCGGCCGCCGCGAATATGTCCGTGAGATGAAGGCGACGATCCGCCTGTTGAAGAACCACCCTTCCATCATCGTCTGGGTCCTCTTCAACGAGGGCTGGGGACAGTTTCATGCAAACGAGATGACACGCATCGCAAGGCGGTGCGATACCACAAGGCTCATCGACGAGGCTTCCGGCTGGTTCGACCAGGGGGAGGGGGATCTTCGGACCGTCCATAACTACTTCTTCCCGAAGGTGGTCCTCAAAGAAAAGCACCGCGCCTTTGCGATGAGCGAGATCGGCGGCCTTACACGGAAGATCGACGGCCACACGGCGATGCTCGAGGCATACGGCTACGGCAACAAGAAGCTCTCCGGTGCGGAGCTGAACAGGAGGTTCCGGAAACTCTGCGATACCGTGGACCGGCTCGAGAAGAAGGGATTGTGCGGCTATGTCTATACCCAGTGGACCGATGTCGAGGGCGAGGTGAACGGGATCTATACCTACGACCGGAAGGTGAGAAAGATTGAGGAGAAGCCCTGATGGAACAGCGTCAGAAACTCGAGGCTGTGGGACGGAAGATCCTGCAGGAGACAAGGACCGAGCTTCTCCTCTCGATGCATTTCCTCGGTCCCTCGCTTGGAAGCCTGCAGGATCTCATGGATCTTTCGACGACCACGGTGGGAACCGATGCCGCGTATGTGCGCTTCAATCCGTCCTTCCTCATGCAGACCTTTCTCGAGCACCCGAGGCGCCTGAACCGGACGATGGTGCACATGCTGCTCCACTGCCTGTTCCGGCACATGTTTTATGAGCGCTCGTTCCCGGACAGGGAGCTCTATCACCTTTGCTGTGACATCTGCGTCGAGTCGGTCCTGGACTCCATGGACTACAGCGCGGTGCAGGAGGTGATTCCCGATGAGAGGCAGGAGGTCTACGAGGAGCTGAAGAAGAAAGTCGGCGTTCTCACGGCGCCTCGTCTCTATCAGCACTTCGAGCGGGAAAAGCCCGACTACAACCGGCAGTGCAGCCTTGCGGCGCTCTTTCACGCGGACGACCACAGCTTCTGGGCAAAGATCGATCCTCCGAAGAACCAGCCTCAGAATCCGAACGCACCGCAGGAAAACAGAAATCCCGATCAGGACCAGGATTCGAAGGATTCGGATAAAGAGGAACAGCAGAACAGACCCGGCTCCGGGGAGAAGAAGCCCGACGAGGATACCTGGAAGAACAACGAGAGGCGCCTGCAGGCGGAGCTCTCCGCGATCGGGCAGGAGGCCTCGGATGAGACCGGGAGCCTGTCGAGGCTTCTGTCCATCGACCTCACCAAACACGCGGATTACCGGACGTTTCTTAGGCAGTTCCGGATTGTCAGGGAGGAGCAGGGGATCGATCCGGATTCGTTTGATCCGGTGTTCTATCACCTAGGGCTTTCGCTCTACGGAAACATTCCCCTCATCGAGGAGAACGAGGTGCGGGACGTAAACCGCATCGACTGCCTTGCGATCGCGATCGACACGTCCGCATCCTGCGAGGTCTCCCTTGTCCGGAACTTTCTCAACGAGAGCGCGGGGATCCTGCTCTCCGGGGAGTCGTTCTTCAGGAAGGTCGAGATCCACGTGATCGAATGCGATGACCGTGTGCAGAACGACGTTCTGATCACCGATGTGAATCAGATGAAAGACTACGCGAAGGGCTTTACCCTGAAGGGCGGTTTCGGCACGGACTTCCGGCCGGTGTTTCAGTACATCGATGAGAACCGGAAGCAGGGAAAGATGAAGCACCTGAAGGGGCTCATGTATTTCACGGACGGGTACGGGCGGTATCCGAGCCGCCCGACGGATTACAAGACCGCCTTCGTGTTTGTGAAGGGAAGCAACTATAAGGACAGCGGGGTGCCCGACTGGGCGATCCGGCTGTATGTGTGAGAGAGCAGGACATGAACATCAAGGAAGCAAAAGAGGAAATCATTCACACCGTGCAGGCGTACACCGCAAAGGACGAGAACGGTCAGTACCTGATTCCGGTTGAGAAGCAGCGCCCGATGCTGCTCATCGGCCCGCCCGGCATCGGCAAGACCGCGATTCTCGAACAGGCGGCAAGACAGCTCCACATCAATCTCGTCTCCTACACGATCACCCATCACACGAGGCAGAGCGCCATCGGCCTTCCGAGGATCGAACAGCGGTCGTTCGAGGGGAAGGAGTACCAGGTCACGGAGTACACGATGAGCGAGATCATCGCCGCGATCTACGAGCAGATCGAAAAGAGCGGCGTGAAGGAGGGCATTCTGTTTCTCGATGAGATCAACTGCGTCTCCGAGACCCTCGCGCCGACGATGCTCCAGTTCCTGCAGTACAAGACCTTCGGCACGCACAGGGTGCCGGACGGATTTGTCATCGTCACCGCGGGCAATCCTCCGCAGTACAACAAGTCGGTCAGGGACTTCGACATCGTGACCCTGGACCGCGTCAGAAGGATCAACATCGAGGCGGACTTCGATGTCTGGAAGGAATATGCCTACGATGCGAGAGTCCACGGCGCGATTCTCGCCTACCTGGAGATCCGGAAGGACCACTTCTACTCCATCCGGACCGAGGTGGAGGAGCGGTATTTCGTCACGGCAAGAGGCTGGGAGGATCTCTCGGAGCTTCTGTATGCCTACGAGAAGCTCGGCATCAGGGTGACCGGGGATGTGGTCGGAGAGTATCTGCAGGATCCGGAGATCGCAAAGGACTTCGTGACCTACTACGAGCTCTACGACAAGTACAAGAACCTGTATCAGATCCCGGAGATCCTGACCGGCAGCACCCCGAAGATGGCAGAGCAGCTCTCCGGCGCGCCGTTTGACGAGAAGATCTCGGTCATGAGCCTCCTGATCGATGCCCTGAACAACGAGTTCACCGGGTACGTCCGCACCCTCGAGGTGCAGAAGGTCCTGCTCTCGGAGCTCAATGAGATGAAGACCTCTCTGAAGGCACAGAAGGGGAAGGCCGTGGATCTCATCCGGGCGGCACGGCAGGAGAGAGAAGAAAGACTTGCCAAAAATCTTGACGCCCACATGGTGACACGGGACGAGGAGAAGATCGAGCGGCTCTCCCTCACCGCGATGGCACAGCTTGAGAAGAAGCTGATGCTCGACGGCACCGGCGGGGAGAAGAGCGATTTCGAACTTGCAAGAAACTGGTTTGAGGAGCGGGAGGCAAAGCGCCAGGAGAGCGTAAAGCGCACCGGGGAGCACCTCACCAACTGCTTTGCCTTCCTTGCAAGGACCTTCGGCGAGGGGCAGGAGATGGTGCTGTTTCTCTCGGAGCTTTCCGCGGACCGCTATGCGCTTCGCTTCGTGACCGACAACGGGAACGAGGCCTGGTACAAGTACAACCAGCTGCTGCTTCTTCGCGACCGCAGGGAGGACCTTCGCCAGGAGGTCCTGAGCCTTTCGGGAAGGCTGTAGGAAGACAGTTTTCACCTGATTTTCATACGGTTACGGATACGGAAAATGCCGGGCAGATGGAAGATTCGATTTCCATCTGCCCGGCATTGTTCATGAGGGAGCTTTTGTGAAAGGGTTAATTCTTCTTTGCGGGCTTTTTCACAAAGCGGCGGATCGTGAGGATCACCATCAGTGCGATGAGTGCGCATCCGATGACATCGATCGCGTAGATCAGCTTCTGCCAGGGCTCGACAAGCGGGACATACCGGCTTCCGGTCATGCCGCCGTCCATGGCGTTGGAGTTGACGATCGTGTACAGGATATGGTGTGCGGCGATGCGGCCGAAGTGGTAGTCGGTCTCATTGTTGACGTCGAAGTCATACCGTGCGCTTGCGGGCAGGTTCGTGAGCTTGCCGTCTGCGCCGGCCTGGATCATCTGGCCTGCGTCCATGAAGACGCCGGTGTTGGCGTTGTCGGTGACGATGAAGCCGTTGAAGCCCCACTCGCCTCGGACGATGCCGGTGATCAGGTTGTAGGATCCGCCGGCCCAGGTGTAGCCGATGCGGTTGAACGAGGTCATCATGCTAAGGCAGGACGGTACCTCTGCGGTGGCATTCTCAAACGTGCCGTCGCCGTTGTCCTTTACGTAGCTGATCTTTGTGTTGCCGCTCTTGATGCACATCTCGAACGGGACGAGGTAGATCTCTCTTGCTGCCTGCTCGTTGAGGAAGGTTGCGAGGGAATACTGGCCTTCGCGGTCGCCGCGGTGATCTTCCTGATCGTTGAAGGCGAAGTGCTTGATGAAGCTGTAGACACCCTTGGTGGCTGCGCCGTCCACGCAGTCTACGGCCTGACCTTCTGCTTTTTTGCCCTCTATTCCCAGGTGGAGATGCAGCGGCAGCTCTCCTATCAGAAGGAGCTTCTGATCGAGCAGCAGCTGCACCAAAGTGCGCAGAGACAGTACAAAACGTACACGGATGCCGTGGGGACCTTCGGAAAATCCATCCATGACCTCATGCACCTTCTTTCGAATCTTCGAAAGACAGAGACCGATGAAGCCCAGGTGGCTGCGATCGACGGCATCGGGGATACACTTCTTTGCTGGGATTCCTTTGTGGAGACCGGAAATGCCGTGCTGAACACGGTTCTGACGGAGAGGAATCTTCACCTTGCATCGAAGGGGATTGCCTTTACGGTGCAGGCGGACGGGAGGGATGCGGGCTTTCTCGAGGATGCCGACCTCTTTCTTCTGTGCGATGCCCTTCTGACCCGTGCGCAGGAGGTGGAGCTTTCCTGCGATCCTTCCCGGCGAAGTATCTCCTTCCGCGCGGGGAAACGCCTGAACCTGTATCTTCTCGAGGTGAGCTATACGAGACCGAAGGAAAACGATGTGGAGGAGTTGCCGCCGGATCTTGTCCTGACAGCCGCAAAGTATCAGGGCGTCTGCTCCGGGGAGAATCATGAGACCTACCGGATAGAACGGGTCGCGATTCCGGTTCCGGAAGGCAAATGAGAAACAGAAGAACAGAAACGGAGCCGGGCTCTGCAGAGGATGATCTTTCCGCAGAACCCGGCTCTTCTTTATTACAGCAGTTTTTTCCGGACACGGAGGAGATAGTACCCGTACTCGTAGACGATCATGGCGGCCCAGCCGATGGCGGACGCCCATGCTTCTCCGATGATCCCGATCTTCGGGACAAGGAGGAAGACAAAAAGCGTCCGGAGGCTGATCTGGAGAATCGTGGATACCAGCGTGATTGTCATGTGGTTCAGCCCGCGGAAGAACCCCTGGATGGAGTTCGTAAAGGCCGGGAAGACGATCATGAAGGCCTTGACGGCAAGGTAGGAGACGCCGATTTGGATCATCTCTTCTCCGCCGTCGTTCGGGGCAAACAGGGTAAGAAGCGGCCTTCGGAAGAGGAACATCGCCGCGGCCGCAAACGGGCAGTAGATAAGGATCAGGAACAGTCCCTGCTTCAGGCTATCCCTTACCCGGTCCTTCTTTCCCGCGCCGAGGTTCTGGGAGACGCAGGTCATGATGCCCGCGGCATTTGTCTGCGTCGGGATCCTCCCGTAGTCATCAATGCGGCAGGCGGCATTGAAGGCCGCGATGACATCGATGCCCTGCGTGTTGATGACCGACTGGATGCAGAGCTTTCCGATGGGCTGGCAGGACTGCTGGAGAGCGGTGAGGATTCCGCTTGAGGAAATTCCGTTGAACAGGACCCTGTCAAAGCACCAGTTTTTTCGGTGAAGCGAAAGAACCGGTACTTTCCGGTAGATGTAAATCGCACAGAGGATGGCGGAGGCTGCCTCGGAGAGGACGGTGGCAAGGGCTGCACCGAACACCGAGAGGTGAAACCCGAAGATGAACACCGCATCGAGGCAGGCATTCATGAGGGACGAGACCGTGATGAACTTCAGCGGAGCCTTCGAGTCTCCGATTGCGCGAAGTGCCTGGGAGAGCAGGTTGTACTGAAACGTGAACAGGTTTCCGACAAAGAGGAGCCGCAGGTACACAAGGGAGAGGTCCATGATCTCATCCGGTACCTTCATGAGGGTCAGGATCTGCTGTGAGAAGAGAAGGCCGAAGAACAGGACGATGAACGAGAGCACCGTGCCGGAGATCATCATGGTGGAGAAGGAGCGCTTTACCTTCTCTTTGTCTCCTGCACCGAAGAAGCGGGAAATCCAGACGCTTCCGCCGATCCCGAGGCCCGAGACGAAGAGGACGAGGAGGGCGGAGACCGGGTTCGAGACGCTGACGGCGGAGAGGGCATCGAGCCCCGCACCTTTTCCCACGAGGATGGAATCGACGGCGTTATAGGTCAGCTGCAGAAAGTTCCCCGCAATCAGGGGAAGCGCATAGGTAAACAGGTGCCGGCGCACCGGCCCCGTGGTCATGTCGGTCATGATGGACTCCAGTCATTCAGTGAAAATGTAAGCGCTTACATTATACAATAAGAAAAACGATCCTGCGGGATAAGCAGGACCGTTTTCTCAGGTTTTTTGTTCAGTTTTTGTCGTCTCCGAACATCGACTCCGCATAGCGGACGCTTGCCATCGCATCCTTCCCGTAGAAGTCCGCTCCGATCTGATCCGCAAATTCCTGCGTCATCACGGCGCCGCCGACCATGACCTTTGTATCAGGCTTCTTTTCATGGAGCTGTTTGATGGTCTCCTCCATCGCTACGACGGTGGTCGTCATGAGGGCGGAGAGGCCGACGAGGGGAACGTTCTCCCGGATTGCCGTGTCAACGATTGTCTCCGGCGGGACGTCCCGTCCAAGGTCGATCACCTCATAGCCGTAGTTCTCCATGATGACTTTGACGATGTTCTTTCCGATGTCGTGGATATCTCCCTTTACCGTAGCGAGGATCACCTTTGCCTTTTTCTTCTGCGGGGCACCGGTCATCGTCTTCTTGATCTCATCGAAGGCGGCGTTTGCGGCCTCGGCGCTCATGAGAAGCTGCGGGAGGAAGACGATCTTCTTCTCGAACTCATTGCCGACGACATCGAGGGCGGGGATCAGGTCCTCGTTGATAATGGAAAGACCGTCCCTGGTTTTCAGCGCTTCGATGGTAAGACTGGCCGCAGATTCCTTCATGCCCCGGCGTATGGCGTCCTGCAGGGCAGAGCCGCCCTCTGCTTTGACAGCAGAAGAGGCAGCCTGCTGCGCCTGACCGGCGGCTCTCTTTGCGCTCGAGACATAGCCGCTGTAGTGCGCAATGAAGTTCATGCACTGCGGGTCCATGCCAAGAAGGGCGCAGGATGTGCGGAAGGCCTGCATCATGACCTCGTTTCCGGGGTTGATGATCGCACTGGAAAGACCATTCTGGATGGCCATCGTGAGGAAGTTCGCGTTGATGAGCTCTCTTGCCGGAAGGCCGAAGGAGACGTTGGAGACCCCGAGGATCGTGTGGCCGTGAAGCTCGTCCCGGACCCTTCGTATGGTCTCCAGGGTGGTTGCTGCCGCGCTCTGATCGGAGGAGATCGTCATGGTAAGACCGTCGATGACGATGTCATCTCTGGAAATCCCGTACCGGTCTGCGGCCGCGTAGATCTTCTTCGCGATCGCAAGGCGCCCGTCGGCTGTTTCCGGGATGCCGGCCTCGTCGAGAACGAGACCCACGAGGACGCCGCCGTACTTCTTGACGATCGGCATGACGGCCTCGATGTTCTCGGCCTTGCCGTTTACCGAGTTCACCATCGGCTTTCCGTTGTAGTAGCGAAGCGCCCTCTCGAGGGCCTTCGGGTCGGAGGTATCGATCTGCAGCGGCAGTCCCGTGACGCCCTGCAGGCGGGTGACCACCTCCTGCATCATTGCCGGCTCATCGATCTTCGGGATGCCGACGTTGACGTCGAGGATGTCCGCTCCCTGATCCTCCTCGGAAAGTCCGACCTGGAGGATGGACTCGATGTCGTGGTTCTTTAACGCCTCCTGGAACTTCTTCTTTCCCGTCGGATTGATGCGCTCTCCGATGACCACGGGGCGAGGACCGATCTCGACAACCTGGGAGAAGGAGGTGACCACCGTGCGGTGCTTATGGGTCTGCGGCTTAAACGGGTGGTTTTTCAGGATCCGCTCTTTCAGGAGATGAATATGCGCGGGCGTCGTGCCGCAGCAGCCGCCGGCAACCTGAATGCCGAGGTCCGCGATCTGCTCCATGATGTCCGCAAACTCCTCGGGCCCGACATCATAGACGGTCTTCCCATCCTCCACTCTCGGGAGGCCTGCGTTCGGGTTTACGATGACGGGAATGGAGGCTGCATTTACGAGACGCTGAGCAATCGGCAGCATCTGCGCAGGGCCCAGGGAGCAGTTGACACCGAGGGCATTGACGCCAAGTCCCTCGAGCAGGGCCACAACGCCCTCTACCGGAGCCCCGGTGAGGAGCTTTCCGTCCGTGTCATAGGTGGTCGTTGCAAAGACGGGAAGGTCACAGCTCTCCTTTGCGGCAAGAACAGCGGCCTTGACCTCATAGGAGTCGTTCATCGTCTCGATGGAGACCAGATCACACCCGGCCTCTGCCCCGTACCGGACAACCTCCGAGAAGAGCTCCACCGCCCTGTCGAAGGAAAGGTCTCCCAGGGGCTCCAGGAGCTTTCCCGTGGGACCAAGGTCCAGGGCAACATAGGCGTCGTCCTCCCGGCCCACTTCTTTTCGCGCCTGTTTCGCCAGAGTGACGGCATTTGTGACGATCTGTCTCAGCTCTTCGTGGTCCGGGAACTTCAGGGCATTTGCCCCGAAGGTATTTGTCACGACGATATCGGCACCGGCCTCAAAGTAGTCGCGGTGCAGTTTTACGATTCTTTCCTTGTGAGAGAGGTTCCAGGTCTCCGGGAGCTCCCCCGGCTGCAGGCCGTTTGCCTGCAGGATGGTGCCGCTTCCGCCATCGCAGAAGAGCCACTCTTTTCCGAGCCGGTCCAGCAAAGGTTTCATGATCCAACTCCTTTTTATGGTTGGTGTATTGTTTAGCGCCTGAAGGCACAGGTGGCGGCATTCTCGCAGCTCTCGCACCCGTCGATAATGCAGGGGGTGTCCTTTTCGGAAACCCCGATGAGCGCTGTCACCGATTTGGACGGGGACATGAGAAGGCTGTCTGAGAGGGAGATCCCGCAGTTCTTTGAAGGATCGAGAATCCGGAAGAAATCCTTCTGAAGAGCAAGGGGCACGTCCCCGTACCCCGGTGAAAACCGGGGACGAAGGAACAGGCCTTTGCTTCTGGCAAGTTCCTTCAGGGAGAGGTTCAGCTGATCACACACTGCCTCGATAAGAGCCGCCCCGGCTGCCTGATAGATCGCGGCATCCGTCATCGAGGTAAGCTCGGATCGCCTGATCAGCGCATCGACCCCGGGGCCGATGGTTGCGGCAAAGAGGATGACCCTGGAGCAGGCGCGAAGGTTCCTCGAAAGGCTTTTGCTTGTCACTAAGACGCCTGCAAAGGAGAGGGTATCTTCGTTCTGCGTCAGGTCAAAGACCTGATAGCAGTCCCTCACACGGCTCATGGCGACAAGCTTTGCAAGGCAGGCATCGATTCTGGTCTCCACCGCCGTATCCGGCGTGACGCCCCGGTACCCGAGGTAGCGGGCGATCTCGCTTTTCCGGACCTTTACCTCCCGCACATCAATTGGAACCTGGAGTACGGCCATCTTACTTCAGGACCTCGGAGAGGTTTGCCATGATGCCTGCCGCAACGGCGGGCTTGTTCATGGAGTAGACATGGATGTGCGTCACGCCGTTCGAGATGAGGTCGATGATTTGCTCGCTCGCGTAGATGATGCCGACCTGCTGCATCGCCTTCGGGTCCTCGCCGAAGCGGTCGACCATCATGCGGAAGCGCTGCGGGATCGTCGCCCCCGAGAGAAAGACGGAGCGGGCCACCTGCTTCCTGTTCGTGATCGGCATGATGCCGGCAAGGATCGGGACGGTAATGCCCTTTTCCCGTGCGCGGTAGAGGAAGTTGTACATGGTGTTATTGTCGAAGAACATCTGGGTTGTGAGGAAGGAAAGACCTGCGTCGCACTTTTCCTTCAGATGATCGAGATCGTCCGAGGGGCGCTCACACTCGACATGCCCCTCCGGATAACACGCACCGCCAAGGCACAGGTCCGGTGCCTGCTCCCTGATGTCGTGGATCAGATCCACCGCATGGGCGTAATCGAACACCGTGCGCCCCTCCTTCGGGATATCGCCGCGAAGGGCAAGGACGTTCTCGATGCCAAGGCTTTTGTAGAGCGCAATCTGCCTGGCAACGGTCTCCCTGGTTGAGGAGACGCAGGTCAGATGCGCGAGGACGGGCGTGCCGTACCGGTTCTGGATATCGGAGGCGATCGATGCCGTGTTTTTGCTCGTTCCGCCGCCCGCGCCGTAGGTGACGCTCATGAAGGAGGGGTGGAGGGCAGCAATCTTCCTTGCGGCCTCCTCGACCTGCGCATATTTGTCATCGGTTTTGGGAGGGAAGACTTCAAAGGAGATCGTCACCTCATTGTTCTTTAATATCTCGCTGATTTTCATGGTATACCTCTCTTTTTGCCTGGACTTCCATCTTAATCCGGCCGGGCGGTCTTTGAAAAGCCGGGGAATTGCTATCCCCTGCCATAGCCTGAAACTATGACAAAACGGCCCGCCCTGCAAAGGCAGAACGGGTCGTTGCGTTTCTGTAATGTTACTGTGCGGTGGACACCTGCGCGGCAGCGTCCGTGGAGGTATCGGATGACGCCTCATCCGTTGCCACCATCCAGGCGTTGGCATCGTATTCGCCGTAGTTGTTCTCGATCACCTTGTAGACGAAATGGTCCGCAACCTTCTTGCGGCCCTCCGCGTTCAGGTGAATATTGTCGGAGAGGAACTGCGTGTAGTTGCTGTCGTTGACCGAGCCGTAGTAGTTGTCGAGGAACGAGACCTGCGAGGAGCCGCAGGTGTCATATGCCCACTGCCAGTACTGGATCAGCGTGCCGTTGCCAAGATCCGTCGTGCGGCCGTCCTGCATCGTGCCATCCGTTCCCTGTACCTGCATGTAGGTCGGGCACATGAACACGATCCTAATGTAGGGATAGGCGTTCTGGATCTGCTGGAAGGCGTAGGTCAGGCAGGAGACATAGGTCGTCATGTCCTGATCGTTGTCCGGGTTCTGGATCGGCGAGCCGTTGACGTAATCGACGGCATCGTACATGATCGCGATGGTATCCACAGTGGACCAGTCGGTGTTCTTCAGGGCTTCCACGGCCGCCTGGTACTGCGGGTTGTCCGTGTGCGCTGCCGCGACGGTTTCCAGCGACGAAAAGTCGTTTATCGAAATCGCATAGCAGACATAGAAGAGGTTGAAGATATCGTCCATGTCCTCCTGCGTATCCGTGGTATAGGTGGCGTTTTTGCAGGCAACCTGCGAGTTCGGGAACGAGGCGTTGATGAGGGATACGCTCTGCCCGGCGCTCTCTGAGAGCGCTGCGATCTGCCCCGCAAGTCCTGTATCGGAGGTGTCGTCGGAGAACGGCGCATCGCCGAGGCAGACGATGGTGTTCACGCCGTCGTCCGTATGGCCCGAAAGCTTCTCGTCGGAGAGAAGGACCATGTTGTCGTTGACCTCGACGGAAAAGGCCGACTCGGATGAGGGATCGAGCTGGAGTCCCTGCCCCTTGTTCCAGACCTGAAATCTTACGACAATGAGAACGACAATCGCGATGATGGCAACAAGAACCACGACGTTGAGGACCGGGAAGGAACTCTTCCTGCGCCGCCTCCTGCCGCTGTTCCGGTGCTGTGCGGAACGCGCCGAGTAGCGCTCTTTTTCCCGGTCGAAGGTATCGTCCTCCACCGGGCGGCGCTTTCTGGTATTGCTGTTTTTCCTTTTCCTGGGTGCCCTCTGCGGCACGCTGTCGCCGAAATACCCGTCCGAGTCATCGTAGGTCTCGTCCGGTCCGATCGATTCAAAGCCGTCGTTTCCTTCGCCGGTATCGTCGCCCAGTTCGTTGACATCAAAGTATTCCAGATCCTGATCGTCCTGATGGTTAGCCATAAATCTCCTCACTTAATCCGCAAGCGGAACACTGCGATTTTACCTTATCAGGGGCAAATTATCCATATGCAGGAGGCGGCCTGCAGAAGACAAAACGGTATTTTTTTGGCAGGACTCATGCTATACTACCTTGGGCACTGTGGGGCAACCATGCCCAAATCATGCAGAAAACACCGGAATGAAAACTCTGGAATAAAGATATAGAGAAGGGAGATCCTATATGAAGACATTTCTCGTCACCGGCGGCGCCGGCTTCATCGGCAGCAATTTCATCCTGTACATGTTCAAGAAGTACGGCGATGACATCCGCATCATCAACGTGGACAAGCTGACCTATGCCGGAAACC
>Ga0256406_1001922_pt1 | contig 31545 bp, 20 predicted proteins | sample RumenRJG_03DNA_FD_185986 | JGI IMG/M metagenome (GOLD analysis project Ga0256406, IMG submission 185986) | Bovine rumen microbial communities from Lethbridge, Alberta, Canada - RJG_03 | ecosystem: Host-associated > Mammals > Digestive system > Stomach > Rumen | place: Canada: Alberta | collected... | reverse complement strand
GTCGAAATTTTAACTTTTGAAAACTATTTGATACGTTTTCATAACTAATTGTTTTTCAGTTTCTTATGATTTCTAAATATTTCTATTGATTTCATCTTCTTAAATCCAAGCCCATCCTGAAGCGCGAAAAGAGTTAGAGAAATCTAACTCTTTTTTTGTTTCCAGACTTTTCATCAACCAACGTGGCATGACGCACGCATTCCGTTGGAAGCTATAAAAAAATTCCGTAAGCCGAAGCCTACGGAACTTTCGTTTTATAGAACTTATATCCTTAACGGATGAATAGCAGTTCACGATATTTTGGCAGAGGCCAAAGCGCATCGTCAACGATGAGCTCCAGCTTGTCAATCTGATAGCGGATCTCGTCGAGATATGGCTCTACTTTGTCATGGTAGGCAATAGCCTTCTCGTGCTCATCAGCAATCTTGTTGGCCTTCTTACGAGCCTCAACCAGTTCCTCTACGCCCTTCTCAATAGCAGAGGTACGCTCAGAAATCTCCTGGATAATCTTCTTGTTGCGGGCAGAGAGTTTATCAGCGGTGTCAATGGGGAATACCACAGACATGTGGTTCAGGTTGGTGAGCAACTCACTCTGATAGCGTGTAGCCACAGGAATGATGTGGTTCATAGAGAGGTCACCCAGCACACGAGCCTCAATCTGGATTTTCTTGGTGTAGGTCTCCCACTTCACCTCGTTACGAGCCTCGAGTTCCTTCTTGGTCATCACACCCAGACTCTCGAACATCTTGATGCTGGCCTCGTCGAGGTAACGCTCGAAGATCTTGGGACAAGACTTCTCTACGTCCAGACCACGCTTCTCAGCCTCAGCTACCCACTCATCAGAGTAACCGTTACCGTCGAAGCGGATAGGCTTACAGGTCTTGATATCCTCGCGCAGCACGTCGATGATGGCGTGGAAGGTTGCGCTGTGCTCAGTACCCTTCAACTTCTCAGCGAACTCAGGAATGCGGGCATCCACACGCTTCTTGAAGTCAACCAGAGCCTCAGCAACGGCACTGTTCAGGGCAATCATGGCGCTGGCACAGTTGGCCTCAGAACCTACGGCACGGAACTCAAAGCGGTTGCCGGTGAAGGCGAATGGAGAGGTACGGTTACGGTCGGTATTATCGATGAGCAACTCAGGAATCTCAGGAATATCCATCTTCATGCCCTGCTTGCCAGCCATTGCCAGAAGGTCATCCTTGTCGGCCTTCTCGATATGGTCGAGCAACTCTGAGAGCTGTTTGCCGAGGAATGAAGAAACAATAGCAGGAGGTGCCTCGTTGGCGCCCAGACGGTGAGCGTTGGTGGCACTCATGATAGAAGCTTTCAACAGACCGTTGTGACGATAAACACCCATCAGGGTCTCTACGATGAATGTAGCGAAGCGCAGGTTAGCCTCGGGAGTCTTACCAGGTGCATGCAGCAGCACACCAGTATCGGTGCTCAAGCTCCAGTTGTTGTGCTTACCGCTACCGTTGATGCCTGCGAAGGGCTTTTCGTGCAGCAGTACGCGGAAGCCATGCTTGCGGGCCACCTTCTTCATGACCGACATCAGCAGCATGTTGTGGTCAACAGCCAGGTTGGTCTCTTCGAAGATAGGAGCCAGCTCAAACTGGTTGGGAGCCACCTCGTTGTGACGGGTCTTACAAGGAATACCCAACTCCAGTGCCTCAATCTCCAAATCCTTCATGAAGGCCTGCACACGCTCGGGGATAGAACCAAAATAGTGGTCGTCCATCTGCTGGTTCTTAGCTGAGTCGTGACCCATCAGGGTGCGACCGGTGAGCAACAGGTCTGGACGGGCAGCATAGAGGCCCTCGTCTACAAGGAAGTACTCCTGCTCCCAACCCAGGTTGGAAGTGACCTTCTTCACTGCAGGATCAAAATAATGGCAAACATCTACAGCAGCTACGTTCACAGCGTGCAGGGCACGCAGCAGAGGTGCTTTATAGTCGAGGGCCTCACCGCTATAAGAGATAAACACGGTAGGAATACACAAGGTATCGTCGATGATGAATACAGGAGAGGTGGGATCCCAGGCTGAGTAGCCGCGAGCCTCGAAGGTAGAACGGATACCACCAGAGGGGAATGAAGAAGCATCAGGCTCCTGCTGGACCAGCAGTTTTCCGCTGAATTCCTCAACCATACCGCCCTTACCGTCGTGCTCGATGAACGAGTCGTGCTTCTCGGCAGTACCTTCAGTCAGAGGCTGGAACCAGTGCGTATAGTGAGTGACGCCATTCTCGGTAGCCCACTGCTTCATACCGGCAGCAACAGCATCGGCCACGGCTCTGTCAAGACGAGCGCCATTGTCCATCACATCAATCATCTTCTCGTACACGTCCTTAGGCAGGTACTTGTACATTTTCTCACGATTGAAGACCTTCTTGCCAAAATACTCGCTAGGTCTCTCACTTGGTGCTTTTACGTCGAGTGGCTTCTTTTTGAATGCCTCTCCGACAACCTGAAATCTTAATGCTTCCATCTTTTTACTTTTTGGTTACACTTTGTTTATTTACAGCTGCAAAGTTATATCGTTCTGTCAGATTATCCTTTATTTTGCTTGCAACAAAAATCTAAAAACTTTTCATTACTTACAATCTGAAAGTAAACCACCATTATTTTCTTTCAATGTGTAAGTTTTGTTGATATAGTTCACAAACGCCTGGTTCACCAGTTTCGTGCCGCCTGGTGTGGGATAATGGCCCGTGAAATACCAGTCGCCAGGGTGGTCAGGACAAGCCTCATGCAGTCCCTCGATACTCTGGAACACCAGTTCTATGGGCGCCTTCATATCCACAGGGCGCAACATCTCCACAATCTTATGGTTAATCTCGTCGACGGTGAAGGGTGCATACACCGCACGCACACAGTTCTCCATCTGCTCCTTCGGCTTCTCCAGCTCACGCTTACAAGCCAGGTAGGTGTCGTTAACCAGCTGCCACATGCCGCGCTCCTCTATCAGCGCCATCGTGGCACGGAAAGCACAGAACTCTTCCAGACGTGCCATGTCGATGCCGTAGTAGTCGGGGTAGCGAATCTGCGGCGAACTGGATACCATCACAATCTTCTTGGGATGCAGACGGTCCAGGATCTTGAAGATACTCTCCTTCAGCGTAGTGCCGCGTACAATCGAGTCGTCGATAATCACCAGATTATCTGCACCCTCTCTCAGACTGCCATAGCTGATATCATAGACATGAGCCGCTAAGTCATTACGTTCGGAGTTGTCTGTGATGAAGGTGCGCAGTTTGATGTCCTTCCACACCACCTTCTCCGTTCTCACGCTGTAGCCCTGCTGACGGAAGCCGTCGGTCATACCATAATATGCCACCTCGGCCGTGTTGGGGATATATGAGAATACGGTGTTGGCCACGTCGTTGTCAATAGCCTTGAGGATAGCCGGTGTCAGCTGTTCGCCCAAGCGCTTGCGCTCCTGATAGATGTCACGGTCAGAACCGCGACTGAAATAGATGCGCTCAAACGAGCAGGCGCTCAATTTCTGTGCAGGCATGATCTGCTCCAGCTGGCTCTCACCGTTCTGATGCACGATGATAGCCTGACCAGGCTTCAACTCATGCACATCCTCTGCCTGGATATCGAAAGTGGTCTGCAACACAGGACGCTCGCTGGCAATGGCAATCAGTTCATCATCACGATAATAGAACGCAGGACGGATGCCCCAGGGGTCGCGCACCGAGAACATCTCGCCACTACCCGTCAGGCCGCACATCACATAACCGCCGTCATAATGCTCCATCGTAGAGCGCAGCACGTTGGCCATCTCCACGTGTTCATCTATATAATGGGTGATATCGGTGCCCGTCAGTCCCTTTGCCGTAGCCTCCTGATAGAGTCGCTCCACCTCACGGTCCAGGCGATGTCCCATCAGCTCCAGCGTGATGTAAGAGTCACCATAGATACGTGGACTCTGTCCCTGCTCCGTCAGGAAATGAAACACCTCATCGATATTCGTCATGTTGAAGTTGCCGCACAGACACAGGTTCTTGGCGCGCCAGTTATTTCTGCGCAGGAAGGGATGCACAAACGTCAGTCCACTCTTTCCCGTGGTAGAATAGCGCAGGTGACCCATCAGCAGTTCACCCTTCATCTCTTCCGTGACACGAGAGAAAATCTGCGTAATCGCATCCTTACCCTCGGCCTTCTCACGGAACATATATTCCGTGCCGGGCTCGTTGGTCAGGCTCACCGAGGCAATACCAGCACCCTCCTGTCCACGGTTGTGCTGCTTCTCCATCATCAGGTAGAGCTTATTGAAACCATAGGCCCACGTACCGTATTTCTTCTCGTAATAATCCAGGGGCTTCAACAGGCGAATCATCGCCACGCCACACTCATGCTTTAACTGCTCCATTAATGTTTAATCTTTATTGTTTAATCTTTCGCTCGACATCCCGTAGGGTGGCGCTTGCTACCAAAGGGACGCAAGAATGATTGCAGGCTTTAATGAAACTCATAAACAGTGGATGCGGATGCAGCACCGTAGAAGAATACTCGGGGTGGAACTGTGTACCGATGTACCAGCGCTTCTCAGGAATCTCCACGATCTCCACCAGGTTGGCGGCAGGATTGATACCCACGCACTTCATACCCTTGGCCTCGTACTCCTCCTGATATTTGTTGTTGAACTCATAGCGGTGACGGTGGCGCTCGCTAATCAAGGTCTCGTCGCCATAGGCCTCGTAGACCTTGCTGCCCTTCACCAGCTCACACTCATAGGCACCCAGACGCATGGTACCGCCCATCTGCGTAATCGATTTCTGCTCTTCCATGATGTCGATGACGTTGTGCGGCGTCTTGTCGTCCATCTCCGCACTGTTAGCATCCTTGTAGCCCAGCACGTTGCGCGCAAACTCAATGACCATCATCTGCATACCCAGACAGATACCAAACGTTGGGATATCGTGCGTACGGGTGTATTCCGCGGCGATAATCTTGCCTTCGATACCACGCTGACCGAAGCCCGGACATATCAGTACGCCCTGCATGCCCTTCAGTTTCTCTGCGATATTCTCCTTTGTCACCTCCTCGCTGTTGACGAAGTGGATCTTTGCTTTTACATTATTATATATACCAGCCAGGTTCAGACTCTCACGGATACTCTTATACGCATCCTGCAGGTCGTACTTGCCAACCAGTCCGATGTGCACCTCCTTCGTTGCATTGCGCTGCTTGTCGAGGAAGTCGTGCCAGGGCTTCATCGCAGGTGTCTCGCCCACGGGGATGCCAATCTTACGCAGGATGGCGGCATCCAGTCCCTGATGCTGCATGCTCACGGGCACCTCATAGATAGAGGGCATATCCTCACTCTGCACCACGCACTCCAGGTCCACGTTACAGAACGATGCCACCTTCATCCTCATGCCGTCGTCCAGATGACGCTCCGTGCGCAGCACCAGGATATCGGGCTGGATACCCATGCCCTGCAGTTCCTTGACAGAGTGCTGCGTGGGCTTGGTCTTCAACTCGTCAGCAGCTTTCAGGTAGGGCACGTAGGTCAGGTGCACACACACGGCATTTCTGCCCAACTGCCAGCGCAACTGTCGGATGGCTTCCATGAAGGGCGCACTCTCAATATCGCCGATGGTGCCGCCCACCTCAGTGATGACGAAGTCAAGCTGTTCATTCTGCTCGTCCTCTCGCAGCATCCTGCGCTTAATCTCATCCGTGATATGGGGCACCACCTGAATGGTCTTGCCCAGATAGTCACCACGGCGCTCGCGGTCAATCACCGTCTTATAGATACGTCCTGTGGTGATAGAGTTATGACGCGTGGTATGAATACCTGTGAAGCGCTCGTAGTGCCCCAGGTCCAGGTCGGTCTCCATACCGTCGGCCGTCACATAGCATTCGCCATGCTCATAGGGGTTCAGCGTACCTGGGTCGATGTTGATGTAGGGGTCAAACTTCTGGATGGTTACTTTATAGCCGCGTGCTTGCAGCAATTTTCCAATTGAGGCGGAGATGATGCCTTTTCCCAACGAGGAAACGACACCGCCTGTAACAAAGATATATTTTGTGTCCATAAAACGAATGTATTTTATGGACTGCAAAGTTACGAATTCTTTCGCTTTTCAACCGAAAAGCGTCTCATTTTTCAATCTACATTTTCGCCCAAAATAACAATCTGCAAGAAAAAGAATGCATTTTCTTGCAGATTGTAACCAGTCGAACAAACAAAAACTACTCCTTGTCAGAGCGTCCGACAACCATCCCCAGGAACAACTCGTGCAGACGGGTGTCGTCGTCGAGCTCCGGATGGAAGGCGGTGGCTATCTGGTTGCCCTGACGGGCAGCTACGATATGGCCATCGACAGTAGATAGAACCTCGACCTTATCGCTCAGCACACGCTCGATATAGGGGGCACGGATAAAGGTCATGGGAACATCCGTGCCAATGCCTTTGACGGTGTCAACGGTATGAAAGCTGCCCAACTGCCTACCATAGGCGTTGCGGCGCACCTCGATATCCATCGTGCCCAGGCGTCCCTCCGACAGAAGTATCATACCGGCACAAGTGCCCAGGACGGGCATACCACCGAGGATGGCCTCACGGATAGGTTCATACAAACCAAGCTCCTTCAGCAGACGCATCTGCACAGTACTCTCGCCACCAGGCAATACCAATCCATCCCTTGGTTGTTGCCAGTCACTAAGTTGTCGGACCTCAAAGGTCTCCACGCCTAAGCGCTGCAACATCTTCTCGTGCTCTATGAATGCCCCTTGCAGGGCCAACACTGCCACTTTCATTTTCCGCGTTCAGCCATTAATAGTTGTATTTCCTGCTCGTTGATACCTACCATTGCCTCACCCAGATCCTCTGAGAGTTCAGCCAGCAGTTTGGCATCCTTGTAGTTGGTCACAGCCTGCACGATGGCAGCAGCACGCTTGGCGGGGTTACCACTCTTGAAGATGCCACTGCCCACAAACACGCCCTCGGCACCCAGTTGCATCAACAGCGCGGCATCAGCAGGTGTAGCCACACCACCAGCGGCAAAGTTGACCACAGGCAGTTTGCCGTTCTCATGCACAAACTTCACCAGTTCATAGGGCGCCTGCAGTTGTTTGGCAGCCTCAAAGAGCTCATCCTCACTCATGCTCACCAGTCTGCGGATCTCGCTCTGCATCAGACGCATGTGACTCACCGCCTGAACCACATCACCCGTGCCTGGCTCGCCCTTGGTACGAATCATCGTGGCACCCTCGGCAATACGGCGCAGGGCCTCACCCAGGTTCTTGGCACCGCATACAAAAGGCACGTCAAACTTCGTCTTGTCGATATGATAGATGTTATCAGCAGGACTCAGCACCTCACTCTCGTCGATATAGTCAATCTCGATGGCCTGCAGAATCTGCGCCTCGGCAATATGACCGATGCGGCACTTCGCCATCACAGGGATGCTCACGGCCTCCTGGATACCACGTATCATCTTGGGGTCGCTCATACGACTCACACCACCCGCTGCACGGATGTCAGCAGGGATTCGTTCGAGGGCCATGACAGCGCAGGCACCGGCAGCCTCAGCAATCTTAGCCTGTTCGGGAGTAGTCACGTCCATGATAACACCACCCTTCAGCATCTGAGCCAACTGGCGGTTGAGCAATGTTCTTTCGTTTGTCATTTTTATTATTTGTTTTTGTGTTGGAAATCCGTTGGCGAGAGCCCCTTGTGCTTCTTGAAGAAGCGCGAGAGGTGAGCCTGCGATGAGAACCCGAGACGCAGGGCGATATCCTTCAGGGGACGGTTGGTAGAGGTAAGCAGGGAGGTAATCTCACTGACGATACGCTCGTCGATGATGGCCTTGGGCGAACGACCGTTGATACGACGCGTCACCTGTCCCAAGTAGCGGGGACTGACATTGAGCTGCTCAGCATAGAAAGCCACGTCGGCATAGCAGTTGAAATAGCGCTCTACAGCCATCAGGAACTGATTATAGAGTTCCTCGCTGCGACTGTTCCCCTCAGCATAATCTGCAGGCAACGCTTTCAGGTAGGTCTGCGCATGGAGCATGGCATCCTGCTGCGTCTCGCCCAGACTCAGATAGTAGGCCAGGGCCGACGCCAGTTGGTTGGCATCACCATGATGGCGCGGACCTGCGGGGAGGTCCGACGGATGAAGCACGATGGTGCACAGTGGCAACAGCAGACGCTGGATGCTCTCATAGACCGTGGCCGACACCAGTTGTTCACCCTTGGTAGAGGTGACCACGGGGGCGTAGATAATGTGGCGCGGCTGGTATTTGCGGAGCACCTCGGCCAACATCTCCACCACATCCGTGCGACGCAGCAGTCCTATCTTGATGATCTGTGGCTGCAAGTCATTGATGATAGCCTCCACCTGTTGACGCACCACAGATGCTGGCAGATCATGAAACTCCTGAATACCCAGCGTATTCTGTACGGTGATGGAGGTGATGGCCGATGCTGCCCGTCCACCCAACTCATGAATGAGCCGGATGTCGGCCTGCACGCCAGAGCCGCCTGTGCCGTCAGAACCTGTGATGGTCAATATCGCCGTGTTCATCTGTTGTTATCGCTTAAAACGGTTGCAAAAGTACGAAAAAAAAGCGGAAACCCGCAAGGATGTTCCGCTTTCGGTAAAAGAAAATGCAGTTTTTGAAAACAAACTATGGTATTTTATTAAGATTCTATTGTTGGTTTTTCTCACGGATATGCTCTTCATATTCAGCCAGTTCGCGCTCGCCAATATGAGCCAGTCCGTAGTGTTCGTCGTGTTGCGAGAAGTCGAGACCTACCTTTTCACTATAGGCCGACACACGCATGGGGATGAGACTGTCAATGAGTTTATAGCCTATCCAACTCATCACGAAGGTGTAAACAAAGACGATGACGATAGCCAGGAGGTGATAGAGGAAAATCACAAAGCCATCCCATGAGCCTGCGATGAGACCCTCCTGGATAAAGATACCGGTGAGCACGGTACCAAAGATACCGCCTGTGCCGTGGGTGGGGAATACGTCAAGGGCATCGTCAATACTGGTATGTGAGCGCCAATAGACGGCCACATTACATATTAAGGTGATAACAAAGGCGATGAAGATGCTCTGGCCTACGGTGACATAACCAGCTGAGGGGGTGATGGCAACCAGACCTACCACGCATCCCACGGCAGCACCCATGGCTGAGGGCTTGCGGCCACGCAGACAGTCGAAGAATATCCATGTCATCATAGCCGTGGCCGAGGCGGTGTTGGTGTTGAGGAATGCCTTGACGGCAGTACCGTCAGCATGGAGCGACGATCCGGCATTAAAGCCAAACCAGCCCAGCCACAACAGGGCTGCTCCCAGAAGTACAAAGGGGATATTGGCTGGTTCGCTCTTTGCCGTGCTGCGACGTCCCAGATAGATGGCACCCGCAAGGGCAGCAACACCGGAAGAGGCGTGTACCACGATACCACCGGCAAAGTCGACCACACCCCAGCGCATGAACAAGCCCTCGGGATGCCACGTCATGTGGGCCAGTGGACAGTATATCAGGAAAAAGAAAAACATCATGAAGAACATGTAGGCCGAGAAACGCACACGCTCAGCGAATGAACCCGTGATCAATGAGGGTGTGATGATGGCGAACTTCATCTGGAACAGGGCGAAGAGGGCCAGGGGAATGGTGGCACCACCAAGGATATTGCCAGCCGGTGTGGTGTAGACCTCAGCACCTACATTCTGAAACATCAGGAAGGTGAGGGGGTTACCTATCACACCGCCAATATCGTCGCCAAAGCACAACGAGAAGCCGACAACCACCCAGAGGACGGAAATCAGTCCCATGGCGATAAACGACTGCAACATGGTGGAGATGACATTCTTAGCACCCACCATACCGCCGTAGAAGAACGAAAGTCCGGGGGTCATCATCAGCACAAAGATGGTAGCCGTGATCAGCCAGGCCACATCAGCGGCCGATATCACAGACCAGTCACACTCAAAGGTAGGCTCGCCTACCGCCAATCCTGCCAGGGCGATGAGCGTCATCGCCGTCATCAGGATGATCCAACGTTTCTTTACATGCATTTCTTTTTCAATTATTCAAATTCAACATAAAGTCCTCCCTTCCGCTTCGCTTAGCGGAGGGGAGGACACCTGGCAAATGATTATGGTTGCAGCGTCAAACCTAGAACCAGGTAAGCATTCTGAGTGCAGGGGTTAGCAGCAACCTGTGCGAACACAGGGACTGAGAACGAGTCTGTAACCTTGATATCCTTCGTTGCTTTCAGCGACAGGTTGGTTACAGCGAAACCACTCGTCCAGCCATTATAGAAATCGGTAGCAAACGGGACGGCGCCAGCCGTGGCAGTCCAATCGACAGAAGCGAGTTTAAATGGGACAATGGCCTCGAAATAACTGCTATAGGCTCGCTTGCCGTCCTTGTTTACACCGTCGTTTCCAGCGAAGTTGGTGAACCACTGCAAGCTGGCTACACCAAAGTCGTAACCTACGTTGGCCTCGAACACATGGTTAGTGCCATGGGCCTCATATTTAAAGTAGCGGTTCAGAGGATCACCACCAACAGCCTGGTTGAACCAGTAGTCAGTGATACCGATGTTCAGTCCGCCAATGGTATAAGCCAGCGTCAGGTCAAACTCCTTGGTATCAGCAGGATTCACGAGTCCGTAGCTGCCCCAGGCTGTCAGCGACAGGCCTTTATAGGCTACGCCCAGTGTAGGCTGCACGGCAGTGCTACCCAGATCCTGGCCACGCCAGATATAACTACTTACAACGTCAGCACTAATCGTTGTCTCTACTTCGTCCTGTGCAAAGGTGGTCATGCTCATGGCCATACCCAATGCGAATAAAACAATCTTCTTCATACGCTTTGATATTAAATTGTTTATGATATTTTTTTGCTATATACTCCCCTCCCTCACAGGGAGGGGCTGGGGGTGGGTCGTTAGTTATAACAAGCCTCTCCGTGCTCGTAGATATCAAGTCCTTCCTCCTCAATGCGCTTGTTGACACGCAGGCCGTGGATATACTTGATGCCATAGAACAGGATAAATCCGCAAGCAGCAGCCCAGAGGTCAATCACGAATACACCGAAGCACTCAGCACCGAAGAATCCCCAACCGCCACCGTAGAAGGCACCGTTTGATGTTGACAGCAGACCGGTCATGACAGTACCCAGGATACCGCATACACCGTGTACTGATGAAGCACCTACAGGGTCGTCAATATGGAGTTTATGGTCGATGAATTCAATAGCATAAACCAGAACGATACCGCAAACCAGACCGATGATGACTGCACCGAAAGGTGAAACCAGGTCACAACCTGCTGTGATACCTACAAGACCGGCCAGCACACCGTTAAGAGTCAAAGAGAGTGAGGGCTTGCCATACTTAATATAGGTAAGGAACATGGTAGCAACACCACCTGCAGCAGCAGCGAGGTTGGTGGTCAGGAACACGTGAGAGATAGCCACGCGGTTCACCTCACCACTGGCAGCCAACTGAGAACCGGGGTTGAATCCGAACCATCCCAGCCAGAGGATGAAGACACCCAGAGCAGCCATCGCCAGGTTGTGACCGGGGATAGCACGACTCTTACCGTCCTTGTCGTACTTGCCTACACGGGGACCCAGTGCCAGGGCACCAATCAGGGCCAGCACACCACCTACAGAGTGAACGATGGCAGAACCGGCGAAATCGTGGAACACATCACCGAAGGTGGTCATCATGAAGCTGTCAGCAGCATCATTGCACAACCAACCGCCACCCCAGGTCCAGTGACCCTCGACAGGGTAGATAATCAGTGAGATAACGGCACTGTAAACAAGGTACATAGAGAACTTGGTACGCTCTGCCATAGCACCACTGACGATGGTGGCAGAGGTAGCACAGAATACCGTCTCAAAAATCAAGAATCCCTCTACGGGCAGATCGCTCTCGTAGAAGCTCAGGTCGCCAAAGTTGGGCATACCAATGAAACCACCCAGGGTATCGGCACCAAACATAAAGCCGAAACCAAGGAAGAAGAACAGCAACGAGCCGAACATAAAATCGACGAAGTTCTTCATCAGGATGTTTGCCGTGTTCTTACTACGTGTAAAACCAGCCTCACACAGCGCAAAACCGGGCTGCATCCAGAAAACCAACATGGCTGCCAATAGCATCCATACGGTATCGAGTGAAATTCCTATTTCGTTCATAATCCTGAAAATCTTAATGTTTAATTTTTAATGTTTAATGTCGAACTATTTCTTATCTCTCAGTACGGTGTCACCCTTCTCGCCTGTGCGAATAGAATAGGTCTCCAGCACATCACTCACAAAGATACGTCCGTCACCGACCTCACCTGTATGGGCCACTTCAAGCAGCACTTTGATGGTGGGATCCAAGAACTGGTCACGACAAACAATAGTGATGGCTACACGCTCGATGACATCCGTAGAATACATCACACCACGGTAGATACGTTCCTGGCGGCTCTGTCCGATGCCATGCACGTCGTGATATTCAAACCAGTTGATGTCCGACGTCAGCAGGGCTTCCTTGACCTCTTCAAATTTGGTCTTACGGATAATTGCTTCAATCTTTTTCATACCTTAATTACCTTTAATTAATACTACTTGTCACTGTGACTCTTCTGAATTCGGTGGCAAAATTACAACCTTTTTCCGACATAAAAATGCATCTTTCATGCCTTTCAATTTACATTTTTTGGGTAAATAACAATCTGCAATAAAAAAGCAGTGTTTTACTTACAGATTGTTATTTTTGCTTAAAATGTAGATTAAAAGGGCAGTAAAATATTTGTTTTTCTTACAGTTTGATATAATTTTGCGCCCGATTTTATAGATAAGAGAAGTTTTTATATAGGATAATATGGAAAGAAGCGAAAGAAAAGGACTCTACCAGAGTGAGTATGAGCATGATGCCTGCGGCGTGGGCATGGTGGTGAATATTCATGGCGGCAAGAGTCATGAATTGGTGGACAATGCACTGAAAGTGCTTGAGAACATGGAACACCGTGGCGCCGAGACACGCGACAAGACCGGTGATGGTGCGGGTATCATGGTACAGATACCCCACGAGTTTATTTTGTTACAGGGTATCCCCGTGCCCGAGAAGGGTAAATACGGTACAGGTCTGGTTTTCCTGCCAAAAGATGAGAAGACACAGCAGCAGATTCTGAGCGTGATGATCGATGAGATTGAGCGCGAAGGCCTGCAACTGATGCACCTGCGCACGGTGCCCACCAACCCGGAGGCACTGGGCGTGGCTGCCCGTGAGGTAGAACCCGACATTAAGCAGATATTTGTAAAGAGGGGACCCACCCCCCATCCCCTCCCTGTAATGGAGGGGAGTGATTACACTCCAGACGAAGAGGAGAAGGCATTCGAGCGCACATTATATATAATAAGGAAGAGAATCGAGAATAGGGTAGCCAAAATGGAGGCATCTACTCCCCTCCCTCACAGGGAGGGGCAGGGGGGAGAGTCCGATTTCTACATTTGCTCCCTCTCTTCTAAGAATATTATCTATAAGGGAATGCTGACCAGCGGACAGCTGCGTCGCTACTTCCCCGATCTTTCTAACGATTACTTTACGAGCGGACTGGCTTTAGTCCACTCACGTTTCTCTACGAACACCTTCCCAAAATGGAAACTGGCACAGCCTTTCCGCCTATTGGCCCACAACGGTGAAATCAACACCATCCGTGGTAACCGCGGATGGATGAAGGCCCGCGAGAGCGTGCTGAACAGTGAGGCACTGGGTGACATCAAGGATTTGCGCCCCATCGTACAGGAGGGCATGAGCGACTCTGCTTCACTCGACAATGTATTCGAGTTCCTGATGATGAGCGGACTCTCACTGCCTCAGGCCATGGCCATCCTAGTGCCCGAGAGCTTTAACGACAAGAACCCTATCAGCGAAGATCTGAAGGCGTTCTACGAATATCATTCTATCCTGATGGAGCCCTGGGACGGTCCCGCAGCCCTGCTGTTCAGCGATGGCCGCTACGCAGGTGGTATGCTCGACAGAAACGGTCTGCGCCCCAGCCGCTATACCATCACCAAGCAGGGTATGATGGTGGTAGCCTCGGAGGTTGGCGTGATGGACTTCGAGCCCGGCGATGTAGTATCGAAGGGTCGTCTGCAACCCGGTAAGATCCTGCTGATTGACACACAGGAAGGCAAAATCTACTATGATGGCGAGATCAAGGAGAAACTGGCCAAGGCCCATCCCTACCGCGAGTGGCTGAACGAGAACCGCGTACAGCTGGAGAAACTGAAGAGCGGACGTAAGGTGGACAACGGCGTGAGCGATCTCAACGCCAAACTGGTGACCTTCGGCTTCGGTCAGGAGGATATCGACAAGACCATCATCCCCATGGCTACAGCCGGACAGGAACCTGTAGCCGCCATGGGTAACGACACCCCGCTGGCTGTCATCTCTGACCGTCCACAGGTGCTGTTCAACTACTTCCGCCAGCAGTTCGCACAGGTCACCAACCCTGCCATCGACCCCATCCGTGAGGAACTGGTAATGAGTCTTACCGAATACATCGGTGCCGTAGGAACCAACATCCTGACGCCCGATGCATCCAACTGTAAGATGGTGCGCCTGCCACAACCCGTACTGACCAACACACAACTTGATATACTTTGTAACATCCGCTACAAGGGCTTCAACACCAAGAAGTTGCCTATCCTCTTTGAGATAGCAAAGGGCGAGGAAGGACTTCGTAAGGCGCTCGACGACCTGTGTCATCAGGCTGAAGCCAGTGTAGACGAGGGTGTAAACTACATCATCCTCTCTGACCGCGACCTCGACGAGAAGCATGCAGCCATCCCATCACTGCTGGCTGTCAGTGCCGTTCACCACTACCTGATCAGCGTGGGTAAGCGTGTGCAGACCGCCCTGATTGTTGAGAGCGGTGAGATTCGCGAGGTGATGCACGCTGCCCTGCTGCTGGGCTATGGTGCCAGCGCCCTGTGTCCTTACATGACGTTCGCCGTACTTGATGACCTGGTGAAGCACCACAAGATTCAGGAGGAGTACGCCACAGCCGAGAAGAACTACATCAAGGCAGTGGACAAGGGTCTGAAGAAGATTATGTCCAAGATGGGTATCTCTACCATCCGCTCCTATCGCGGTGCCAAGATATTCGAGAGCATCGGACTGAGCGAAGACCTGCTGCGCCGCTACTTCGGTACCGAGGTGAGCACCATCGGTGGCGTGGGCCTGAAGGAGATTGCACGCGATGCCATCCGTCTGCATGCGGCAGGTGGAGTAGGTCGCTGTGCCACAGCTACAAATACAGCCGTGCTGCAGAACCAGGGTCAGTTTGCTTGGCGCAAGGACGGTATCAAGCACGCCTGGAACCCAGAGACCATCGCCAAACTGCAACTGGCCTGCCGACAAGGCTCGTACGAGAAGTTTAAAGAGTGGTCAAAATTGGTTGACGAGAAAGAATCTCCCATCTTCTTGCGTGACTTCCTTCGATTCAAGAAAGTTACTACTCCCCTCCATGACAGGGAGGGGCAGGGGGGAGGGTCATCCGTCTCTCTCGACGAAGTTGAGCCCGTTGAGAGCATCGTGAAGCACTTCGTTACAGGTGCCATGTCGTTCGGTGCCCTGAGCATCGAGGCCCACGAGGCACTGGCGCTGGCCATGAACAAACTGGGTGCGCGCTCGAATACTGGTGAGGGTGGTGAGGACAACGCCCGCTATCATTCTGAGGTGGATGGCGTGAGTCTGAGCAGTAAGACCAAGCAGATTGCCAGTGGACGCTTCGGTGTAACGGCCGAGTACCTGGTGAATGCAGAGGAGATACAGATTAAGGTGGCACAGGGTGCCAAGCCTGGTGAGGGCGGACAGCTGCCCGGCTTCAAGGTCAACGAGATTATCGCCAAGACGCGTAACGCCATCCCCGGCATCTCGCTCATCTCTCCCCCACCTCATCACGACATCTACAGTATCGAGGACCTGGCACAGCTCATCTTCGACCTGAAGAATATCAACCCCACAGCCGCCGTCAGCGTAAAACTCGTGGCCGAGAGTGGCGTGGGAACCATTGCCGCTGGTGTGGCAAAGGCTAAGGCCGACCTCATCGTCATCTCAGGTGCCGAGGGCGGTACGGGTGCCAGCCCTGCATCAAGTATGCGCTTCGCAGGTATCAGCCCTGAAATCGGACTGGCCGAGACGCAGCAGACACTGGTCATCAACGGACTGCGCAACCAGGTTCGCCTGCAGACCGACGGTCAGCTGAAGACCGCCAAGGACGTGATCATCATGGCCATGCTCGGTGCCGACGAGTTCTCGTTCGGTACACTGCCCCTGATTGTGCTGGGCTGCGTCATGATGCGTAAGTGTAACACGAATACATGTCCCATGGGTGTGGCCACCCAGAACCCCGAACTGCGCAAGCATTTCGAAGGTCGTGCAGAGTACGTGGTCAACTACTTCACCTTCCTGGCCGAGCAGGTACGCGAATACCTGGCCGAGATTGGCGTGAAGAGTCTCAAGGAAATCATCGGTCATACCGAGCTCATAGAAGCCACTGTGCCCGAGGCATCAGCATCGGGTTCCGCCGCCGTCGGGAAATGGAAGACCATCGACTTCGCCCGCCTGCTCCACAAGCCCGCTACCGACAAGGCCCTGTACTGGGACCGCGGTGCCTACACCAAGGTAACAGGCGTGAAGGACGAGGAGATGATCAAGGCTGCACAGAAGGCTATCAACAACCAGGAAGAGGTAACACTCGACTATGCCATCAAGAATACCGACCGCGCCGTGGGTACCATGCTCAGTGGTGTGATTGCCCAGAAATACGGCGAGGAGGGACTGCCCGACGGCACCATCAAGATTAAGTTCAAGGGCTCTGCCGGCCAGAGCTTCGGTGCCTTTGCCGTGAAGGGTCTGGATCTGCGCCTTGAGGGCGAGACCAACGACTACTTCGGTAAGGGTCTCTCTGGCGGTCGTATCTCTATCCTGCCTCCTGCCCGTCGCAGCGACGACTTCAAGGCAGAGGAGAATATCATCGCTGGTAACACCGGTCTCTATGGTGCCACCTCTGGTGAACTCTATATCAACGGAAAGGTGGGCGAGCGCTTCGGTGTGCGTAACTCTGGTGCCATCGCCGTCATCGAGGGTGCCGGCGACCACTGCTGCGAGTACATGACTGGCGGTCGTGTGGTAGTGCTGGGTAAGACCGGCCGTAACTTCGCCGCTGGTATGTCAGGTGGTGTGGCCTATGTCTACGACCCCGACCATACGTTCGACTACTTCTGCAACATGGATATGGTGGAACTCTCGCTGGTTGAGGACAGCGTCAGCCGCAAGGAACTGCTCGAGCTCATCCGCCAGCACTACCTGCACACGGGTTCAGCCCTCGCAGGCCGCATGCTCGACGACTGGCACCGCTACATCGAGGACTTCATCCAGGTAGTGCCTATCGAGTACAAGCGCGTGCTCGAGGAGGAGAAGATGAAAAAGCTCCACGAGAAGATTGCCGACATCCAGCGCGACTATTAATGTTTAACGTTTAATGTTTAATGTAAGATGGGAAATCCAAAAGCATTTTTAGAGATACACCGCCAGGAGGCGGGATACCGTCCGATTCACGATAGAATCCACGATTTTGGCGAGGTAGAGCAGACACTCTCTACCCGCGAACGCAAACTGCAGGCCAGCCGCTGTATGGATTGCGGCGTACCCTTCTGCCACTGGGCCTGTCCGCTGGGCAATAAGGCGCCCGAGTGGAACGACGCCCTGTACAAAGGCGACTTTGAGTTGGCCTACCGTCTGCTCAACAGCACCAACCCCTTCCCCGAGTTCACCGGCCGCATCTGCCCCGCACTCTGCGAGAAGGCCTGCGTGCTCAACCGCTTCAACCACGAGCCGACCACCAACCGTGAGGACGAGGCAGCCATCACCGAGATGGCCTTCCAGGAGGGCTTCATCCAGCCCCGCACCGACATCAAGCGCAATGGCAAGAAGGTGGCGGTGATTGGTGCCGGTCCTGCCGGACTCGCTGCTGCCAACGACCTGAACCTGATGGGCTACAAGGTGACGGTGTTCGAGAAGAACGAGGCTGCCGGCGGCTTGCTCCGCTACGGCATCCCCAACTTCAAACTCAACAAGGCCGTCATCGACCGCCGCATCGCCCTGCTCGAACAGGAGGGCATCGAGTTTAAATACGGCTGTCCCGTTTCTTCCGATGCGATTACATCGCAGCTTACCACCGAGTTCGACGCCGTCGTCATCTCAACCGGCACCCCCACCGCCCGTGATCTCAAGGCTCCCGGCCGCGAACTCAAGGGCGTCCACTTCGCCCTCGAGATGCTGTCTCAGCAGAACCGCGTCCTCGCAGGCATGGAGTTCTCCAAGGACGAACGCGTCACCGCCAAGGGCAAGGATGTGCTGGTCATCGGTGGTGGTGATACGGGTTCCGACTGTATCGGTACTGCCCACCGTCAGGGGTGCAAGAGCGTGACCCAGATTGAGATCATGCCTAAGCCCGTAGAGGGTCCCGAAGATCCCCAGAACCCCTGGCCCGAATGGCCCCGCACCCTCAAGACCACATCCAGTCATGAGGAGGGCTGCACCCGCCGCTGGAACATCAACACCCTGGAGTTCCTGGGCAAGGATGGCAAGCTCACTGGCGTCAAGGTTCAGGAGATCGACTGGAAGCCCAACCCCGAGGGTGGTCGTCCCATCATGGTCGAGAAGGGCAAGCCCGAGATTATCAAGGCCGAGCTGGTACTCCTCGCCATGGGCTTCCTGAAGCCCGAGCACCCCGAGTACCCGAAGAATGTCTTCGTCTGCGGTGATGCCGCCAACGGTGCCTCACTCGTGGTTCGCGCCATGGCTAGTGGTCGTCAGATTGCACAGAAAGTTAATGGTTTCCTTCAAAAATAACGTTTTATCTTTGAAGTAATAATCCCCGGTCTCCGTGATGGAAATCGGGGATTTTTTCGTACCTCTGACTTCGTCTATAGTACTCTCGCTCGGAAAAACTCAAATACATTTGGTTTTTCACTCACTTATTCGTACCTTTGACGCCCGAATCTAACACAAAGGAAACAATGAGGAAATACGTTGCGTTTTTCACCGTTATCTGCCTATGGCTGATACTCCCCACCACGACAGGAGCCCAGACACTCCACTACAACCAGCCGGCCACGTTCTTCGAGGAGGCGCTCGTCATCGGCAACGGCACCATGGGCGGCATCGTCTATGGCGGCACCCGGACCGACAGGATATCACTCAATGATATCACGCTATGGACGGGCGAGCCGTGTAATATGCAGGTCTATTCGCCCGACGCCCACAAATCCATCCCCGCCATCCGTGAGGCGCTCAGCAAGGGCGACTACCGGGAGGCCGACCGTCTGCAACGCGACGTGCAGGGACATTTCTCACAGAATTATCAGCCGCTGGGACAACTCACCATCGAGTATCTCGACACCACGGAGGCCGTCACCGGCTATCGCCGCTGGCTCGACATCGGTGACGCCACGGCCCATACCACCTACCAGCGCGGCAAATACCGCTATACCACGGAGTATCTGGCGTCCCATCCCGACTCCGGACTGGTCATCCGCATCACCACCAACCATCCCGGGGGCATCCATGCACGACTGTCGCTGAGCTGTCAGCTGCGCCACACCACATCGGCCAATGGCCAGACACTCACCACCGACGGCTATGCCTCACTGCCCAGCTACTACGATGCCAGGGAGAAGTTCGCCTACGACCCTCAGCGCGGTATCCATTTCCGCACCAAGGTGCAGGTCAGCGCCAGGAATGTCAGGGCCGAGGGGGAGACGCTCCTCGTGGATGGCGCCAAAGAGGTGACGCTCTACATCGTCGATGCCACCTCGTTCAACGGCTACGACAAGGACCCCGTCAAACAGGGAAAGCCATATCAGCAACTGGCCGACGCGCGCCTGCGCCATCTTTCCGGCATCCCCTACAAGACCATCCGACAGTGCCACATCAAGGACTATCAGTCCCTCTACAACCGCGTCAAGCTCTCATTGACCGCCGACTCCAGAACTAACAACTCCTCCCCTGCAGGGGAGGCGGGGGAGGGGTCTGCCCCCACCGACGCCCAGCTCCGTGCCTACACTGACGAGTCACTCTTCAATCCCGACCTCGAAGCCCTCTATTTCCAGTACGGCCGCTACCTGCTTATCAGTTGCTCGCGCACGCCCAATGTGCCGGCCAACCTGCAGGGCCTGTGGAACGAGAGCATCCTGCCGCCCTGGTCGTGCAACTACACCAGCAATATCAATGTGGAGGAAAACTACTGGGCGGCCGAGACGGCTGCGCTGCCCGAGATGCACCAGTCGCTCTTCACCTTCATGAAGGAACTGCAGGGCTCTGGCGAACTCACCGCCAAGGCCTACTACGGTGTCAACCGCGGCTGGTGCCTGGCACATAATACCGACATCTGGGCCATGACCTGCCCTGTGGGTCTCCACACCGGCGACCCCATGTGGGCCAACTGGAACATGGGGGGTGCCTGGCTCGCCACCCATATCTGGGAGCACTACACCTTCACGCTCGACAAAGCCTTCCTGCGCGAGTACTATCCCGTTCTCAAAGGTGCAGCCGAGTTCTGCCTCGCTTGGCTTCAGCCCCTCTCCGACTACACCCCTCAGCCCTCACCCCTCTCACATCTTACATCATCCATCAGCCCTCTTACATCAGACATCTCACATCCTACATCATCCATCAGCCCTCTCATCACCGCCCCTGCCACCTCGCCCGAGAACTCCTTCGTCACCCCCGACGGCTATCACGGGCGCACCTGCTTCGGTGGCTTTGCCGACATCGCCATGATTCGCGAATGCCTCACCGATGCCCGCGACGCCGCCCTTGTACTCAGCGATTCCTGTAGTGTGCCCGGCGGTTCCTGTAGTGTGCCCGGCGATTCGGTCGCCGGGTTCCCCTCCGTCGCCGGGTCCCCCTTCATCACCGAGCTCAACGCCGCCATCGCCCGCCTTCACCCCTACAAAATCGGTAAGAAAGGCAACCTCCAGGAGTGGTTCTACGACTGGGAAGACGAGGATCCGCACCACCGCCACCAGAGCCATCTCTTCGGCATCTATCCCGGCCATCACCTCGACGACGGCACCAACACCAAGGAGGCACTCCACCGTGCCGCCTCACGCACCCTCGAACTCAAGGGCGACAAGACCACGGGCTGGAGCACGGGCTGGCGCGTGAATCTCTACGCCCGCCTGCATGATGCCAGGAATGCCTATCATATCTACCGCAAACTGCTCAGCTACGTCAGTCCCGACGGCTACCGCGGTCCTGATGCCCGTCGTGGCGGCGGCACCTACCCCAACCTGCTCGACGCCCATTCGCCCTTCCAGATCGACGGTAACTTCGGTGGCTGTGCCGGTGTCATCGAGATGCTCATACAGAGTGAATACACTGTGTGTGAGGGTTCTCCCCTCACAACCCTCGAACTCCTTCCCGCCTTGCCCGACAACTGGAAGGACGGTTCCGTCAGCGGCATCCGTGCCCGTGGCGGCATCACCGTCGACATGACATGGCAGGACAAACGGGTCACGCACCTGACGCTCACCGCCCAACAGCCCTGCACGGTAATGCTCCTTGCCAACGGCCAGCAGCAGACCCTGAAACTGAAGAAAGGGGCCTTGGCCTGTTGGTAAACTTTCAATCTGTAACAAAAAAACCACATTTTACGAACAAGAAATATCAAAATGCGCTGTTTTTTCAACAAAATATTTTCAATTTGATACTTTCAACTGATTTTTACCACTAAAACCAGTCGGTTCGTTTCTATATCCTGTCATTTTGCATTACCTTTGCATCCGATAAGAAAAAAAGACAGCACATGAGCAAGATACCCTTCACAAAGATGCACGGTTGCGGCAACGACTATATCTATGTCAATGTAGCACAGCACCCCATCGATGACCCTAAGGCAGCGGCCATCAAATGGAGCGACCGTCATAAGGGCATCGGCTCCGATGGATTGGTCTTGATTGGCAAGAGTTCTATGCCCGAGGCCGACTTCACCATGCGCATCTTCAATGCCGACGGCAGTGAGGCCATGATGTGCGGCAACGCCTCGAGATGTATCGGAAAATACCTCTTTGGGAAAGGCCTCACCACGAAGACAGAGATCCGTCTGCTGACGCTGTCGGGCATTAAGGTGCTCTATCTGCATATCACCGATGACATCGTAGAGAGCGTCACCGTGGATATGGGCGAACCGATACTGGAAGATGCCACACAGTTCATCGCTTCCCGAGGACTGGACATGGGCACGTTTGTATCGATGGGCAACCCGCATTTCGTCATCTTCACAGAGAATGTCGACCAGGTAGGCGAAACTGGCCGTTCACTGGAATACCACCCGGCCTTCCCGCAACGCTGCAATATAGAATTTGCCCATATTGAGGCCGACGGCAGTATCCGCACCCGTGTGTGGGAACGCGGCAGCGGCATCACCCAGGCCTGTGGCACAGGCGCATGCGCCACGGCCGTGGCAGCCGCCCTGACCGGCAAGGCTGGCCGCACCTCACAAATCGTGATGGATGGCGGCACGCTGAACATCGAATGGTGCGAAGCCGACCGCTCGGACGGAGGACGCTTTTTCCAGAAGAACCACGTCTATATGACGGGGCCTGCCGCCTTCGTCTTTGACGGCGAGCTAGAACAATAATTATCCATTATCAATTGTAAATTATCAATTAGTAATATATGGCATTAGTTAACGAACATTTCCTGAAACTGCCAAACAACTATTTGTTTGCAGATATAGCCAAGAAGGTGAACGCCTTCAAAGTGATGCACCCCAAGGCCGACGTCATCTCCATGGGTATTGGTGACGTCACCCAGCCGCTGTGTCCTGCCGTGATAGAGGCGATGCACAAGGCTGCCGACGAGATGGGCACCAGCGAGGGATTCCGCGGCTACGGTCCTGAGCAGGGCTACGATTTTCTGCGCGAGGCCATTCTGAAGAACGACTTCCTGCCGCGTGGCATCCACCTCGATATCGACGAGATCTTCGTGAACGACGGTGCCAAGAGCGACACCGGTAATATTCAGGAACTGATTCGCTGGGACAACTCCATTGGTGTGACCGACCCTATCTATCCCGTGTATATCGACTCTAACGTGATGATTGGTCGCGCCGGAACGGTTGAGGACGGCAAATGGTCAAACGTCATCTACATGCATTGTAATGCAGAGAACGGTTTTGTACCGCAAATCCCCAAGCGTCGTGTGGATGTCATCTATCTCTGCTATCCCAACAACCCCACGGGTATGGTCATCACACGCGAGGAACTGCGCAAGTGGGTGAACTATGCCCTTCATAATGATGCGCTGATCTTCTACGACGCAGCCTACCAGGCTTATATCCAGGACGACAGCATCCCCCACTCTATCTATGAGATCCGTGGGGCCCGCAAATGTGCCATCGAGTTCCACTCATATTCAAAGACGGCCGGCTTCACGGGCATCCGTTGTGGTTATACCGTCGTGCCAAAGGATCTGACAGCGGCCACGCTCACAGGCGAGCGCATCGCCCTGAACCCCCTGTGGTACCGTCGCCAGTGCACCAAGTTCAACGGCACCAGCTATATCAGCCAGCGTGCGGCCGAGGCCATCTATACCCCCGAGGGCAAGCAGCAGGTGAAGGCCACCATCGACTACTATATGCAGAATGCCAAGAAGATGCTCACCACCCTGCGCTCACTGGGCTACGAGGTCTATGGCGGCGAGAACGCGCCCTATATCTGGATGCGCGTGCCCGACGGCAACAGCTCATGGCAGTTCTTCGAGAACCTGCTCTACGGGGCCAACGTGGTCTGTACGCCTGGCGTGGGCTTCGGTCCTGCCGGCGAGGGCTATGTGCGTTTCACGGCCTTTGGCAGTCGCGAGAAGACCGAAGAGGCGCTCGACCGTATCACTGCCTGGAGCAAGAAATAAATTGATAATTGAAAATTGACAATTGATAATTAGATAGGATTATGTGCGGAATCGTTGCGATATTGAATGTCAAGGAGCAGACACACGAGCTGCGTGAACAAGCGTTGAAGATGAGTCAGAAGATCCGTCATCGCGGACCCGACTGGAGTGGTATCTATTCTGGCGGAAGTGCTATCCTGGCCCACGAGCGACTGAGCATCGTTGACCCCGAATCAGGTGGTCAGCCACTGTTCTCACCCGACAGGAAACAGGTCTTGGCTGTCAATGGCGAGATCTATAACCATCAGGATATCCGCCGCCGCTATGCCGGACAGTATGAGTTCCAGACGGGCTCCGACTGCGAGGTCATCCTGGCGCTCTATCGCGAGAAAGGTGTTGACTTCCTCGAGGACCTGAGCGGCATCTTTGCCTTCGTGCTCTACGATGAGGAGACCGACGAGTTTCTCATTGCCCGCGACCCCATCGGTGTGATTCCCCTTTATATCGGTTGCGATGCCGACGGCAAGGTGTATGTGGCCTCCGAACTGAAAGCGCTCGAAGGACAGTGTGAGCACTACGAGCCGTTCCTGCCCGGTCACTACTACTGGAGTGCCGACCCGGGCATGAAGCGCTACTACAAGCGCGACTGGTTCAAATATGATGCCGTGAAGGATAATCCTGCCTCTGTCGAGGCTGTCCACGACGCCCTGGAGGATGCCGTGAAGCGCCAGCTGATGTCCGACGTCCCTTATGGCGTGCTGCTCTCTGGCGGACTCGACTCCAGCGTCATCTCTGCCATTGCCGAGAAATACAGTGAGATGCGTATCGAGGACAACTCCAAGACCAAGGCCTACTGGCCCCGCCTGCACTCGTTTGCCGTGGGCCTGAAGGGCGCGCCCGACCTGGCCAAGGCCAAACTCGTGGCAGACCATATCGGTACCGTTCACCACGAGATCAACTATACCATTCAGGAAGGACTGGATGCCATCCGTGATGTCATCTATTTCATCGAGACCTACGATGTCACCACCGTCCGTGCCTCTACGCCCATGTATCTGCTGGCACGTGTCATCAAGTCGATGGGTATCAAGATGGTGCTCAGCGGCGAGGGGGCCGACGAGATATTTGGTGGCTATCTCTATTTCCACAAGGCTCCGTCGGCCAAGGACTTTCACGAGGAGACCGTGCGCAAGCTCTCCAAACTCTATCTGTACGACTGTCTGCGCGCCAACAAGAGTCTCTCTGCCTGGGGTGTCGAGGGGCGCGTGCCTTTCCTCGACAAGGAGTTCCTGGATGTGGCCATGCGTACCAACCCCGAGGCCAAGATGTGCCCGGGCAAGACGATGGAGAAGAAGATTGTTCGCGAGGCCTTTGCCGACATGCTGCCCGAAGAGGTGGCCTGGCGCCAGAAGGAGCAGTTCAGCGATGGCGTGGGCTACAGCTGGATCGATACCCTGAAGCAGATCACGTCCGAGGCTGTGACCGACGAGCAGATGGCGCATGCAGCCGAGCGTTTCCCCATCAACCCGCCAAAGAACAAGGAGGAGTATTACTACCGCTCTATCTTCGCCGAACATTTCCCCAGCGACTCTGCCGCCATGAGCGTACCCAGCGAGGCTTCCGTGGCCTGCTCTACGGCCATCGCCCTGGAATGGGACGCTGCCTTCAAGAATATGAACGACCCCAGCGGCCGTGCCGTGAAGGGTGTTCACGAACAGGCATACAAGTGATTCTGAGAAAAACTGACAACAAACTATCATTAATTCATAAATTCTTCGTAATTTTGTATCCGCAAACTGACAGATACTGATTGATGGAACAAAATAACGAGAGACTACGAGCTACCGACGATACGTCGGGAATGCTGCGCACCGCGTGGGACTTCGTCGAGAACACGGGGCGCAGCATTTTTTTGACTGGTAAGGCGGGAACGGGAAAGACGACGTTCCTGAAGGAGGTGATGGCAGGCTCCAGGAAGCGCCCCATCGTGGTGGCGCCAACGGGTGTGGCAGCCATCAATGCCGGGGGCGTCACCATCCACTCCTTCTTCCAGTTGCCCTTTTCGCCCTATGTACCGGGCGCCAAGGTGGAAAACAAGTTTGATTTCAGTCGTGAGAAACGCAAGATCATCGCCTCGATAGACCTGCTGATCATCGACGAGATATCGATGGTACGTGCAGATCTGCTCGACGCCATCGATGCCGTGCTCCGGCGTTTCCGTGAACACGACCAGCCCTTTGGTGGCGTGCAGCTGCTGATGATTGGCGACCTGGCCCAGCTCACGCCCGTCGTCACCCCTGAGGACGAACGAATCCTGAAACCTTATTACAGCACCCCTTACTTCTTTGCGTCGAAGGCCCTCCAGCAGATTGACTATGTCACCATCCAGCTGGAACATGTCTATCGCCAGCAGGATGCCTCGTTCATCAATATATTAAATGAGGTACGCAACGGCCATCCGTCGGAAGCGGTGCTGGCAAAGCTGAACAGCAGACTCTCCCCCCAGCCCCTCCCTGCGAGGGAGGGGAGTGGTTACATCCGACTGACCACTCACAATAATATCGCCAACAACTATAATGAGTCTGAGTTGCGGAAACTGTCCACGCCTGCCTATACCTACCGCGCAGAAATCAAGGGCACGTTCCCGGAATACTCCTATCCCACAGCCGAGGCACTGGTCCTGAAGGAGGGCGCACAGGTGATGTTCGTAAAGAACGACCCCTCGGGCGACCACCGGTATTATAATGGTCGCATCGGACGTGTGATGGAGGCCGGCGACAACCGTCTCACCGTCTATTGCGAGGGCGACAGCGAGGCCATCGAGGTGGAACCGCTGGAATGGGAGAACACCCGCTACACGCTGAACGAGAAGACACGCGAGATTGAGGCCGAGGTGCAGGGCACCTTCAGGCAACTGCCCCTGCGACTGGCCTGGGCCATCACCATCCATAAGAGTCAGGGACTGACCTTCGACCACGCCATCATCGATGCCAACCAGAGTTTCGCACCCGGACAGGTGTATGTGGCCCTGAGCCGCTGCCGCACCCTCGAAGGTCTGCTACTGGCATCGCCCCTGGAGGCGCGTTCCATCATCAACGACGAACGGGTCGACTCGTACATTGCCCAACAGGAGTACGAGGCTGAGCGAAGCATCTGTCAGCTGCCCCTGCTCAAACAGGAATACGAGCGCTACCTGCTGTTGCAGCTCTTCGATTTCCGCTCCGTCCTTGCCCTGCAGGAGACCATGGTGCGCATCTTCGCTGAGTTCTTCTACCACAGTCATGCCTCCCTGAAACAGTTGCACGACCAGGCCCTGATGGACCTGCGCCAGCGCGTCCTCGACGTGGCCGGCAAATGGCAGCAGATCATCCAGTCGATGCCGTACGAGGGCCTGCACGAGGCCGACTTCCAGAACCGTGTGATGCGCAGTGCCGGGTATTTCTCCGACCAGTTGCGCGAGATTCTGGCCAAGCCCATCGAACTCAGTGCCAAGGTAGAGACACAAAACAAGCAGGCGGCGCGCCGCCTCGACAATGCCCTGCCCGACCTCAAGCAGGCATACCTCAGTCGTCGCTATCTGCTCGAGAAGATGGCCGAGATGGGATTCTCCGTCGACAACTACCTGCACGAAAAACAGATGTCGATGCTCGATGCATTGGGTGAGGACGACGTGAAGTCCAAGCGCCAGCGTAAGCCGAAGGCCTCCAAGGCCCCCAAGGAGGTGAAGCCCAAGACCTGGGAGATATCCCTCCAGCTCTATCAGGATGGAATGAAGCCCGACCTCATCGCCAAGGCACGGAGCCTCACGCTGGGCACAGTCATCGGACATCTCACCCGCTATGTGGAATCCGGCGAGGTATCTTTCGACGACCTCGTGCCAGCCGACCACCAGCAGGCCATCCGGCGCATCATCACCAAGATTGGCGTCACCGAGGGCTCCACGGCTATCAAAAACCTCTGTCCACCCGACATCACCTACGATGAGATCCGCCTGGTGATGCAACACATGCAACAAAAAAAGGAATCATAAATGACACAGACATACGCACTATTCTTCGATATCGACGGTACACTGGTGAGTTTCAAGACCCACGAGATACCACAGTCCACCATCCAGGCGCTGACACAGGCCAAGGCCAATGGTTCGCGCGTGTATATCGCCACGGGCAGGCCACCGCTCATCATCACCAACCTGGGGGCCATCGAACCACTGATCGACGGCTATATCACCACCAATGGCGCACTGTGCTATGTGGGCACCGAACTGGTCACCTGCCAGCCTATCCCCAAGGAAGATGTTCTGACATGCGTGAACGACTGCCAGGAGAAAGGCAACAGCCTGATTGTGGTGGGCCGTAAGGACGTGGCCGTACTCGACCCCAAGGGCGATGTGGACCGTATCTTCCGCCAGATGCTGGCTGTGAAGAATCTCGACAAGGCGTCGCCGCTCGACGAGGTGCTCCAGCAGGATATCCTGCAGCTCACGCCGTTCTTCCCGGCCGACTACGAACCGGAACTCATGGCGCGCATGCCCCAGTGCGTCTCTGGCCGCTGGCATCCGGAGTTTACCGACATCACGGCCAACGGGGCCGACAAGGGCAAGGGTATCCTCGCCATGGCACGCCACGAAGGCTTCGACGTCAGTCGCACCATTGCTTTTGGTGATGGCGGCAACGACACCTCCATGATCATCCAGGCGGGTATCGGTGTGGCCATGGGCAACGCCATTGAGGAACTGAAACAGCAGGCCGACTATATCACCACGTCTGTAGATGATGACGGTATCCTCAATGCCCTCCGGCACCTGCATGTCATTTAAGGAAAAACCTTCGTTTTCCGGGGCCAATTCATCTGTTTTTCCCCTAGATTGGCAGATATGAGAAATGAAAGTTAAAATTTGGTTAAAGGTTTTTACATAAACAAAGATTTCTCCATAGAAATATGTACTTTTGTGCCTCAAAAATACGACAGCTATGAAGAAACTAAGCATCAAATTATTCCTTACACTTTCCACCGCTGTTCTCTTCGCATCATGCGAGAAAGCGGTATTCGATGAAAACACTGAAGAAGAAACGGTCATCGAGGCTCCTGCAACAGCCCGTCTCAACATCGTCATGCGTGCCGCCACCAGCGACGAGAATGCCGTGAAGGATGGCAGAATCTACATTTTCAATGAGAAGGGAAAATGTGTACAGTTGCTCTCTACCAGCGAGGAAAGCAACGCGGCTACAGTCACAATGGCCGCAGGTACATACGACCTATATGCCGTGGGAGGAGAAGACCTCTCACGGTTTATTTTGCCCTCTCAGGAATCAGCTACCCCCAAGAGTATCATCAAGCGGATGACAGACAAGACCATGGACGACCTGCAGATTAAACACGCCACGGTGAGCATAGCCGACGGTGAGGAGATGACGCAGAATATGTCATTGGCCCACAAGGTCATCTGTATTGATGAACTGGAAATCCTGCAGGTGCCTTCAGGCGTCACAAAGGTTGAGGTCATGCTCACCCCGCTCTACAGTGGAGTTTATCTGGATGGCGAGTATCCTGAAGCACCCACGGAGTCATACCGCATCATGCTCAACAGGCAGGAGGATGAGAAGACGTGGAAGGCATCGCCCAACCAGATGCTGTTCCCCTCGAAGGGCATGCCCAATATCAAGATAGCGTTCACCACCGAGGATGGTACCACAAGCTATTCCTATACCGCCTCAGAGGATTTCCCTGCCAACCACCACTACGCCATCATTGGTACCTGCAAGGCGGCCCAGGGCGTCACGCTGACAGGTGTCCTGACGTCGGAGGACTGGGGCGAGAAGCGCACAATCACATTCGATTTTGATGATAGTCAGAAGGGCTTCTCCAAGCCCGAGGCAGGCAAGTTCTGCAGTGGCTATTATGTTGTTTCTACCGACGCCACCAACAGGACCGCCGTCCTCTTGTCGCCCGAAACCGTCCCATATGCAGCACCTGCGAAAGGCGAGAAGGACAGTGCCTGGCTGGCAGCATTAAACACCGCACTGGCAGCTACGGCAAAACCATCTGGCATAACGAACAGCTGGCGGTTGCCGACGCTCGATGAGGCCGCCTGCTTTACAACGGGCAGTCAGGCTGCTTTTGTGGAAGGAAAGGGCGTGACAAAGAGTTTCTATGCCACGAAGGACGGGACTCTGTACTGGACCTACGGCTCAGAGTCAACGGAAGGCAAGGAACAACATTTCGGTACAACGGGGTTTGCCGACTTTGTGCTGCTCCGTCCGGTCATTGACATCAAATACTAAGACAACACATGAAATACCTCAACCATATACTGTTTGTCCTCCTGCTGGTGATGCTGGCAGGATGCGAGAAACCCATCATTTCCGATACGGACACGGAGAAAACGGTCGAAAAGAAGGGCAACCTCACCCTGACCATCTGTGAGGTCGAGCATACCCCTTTTCCAGAACTGACACGGAAGTCTGCGTCAGAGGCGTGCAATCGACTGAACTTTGCCGTCTACGACACGGCGGGGTCGCGCTTAAAACTGACCAACCAGAAACTGGGCGACGCTGACTTCGGTACCGCCACGTTCCAGTTGCCCGAGGGTACCTACATCATCGTGGCACTGGCACATAGCAGTAACGGCAACCCCACGATGACGAATCCCGAGAAGATACAGTTCAACAACTCACAGGGCTATACCGACACCTTCCTTTACTATAAGAAAGTGGTTGTCGGCACGGAGTCGCAGACGCTCTCACTGTCTCTTCACCGCATCACCTCACTCTGCCGCTTCGTCGTCAACGACGCCATCCCCGAGGGCGTGGCAAAGCTGGAGTTCACATACAAGGGCGGCAGCGGCTCGTTTGATGCCAGCACCGGATACGGTTGCGTGAACAGCACACAGGTCATGAAGTATGATGTACAGGCCGGTATGAAACAAACGCAATACGACCTCTACACCTTCCTGCATAGCACAGAAGGCTCCCTTCACCTGAAGGTGACGGCCTACGATGCCAGTGGCAATATGTTGTTCGAGAAATCCATGGGCGTAGACATGTATCAGAACCAGATCACATGGCTAAAAGGCAATCTCTTCTCCGACATCCAGTCCACGCCCACTGAGTCGTTCTCCGCCACCGTCGATATTGACACCCAGTGGCAGGGAGAACTGTATTTCACCTATTAATCGTTCAGCAGACTGTCGGCCAACTGCTCCAGCAGGGCCTCATCACCAGCCTTCATGCGTGAACGGATGGTCACCATGGGCTCCACAATCTCACAGTCCTTCAGGGCCTCAATCATCGTGCGCATGGTCTTGCCGGCCGTGGGTGCCCAACTGCCGTTCTCTATGATACCGAACCTGCGTTTCTGGTAGTTCTTGATCTGCAGGTGATACAGGAAGTCATGCATCACGGGGAACACACCTGCATCATAGCTCGAGGCGGCCACCACGACGGTAGGATAGCGGAACGCATCCTCTATGACCTCGGCCATGTCCGAACGGCTCAGGTCACTCACTACGACCTTCTTGGCACCTTTCTCTCTTAGTATCTCTCCAAAACGCTCTGCCGCAGCGGCCGTACCGCCATGAATGCTGGCATAGGCAATCA
>Ga0256406_1001921_pt1 | contig 31547 bp, 40 predicted proteins | sample RumenRJG_03DNA_FD_185986 | JGI IMG/M metagenome (GOLD analysis project Ga0256406, IMG submission 185986) | Bovine rumen microbial communities from Lethbridge, Alberta, Canada - RJG_03 | ecosystem: Host-associated > Mammals > Digestive system > Stomach > Rumen | place: Canada: Alberta | collected... | reverse complement strand
ACTCTTTGTACGTTAAACAGCACTCTTGTGAACTACTATTATAACGTAAAATCCAAGACCTACATGGTATACTTTTCAATTATTATGGTGGTATACTTTTCAATTACTATTTACACTTGTAGTCCTTATTATTGCACGAACGTGAGCAATAGATAGTGGTCATCTTATGCGCAATAAAGGATCTCCCACAGTACTTACAGAGTTTCTGAATTTCCATAAATGTTGCATTCGTTAGTGAATTTTCGCCTGCTAAAGTGTCCCACAGTGTCCCACCACGTCCCATGGTGTCCCAACTTGTATCCTCAATGTCATTTTGGCATTTTCCCATGGTGTCCCAGGTTGTGCCTACGATGGCATCTTGGTGTGAAATCGACTTTCTGTTTTACACTCGCGGTAGAAATACGGTGCAAAAATAACTGGAAAAACTGTAACTAACAAATATGCAACTTGAAGTGTTAAAATACAAAAAGTCCCTCATTTAGAGGGACTTAGTTCAAATTACTCCAAGTTGTTCAGAGTTGTTTATAAGGGGTTACTTGCCCACGCAGAATCTACTTTCCGACGCAGAGGTTACTATCTGCAAATATAAGTGGCTGATATTCAGCTGAAATGGTGCTATTTTTGAGGGGTAAAAGTGACTTCGGGGGACACCAGGGGGACACAAAATCGGCAAACATATGCAAATTTGAATGCCGCCAAAAAGAAGAAATGCAAACATCAGCAAATACAAAAAAGCGTTTCTTTGCATATTCACATTCGTTAACATTATTTTTTTCTCTTTCTTGCACGTCACAAATTTGCTCTTCCATCTCATCGTAAATCTTGCTCTGTGAGGTCTAAAAGGCTTTGTAGTTCTTTTCTTATTTTTGTAAAAGTACCATTTCCGGGTCAATTTTCCAAACCTTCTGTCCGTTTTTTATTGGATGTTAACGGCTCTTGCGATGGAGGTCGTCAGAATAATTACTATTTTCTTGCATCGGAATAAGTCCATATCGAACGGCATTCTTTTATAGGATTGGAAGCAGGATAATAAGTTTAGTTTAGGTTATGGATATATTATATCGGGATAAACTAAACCAACTTTGTATACAAGGAGTGCATCCGTTTATTTGGCAGAGCGGCTTTCTTTCTTTTGAGGGTAGTATTTTTGTGCGAATTTTTGGCTCAAATTCATGCAAAATACGAATTTCGTGATAAAAAATCATAATTTTTTGCATCTTCTCAATCTAAATATTTGGTGGTTTCGCTTAAAACGACTACCTTTGCTGAAAATTTTGTTTGATATTCGCAAAACCATCGAAAATGGCAATAAAAATAAAACAAGTCATAGACAATGCACCTCGCAATGCCGTGTTATTCGGCTCTTGGCTGAATAGTCAGGGATTGGATGCACGGCAGCAATACTCCTATATGAAGAGTGGGTGGCTATCCCGAATATCAAAAGGTGTGTATAAGATACAGGGGACGCGGCCTACATTGTTGGCTTCAATTTCTTCTTATAACACCCAATTAGGGAAGAAGTGCATAGTCGGCGCATATACGGCACTTGAAATACGCGGGTATTCCCATTACATGTCAATGGGCACTCCCACGGCTTATCTGTTCACTGACATAGCGAATAAGCTTCCAAATTGGTTCCTGAAGGAAGAGTGGGACATGAACATCAAGTACATGACCACATCTTTTCTCGGAGAAGATTTGCTGGGAGTCGAAAGAATGACCGTCGATGGAAATGAATTGCTTGTGTCTTCGCCGGAACGTGCCATCATGGAATGTCTGAATCTTCCAGAGGCAACGTCTTCTCTGCTCGACCTCTATTATATTATGGAAGGCTTGACAACCTTACGTCCTAAGTTGGTGCAAAGCCTTTTGGAAACATGCACTTCCAGGAAAGTAAAGCGTCTCTTCCTCTATATGGCCGAGAAAGCAAACCATCCTTGGTTCAAATCCCTAAAGCTTGACAAAGTTGAACTTGGCACTTCACGGTTGATGGCCACACCAACAGGACGGTACATCAGTAAATATAACATGACCATATCCAAAGAACTCGCAGATTATGAATGACAATACGAAATCGCTTGTCTACGCACAGAAGGTGGAAATGCTGCTGCGCCTCATTCCCATTGTCATGGAAGAAGAAGTGTTCGCCATCCACGGCGGAACGGCAATCAATCTTTTCTTGAAAGACCTGCCCAGATATTCCGTTGACATTGACTTGACCTACATTCCTCTGGCCGACCGTCAGACAAGTCTTGACGACATCAATGCTCACCTAAAGTCAATCAGCGAAAAAGCCAAGAAAGCCTTCAAAGGCATGCACATCGTCCCCAATTACCACACTTGTAAATTGCTGTGCGAATATCGTGGCAAGCAGGTGAAGATAGAGGTCAACCAGACAAAGCGTGGTATCGTCGGTGGCGAAGTACTGACCGTTCCATTGAGCGAGAAGGCTCAGGAGGAGTTCTCTCTTTTTTGTGAGGCAAAGATTGTTCCCCTGACCCTGCTCTATGGCGGAAAGATTGCAGCCGCCCTTTCGCGTCAACATCCCAGAGACTTGTTTGACGTGAAGTATATGGAATATCCCCTGAAAGATTGCCGTGAGGGTATCATCTTCTGCTTGCTTGGGAGCGACAGACCCATCCATGAGTCCTTCGCTCCAAGTCTGATAGACCAGCGCGAAGCGATGGATAATCAGTTCTCTGGAATGACAGATGTTCCTTTTACATATGATGAGTTTGAGGAAACACGCTCCAAACTCATCGATGATGTGAAAGGACTGATGACCGAGGAAGACAAAAAGTTCCTGATTGGCTTTGAAATGGGACATCCTTCATGGGAAGGCTATGAGTTTGAATACTTCAAGGATTACCCCTCGGTACAGTGGAAGTTGCTCAACTTGAAGAAACTTGCCAAGCAGAATCCAAAGAAACTGCAAGAAGAGGCAGATAAGCTCAGAGAGGTTTTCTTTTCACAAAACAAGGTTTCAGCAGCTGAGACTATTGCATAACTTTCTAAAAAGAGACAACCTATGGAGAAATACTATCATGGTTCGCCCGTATTGTTCAAGAAATTTGACCTCGCCCATGCCTTAGAGGGTGATGGCAAGGTGAAGTTCGGTTATGGTGTTTATGTAACGTCGCACTATCATTCCGCAGCGCACTACGCTGGTGCCAACCCAGCTGCGACGCAGTATTACGTCTATACAGTTGAGGTTCCAGAAATGAAGGAAGATAACTTCATCGCCTTCAAGCAACCTGTCAATCCTACCATTGTGGAAAAGGCAACAGAGAAATTGGGAGAGCCCATTCCAGAGAAGTTTGTCCTTGACGGTAAGGATTTCCGCAAGTATCTCGCCAAGAAACTGACAGGAAAAGTCGATTTGGAAGGAGAGAAGGCTGCATCCTCCTTTCTTCTCAGCATCGGTGTTGATTTCATCGTTTGGCCATACAACTGGAAGAATCCTGCACTTGGCACGAACAGAGCCATCTTGGATGATAAGAAAGTCAGTATAATCAGCATCGATCAAGTTGAACTTGACAGCAAGAAACAGTTGGTTGAAGGCTCACAAAAACCAGTTAATCCGTAAAGTGACATGAGCTTCTACAGCATAGCCCCATTCATACAGCAATATTATCCAAAGTATTACTCCATTGAGAGATACCCTGTAGACAGGTGCGTGTGCATCCGCAAGGTGGCAGAAGAATGGGGCGTGTTGGGAAACTTCGCCCATACACCTTTGACAGTTAATGGCGTTACCTTCAAAAATGCAGAACAGCTGTTCCAACTGATGAAGTTCACGGACGAGGAACCCGTCAAGGCTGTGTATAGTGCTGCCAATCCCAAGTACACCGCAAAACATTGGGAAAAGACCCACCGACGTGCTGATTGGGGGAGCATAATTGTAGATGCCATGAAGTTCTGTCTGATGACCAAATATGAGCAAAGTGAAGATTTTCGCAACACGTTTGCCCAAACCGACAGCAAAGATATCGTAGAAGACCAGACTTCGTTTCCCAAGAAGACTGCCGACACCTGGGGAGTCAAGCTTGTGGGTACGGAATATATTGGTCCCAATTTGCTTGGTAGGTTGCTTATGGAACTTCGTGCCAACGGTTATTTGACGTATCATCTTCCTGTTGATGCTTTTGATTTTATACAATTCCTTCTATAATATAAAATAGGTATAACACATGAAGACATTATTCATCTATCTCAGTATCAATCACGGCGATTCCGAAGAGTTTGAGTTCCCCATCGATGAGAAAACCTATGCCCAAGTTAAGGATGCATATTGTGAGGCATCTTCCAAAGACGGGTTTGAGAACGAGAAATTCTGGTCGAATCTGAAGTCCGCATTCCCTGATACGGCAGAAGCTATAGTCAAGGCCATCAATGAGGAGTTGGTTCATTACATCTTTGAGGATGACTGGATTCCAGATATTGATGGTGAGGGTTGTGCAGAGAACTACTTCCCACTGTATGACCTCCACTTTGATGGTCTTACGGCAGATGGTGACATAACGATGCGTGGTGCACCAGATTGCGCAAAGTGCATTATCTATGATGACAATGTATATGACTGCGACTTCTCTGCGTCCTTTGGGTAACAAATTGATGTGTTGAGAAAACAAAATTATCCGCCTTAACTTTTCTTAAGGCCGGAAATTTTGTAATCTCGAATATTTTGCTTACCTTCGCATTCGCAAAAATCAGCAGACCGCGTCCGTGACAAGGAATTATCCTTCAGACCAAGGTACTGCTGACTGGAATAGGCCCCAATGCAATTAGCAGACGGACGAAGCCGAAAGGCAGACTAAGACATCGTCAGTTCGTCGCCCACCGTGAGGATTTGAGCCCCCCCTGTGGTTGGAGCGTACACCAGAGTTCTTTGATTTTCTGAGACAGCTTTTTTAATAAGTATCAAGAGACAGCCAAGAGCTGCTCCAACCGAGCACATAATCGCCACGGTGGGAAAACGATACGAATTAACGAGTAGTAACTTGATTAATTACAATAGATTATGAAATACTATACATACATATTTAATATCAGTCGTGTGGGAGCCTCTAAGGTTTTCGCATACTTTCGTCGTGTCCTCCAACAACTAACCGTTGTTGGCAGGACTGCTTCGTCGTGCATTTGTATCACAACCAAGTCTCAGATTGTTTAATCAATATTTTTTGGCGTATGAGAAATGAATTTTGGATTATCCGCAAAAGAAAGAACAGCTATCTTTTGGTAATAGACATCTATGATTCCGCATATGTGGAAATTCCCAGTGAACAGAGGTTTTCCGAGTTGAAAATTTTGTTGACTAATGACATATTGGAAGTTACACAGGTACATATCCAGTGGGAATACAGTGGATTGTTATTTGATTTGAAGAAGAGTATGACATCAATTGAAAGGGTTGCCAAGATTCATAAATCCTTAGAATATGCTTACACTTGGCTGACACCTTTCTATGAAAAATATAAGAAACGTTCTGATTTAGTATTAGACGAGTCATATGACCAAAATCATTTACGACATTATAAATACGTAAAGCATGGAAGGAAATAGTATGAGTACAAACGACAACAAAAGCAATGTTTGCATGAACGAAGAAAACGGCCAGAAGCCCCAAAACTGGGACACTATTACCGCTCTTGACTTCATCGTAGCCAAGGCAAAAGGTTCCAAGCTCAACAAACCTTTCTGGGAGTGTTGTGCAGAGCCATTATCGTATCTGGAGTACAAACTGTCCTTGTCAAAAGCCCAGATAGTATTCCTCGCCATCCTGATTGAGGCAGGTGAGCCTGTTTCATGGCGTGGTTTCGGCAAGTACTTTGGTTGCAGCCGACTTTCCGTCATGACCTACTCGGAAGAGATTGAGGAACTGGTCTACAAGGGTTGGATCAAGCGTCGCGGGGTCTTTGAGTCTGGCCGCACTTACCAAGGATTTCTTCTTGAACATGGCGTAGTAACAGCCCTTCGCCGCAACAAGACATTCGTCCCCAAAGACATGAGTGGGTTGGACATACAGAAGTTCTGCGACCTTCTGGAGTATCATCTCAATCAGTTTTTCAGCGACCGTAGCAACGACCTTGATGCTGAGGAGGAATGGCTCCAGCATCTTTGCAAGGTGAATGACCATATTCAGTTGTGCCATGAACTTTTGAAATATGATGACCTCCATGTCCTGTCGCTGATGCTGTTCATCGTTTACGATTACGCGCAGTGGGCTGGTTCAAACGACGAGGGACTGACATACGGCACCATCGACAACATATACCCTGATGACTTTGATGTCAACTTCCTCAGGGAACAATTGAATGGCGGCACTCATCCGCTCATTAGCTCCGGGCTGATAGAGATGAAATGCGATGATGGCATAGCCAATCACAATCGTTATATGCTCACGCGCAGATGCAAGGAAGAACTTCTTGTCGGATATGTGCCAAGTCAGTCAAAGTGTCCTCCTGCATCTGCGATGAAAAGGTTTTTGAAGGACCATAAGGAGATAAAAGTGAAGTCAATGTTCTACAACTCCGAAGAGCAGGAGCAGATACAACGTCTCTGCGACCTGTTAAGCAAGGAACATCTTCCTTCCGTACAACAGCGACTGGAGGATGCCGGTATGCGCAAGGGCTTTGCTTGTCTTTTCTATGGAGCACCGGGGACGGGAAAGACCGAGACCGTATTGCAGATAGCCCGCATGACTGGCCGCGACATCATGCAGGTGGACATTGCAGGAATGCGTGACAAGTACGTTGGTGAGAGCGAGAAGAACATCAAGGCTGTTTTTCAACGCTATCGCGACATCTGCAGACAGAGCGATGTCATGCCCATACTTTTGTTCAATGAGGCTGACGCACTCATCAACAAACGCACGGAGAATATAGCTCACTCTGTTGACAAGATGGACAATGCCATGCAGAATATCGTCCTTCAGGAAATAGAAGACCTTGATGGCATTCTCATTGCAACGACCAACCTGACATCAAACCTTGACAAAGCGTTCGAGCGAAGATTCCTTTTCAAAGTGGAGTTCCGCAAGCCCAAGGATGAGGTAAAGGCCAAGCTCTGGCATAGCATGATTACGGACATCACGGATGAGGAAGCTCTGCACCTGGCGAAGAACTACGATTTCTCAGGTGGCCAAATTGAGAACGTGGCACGTAAACATACCATAGAGTATATATTGACCGGAAATCGCGCCTCGCTCTCTACCATCGAACAATATTGTCAGTCAGAAATACTCAACGACAAGCCAAGAGGTCGTATTGGTTTTTGCTGACACTAATGCATGTATTTCGGGACAACGGATGACAAATGGCATTGCAAACTCAACAAATTGCATCGTCTTAACTTTTCTTAAGGTCGGAAATTTTGTAGTCTCGATTATTTTACTTACCTTCGCATTCGCAAAAATCAGCAGACTGTGTCCGCGACAAGGAATTATCCTTCAGACCAAGGTACTGCTGACTGGAATAGGCCCCAATGCAATTAGCAGACGGACGAAGCCGAAAGGCAGACTAAGACATCGTCAGTTCGTCGCCCACCGTGAGGATTTGAGCCCCCCCGTGGTTGGAGCGTACACCAGAGTTCTTTGATTTTCTGAGACAGCTTTTTTAATAAGTATCAAGAGACAGCCAAGAGCTGCTCCAACCGAGCAACATAATCGCCACGGTGGGAAAACGATACGAATTAACGAGTAGTAACTTGATTAATTACAATAGATTATGAAATACTATACATACATATTTAATATCAGCCGTGTGGGAGCCTCAAAGGTTTTCGCACACTTTCGTCGTGTCCTCCGACAACTAACCGTTGTTGGCAGGACTGCTTCGTCGTTGCCTAACGTCAACGAGTCATTACCGTCCGTCTTCATCGACAGACGCATCCTCTCTTTCCAAGCTGTCACAGTAAGTCAAACCCATTAATTTCGTTCCCTATATGAGAAACTTCATCTTAGGTCAAGAAGAGGTCTATACCGCTTCGCCAAGTGTCTGGTCATTCAAGAAGGTGGCCGACATCGTTAACAACATCAATCTGCGTCTGAGCAACATGGCCGGTGGATTCCCCTTCGAGTTCGACGGTAATACCTGGAAGGACAGCGAACGGCTGTACCTCTGCGGTGAGGTCTCCAACAACACCGAAGACCATCTCATGGTGCAGCATGTCCTGCTTGACGCTCCCAGTGGCTACGCTGCCAAGCGTTTCGGCAAGGCTCGCTTTCTTGACCTCGTTCGTCCAGACTTCAAATCCTTCCGCCTCCAGTGGATGCTCTTCGTCGTATGGCAGAAGTGCAAGGGCAACAAGGAGTTCCAGAAGCTGCTTCTCAGTGTGCCCGACGATGCCATACTCGTCGAGAACACAACCACCGACCGTGGCGGTTCTGCTGAAATCTGGGGCTGCAAGAATCCAGAACTTCACAATGCACGCCTCAATCTCGAAACAGTTCTCATCAACCGTCACAAGGGGTTGAGCCGCAAGGAAATGGAGCTGCTTGTCAACCTTGAAACCAACAAGGTCAACAGCGTAGGTGAGTGGCGGGGACAGAACAATATAGGCAAGATACTCATGATCTGCCGCGACTGTCTGGCCAGTGGAACCGAGCCTGAGATTGACTATCAGCTGCTTGACCGTTCAGACATATATATATTAGGTAAACGCTTATTCTTCTGACCATGCAATATAGAATCATACAGCAGGGCAACTTGCCCATAGGCAATGACTGCATTGAATATGCAACCCATCTGCCGTTCCTCTATGACCATCGCGAGGTGGTGTATGCTAACCCTGCATACTTCTACGCCTTGTTGCCATACACTATCTACGGACTGAAGAAGGCCACCTGCATCGGTGCTCTCCTCAAAGCATTTGAGAAAGGTGGGCCGTACCGAGTAGTCAGCAGCGATGGAATGACAGAGGAGTTCGTGGCCATGTATGCCGGCAACCCAATGACCGGCACGACCTCTGGATGGAAGACGGTGGTGAAAGGTAGGAGCATTGAGGTACAACGATTCCGTACCAGTGGTTTCCTGTCAATGGTTCACAGACTTGCAGAGTGCTATCACGAGGCAGGTTTACCGTATGCGAAATCTTCACTCACCACTCATGATGTCATACAGAAACTGAAAGAACATGAGGCAGATAAAGATATATAACATGGCTTTTGGACCAATTGTACAATCAATCATGAAATCCTATCAATCAGTATAAAATGGAGATAACAACAGAAATCATAACCGATAAATTCAGAGAGTACAACCAACTCTACTTCGGAGGTGAACTGCCGCTTCCAAAGATTCTGCTGCGTAAGTCGTTCTACATCTGCGGCTACTTCTCCTGCAAGAAACCAAAGGGCAGACAACGGCTGAAGGGTCAGTGTCTGGAGGTGTCAAGCTACTATGACTGGGATGAAGAAGCACTGCGTGACATCATGGTCCATGAGATGATACACTACTATCTTGCCTATAAGCATATCGACAACCTGCTGACACATGGAGAGGCATTTCAGAGCATGAGCGAGAACTTGAACGAAAGGTTCGGACTCCACATTTCGAAACGGGTGAATGGTAATGGTTTCAAGAGGGCCGCATCGGCACCAAAAATCGGCTTTTTCCTGTCAAAGATATTCGGTTAACAACAAAAACAGATAAGCAAAATGAAAAGAACAGTTATTTGTGAGTATGTAGGTCTTGGCCACCCGGACAAGGTGGCAGACCAGATTAGCGATGCGTTGCTTGACGCTTTCTTGTCAAAAGATCCCGACACTCGTGCAGGCATCGAGGTGATGATCAAGGACAACATCGTGGTTCTTGGCGGTGAGGTGAAGTCAAAGACACAGATAGACTATGAGGATATTGTCCGCGTGACCATTGACGGCATAGACTATCCCGCCAACCATCACCTGACGGGTGAAGACATCAAGGTAATCAACCTCATAGGCAAGCAGTCACCTGAAATAAGTCGCAGCGTAGATCAGGAAAACGGCATTATCGGTGCCGGTGACCAAGGGTTCTGTGTAGGCTTTGCATCCAATGAGACGGAAACGTATATGCCAATGGGAACCTACATCGCAAAGAAAGTATGTCGTCTGGTGGAATGTGCTGACTATTTTGAACTTGGCCCCGACACCAAGACACAGGTTGTGGTTTCTTACGATGAACAGGGAAATGCGCGTGTAGATTCCATCCTTGTCAGTACGATGCACCAGTGTCAGCTGGAACAGGTACGCGAGCGTGTCTTGGCAATGATAAGAAATAATGACATGAACATTCAGCCAGAATTGTTCCAGAAGCATATTATCGGCGACAATCCTGACATCACCATCAACCCAGCCGGTGAGTGGCATATCGGCGGCAGCATATCCGACTGTGGTATCACCAACAGAAAGATTGTGGTTGACCAGTATGGCGGCTATGCTCCAGTCGGAGGTGGCGGTTTGTCGGGAAAGGACATGAGCAAGATTGACCGTAGTGCCACCTATATGTGTCGCTATCTCGCTAAGAACATTGTGGTCGCTGGCCTGTCTGATACGGCCAAGGTGGAACTGGCTTATATGATTGGTGTCCCGCAGCCTTGCGCTATCAATGTCACGCTGAATAGAAATTGCCAACTCGTCCCCAAGGTCGTACAGTGGATTCGTGACAACATAGATCTCTCTCCCAAGGGTATTATCGAACGCTTTCACGGAAAAGAGGCTCGTTTTGAGGATGTCACACGGTTCGGCCATTTCGGCGTGTCAGACAGCAAACTGGCTGATTATGTGCCATCTTTTATTCCTTGGGAGAAGACAGACATATCCACAGCCATGAAGGATGAATTCTTAAATGACTAACTTCTAATCGGATATTGCATGAATAGAAATATTGATATTTTCCCTATAGATACTGAGTTCGACGGTGTGACTGTGAAAGGTATCTGCCGCAGAGTGGGGAACCATTTGCAGGTGGAAGTGACATCCCCTATGGACAACGTTGTTTGCTATGTGTGCCGACTTCCTTTCCGTAATCAGTTCATGAACAATTCCGTGAAGGATCAGGCGGAGGAGGAATTGGAGTGTCTTTTCATAGACCTCATGGTCGTATATGAACGACTTGATGATTATCGGAGGATAGTGAAGGCTTACAATGCCTACCGCCGCAAGGAAACGTGCAGGAATGCCGAACTTAAGAAGACGCTCTCTGAATTGGAAACACAATACGCAGTACACGCCATCAGCCGAAAGGAGTATAAACGGCAAAAAGAGCTTTTGGAAGAGTGCATATCCTCCATCGACTTCAAAATGTATGAGTTCGGGCAGACCATATATCGTCGGAATCGTGACCTGTCGGCAGTGAGTCCTTTTTATGTCAGGCAGATTGTCAACTGGATTGACCGCAACCCGGAGAGAGCGGAACAGCTGATGAAGACATTCCGCGAACACAACAAGTATTACGATGAAATGTTCAGTAAATAACACAATTCAGTATGAAGTATCAGAAGATAATGGAACAGTATGCTGCCAAGGGTAAGACGATGACCTTGGAAGAAGCCCTGCATCATATCACAGAGCTGTATATGGAGCAGTGCGGTATCAGCACCAGTCTCAGGACTGTAATCTATGAAGCAGGTGAAATGCTCTTCAATCGTCTGCTTGAAAACCCTTCGTGGCGAGAACGTATGGGCGACGATGACTATCTTTTCATGGCAATGCCGTATTTCCACGATGACTACACATTGGAGATGTATGGTGATTACGACATTGGGCCGGTATGGGGTAAGGATTGGGAAGAATGCTGCGAGATGGTCATTGAAGAGAATTGTACCGACATTGACGTGGAGAATCAGGTGGCTACTCCCTATGCGGAGCAGGAGTGTGAGCAGAAGCTTCAGGCTTTCTGTTGGGGAGCATCGCTGCTTCTTGAAAAATATTCATCAACCGATTATTGGAATAATAGGAGATAATACGATATGGCAATCATTGAATTAAACAGCAAGACTGAGTTCCCCAAGGGGAAAATCATCCTTATGGACGGTCGCCTGGTTGACTGCTTTCCCAAGGCAATCGCCGACAGTAAAGACCAATCCTACTCACAATCGGCATCAGATGTATCGGCCATGAAGCGTGAACAGGAACTTGACAAAGAGCGTTTCATCAAGAATGCTTTCTATTTCCTTGCACATAAGGAGCGCATCCTTACCGACAGCCGTATGTTTCTCTGTCCCGTGCCAATCCAGAGCGGACTGTCCATTTCCGGAACATCGGGCTTCATGAAACCCACACTTGGAGTGTATCTCCAGTGGTGGATGGCATGTCCGTCTGCCATGCGTACAGACAAGAAAGGGCGCAAGAGTCTGGTATATCATATTGCAGGAAGCAATCTCAGTGGCAGTAACCACTGTGCGGAAGTGTATGAGGACGGTAAGACAAAGGATGTCTCACTCTATCCGTTCAGTGAGGTATGGAAGTCGTTTGGAAAGATAAACACAGCTTACACAGAGGCGAAGGAACTGTATCAAGCCTATACCATCAGGCAGGTGCTTGAAATCCTCGACCATGAGGAGTCTGGCGATAGTGACTATGCCAAGTCGCTCGATGCTGCCTATTTCACTCACGAGATTGATGCGCTCAATGCCAAGATGGTGCGCATGGAAGAAAATGCAAGGACTATGAGTGAAAAGTTGGAACAGACATCAAAATCACTCCGTGAGGAGAAGATGCTGCGCTTCTATGCCGAATACCGAGTGTTGGAGGTGCAGACGGATTTTGAACTGGAAATACTTCAGCAGCGCAAGCGTGACATGAAAGCAGCTCTCCATAACGGCGAACTGACAAATGAGCTGTATCAGCGTCGGCTCAACTCTCTCAACACAAGAATTAAGGAGATCGAGCAGGAACTGTCGGATTTCAAGTTCAAAAGAATATTGGAAGTGTTCCCAAACAACGATGTGGCTTTCTATCAGATAAAGAGTTTCATTGACAGCAGAAATGAGAACCATGCAGAAGAGAATAGTAAATAATATCAGCGACTCGTTCAATCCATCTAAAAACGGGTTTCACTCCAATCCGATTGCCGCTTATCTCTCTGCGTATGTGGCAGATGAACTGACACGTCGGTTCCGTAAGGCTGCAAACGATAATGATGCCATCGTGCTGGCTGATTTTTCCTTTGAGGAACATGGCGGTCAGGTGGAATCCATGTGCCTGTCCTTTAATGTACGCAGCTGGGGACGTGACATTCTGGAAGATGTGTTGTTCTTTCAGATTTTCCAGCGAGTGGTGCGGTCAATGATTAACAGGAGGATAATACTGGAACATAAACCCAACAATGGATTCGGCATGGCTGAATACAAAGTCTATGACTACTATTCCATGGTATCTCTTCTGGAGGCTCTTGGCAGAATTGGTTGTCCTATACACTCCAACTTCCGCATCCTCCCTGACGATGGAATAGCAGAAGATGACCGCAAAGCACGAATAGGTTTCTTTGGCTATGGCTTAGAAATGAAATATGAGGTGTATGTCCGAACAGATGATGAGTGTCGGGTTCCTCATGTGCATGTTCGTGACGAGTTTGAGCCGAAGTGTGAAGTCGTTATCACATTGCATGGCAGTAACTATTATCCGCACGACGGATACAACGGGAAGCTGGATGAAGATGACCTGAACAGTCTGGCGGATTTCATGTCTCAGCCATGCAGAAGTCCAAGGTTTGCCAATAATTACGAGTTTGCTGTCACGATGTGGAACTGCAATAACCGCACTCAATACAAATGTGAGACAGATGAAGATGGTAACATCGTCATCCCCGACTATGCTCATACGACCGACCTTGAAGGTCATGAGAAGGCTTTGAAGCAGAATCTGCGTTTCCAGTTCGACAATCTGTATATTACAAGAATGAACAACTTGATAAAAAACCGCACATGGGTTTAACAAACTGATGATAATATGGAAAAGATTGTATTGAACATCCCACATTCGAGTGTCAATGGAATCTTCGACACGTATGGCAAGTGGCCGAGAAATCCTCACTTCATCAATGACTGTGTGAACAAGTGGACGGACTGGTACACCGACTTCCTCTTTGCCACTACAAATGACAAGGTGGTGGCAGTCGTTTTCCCTCTCTCACGCTTTGTCTGCGACGTGGAACGGCTTGATAATGACCCTCTGGAGCAAGAAGGGCAGGGAATATTATACCGCCATTTCGGTGGTTATAGCCGTGGGATGCTGTCTTCAACGGAATCCAAGTACCTGCTTAAATTGCGCAATGACCACCTTGACAAGCTGAGAAACCATTTGACACCATACTCTGTGCTGATTGACTGTCATTCATTCCCGGCAGAACAGTATGATTGTGACATCTGCATAGGGTTCAATGATGACCAAAGTTATGATGAAACATTGGTCAACCTCGTTCGACGGAAATTTGAGGAAATGCATTATAAGGTTTCGCTCAATACTCCTTATTCCAATTCCATCACACCATCGACAGGATTCACCTATAAGTCTTTGATGATTGAGGTGAACAAACGTGTCTATATGGAAAAATCAGGAATGCTCAGTCCCAACAGCCGCCAGTGGATGCGCTGGTACGGATGCATGAACAGAATCTATAAAGCAATTTTAGAATATGAATACAAGTGAAGTGTTTTTTGTAATGGCACATTACAGTCTGTCTGAGGTCAAGAAGGAAATGGCAGACTTCTCGGAATTGCCTTATGTACGTTATGCCCCTTGCAATCTGGCAATGACGTATGGCCATCCTTTGCGTCTTGTGAGTCCAAAAGACCTGAATGAGGCTAAAAGAATATTAATGTTTTCGTACCCTATCAGAGAGGAACAGGTATGTACACTCAGCAATAATGAGTATTCGTGTATCTTCGTCCTCATTGCAGTGGTTGACAACAATGAAGAAGTCATTCAAAATGCAATGAGTATAATGGGTTATGCCAAGTATCCTATGCTCTCAAAATCAAGAATCGACAGCCAACAAAGGCAGTGGAAATTACTGACCTTTGTCAATCGTGCAGACTAAGGGATAATCATCTTTTGTAAGAAATAGGAAGAAAAAATATAAACCAGAAAGAAATGAAAACAATCGTATATCTTCATGGTTATGGTTCGAGCAGTCAGAGCGGAACCGTAGCATATCTGGCAAAGAAGATGCCGGATTATAAAGTCATAGCTCCAGACATACCAGTTGACCCAAAGGTGGCTTTGCCTTTCCTTCGTGATTATTGTGACAGACATCACGCAGACTTGGTTATCGGCACAAGCATGGGCGGCATGTATGCCATGCAACTCTCCAACTATCCTCGTGTATGTGTCAATCCTGCCCTGCACATGTCAGAACTGAAGGACATCTTGAAGGTTGGTATGTTCGATTACTTTCAGCCGACCGCTGATGGAAGAAGACAGTACACTGTTACGGAAGACATTATCCGTAACTTCGAGGAGATGGAACGCCACATGTTCGACGGTATCACGTCTGGCAATCAATCATCATGCTGGGGCATGTTTGCTGATGGCGACACACTTGTCAACTGCAAGGAAGAGTTTGCCGCTCACTTCAATAATGTCATCGAGTTCCAAGGCGAGCATCGCATGAACAACAATGTGATGCGTGATGTGGTCATACCATTTGTAAGAGAAATCCTAAACAAAGAACAAAATGATTGCAGACTATAATACTGTTCCGATGATGTTCTGGGAGTGCAACAGACTGTATTTCAACAAATCCTTGCCGACTCCGAAATTCACTATCATGAACAAGTTGAATATCCTTGCCCGCTTTGAGTATAATCCCAACAAAAAGGGCAAGCATCCTATCAAATGGCAGGAGATTAAAGTTTCTGATTGCTATGACTATGATGATAACGTGTTTCGGGATTTAATCGTTCACGAAATGATACACTACTATCTTGCGTGGAATGGGATAAAAGATAATAAGAAACATGGTCGCGAGTTTATGAGGATGGCCAGTGAGCTGAACGAGAAGTATGGCCTGAATGTACAAAAGAGCATTGATGCCACTCCATTCAAGCGGACTGATAAGGCTCCCCGACATACTGGTATAATGAAAATCCTCTTTGGTTAGTGCGATTTTCATCACAATGCAGATAGGCTGCATAATATAAGGGTATAAGGGTATTTTTGTAAACAATAAAAACATAAATATGGCAAAGACAAGAATTGACGCACTAATTGGGGCAATAGCTGGTGACATCATCGGCTCGCCCTATGAATTTAACGGGGTAACAGAATCTCGTTATCGGATTTTTGACTTTCATTGTCGTTATACCGACGACACAGTTTTAACCGTAGCCGTAGCAGACTGGCTCTCCAATCCGGGGAGCCAACTGCATGACATTCTCGCTGAATATGCCAATACATATTATTGGGTTGGCTATGGTGGTATGTTTCGCAAGTGGAGCCGGGCAAAAAACCGAAAGCCATACAACAGCTATGGCAATGGATCTGCCATGCGTGTTAGTGCAGTGGGATGCATCGCCGACACTATCGAATCGGCCATGACCTTGGCAGAAGAGAGTGCTGCGTCCACACATAACCATCCAGAGGGAATCAAAGGTGCTCAGGCTGTAGCTGTCGCCATTGTGCAGGCCCGTCAAGGAAAAAACAAAGAGGAAATCAAGTCGGAATTACAAGAACTTTTCGGCTATGACTTGAATCGTTCATATGCTGACATGCTGGCCGAGGGCTATGAATTCCATGTGACATGCCAACACACTGTTCCTGCCGCTCTTATCTCTTTCTTTGAAAGCGAGAGCTATGAGGATTGTATCAAGAAGGCTATCCTCACCAATAAAGACACAGATACAGCCGCCGCTGTCGCTGGTGCCGTCGCTGGTGCGTATTATGGTGTCCCTGATACGATAAAAGAAAAGGCATTGAATCACTTGCCCGAACAACTGCTTGATAAGATTAACAATTTTGTAAATATTTTAACTGAAAAGAAATGAATAAGATTACAAATCCGAGAAACATTCAAAAAGATTTCGTGAATGTGGAAAATGTCCGATTTACAACAGATGGGAAAAAGAAAGTACGTATGTTCATTGATTATACAACGAATATCACTGAAGAATATGTCCTAAATGCCAATCTGTACGAAAAAGAAAACAGTGATTGGAAATTCCTGTCAGGAGAAGTCCTGTTCGTAAGTGATAGCCAAGGCTGTATAACATGGGAATGGGATGCGTTGAGCAACTTGAAATCAAAATCAGATAACGAGGTACATCTCCAACTTCGAATCGCAAAACTGCCGAATGATGATTCCATACCTGGCGAGGAGTGGGAAAAACATGAAAAAGTGATTGATACCTCAGAACATGTCGTTAAGGTGTATTACGAGCACCATTTCTTTGGAAAGAACAAGTTGGAGTTAAGATAATAACAGGATACATGAAGCGAGTATTTATAGATATGGACAATGTGCTGGTTGATTTCCAGTCGGGACTCAATCAGCAGAGTGAAGAGACCAAACAGCAGTATGCTGGCCGCTTGGACGAGATTCCTGGGCTTTTCGGCATGATGAAGCCAATGCCTGGTGCTATCGATGCGGTACATCAGTTGCAAGAGCATTACGACTTATTCATCCTGTCAACAGCACCATGGAAAAATCCTTCGGCATGGTCAGACAAGGTGAAGTGGGTAACTGAATATCTTGATGATGTGTTTCACAAGCGGATGGTGATTACCCATCGAAAAGACCTGTGTCAGGGAGAATATCTGATAGACGACCGTGGGAAAAACGGCACGAGTGAGTTCTCTGGTGAATGGATAGAGTTCGGTTCTGACAGATTTCCCGATTGGCGAAGTGTGCTTGATTACCTCATACCCATAAAAGAATAACGATATGGATGTAATAGAAATTTTTGAGAATCCATGCGTCAGAATGCTGGAAGAAGATATAGTGAGTGTGTATGAATTTCCCTCATCTTTGAGTATTGCCGATATTAAGAGGGCGTATAAAACACACGAGGCACTTGATTTCCATCCGTCTGACACGCATCGTCAAAAGGAAGAATTTGATATTATAAGGCATCTGCTTGACGAAAGATACAGATTGCTGAGAAGACTTCAAGTCTATGACGATGACATGAAATCTCTTCTGAATGCCTTCAATGATCGACTACGCTCCGCTGCAACAACTCTTTATAACAGAGTGAAACTCATCTCGGAGGAATATTACAGTCGTAATGACGGCTTCGGTGAATACGAGGTGGAAGGAAAACTGTTTCTTGGCTACAGCTATCCCGAATCTCATCCAATCCAAAGTGATACGGCCCATACCATATGGGAGATACTGACACAAGGAGGTTATTATCCTTTGTATGATGATGGATGTACCTGGAGTCTTAGAGTAAGTGAACGACATCCATTAGAAAAGATTTACAAAATGGAGGAATGGCTTGGATTCTCCGATGGAGTAGATAACTGGAACGAAGGACTTGACGGAGAGTGGTCTAAGGACATGCACCTGGTTTATCCTATCCATAATCTCTATGACCATCTAGGGTTTAGCTTGTATGACCTTATCTATGTGGATAAGTTCAACATTGAAGTGAACGTGAAATTTGATGATGAAATCCATTACAACTCGTAATAATCAGATGCGATGACAATCCGGGGAGAAATTCAGAAGAAGAATGAGTTGCCTTTCCCTGAAGGCAAAATCGTTACCTTGGATGGCAGGATGCTTGACTGCTTTCCCATGGCCACACATCGTGTCGCCATCAACAATGGACAACAATCGGCCACAATGGGCGAATGTCTTCGAACGAAAACGATGCGATGGAAGGATAAAGAAAATGAACGTTCCAAGGATTTGGAAAAGCTCTTTACAGACAATGCTTTCTACCTGCTGGCACATAAAGACCGGATTATGAGCGACAGCCGTATGTTCCTGTGTCAGGTGGAGGTACGTAGCGGACTGTATTATACTGGCACCTCTGGGTTCAAGAATCCTACAATTGGAGTATATCTGGAATGGTGGAACTTATGTGACAATGCCATGCAAAAAGATGAGCATGATGAAATTCGACTGGTGTATTATCTTTCTGGTAGTCCTATGAGTGGCCGGAACAATAGTGCTGTTGTCTATGGGAATGGTCGGACAGAGAAGGTTAGTCTTGCGTCATTCAAGTCATATTGGCCTTTATTTATAGACATAAACAGTCGATATGAGAACGCCAAAAAAAGTTATCAAGCCTATTCACTTCAGCAGGTTCTTGACATACTTCATCAAGAAGACGAAGGTAATTCTGATTATGCGTGCACCATTGAAACTGAAATGATGAAGAAGGAAGTGATGCGACTGAGCAGTCAGTTAGAACAAACCGTCAGAGAGAGAAATCTCTGGCATGAAAAGTATAATCAACTGATGCTACAATATAAAGACAAGGAGGTTCGTCAACTCTATAGTGATTATATGGCACTGGAAAAGCGTAATAAAGCTGAAATCGAACAACTAAAACAAAAGCGTTTGCAAATTCGTTTTGAATTTAAGAACGGAAACATCACTAATCTTCAATACCAACCACTCGTTACACCCATCAATAAACGGAAAGAGCATCTGGAGATGGAACTGGAACTTTACAAGATTCAAAGGGTTCGTGAACTCTTTCCTGATTCTGACATTACATTTGGACACGTCGTGGATTATGTCCAAACAACGAAACTTTTGAAATCCGAAAAACAATCAGTTTAGAGAAATAGCAAAACATGGAACAACAGAAATTATACTACCGCCCTGAATGGACATGTGGACGATATAACAAGGAACATAAGGCCGCTTTGATGTACAATCTCATTGAGGGTATGAGCTTCTATTATGAGGATATATCTGCCGAAGTCATTGGCTGCATACTATCAGTGAAGCGAAATGTGCCGTTCGACCTTGAATGGCTCTCCAAGGAGTCTGATGTGAAAGTGGAAAGCTTGATGCCCTTTGTCAAACAGTTGTTGCAATACGGATTATTGACATCCAGAATACTTGCTAAAGAAGATATTTCAGCTTATCGGACTAATCTGAAAGCTGTACGAGGGAAACAAGTTTCTGACAATATCGACTCTCTGCATGATATGACCATCGTAGGAACGGCAAGTGCTGAAATGATGTATATGGAGCGAGTCGGAGGTGTCACGAGCGTAATGTTTGAGCTGACCTATCGCTGCAGTGAGATGTGCTTGCATTGTTATAATGCCGGTGCAACGAGGAACGATACCGATACCAATAATCGCGGCACTCGTCAGGAACTTGACATCAATGAATATAAACGGATAATAGACGAACTGGATGCAATGGGGGGTACTAAGGTGTGCCTTTCTGGTGGCGACCCGTTCTCAAAGTCTATTGCGTGGGACATTATTGATTATCTCTACCAGAAAGAGATAGCCTTCGATATTTTCACTAATGGTATCAGCGTCGTTAATCAGGTTGAGCGGTTGGCGAACTATTATCCACGTACATTGGGCATATCACTTTACAGCGATATAGCAGAAGTTCACGACTCCATTACTCGTATCAAGGGGTCACACGACCGTACCCTCAGGTTCATCGGGCAATGTAGCGAATACGCAATACCCATGCTGTTGAAATGTTGCATCATGAAGCCCAACGTGTCCACCTATACTACGGTGAAACAGGTGGCATATAGATATGGTGCACTGCCTCAGTTCGATCTGAATATAACAGATTCGGTAGAGGGCGACAAGTGTGCATCTACATACCTACGGCTAACTCATGAAGAAATGGAGATTGTCCTTCGGGATAAAGACCTGCCTTATTATATCAGTGGCGATGGGGTGAAAACTCTAAGCATGGATAATCAAGACATCATGTGCAATGCGGGATTCAATTCGCTCTGTATTACACCCGAAGGAAATGTGCAGCCATGTTGTGCCTTCCCATTGAAACTCGGTAATATACGCGAAAGTAAACTTTCAGATATTATCAACTATAGTCCAGTGCTTGTCTGGTGGAAGAAGCAAACCGTAGGTGACTGTGTGGATTGTTACAAACATCCATACTGTGCCTATTGCCAGATGTGTGTCGGTAACAACTATATTGCTCATGGCAATCCGTTGAAAGCATCCGACAATAACTGTTTCCTTGCGAAAGAACGGTATAACCTCGCATTGAGGATGCAAGACGGCTATGACCCTCTGGGTGGAAAAGACCTTGAAACAGCCTTATCTGAATTGCAATATCAGAAACGTGAGTTAAGACGCATCCAATCGGTTAGCTACCGAGAGGAGGCGAGGATAAATGGGGTGTCCTCAAACTATCCCTATAACGCTCAAAATGAATAACAATTATGAGAGACGCTAATTTGGAAGCAAAGCAGGTTTCGAGTATTGTCACCATGTCGGCTTGTGCATATCAGAGTGCATGCCCAACCGTATTGGTTAAACACAATCAGTAAAACCCTGTAATTACATGGAGAGTGGCCAAAAGTCCACTCGTGGTATTGGTCACTCTCCATTCAAAAAAAACATTATAGCTATGATGATATTCAAAGCAGAGAAAGTTCAATACGACATTGTTTGTCAATCAGACCAAAGCAAGGACGTTTATCCTCTTGTAAGGAATGATGAGGGTGACTATACCATGCAATGTGTCAGCCCCGCGCATGGCCGTAGTTTCATCCTTGGGAATGTTAGCCAAAACCGATGGGTAGTAGGTAAAGGCAATGGCCTCAGTTATACAACACATCCATTTATACTGACATCGCCAGATTTCGGCGAGACATGGGGCGGACTTTCCATCGAGAATGCTGTCAGAGACTTCAATATCGGCAATGAAGTGAGAAATCTTGGCATCAAGACAAACCACATGGAATATGTTCTTGCACTTGATGGCAACATAATACAAAATGGAGAAAACCGTCAGGCTGCCTTACTCCAATATTCAGTGGAATGCCCTTATCGCATCAGCGACTTTGGTTTTATTCCCAAACATCTTCTAGTGGATTATGTTGCGCAGTGGGGTAATAAATACCCACTAAAGCATCTTCATGCAGCCAAAGTTATCATCAGCAATCTTCGCTTGCTGCATGACCATCATATCATGCACAATGCCATGCATCCGCAGAATTATACCTGGGCATTGGAATTATTGGACTTTGAAGCTTCTCGGACAGATAACTACCCATACGACAATGCTGATTATGAAGCATACGTGCCAATGCTGATAAAGATAGAGGTTATTCAAGCCTATGAAATCATCAATTACATTGCATGGTCTCTTGGAGAGACACCAGATTACCATGGTATAGAATGCATTTTCAACGATTACGGTTTTAAATTGAAAGAACTTAACATTAAATCATTATGAGACCTGAGGATTTCTGGTTTATCATTATAGGCATAGTTGTGGTTGTCGGTGCAGTATGGATGTATGCTAAATTCCATTTTGTGCGTTATTTGATGTTCATCTACCACAACCACAAATCTGGCCCAAGCGGTTTCTTTACAATAGCAACGCTACGCGACATCATCGTTGATATGCTCAAAGAGCAAGGCATCAAAATCAGCAATGAAAACTTGCACATAGTTCATTCCTTCGGTCATAAGTACGAAGGCACAATCACCGTCAAGAATGATGATGGCGAAGAGAAACTGATAGATATGGATATTACTGCCGATGATTCGGGTAATATTCGTTATGAGATACTTGGTTAAAATATTCAAATAATGTCTATGTACTGCATAAAATACAACCAATTAAGTAATCGTGTAAAGACAATGGTCAATGATATATATCCAAATCTTGATGTTGAAGATTTGTTTATTGCCTATGAATATGGTCAAGACGATAAATATATTGTTTGTGGTTGCTATTCATTAGAAAGAAAGAACATTTTGACCTCATCATTATTCGATTCATTCCTTTCTACAAATATTGCCTATAAAGAGACCAAAGATATGGATTGTTATTGTATTACATTGGCAATTGAGAAATTTGTGACAAAGTCAATGCTAAAAGATATTTTCAATATCATTGCTCTATTGTTGGCGAAAGAAAATGAAACCATCTTAGTATGGTTAGAGTATAATGGTAGATTGATATTTTATCCTCTAACTTATGACGGATACACAAATTCTGGTTATCCATCTTTTGCAGAACATTTTGCAGACAATTGGACTCGATAAGATGAGATATATGAAACACAATTAAGATGAAAGTTACCTTCAGTCACTGACTGAACAACAGAGAATTGATGAAATGAGACAATGGACTGCAAGCGAATGGCGGCAGTACTATTGTCCTAATGGAACTATGTCGTTGGAAGAATTTCGTCAAGAACTATATAATAAAGTGGATGAAATGATTTTAGAAAAATATGGACGTTTATAGTTCCCTTTTATACAACGGGAGGCTTTATAGTGGGAGATTCCTGCTGTAACCTTTACAATACTGACGGCAGCCGTTCTCTCGTAGGGAGGGGTTCCGTTTCTGGAACTTATGAACTTTTTGTTAAGGCTCACTTGACCTTCTTCTGTCTTTTCCTTTGATTCCTCCTTTTTCCTTTGTCGGCAATCTCTTCTTGTAGCCTTGCAGGGCAACATCGTGCCGAACATTCCTGCTCTGTGGCTCAATTCTTCGGTAGTACCCTTCACTGCATTGCACCCTTTGGCTTGTTGAAGCGGTTCACATTCTTCCAACTTCCACTTTTCTCTTAACTGAAAGATACGCTTCTCCTCGCTTTGTCTTTCTCCGACCGATAACCGTGACGAGCCACATGGTCGTTGTACTGCGCTGCATCCTCCCTTTCGTTCCTGTCACGGAATTGTTCTTCCTCCGACCTTCTTCTGTCTGCCTTTTTCGGGCGAAGCGAGTCACACTTACTTTTTCCGTCGCAAAGTTAGTGCAAGCCGTATTCTGCAAGTACCAGGTGCCTTATTCCTCGGATTATTTCAAAAACTTTTTGCCATCGGCTGCACTGATGACAAAAACTTTTCCGTGGCCTAGAGGTGAAATAATCCTGTAATTCCTTGCATTGGCATACTTCCCTTGCTAACTCTTGATGGCAACGTAAAAAATAAATGTTTCACTTCTAAAAATTCAAGACAATGAAAAAAATCGAGAACAATTTCGCAGTAACAGGTTTCGTAGGTAAGGATGCAGAAATCCGTCAGTTCACAACCGCTTCAGTAGCCCGCTTCTCACTGGCCATCGGACGCAACGAAAAGAACGGCGAGGAGAACAGCCGCGTATCGGCCTTCGTCAACGTGGAAGCCTGGCGCAAGAACGAGAACGCCGAGAGCTTCGACAAGCTCCAAAAGGGCACGATGCTCACCGTGGAGGGTTACTTCAAGCCCGAAGAGTGGAGCGACCAGGAAGGTGTCAAGCACAACAGAGTACTGTTGGTAGCCACCAAGTTCTATGAGACTCCCGACAAGGAGGAAGCTCCGAAGGAGGCTCCCAAGAAGGAGGAAAAGACTTCAAAGAAGAAGGCCAAGTGAGCCTTCTTCCTCCGTTTAGGAGTAATCCCAATGAAAGGGAAAAGAAAACTTTCAGCAATTCAATTTCAACAACTCAATTTGTCACCATCAAAATTCAAAAGTTATGATTTACACTCACACTATCGGTCGCATCGGCAAGGACTGCCAGACCATCACAGGCGCACACGGAACGTTCATCGCAGTTGACATGGCAGTAGATGACTACTCCAAAGGGCAGAACATTACTACATGGGTAAGGGTACGCAGCAGTAGGGAGAATCACATCCGTCTGGCTGAATACCTCACCAAGGGCAGGCTCATTCTTGTGGAGGGAACTATCTCCAACTCGCTTTGGACGGACAAGCACGGCGAGAGCCATATCCAAGTGTCTATCAATGCGGACAGCATCGCTTTCGTGAACGCTGGGAAGAAAGACGAGCAGGATGCCAATCCGAAGAAAGCAGCCAAGAAAGGCGCAAAGGCAAAGAACACGCCCGAACCGCCAAAGGATGCACCCGAAGCCAAGGCAGAGGATTTACCATTCTAACATCAGATAACCAAAGCATCAGTCATTATGAGATACGCAAGGCTTTTCGTTCCCTATCGTGGTTATTGGGACATTCAAGTGGACTTGAACAGTGTTACGGGTGGCTACCACGGCTATCAGTACACCTGCATTGTTTGCGGAAGTGGCGCAGAAATTTACTGCCATCGAGACGAGTTTGAGTTTGTGGACTAAAACAAGAGAGTATCATGGATTGGCATATAGTGTACGCATCATTCGATGGATGCAAGGGCTTTCGGGCTTTCGATGTCAACGAGGGCAGACAGGTGGGTAACCTCATCTATGCCTCTTTGATGGAGAACACGGAGGACACGAGGACGAAGCTACAGAAGTTAGCCGACCTCAACAAGGGTTGCCACCTCATTCTCCAGTTGAGAAGAAAAGGAAAGGTCTGTTTTCAGACGAAGTAAAGACTAAGGTAATGGGTGGGTGTTGCAAGCCTGCCCATTGCCTTTTTCGTCCTGCTGTAAACGGCAGGACGTTTCCTTGTCTTATATTGCGAGCCGCCCAAGAAAGAGTGCTTCGTCGGTGAGGCAAGCGTCACTGACCAAGCACACATTCTTTGGGCGTAATAAATACGGAACGACTTGCCATCAGGTGCCAAGGATGATCGCTGAGCGCACATGCTTGTCATTTGACAGCGAGTCCATTCGTCTGGAAGCATTATACAGTTTCACTCTTAACATAGCTTCTACTGCTTCGCCCCACACCATGAAGTCACGCCCAGACCCATCAGCAGAGACTTTCCTTTTCTGTCAGCCGGGCATGACATGAAAGAAAAGACACTGCCGGTGGGCATTGGCAATCACAAACAGATAGCCAGCCTTCTTCAAACAGGGTCGGTGAGATCGCCTTGCGAAAACTCACTGACTCTGTTCTTGCTGGCTGTCTATCACTTCGTCTGGAAGATTGCCCTTACTGGACTATGACTTCATTCCCAACCCATAACTGTTATAACCTGTCGAGTGTTCCTACACTTATAACCATACGAACGGTTCCATACCTTTAACCTTCGCCCTCCCAAAGCGGAACGGCATGACGGGTCTTCCATCAGAGCCGATGGCACTGGTGAAGGACGGAACGGACGGCGAGAGGACGTTGACGGCTTTCCTTTAGGTATCAACAGGGCTGACTGCATCCTGCGCCAGCTCAGTATGATTACCTTATCCCAAGCTGTCATTGTTCACTCGCCCTATTGTCCGTTCTTACCGTCGTGCAGTTTCCGTTTCCCACCATTATCCTTGTTTCTATACCTTACACCCATACTATGCTTTAACGCTACGAGGCATTACACTTGTAATCTTCAGAGACATTCTGTTTCTTCTCATGTCGGCTATCTGGTTGACAGGGAATCATTTTTCTGCGAAGTTAGCTTGGATTTTGCAAACTGCAAGGCGTGTCTTGTGAACAATCTTCCTTCAGGCACGGGTGCTTGAAGCGTATTCTTCACGCCAGTCTTGCCTTATTTGCCCCATCCGCACTTCGGAAAGCAGAAAAATCTTCCCGTCACCTGAAAGCCGAAAGGCTTGAAAGAAAGGGAAATAAAAACTTCAGGCAACTATATAACCTGAGTTCGGGATAAGCGACAGTCGTTTTTCTTGCTATGCCAGATTTCCGACAGGTGCATATTACATTTGCCCTCCAAACAATATGGATGGCAAAATGCAGAATTGTAAAGTCCAAATGAAGTTTACTTTATAACAACAAGCTGTCCGTCAACATTCTCTATGCAATAGTCAATGTTGATGGATGGCTTCTTTTCAAAGAAGCTATACGCAGCCAAAACAGAAAGGACATTCATTACGAAATTGAACACGCTACGATGTCTTGAATGTACAAGTTGTGCAACATTCTTAAGTTCGTCATTGATGGTTTCTATGACAGATCTTTTGCGCAACAGAATCTTGTCATACAATGGCATAAGCTTGTTTTTCATATTGCATTTCAAGCCAGTGACAATTTCTATACCGTCGTTAAACAATCTCTCAAACAAGCCATGCGAAATATATCCTTTGTCTGCGAATAATTTTCCGAACACATTATCACTCAATCTGTTAAAGACATCTGTATTTCTATCGTCAACATTCGCTTTCGTAAGCATAAAGTTAAGCAGTTCACCTCTCTCATTGCATATCAGGTGTAACTTGAAACCGAAATACCATCCCATGGTGCTTTTGCCTCTTTCTGCATAACCACGGAACACCTTATTCCTTGTTATACGCTTGTTGTGGCATACAGGAATGCATGTACTGTCAATGAAACTTATACCCGTGCATCTGCCAAAGCAAAACAGTTGGAGGAACAGCATCATCTCAACCGCGACTCTGGACTCGAGTTCAACAAAGCGGTTATATGAGAGCTGCTTTGGGAACAAGTCGTGCAGGTGCACCTTAACATAAAAGAGGTAATAATGCTTGAAGTTGCGGAAAGTATTGAAATGAAAGCAGATGAGTATTGTCATGATTTCCGACCGGCTCATAGTACATTTCCGATTGCGGTGCTTACGCCCGTCAGGCTCACAAATGGACATGCGGGCAATCTCTTTATCATATTCTTGGCAAAAATCATCGATAATACAGAAAATTTCAGTAATTTTGTCCTTGGTAATCTCCATAACTATAGTATCCTTTTACTTTATAACTAATTGATTTACAACCATAAAGGTACTAAAAATTATTGAGATTACCAACTTTTATAGAGACTTTCTTATCCCGAACTCAGGTTATATACAATTAGACCCCAATAATTGAGAAATGTAGCTAGAAATGGCTACATTTTTTTTTTGCGTGTTTGATATTTATAAATAAAAATGGCTATAGAAGAAGTACGAAAAAACAAAAGTGCCAAACGTCCGAACTTTCATAAGGGGAGTTTATCTCACAGTCCTTCTCAGACGAATGGCGATGCAAAGGTACAAATAAATTCTGAAATAGCAATACCAAAGTTGCAAAAACTTGCAGAAACATATTTTGGGGTATCAGACCCACATCGTTTTTTGACAGATTTAAGGGTTGCATTAGGCATTCCTGATTCCCAAGGCGCAAGCAAATATGGGGTTGTATCAATACCAAAAGAAGATGGAAGCATACTCCAAGCATCATTAAGGGTAACTAATCATCAAGCAAATGCTAATACGTATATCGACCACGATGCTAACTATAAATACAATCTAAGTATTGTTGTAAGACGTAAGCAAAGAAAAAACACATTTATACCAAATGAAAATGTAATACTTGATGAATATGTTTACTATGGAACAAAAATGCAAGGCATAGAAAACCCTTTAACACAAATTGTAAACGGAATAATAGTTTTCTTGCAAAGTGGCGAATACAAAGACACAACAGGTGTTGCATTTAAGAATCAATCAGTAGAATCAAAAGATAGAGTGCCACAAAACATATCAGTAGATAAAGATGGTAATTATGTATCAGCAAATGCTTGGGGTGCAGATTATGTATCAGAAAATAAACAATATAATACAAATAGAAATATGAATAAGAAAGTAATTAGACTAACTGAGGCTGATTTACATAAAATCGTGAAAGAATCAGTACAGCGCATTGTTTCAGAAGCAAGTGCAACGCCAAAGGATTACAAACATAGATTTGACCCTAATAAAAGGGACGGAGATTTCCCTCTTGAGCAGCCTGAATGGACAAAAGACCCAAGATGGCAAGGATGGAATGGCGAAGACCCAGAATGGATAATGAAACAACAAAAAGAAAGTGGAGACCCTTACTATGGAAACAAACAACAAGTAAGAGTATCCGAGTCACAGTTACATCAGATAGTGAAAGAATGTGTTGAACAAGTATTGTCAGAGGGATGGTTCGGAAATGACAAACGATATGGTGAGAAATGGTGGAATCCAAACACTTGGATGTCAGACAAAGAGAAAAGAGAAAAAGATAAAACCGATAAAAATTTGGCTGACATTTACAATCAGAGAAAACAATGGGATAAAGAAAGAGAAGCGTCTGACTACCTACGGAAAATGCAGATGTCTCACCAAAAACAGAATACAAAAACAAGTCCCGAAACAGAGAAGCGAACAGGTTATGGTGATACAAGGTTTGGACCTGCGGACGATGGCTATTTTGCAGGATTACGATAATTAAGCAGCCATCAGACCTACTCTAATCTCAGACCATTTCCTAACAAGTCCAATGGACTTATCGAACATATGGGCGAATCTCTCCGATTCGCTCTTTTTTCTTGTATTCCAACGATACACGGCCTCGTCAATATAAGACTGCAAATGCTCATCACTTACATCGTGATAACAACCGCTAATCATACGTCTGAAATGACTCCAAAAGCCCTCAATGTTGTTGGTGTACGTTTCACCGTCAACAACATACTGCAACTGTCCGTGATTGCAAATCTTATGGTTATAACCCATATCAGCAAGACGATTGTATGAGTTTAATTCGTCTGTGAATACAGTAGAACCTTCTTCAACGAACTGTGAGATAATGGGAAGGATAGTGTCACGATTGGTATTCTCCACAACCATAGCACGGACATAGGACATAAACTCAAACTCACCGTCCTCGTTCTCAATCTCAGAACGTTCCATCATACCAAAGACAGGTGTCTTAGTCTTTGTTGAACGACCTTGTGTATGGGGTGTACGCATTGACTGATGCTTCCATTTCTCACGTCCACCAATATACACCTCGTCACACTCAACCTCACCACTGAAACCTTCAGCATCGTCTTGCGCAAGCAAAGCACGAACCTTATGGAGCATATGCCAAGCGGTAGTCTGAGTAACCTTGATGTCACGTGCAAGTTGGCAAGAAGATATACCCTTCTTGTGTGAGGAAATAAGGTACATAGCAATGAACCACTTTACAAGTGAAAGGTTGCTATCCTCGAAGATTGTGCCAACCTTGCAAGAGAAATTACGCTTGCAGTGGTTGCAGCGAAATCTACCATCTTTGCGAGTGACACAATGATGTTCGCCACAATAAGGACAAACAACATCTTGGTTGTCACCAACACCCCAACGTGTTTCAATGATGGCTTGTTTGCAAGTATCTTCGTTGTTGAAGTACATTGTCATTGAAATGAGGCTGTCGAACTGTGAGAAATCAATCATATTGCTATCGTTTTATAAACTATAGCAAAGATACGAAAAAAGTCCAGCGTAAGCTGAACTTTTATATGTATAAGTGTAAATTTTTTCTATCAAAAACAGTACTTTTTGCTTTAACGTGATATTTATTAGTAAATAAACTGATAAATACTATGTTAAAAGCCTACAAATATAAGATAAAACCAAACACACAACAACAAGAACTTTTGTCAAAGTTCTTTGGTTGTGTGCGCTATATCTATAATTGGGGTTTAAACGCAAAGACAAGTGCTTACAAGGAAAACGGCAAAGCAGTAGGATATGTACAGCTTGCGAAGGAATTAACGTCACTGAAACAACAGCAAGACCACGAATGGCTTAACGAATGCACAACAGAAGCATTACAACAGTCGCTCAGAAGTCTAGGCAACGCTTTCACGGCATTCTTCCGCAAGAAAGCAAAGTACCCAAGATTCAAATCGAAGAAGCATACAAGAGATTCCGTTAAGTTCATTAACTCAGTACATTTTGATTTCGAAAATTGGACTGTTAAACTACCGAAGTTAGGTAAGGTTAAGTTATGTATGAACAAGACCTTTGACCAAAGCACTTGCAAACAAGGCACTTGTACTGTATCAAGAGACCATTGCGGAGCATATTGGTGCGTTATAACAGTTGATGACTTGCAGCCAAAGCCAACGAAAACCAAGTTGGTTAAGGACAATGCAGTTGGAATCGACCTTGGCATCAAGGACTACGCAATACTATCAGATGGTATGAAGTTCACTAATCCAAAACACCTTGAACAATCGCAGAGGAAACTTGCTCACTTGCAGAAGGTATTTGCAAGGAAAGGTAAGGAGTCAATAAATCACGAAAGGATGAGGGTAAAGGTTGCAAAGTGTTATAGAAGCATAAGCAACCAAAGGAACGACTTTTTACATAAGTTATCCACTCATCTTGTTAGAAACTACGATGTGATTTGTCTTGAAGACTTGAACGTGAAAGGTATGGAACAAAACCATCATCTTGCAAGGGCAATCCTAGGTGCAGCTTGGGGTGAATTTGTTAGACAATTGGAGTACAAGAGTGAATGGTACGGCAAGAACATACTGTTTATTGGTAGGTTTGAGCCAAGCAGCAAACTGTGTCACAAGTGCGGTTACATCAACCAAGAGTTGCAGTTGAAAGACCGTGAATGGGTATGTCCTGTTTGTGGTGAGCATCATGACAGAGACATCAATGCTGCAATTAACATCAAGAATATAGCTTTCGACAAGCAGAACCTTGTCGGAGTTTAAAGATAAATAAAGCCCATTGGCAAGTGGGTGTAGAGGCTGTGGAGGGAAGAGGTTACGAACCCAATGAAGCAGCAAGATTATACGTTTCGACCATTGGGGTCAAAAAGTATATAGTTGCCAAACTTCAAGCAATATGGCAACAACAGA
>Ga0256406_1001920_pt1 | contig 31566 bp, 26 predicted proteins | sample RumenRJG_03DNA_FD_185986 | JGI IMG/M metagenome (GOLD analysis project Ga0256406, IMG submission 185986) | Bovine rumen microbial communities from Lethbridge, Alberta, Canada - RJG_03 | ecosystem: Host-associated > Mammals > Digestive system > Stomach > Rumen | place: Canada: Alberta | collected... | reverse complement strand
ACCACGTCCTTGCATTATCGTCGGACACCTGCAAAAGGATGCGGTAATGAGTCCAAGAAAGCAGTCCGTTTAATTTTGGACTCACTGAGTCCAAAATGTTTGGAAAAGCTTTATAGAACCTAACGAACTTATGTTGCAAAGATAATACATTTATTGCTAAGATCACAAGGCAGCGAAGGAAAATATGCTGGCAGCATGCTTTCTGCCTTGCAATAATGCTATCCTCCATAGCAGAAAAGTACGATTTTATTTTGTGTTTCTCGATTTACACTACCTTTGTCAACGTTGAGTATATGTTTGCTTATGGATGCCTATTTCAGAATTTGCAACACATTAGCAACATCGACAGGCAGATGTATGTGAATAGTTATCAGACCTTTTTGAGGAGGTGAAGTAACCAAGGAGCGAAGGCAGTGGCAAGCCCGCTTGGCACTGCAGAGTGACGACGGTTACTCGGCGAGAGCCAAGTAATGCCGCCAGGGAAAAACGATAATAAACAACATGCAAATGCGTGCAGCTCAATGAGTTGCGCGCATTTCAGAGGTCTTCGTTTTTGGAGAAAATGGGACATCATTATCCGACATTCCCGGTGTCGACCACCCACTCGTCGACCGTATGCTTATCGGCATCGAAGCGAATGCCGACTTTTACCACCTGCCGACCATCGGTGAGATAAGGCTTGGCATAGCCGCGGGCCTCAATCTGCTCAAGGGCATGACGAGCCGTGTCGCCCACCTTTAGCTCCATGACGTAGATGGTGTCGGGCATGAAGATCACCATATCCACGCGACCGCCTGCCACCTTCACCTGCGTGCGGACATAGACATTGAGCATGGAAAAGATCAGATAGAAAGTATATTCATAGAACCCCTCCTTTGTAGCAGCCTCGGCGAGCTTCTGCTTGAAACCCTCGACGTAGGGGATACCAGCCAGATACGACTGCATATGGCTCATGGCAAGGTCGATGTCGCTCTGCCTCAAGGCTTTCCAGAACTTTGCGGCAAAGCCTAACTGCACGTCACCGCTGTCCAAGCCCGTATAGGTGGGTAGCAAGCCGTTGACATATCCTACACGCACCTCCTGATTGGGAATGGAGAGTATGTAGGCCTCCGTGTCGGGGTCATAGTCTTTGATGGTGAGGTAACCGCTTTGATAGAGCAGCGGCAGGGCATCTTTCATATTCTCCGTGGGCTGGTCGAAGGCCGATTCGGGCACATCGAGCGAGTCGAGTGAGGTGATGTCGGTGTGGAAGTGCTGCATCTGCTTGATAAGGAAGGTGGGGGTGCCAGAGGCAAACCAGTAGTTTTTCAACTTGCCATGCAGAAAACAATTCAGCAAGCTGAACGGGTTGTAGACCTCGGGGGCGTCCGCAGCAAAATGGTAACCATCATATCTGAGTTTTAGTTTGTCGTGCATCTCATCGGGCGTAATCTTGAAAACAGCAGCCAGACGCTCCACGTCGGGCCACAGCGTGGTGCACAGCTCCTCTTCGGTAAAGCCGCAGATGGTGGCAAAGGTCTCTTCAAGAGAGATGTTCGCCAGATTGTTGATAGTAGAGAAGATGCTCAGTTGCGAGAATTTCGTAACGCCTGTGATGAAGCAGAACTTGACATATTGCTCGTTGGCTTTGAGAGGCACATAAAACTCCTGCATGACTTTGCGCATGGCGTCAAGCGTGGCCTGGTCATGGAGCACGTCAAGCAAAGGTGCGTCGTATTCGTCGATGATCACTGCCACCTGCTTGCCCGTTTTCTTATAAAGTCGTCTGATGAGACCTTCAAGTTTCTCCCCGGGAGTTTCCTCATCAGGATTCTCCTCATACACGTCCTGTCGCTTCAGCAGCAGTATCAACGCCCGACGAAGTTCCTGAGCCGTAAATCTTCCTTTGGTGGAACTCAAATCGAGATGGATGACCGGATACGGCGTCCATTCCTTCTCGAGCTTCATGATTTTCAACCCTTCAAACAACTCGCGGTCGCCTTTGAAATAAGATTCCAAGGTTGACGTGAGCAGTGACTTGCCGAAGCGGCGGGGGCGGCTCAAGAAAATATAAGTGGCATAATGGGCCAACTCCCATACGATGTCGGTCTTGTCAACATAGATAAAGCCTTCTTTGATAATTCTTTCAAAGGTCTGTATCCCAACCGGATATTTTCTCGTTATCTGCTCCATCGTGCATTCCTTCTTGATTCTGTTGCAAACTTACGCAATTATTTTGTAATACGCAACTTTAGGCAAAGAATTCGATGCCCCTATCCTGATCTTTCCGTGCCTTAGCTCCTTGCGGTTGGTACCCACTTAGGTGAAGGTGCCGATGTCCGTGTTGCAGAAGTGCTTGGGTGAGAAATCCTCATGTCTGCTCTATTATTTGTCGGAATCTGTGTACCTTTGCAGTATAATCACAGACTAATATGTTCAGCAATAAGAAGAGCGAGGCCTTGTTGGCCAAGATTCGTGAGGGAGCCCCGTTGATGGGTCGTGAGAAGCTACGGCTCATCGTGGAGTTGAGTATACCTTCCATTCTGGCCCAGATCACCAGCGTGCTGATGTTCTACATCGATGCCTCCATGGTGGGCTCGTTGGGTACCGAGGCCAGTGCCGCCATCGGCTTGGTGGAGCCTGCCTCGTGGCTCTTTGGCTCGCTGACGGCTGCGGCGTCGATGGGCTTTGCCGTGCAGGTGGCTCACTTCATAGGGGCCAACGACTTCCGGCAGGCCCGTCGGGTGATGAAGCACGGCTATCTGTTTTGCTTTGTTTTCTCCTTAGTGCTCATGGCCGTAGCCTGTGCTGTTTCCGGTCCTTTGCCCCGGTGGTTAGGGGGTGGCAGTGACATAGAGCACGAGGCTTCCGCCTATTTCTTCATCTATTCATTGGCAGCTCCGTTCTTCATGATGGAGAATCTCTCGTCGGCCATGCTCAAGTCGAGTGGTGACATGCGTCGGCCGAGCTCCATTGCCGTGTTGGCGTGTGTACTTGACGTGATTTTCAACTTCCTGCTGATCTTCCCTTCGCGCACCGTCAGCGTGTTGGGTGTGGATGTCCCGTTGTGGGGCGCCGGCCTTCGCGTGGAGGGTGCTGCCTTAGGCACGTCGCTGGCCTATGTGGTCACCTCGCTGATCCTGGTATGGTTTAATGTGCGCCGCAGTCCCATCCTTGCCTGGCATCTTGACCACGAGCGTTTTGTCTGGCAGCCGGCTTATGTGATGAAAGCCTGAAGATCAGTGCGCCGATGGCTTTGCAATATGTGTTGATGAATGGCGCGCAGATCGTTTCTACGATGATCGTTGCCCCGTTGGGCAACGTCGCCATTGCCGCCAACTCGTTTGCCGTGACCGCCGAGAGCCTGTGCTACATGCCCGGCTATGGTATCGGCGATGCCGCCTCCACGCTTGTCGGACAGACGTTTGGAGCGGGGCGGCAGGATCTTTGTCGCAGCTTCGCCTGGCTGACCATCGGTCTGGGCATGGGCGTGATGGCCGTGATGGGTGTGGTGATGTATATCTTCGCCCCCGAGATGATCGGCTTCCTCACTCCTGTGGCAGCCATCCGCGAGTTGGGAACGCGCGTGTTGCGCATCGAGGCTTTTGCTGAGCCTTTCTTTGCCGCCAGCATTGTGGCGTTCCGTGTGTGCCTCGGTGCCGGTGATACGCTCAAACCTGCCGTGATGAACCTCGCCTCGATGTGGTGCGTACGCCTGACGCTCGCCTATGCGCTGAGTCAGCATTATGGGCTCGTAGGCGTCTGGGTAGCCATGGCGCTGGAGCTTACCTTCCGTGGCTGTATTTTCCTCTTCCGCATAGCCCGCGGACGGTGGTATCAGAAGTCGCAGACAGCGAAGGCTGGATCGTGACACAGTTGAGGCACGATCGTGACACAGTTGAGGCACAATCGTGACACAGTTGAGGCACGATCGTAACACAGTTGAGGCACGATCGTAACCCATACGAGGCACGATTGTGGCACTGCGTAAAATTAGTCTGTTTCCATTTCATCATACGTCAGCTTACTCCTCAATAATAGGTACATTAAACTATGTAGCTATTTCATTATTTTTAGGTATTGTAAGCATTTTCTATATTCCGTAACTTTGCACCCGAAAAGAAGAGGACATTTTGCCCGGGAACAAACAAGTATCGAATAACCATTTATCAACAAAGGTAAAAATCAATACTATGATGGAAAAGAAAATGTCAACAAGCCTATTGTCTTTGGCATTGGCTTTCGCGGCCTTGCCTGTTCAGGCACAGGTCAATGCCGCCGACTCGGTGATGAGCCATGCCGGTGGTCATCGGCTCAGTGTCGGTGGTTACGGTGAAGTGGCTTACAGCCGTAACTTTTATAGTGACAATGTCTATCGCTACTCGGAGCCTTCCAAATACAAGAACGACAAGAGCTATGGTCGTTTCGACATCCCTCATGCCGTGATCTATCTGAGCTACGACTTCGGCAAAGGCTGGAAGCTGGGTTCGGAGATTGAGTTTGAGCATGGCGGCACCGGCTCTGCCTATGAGCGCGAATACGAGGAAGGCGGGGAATGGGAGAGCGAGACGGAGAAAGGCGGTGAGGTGGAACTCGAACAGTTCTGGTTGCAGAAGACCTTCAGCCGCGCCTTGAACCTGCGCTTCGGTCATATCGTCGTGCCCGTCGGTCTGAACAACTCCCACCATGAGCCGCTCAACTTCTTCACGGTCTACCGTCCCGAGGGTGAGAACACGATCCTTCCGTCTACCTGGCATCAGACCGGTGTGAGCCTCTGGGGGTATGTCGGCAAGTTCAAGTACGAGGTGCAGTTCCTCGAAGGTCTCGACGCCATGCATTTCGACCGCGATGGCTGGATCCACAACGGCACGCACTCCGCCTTCGAGTTCGACCCTGCCAGCAAATATGCAGCCGCCGGCCGCATAGACTGGTTCGCTATGCCGGGCGTGCGCTTCGGACTGAGCGGTTACTGCGGCCACAGCATCAACAACACTTATATCAACGACTCCAACGACAAGCTCAAAGGCGCGGTCTCCATCGGCTCCTTCGACTTCACGGTCAACCGTTGCCACTGGATCGTGCGCGGTCAGGCCACTTATGGGCATCTGAGCGATGCTTACCAGGTGAAATACCTCTCCGGCCGTAGCACCAAGACCTCTCCTTACAGCAGTTCGGAGGTCGGTAAGAATGCTGTGGCCCTGGGTGTGGAAGCCGGCTATGACGTGTTCTCACAGATCGAAAAGCTGCGTGCCGACAATAAGAAGCTTTATGTCTTCGGCCGTTACGACTATTACAACTCTTATGTCCGCGACAGTCGTCAGGCTGAATATCCTTACGAGGCCAGGAACGTCATGAGCGTTGGTCTCAACTATTATCCGATCTCTCAGATTGTCTTGAAGTTCGACTATACCAAGCGTTTCCTCAAGAGTCTCTACAACGACGAGCCTGCCATCAACTTCGGCATTGCCTACGAAGGGTTCTTCCTGTAGGCTCCTCGCTAACCCCCTTCCTCCTATAAGGAGGGGATCCTTAACTAAAAAAATACCAACAACAAAATACGTGTTTATGAACAAGATTTTTAAATCGGCGCTGTTCCTCATGGCAGTCGCCACGATGACTATGGGCATGGCTTCCTGTAGCGACAACGATGACAATGGCGGCGATGCCGTCGTCAAGGTGGGAGACCTCTCGGAAGAGGAGTATCTCTCCAAGACGCTCGATGGGATCGTCGACAACACCATCAATCCCACCTATGCCGAGATGGCCGTCAATGCCACTGACTTTTACAACCAGATGAAGACCCTGCGCGACGCTGTCAAAGCAGGCAATGCTACACAGACCATGGTCGACAATGCCTGCGCAAGCTGGAAGGCTGCCCGCGCCTGCTACGAGAAGAGTGAGGCCTTCCTCCTCGGTGCCGCCAGCGACTACGACATCGACCCGCATATCGATACCTGGCCGCTTGACCTCTCCGCCCTGCATACCCAGTTGCTGAAGAGCGCCCAGCTCTCCCGGTACACGACCGATGACGAGGATGCCAACGTCGACAACATTCACGGCGACCTCAACCAGAACCTCTTGGGATTCCACTCTGTCGAGTTCGTGGTCTTCCGCGACGGCCAGCCGCGTAAGATCTCTTCTTTCAGCAGTACGTACGATGATTATAACGACCGTGCCGACTTCACCGATATTAAGCCGATCGATGAGCTTAACTTCGCCGTCGCCGTCGCCGGCGACCTTATGGGCTCTATCTATGAGTTAGAGGTCTGCTGGGCAGGCACCACGGCTGAGCATAAGAGCTGGCTGGACAACCACGAGTGGCATACAAGCATGCCCAGCAGCGACATTACTTATGGTGAGAACATGAAGAACGCAGGACAGAGCGGGAGCATCTACACCTCTGTCAAGGCTGCGGTCTCCGCGCTGCTCGTCGGTGACCAGGGATGCGGCGGTATCTGCGACGAGGTAGGTCAGACAAAGATGGGTAAGCCTTATGGACTGAATACTAACTCGGAGAACGCCGAGAGCGATCCCAACTATATCGAGTCGCCGTTCAGTCATAACTCGCTCACCGATTTCTGGGACAACATCCAGAGCATCAAGAACATCTGGTTCGGCGGTTACAGCACCGACAACACCAAGACCGGTACCTACTCGTTCCACAACTACTTTGCATCGCTCAACCCCGCCCTTGGCAAAGAGGTTGAGGCTGCCATCGGCGATGCGCAAGCTAAGATCAAGGCTTGCCCCGCACCGTTTGTCAACAACTATAAGAACGCGCAGGTGAAGGCTGCCATCGATGCCTGCACCACGCTGTCCAATGCGTTGACAAAGGCCAACGACTATATCCAGAGTCAGACCAAATCGAAGTAATTGTTATGTATGCAGTCACATAGTGACTGCCCTAATTCATCACAATCGTTATGAACAAGCTATTTATTGCATCTATGGGGCTTGCCGCCTTGGCGTTCGCATCTTGTAAAGACAACGATACGGATCCCGACAACGCCGGTGCCACTACTTCTGAGACCACATGGCCGAAAGATTCTCTCGCTGTGTTTGCCGATGCCGAGTGGCTCCCCGGCGGTGAGAAAGGAACGACCTCCAATGAGCAGGGTTGCTATTCCAACCAGAGCCCGCAGATCGACAACCAAGGGCTCTACACCACCTTCAAGCATGGCGAGAACTTTTTCGAGCACGATGCCAACTATTTCACCAAGCCCTTCTGGGGATTAGGTCCCGCCTGGGTGCGCTCCGGCTGTGAGTACTGTCATCCGAGCTACGGCCATGGCAAGCGCCAGACCGAATATCGGGCCAACGAGATGGGCAATGGCTATCTGCTCGTCATCTATCACCCCACGGCAGGCACCGACGCCAACGGCAAGGCTTATGCCGCTAACAGTTACATCTCTGAGGTCACGGGCATGCCTCAGACCAAAGCCATGGAACCTTTCAAAGCTCCCATCGATGAGAGCGGTATCCATATCACCTGGAAAAACGTGACCTCCATGCCTTCTGGTCTGCCGATGACGTTTCCCGACGGTGAGAGCTACAGTCTGATCTATCCGGATGTGACCATCGACGCTTCGGCTTTCAACACCGATCCCAAACCGACCAACTACGAGGTGCGACTCGAGTCGACCATCGGTATGTACGGTACCGGTCTGCTCGATGCCATCTCTCAAGACTCGATGCTCGTGCAGTATCAGCGTGAGGCAAAGCACGCCACCCTCAACCCGGGCATGTGGGATACCGCTGCCAACACCTGGGCTTCCTCAGCGTGGTATCCGCTCGCCGACGGCACCAAGCGTGTGAAGAAGTTCACCTACGCCATGACACGTGCCACGCTGCTCGACGGACCCGGCGGAAACGCTATCTGGAACATCACGAACGTGACCCGCTCCGACCGGCATTATCTCTATACCACCAAAGCCTGGGCGAAGGCTATGAGTGAGGACGACGACGTCATCTCTTATATCCAGGAGCAGGGCAAAAGCCTTACCTCGCTCCTGCATCCTTACTATGGCGACGGCTCAAAGGAGAACATCAAGACGCTGGTCAACAAACTGTTGGGCCTGAACAGTAAGGGCGACTCGGCTACTTATCGCAAATACTTCGTCGACGCTGATCCCTGGAACGGCGAGGAAGAGATGAGCGACCAGAACTTCTATGAGTTCGGTATCTGGCACCGCGGCCTCGGGGTGCCCAAAGCCCGTAACCTTGACAGTGAGGAGGTGCAGCGCGGAAAGAAACTCTTCTATCAGATGGGCTGCACGTCGTGTCACCGGCCGTCGTGGAGCATTGTGAAGGATGATGTGTGGATCGATCCCGCCAGCAAGGCTTATATGGCGCAGACGGGTGCCAAGATGGTCACCTACGACAACTCGGTCATCTGGCCTTACACCGACCTGGTACAGCACCGGCTCCACATGGCCAACGATATCCGTACGGGCTGGTGCCGCACCACACCGCTCTGGGGACGGGGCCTGAGCCAGCAGGAGACCGGCAAGAGCGACCGGCTGCACGACTGCCGCGCCCGCAATGTCGTCGAGGCTATCATGTGGCACGCTTACAGTAAAGAGAGCGATGCCTATTGGGCGGCGAAGAAGTTCTATTATCTGAGCAAGAAAGACCGCGACGCTGTCGTCGCCTTCATCAATGCTATCTAAATGCTGTTTCTGAAACTCACTTATGTGCTCTTGATCGTTGTCATGGCCGTTGCGACGGTTCTTGAGAACGTCAAGGGCACCCCTTTCGTTCAACAGAGCATCTACGGCTCATGGTGGTTCTCTCTCTTGTGGGCGCTGCTTGTGGCGCTGGCTTTTGCTTATTTTCTGAAACGTCATGTGCGACGGTGGAGCCTCCTGCTCCTCCATGCCGCCATGGTCGTGATGTTCCTTGGTGCTTTGCTCACCCATCTCACCGCCTATCAGGGCACCGTCCATCTGCGGGGCGACCAGCCGTCAAACGAGGTGGAGGAGATGAAGTCGATGACAGCGGTAAAGCACCGCACGCTGCCGTTCTATATCCGGCTCGACAAGTTTGAGAAGCTCAACCATGCTGGCACCGACGCGGCAGCCGACTATGTCACGCGCTTCGTCATCATGGATGGACCGCGCTCTGTCCACGCCCAGGTCTCGATGAACAAGATCTACACCTATCGTGGCATCCGGTTCTATCAGGCCAGTTACGACACGGATAATCAGGGCTCTTACCTGAGCGTGAACAGTGATCCTTGGGGTATCCCTGTGACCTATACGGGCTACGCCTTGTTCTTCTTTGCCCTGTTGTGGCTGCTTGTGGACCCCAAGGGTACTTTCCGCAGGCTCTGCCGTCAGCTTGCTGCTTCCGACAGTTTCGGGAATGCCTTGACTGTCGTCCTGCTTCTCGGGCTCTCCCTCTCGGCGAAGGCGCAGACCACGGTGCCGGAGGAGACGGCTGACCGTTTCGGCCATCTGCTCATCAACTATAACGAGCGTATCTGCCCTGTGCAGACCTTCGCCCTCGACTTCACCGAGAAGCTCTATGGCCGCCGCTGTTACAAAGGGCATAAAGCCGAGCAGGTGCTCCTCTCCTGGATCTTCTATCCGCAGGCGTGGAACAATGAGCCGTTTGTCAAGGTCAAGAACAAGACGATGCGCCGGCAGTTCGGCTTGCCCGACTATGCTTCCGTCAACGCCTTCTTCCGCGCCGGCAGTTATATCCTCGGCCCGGCGCTTGTCGAATACGGTCAGAGCAACCACGATGCTTTCCACAAAGCTTGTGCCGACATCGACGGCAAGCTCGCCCTCGTCATGCAGCTCCGTCAGGGCGAGCCCTTGGCAATCTTCCCTTACACCTTCAAGGACGGCACGACACAGTGGTTCTCACCCTTCGAGAAATATCCGCGGAGACTGCCGCACGAGAATATTCTCTTCTTCAAGAATGTGTTCCCGCTCCTCTTTGGTCAGCTCATGCAAGGCAACAATGGAGCCGTGGACGAGATTCTGACAAAGATAGGGGAGTATCAGCAGAGAGAGGGCGGCAACAGTCTGCCGACGCCGGCGGCCTACGAGGCGGAACTGATATATAACGCCTGTCCGCTGGCTACGATCCTCTTCGTCGTCAACCTCACGCTCGGGTTCCTCGGCATCGTCCTCGTGTTCTGCAACCGCTTCTCGTTCCTCCCGCTGAAGATCCTGTTGGGACTGTCGTTTGCCGCCCTGACGTTCCTCCTGGCGCTGCGCTGGATCATCACCGGCAACATCCCTATGGGCAACGGCTACGAGACCATGCTCTCTGTGGCGTGGATGACGCAGCTGGCGACCCTTATATATATAATGTGTACCCCGAAAGGCAGCGGCCTGATGACCGCTTTTGCCTTCCTGCTCTCCGGCTTCTTCCTCTTGGTGAGCCATCTGTCGATGATGGATCCCGCCATGGGTCCGCTCGTGCCGGTCCTCAACTCGCCGCTTTTGAGCATCCATGTCAGTTTTATGATGATGAGTTATGCGCTTCTCGCCCTGACATTCCTCTGTGGAGTCATGGGCCTGGCGTCGAAGCGGCGTGCAGCGCCGTTGCAGCTCCTCAGCCGCATCTTCCTCTATCCCGCCATCGTCAGCTTAGGCATCGGCATCTTCTTAGGCGCCGTGTGGGCGAATGTCAGTTGGGGCAACTACTGGAGCTGGGACCCTAAGGAAACGTGGGCGCTCATCACCTTCATGCTCTACGCCATCGCCCTGCACACGCAGAGCCTGCCGGGGCTGGCTCGCCCGCGCGCGTATCATCTCTATATGGTTCTCTGCTTCCTGAGCATCCTGATGACTTACTTCGGTGTCAACTATTTTCTCTCGGGAATGCACAGCTATGCGTAAAAAGATGTTTAAAAACTTGTAGAATATTACAAAATAGTTACCTTTGCACTGCTTAATCATAATAATAATCATTTTATACCAATTACGATGAAAAAATGGCTATCCTTCGTGCTGCTCTTCGCAGCCGTATTGATGACAAATGTCCTTGTCTCCTGTGGCGATGACAACAACGATGATCCTACCGTGTCCGGCACATACACGGGTACAGACAGTCTGCATTTCGGGATGATGGGAGCGGCTTATAAGACGGCTGCGGAGAACGTTAAGTACACCATCAAAGAGAACAGCAATGGCACTATCAATGTCATGCTCCCCCAAGAGACCTACGACTTCACGGCTACCGTTCCCATGGTCGGCAAGATTGTCCAGGGCAGCTACACGGTGAAGAACATCCCCTTCGACAAAGCGAAGAATGCTTATTATCTTGACTACTCCTATTCTGATAAGGAGGAAGATGCGGATAAGAATGTTTCTGTTCATGTCAGTATCTCCGGCATGAAGATTGACAAGAATTATGACCTCACGGTGGGTCAGATCACGGTCATCTTCGCAGGCAGCACGGTGACGGTAGTTAATGTGCATAAGTTCGGAAACATGCCGATGCCGCTTACCGCTACCTTCATCGGAACAAAGTAAGAGTTTACTTATGCAATATATCTTCCCGCGTCTGCGTACCCATTCTTTTCGCAGTCGCGGGATTTTTTTGCCTTGTGCGTTTGAATTGTTGCAGTGGCCGCCGTTGAAGGCGGCCACTGCAACCAATACCTTACCAACTGTCAAGATATTTTCTGACTTCGTCGTTTTTTTTATTGAAATAAAAACTACCATTGATAATCAAGCATTTGCAAGAAAATTTTGGAGATTCAGGGTGACGCGTCACAACGACTTTCCCTTGAAAACAAAACCAATAAAACCCTTTGTGCCAGTGTCAAGGACTCAGGTCCTTTGCCCGTTGTGGGGTGAGGGCATGTGAGAGGCAAAGCCTCTCCCCGCCCTCATCCCACAACGGGCAGATCCTCCTCCGTCGGATCTTTGCACTGACACAAAGGAAAACCTTAAAAACAGGCTGGCGCAAAAGGAGTTAAGAGTTAGAAGTTAGGAGTTAGGAGTTAGGAGTTGTAATAGTTAGGAGTAAGGAAGCACTACACAGAAAAACTTTCACAGAAATGTGCCCCGTATGATTACAGCCTTTCAACGGTTAAATCGAAAAGTTTCACAAAACAAAATAAATTGGTCTAAGTAGTTTTGTAATAAGAAATTTTATAGTATCTTTGTACCACTATTAAGATGTCGGGCTATGAGGATTATATCTCATAAGAAGTTGAAACTGTTTTATGAGCAGTCGAGGTATGCGGATGCAAAAGTGCCACTTGAAAGATGGTACTATATTGCTTCACAAAAGCAGTGGCATAATCTTGGGGACATTAGGCAAGATTATGGTGACACGGACATGGTGGGCAACCAGCACTATGTCTTTAATATCCATGGCAACAAGTACCGTCTTGTCGTAGTCATACAGTTTACTATCGGGCGGATGTATATCCGGTTTGTGGGCACCCATCAACAGTACGACAAGATTAAAGATATCACAACCCTATAAATAGAGGAGGAACGAATATGAAGCAGATAACCAAGGCACAATATGAAATGGCCGAGAAGCGGATAGAGGAGCTGCTCCCACAAGTCAATGACAACACGCCTGTCAATGACCCGCTGAGCGTTGAGCTCGCCATGATGAGTGATATTGTAGAGGAGTATGAGAAGATTCATTATCCAATAGAAAAGCCGACTCCTGCAGAGCTGATCAAGGCAGGTCTTGAAGAGAAGAACATGACCCAAAAACAGCTGTCGGTCGAGATTGGTGTCAGTCCCAGTCGTGTCAATGCTTTCGTCAATGGCAAGAGTGAGCCAAGCCTGTCTCTTGCCGGAAGGATTTGCCGCATTCTCGGCATCATGCCTGAAGCCATGCTCAGCTATTGATTGCCTGACTATCGTAATTGGGAAGGAGCCAACAATAAGATGAACACAGAGAAGCAACAGAAAGCGGCGGCCATGGAGTTCGCCGAGCGGTGGGCAGGAAAGGGATATGAGAAAGGGGAGAGCCAGCGGTTCTGGCTCGACCTCTTGGAGAACGTCTATGGCGTGGAGAAGCCGACGGAGTTTGTCCGCTTCGAGGAGCAGGTGCAGCTCGACAACACCTCGTTCATCGACGTGATGATACCCTCCACCCGCACGATGATCGAGATGAAGAGCCTGGGCAAGGACCTGCGCAAGCCCATCCTTCAGAGCGACGGCAGGAAGCTGTCGCCTTTTCAGCAGGCACAACGCTATATCCTCGGCCTGCCCGTCTCGCAGCACCCCAAATGGATCGTGACGTGCAACTTTGCCGAGTTCGACGTCTACGACATGGAGAACCCCAAGGGCGAGCCTCAGCGCATCCTGCTCCGGGACCTCGGCACCGACTACTACCGCCTGCAGTTCCTCGTCGACGAGGGCAGCGACCACCTGAAGAAAGAGATGGAGGTCTCGATGAAGGCCGGCGAGATTGTCGGACGGCTCTACGACGCGCTCGTCAAGCAGTACGACAGGGACGACCCGATGTCGTCGCGCTATCTCAACATCCTCTGCGTCCGCCTCGTCTTCTGCCTCTATGCCGAGGATGCCGGGGTCTTCGGACGGCGCGACATGTTCCACGACTACATGGCGCACTATGAGACGGAGGACATGCGCATGGCCCTCATACGCCTTTTTGAAGAGTTGAACACGCCGCCGGAGAAGCGCAGCAAGTACGACAAGCCGGTGTTGGCAGCCTTCCCCTACACCAACGGCGGACTGTTTGCCGAGGAGATAGACATCCCGCAGTTCACCGACGAGATACGCAGCACGCTGCTCCTCCATGCCTCCATGGACTTCGACTGGTCGCAGATCTCGCCGACCATCTTCGGAGGCGTCTTCGAGAGCACCCTCAACCCCGAGACCCGGCGGAACGGCGGCATGCACTATACGTCGATAGAGAACATCCACAAGGTCATCGACCCGCTGTTCCTGAACGACCTCCGGCACGAGTTCCAAGAAACAAAGGCAGAGCCGGTGCAGAAGGCGAGAGTACGGAAGCTCCATGCCTTCCAGGACAAGCTCGCCTCCCTCACGTTCTTCGACCCCGCCTGCGGCTCCGGCAACTTCCTCACCGAGAGCTATATCTCCCTGCGCCGGTTGGAGAACGAGGTCATCAAGGCCATCTACTCCATCGAGCCCCTGTCGGCCTTCGACAATCCCATCAAGGTCAGCATCAACCAGTTCTACGGCATCGAGATCAACGACTTCGCCGTCACCGTGGCCACCACTGCCCTGTGGATCTCCGAGAGTCAGATGATGGCGGAGACGGAGCGCATCGTCCATCACGACATCGACTTCCTGCCGCTCAAGAGCTATGCCAACATCCATGAGGGCAACGCCCTTCGCACCGACTGGCACGAGGTGTGCCCCAATCCCGACTATATCATCGGCAACCCGCCGTTCGTGGGAGCGAGTATGATGTCTAAACAACAAAAAAAAGAGATTACGGAATTGTTTCCTAAAAACAGGATGGCAGGAGTCTTGGATTATGTTTCGGGATGGTATGTAAAAGCAGCACAAATGGTCCAAGGCACTAACATACATTGTGCATTCGTATCAACAAATTCAATTTGTCAGGGTGAGCAGGTCGCTGCTTTATGGAAGCCCCTTAAAGAACACTTTGGCATACATATAGATTTTGCTTACCGTACATTTCGATGGGATAGTGAGGCCAACCTGAAAGCGCATGTTCATTGTGTCATCGTTGGATTTTCATGCACAGATAGTAAAAGGGAAAGAACTATCTTCGACAATGGGCAGCAGATAAAGGCCGACAACATCAATGCCTATCTTATTGATGCACCCGATATTTACGTTTCAAGAAGAAGCAAACCTTTGTGTGATGTACCTCTATGCACAAGAGGAAATCAACCCACAGATGGCGGTAACCTAATTGTTGAGGAGAAAGACATTGACGATTTTATAAACAAAGAGCCAAACTCGAAAAAGTTTATAAAAAGGTTGATAGGTGCAACGGAGTTTATCAATAACAAGAAGAGATATTGTTTGTGGCTTGTAGACGCAACTCCGGCAGAGTTGAGATCTATGCCTCTTGTCATGGAGAGAATTAATAAGGTAAAGGAAATGCGTTTGGAAAGTTCATTCGGGCCGACACGAGAACTTGCTAATGTTCCATATAGATTTAGGGAGACTTGGAATCCTGATACATATATTGTTATTCCTCGTGTATCTTCGGAAAGAAGACGTTATGTTCCAATGGGATTCCTTGACAAGTCAATTATTCCGACCGATTCCGTTATTATCATCCCCTCCGCCACCCTTTACCACTTTGGCGTTTTGGAGAGCAATGTCCACATGGCCTGGATGCGTGTGGTCTGTGGCAGGTTAGAGATGCGCTACCGCTATTCCAAGGACGTGGTGTACAACAACTTTCCTTGGCCTTTCTCCCTTCCTGCGGGGGAGGGCCGGGGAGAGGCCAATATTGCTCAGACGGCCCAGGCCATCCTCGATGTCCGTGCCAAGTATCCCGACTCGAGTCTTGCCGACCTCTACGACCCGGCGACGATGCCCTACGACCTTTTGGAGGCGCACCGCAAGAACGACCGTGCCGTGATGCAGGCCTACGGCTTCTCCACGAAGATGACCGAGTCGGAGTGTGTCGCCAGGCTCTTCGAGATGTACGCGAGAATGACGGAAGAAGAGAAGTAACACGATTCCTTTGTAGTAATGTTCCAATGAATGGATGTCAAGTATTATGTCATGATAAACACCTTCGGGACGGCCGGAAAGGAAAATTCACCGCATTTTCTTGTGAAGAAATGCTGATAAACCAGAAATTATTCCGATATTTGCAGGTGCAAACAGTAATTACAGATGAAAAAGCTTTTTCCCGCACTTTTGTTGGTGCTCTTCTTCTGCCTTCCTTCAGCGGCACAGAAGAAGTATAATGTTTATGCCGTAGGTTTCTATAACCTTGAGAACCTTTTCGACACGTGTCATGATGTGGGCAAGAAAGACTACGAATTTCTGCCCAACGGCTCTTATAAATGGAACGGTCTGAAGTATAGTCATAAGCTGCACAACATGGCTCGTGCGCTGTCCGACATGGGCACGACGATGCTGCCCGGTGTGGGCTGTTCGGTGATCGGTGTGTCAGAGGTGGAGAACGACCATGTGTTGGCTGCCCTTTGTGCCCAGCCGGAGCTGAGCAGGCGCGGCTATAAGTTCTGCCACGTGGAAGGTCCCGACCATCGTGGGGTGGACTGCGCGTTGCTCTACAACCCCTCCCTGTTTACCGTTAAGGGCGTGCGCCTCTATCCTTACATCCCGACGGAGAAGCAAGACACGGCCTACCGCACCCGTGGCTTCTTGGCTGTGAGCGGCAAGTTGGCGGGTGAGCATGTGGTCATCATCGTGAACCATCTGCCGAGCCGTTTCGCCGGGTCTTATTACCGGGAAGTGGGAGCCGCGCAGATCAAGGCGCTGAAAGACCGTGTGTTGGCCGAGGACCCGAAGGCTAAGGTGATCGTCATGGGCGACATGAACGATGATCCGACAAACAAGAGTATGCACGACGTGCTCTCTGCCAAAGAGGAAGTGTCGATGGTCGGCAAGGACGACATGTACAACCCGTGGTACAATGTGCTGGCCAAGCAGGGTACGGGCACGCTGCAATATCAGGGTTCGTGGAACCTCTTCGATCAGATCATCCTCTCGCCCGGCCTCATCAACATAGACGGCAAGAAAGACTATACCACGCTGAAGTTCTTTAAGAATGAGGTGCAGCGCATGCCCTACCTCTTCCAGACGGAAGGCAAATACAAAGGCAACACGAAGCGCACCACGGCCGGCGGCGTGTGGCTCGACGGCTATTCGGACCACCTGCCGACGGTCGTCTACTTAGTGAAGGAGCAGACGGCGACGAAACGTGAGCCGAAGGAGACCGTCTTTGCTTTGCCCGAATATACGGAGGCAGAGAAGAAGAACATAGCTTCGTGCGAAGCTGAGAAGATACGGTTGGAGGCGGCCGAGAAGCATTGATTGAAAATGACGCAAGACAATATCGAGACCCATCCCTTTGAGCCTTTCCTGCCGAAGAACGCGCGCCTGCTCATGTTGGGCACCTTTCCTCCGGCACCTAAGCGCTGGTGTATGGAGTGGTATTACCCCAACTATACCAATGATATGTGGCGCATTGTGGGATTGTGCTTCTTCGGAGACAAGCTCCACTTTGTGGATGAAGCCGACAAGACCTACCGTCTGAAGGAACTGAAGGCATTCCTGGCGGAGAAAGGCATCGCCATTTTTGATACCTGCCTGCGCATCCGTCGAACGACAGGCACGGCGGCGGACAAAGACTTGGAGGTCGTGGAACGGGCCGACCTCGACGGAATGCTGCGTGCCTTGCCGCTCTGCAAAGGTGTGCTCGCCGCCGGGCAACTTGCCACGACGCTCTTCACCGAGCATTATGGCATCGGCAGCGAGGCAAAGAAAATGAAGATGGGAAGCCATGCCGACTTCACCTTCGAGGGGCGGACCATCAGTCTCTATCGGGAGCCGAGCTCAAGTCGCGCTTATCCGATGAAGGTGGAGGTCAAGGCGGACTATTATAAGCAGATGTTCTGTGACTTAAGATTAATATAAAAAGATATGAACGATAAACCAACAATTATCGGTATAGCCGGTGGTACAGGATCCGGCAAGACGACGGTAGTGAAGAAGATCGTGGAAGCATTGCCGCCCGACTACGTGGCCGTCGTGCCATTGGATTCTTATTATAATGATACGACGGGTCTGACGGACGAGGAGCGCAAGGCCATCAACTTTGACCATCCTGATGCCTTCGACTGGAAGCTGCTCATCCATCAGGTCAACGAGTTGCGACAGGGTAAAGCCATCGAGCAGCCTACTTACTCATATATCCTCAGCAACCGTCTGCCTGAGACGATCCATGTAGAGCCGAAACCCGTGATCATCATTGAGGGTATCATGACGTTGCTCAACAAACGGCTGCGCGACATGATGGATCTGAAGATCTTTGTCGACTGTGACTCCGATGAGCGCCTCATCCGTAACATTCAGCGTGACACGATAGACCGTGGGCGTACGGTGTCGATGGTGGTAGACCGTTATCTCAAGGTGCTCAAGCCGATGCATGAGCAGTTTATTGAGCCCACAAAGCGTTTCGCCGATGTCATCATTCCGCAGGGCGGCGAGAATGTCAAGGGTATCGGAATGCTCACCAACTATATCCGGACGCTGTTTAGTGAAGAATGAGGAGTGAAAAGAGTGAAGAGTGAGAATCATAATGTATAAGCGTAAAGTGATAAATCATTTAGGAGAACATTATGATTCTTCCCTCTTCACTTTTCCCTCTTCACTTTCCTTAGCTCTTTCCTGCATTGGTGAATCTTGAGGGTGTCGATAAGATCAACGGCACCATAGACGATCATGCAATAACCGAGCACGAGAAGAGGGGCTGAGGCTATGAACGAAGGCTTGACGATGGCGATGAGGCCTATAAGGAGGACGAGCGTGGGGACGATCCACCATGCAAAGCCAATCTTCGCAAAGCGGCGGGCCACCGTGAGGTTGAAGAACTGTGAGAGCGCCCCGAGGATGAGCATGGCGGCTAAGATGTACATCAGTCCGTTGACGAAACTGTTGGGAAACAAGGCCAGCACAGCGCCGAGAATGACGCTGCCCAATCCTACGATGGGGAAAGGAGGGGCAGGAGGCGTGAGCAGGTTGCCTTGGACATCGTAGAGATCCACTCCCTCGGCTCCTCCCTTGCGTTTGGCTGAAAACCACGCGGTGATGCTGATGATACCGCTCACTAAAAAGATAACACCGATGAGGACCGTGATCCATGTCACGGTCTGCTCACGGTATTTGACCAACAACGCGCCGACGACTATCGCACATACGGCGCGGAAAATACTACTGCGAAGGACTTTCATCTACTTATTAGGCTTCTGCGCTTTTACGCTGTTTGTTTTTCTTGTCTTCTATCCACGATGCCATCAGTCCCGCTATAGCAATGCAGATGACCATGGCGCTGATAATCATTGCTCCTGTCATTGTTGTTTTTCCTTTCTGTTGCTAAGATACAATCCTACAATTAATGTGAAGATAATTGCCAATATGAGAAAGGCATAGTTGTACCATCTCCATCCATTGAAACTTGTGAACAAGGAAGAAAGAAGAATAGCCGTAGCCATATACTTGGCAACGTCCATTAACCACTTGCCTAACTCTTTTAACATATCTGTCTTCATATTGCAAAGATAGGCTTTTTTCTTTGAACCTTGGGCGTTATCGTGTTATTTTTTGTAATTTTGCAGCACAATTCTTTCGTAAGGGACAGGATAACAATAAGCATAACAATAAACAAACATAAAGATCATGACAAAACTTTATCTTGTGCGCCATGGCGAGACCGTGGCCAACGCTGCTCAGATTCTGCAAGGATGGCAGGGCGGCGAGTTGAACGAGACGGGCAAGGCACAGGCTCGCGAGGTGGCTGAGAAAATGAAAGACACGGAGATTGACGCTTTCGTGGCCAGCGACCTTCACCGGGCCATACAAACTTGTACCATCATTGCTGCCGCTCACGGCGTGAAGCCGGAGGATATCACGACGACCCCTTTGCTCCGTGAACGTGACTGGGGATCGTTCACGGGTAAGTTTATTCCGGATCTGGAGCATGCTGAGTGGCCCGAAGACGTGGAGAGCCTCGAGCACATGAAGAGCCGTGCGCAGAACTTCCTGACGTGGATCAAGGTGACCTATCCCGGACAGACCGTGCTCGCCGTTGGCCATGGCATTATCAATAAAGCCATCCAGAGCGTTTTCTTCAAGAAGCCGATGAACGAGATTCAGAAAATGATGAACGCCGAGGTCCGTGTCCTGATCTTGGATTAAAACGATTATTTTTTTTAGTATTTTCGTGGCCTTTTTGTCTCTTTTGTCGTAATAGGTAGCAAAAGATCATAATATTGTTAAAAGAGAGACTTATGAGACAAAAGACCGCAACTATCATTTTGGCCTTGTTGTGCTTGCTCTTCGTCCCTTCTGCTGTTGAGGCGCAGAACGGCCGAGTCACGGTTGTTTTCGACAACACACCGTTGGCGCAAGCATTGAAACAGTTGGAGCGTGCGTCCGACTACAAGTTCGTATTTTCTTACGAAGATGTCAGCCCGTACCGTGTCAGCCATCACTTTCGCAGTACACCCGTCAGGGAGGCTGTGTCTACGGTGCTCGCAGGCACGCCCCTTACTTACGCTGTTGATGGCAGGCTTCTCAGTATCCGAAAGAAAGAGAAAACGACCAATCAACGGGTAAATAAACATTTCTCAGGCAGTGTCATGGAGGCAGAGACCGGTGAGCCCGTCATCGGTGCACAGGTTGCCGTTGTGGGGACCAAGGCTTTAGCCGTTACCGATGTCAACGGCCGATACACCCTTGACTTGCCTTCAGACGGCAACTATCAGGCGCGCATCTCTTATGTAGGTATGGAGACGGCCACGATACCACTCCGCGACGGCATGACCATCAAGCTGCATCCAGCTACAAAAGAACTACAGGGTGTCGTGGTAACGGGTATGTTCAACAAGTCGAAGGAGAGCTTTACCGGTGCCGTCACCACGATCAGTGGCAAGGAACTGCACGAATATGGCAACAAGAACCTGCTGACTTCGATCGCCAACATCGATCCTTCGTTTAACATTCTCACCAACAACACCTACGGTTCTGATCCTAACCATCTGCCGGACGTACAGATCCGCGGAGCCGCCAACGTGCCGACGATCACCGACATGCAGGACAACACGCGCACGGACCTCAACACGCCGCTTGTCATCCTTGATGGCTTTGAAATCAGCCTGACCCGCATGATGGATCTCAATGAGGATGAGGTAGAGAGCATCACACTTTTGAAGGATGCCTCAGCCACGGCTATCTATGGCTCGCGGGGAGCTAATGGTGTTATTGTCATCAAGCGCCGCGCTCCCCAAGGAGGCAAGTTGCGAGTCAGCTATACCGGCAGTCTGAACATGGAAGTGCCGGACCTGAGTGACTATCACCTGCTTAATGCTGCCGACAAGCTTGAGCTGGAGCGGCGGGCAGGTTACTATGACAGTACTGATCCTACGCGTGACTTCAAACTCAAACAAAAATACAGTGCGATCCTACAGAATGTCGTGAGAGGCGTGAATACCGACTGGATGGCCAAGCCCCTGCGCACAGGCATAGGCCAGCGCCACACGTTCCGCCTCGAGGGTGGCGATACAAGCTTCCGCTATGCCGTCAGCCTGCAGTACAACGGCGTGGCTGGTGTCATGAAGAAGTCGGCGCGCAACAGTTTCAACGGAGGTATCACGCTCTCTTACCAGCATCGTGACTTCCTCTTCACCAACGATCTGAGTATTGGGCATACCAAGAGTGACGACTCTCCTTATGGCTCCTTCTCCGATTATACACGTCTCAATCCTTATTGGAAGCCGTATGACGACGAAGGCAATATCATCAAGCTCTTCGACAATGATGTCGACTTCTTTGGAGGCTTCAGCAATCTTCCGGCCAACCCCCTTTACAATGCTACGCTCCATCAGAAGAACAGTACTGCCTATACTGACATTACCAACAACTTCGCTATTGAGTGGCGTCCTGTGAACGGTCTTATCACACGGGCTCGCGTGAGCTATACGTGGGAGGACAGTGAGAGCGACGACTACAAGCCCGCCTCACACACCATGTTTGAAGCCGACGAGTATCAGACTGAGGAGGGGGCGCTCCGCAAAGGGCGTTACGTCTACGGTACCGGCAAGGTGAACAACTATGAGGTGGCGCTGACAGCGAGCTATTCAAAGATCTTCGCCGAGAAGCACCTCCTTTATACGGCTGTCAACTGGAACTTGCGGCAGGATTACTCCCGTTCCTATTCCTTTACGCTTGAAGGCTTCCCCGACGAGACCCTTGATTTCCCGTCTAATGCGCTTCAGTATCAAAAGGGAGGCAAACCCTCCGGAGCCGAATCGAAAACACGATCCGTCGGATTGGTTGCCAACGTCAACTACAGTTACGACAACCGCTATTATACCGATCTGTCCTGGCGTATGGACGGCTCGTCGCAGTTTGGTAAAGACCGGCGATTCGCCCCGTTCTGGTCAGCCGGACTGGGATGGAACGTCAACAACGAACCTTTCATGAAGAACGTCAAATGGCTCGACAAGCTCAAGCTCCGTGGCTCCTATGGACAGACAGGCTCACAGAACTTCAATGCCTGGCAAGCTATTGCCACCTATACTTATTACTTGAACGACCGCTACAATCAATGGACCGGCGCTTATCAGAAGGCGTTGGAGAACCGCGACCTGGAGTGGCAGAAGACTAACAAATGGGATGCGGGCCTGGAGGTCAGTGCATTCGGCAACCGTGTCAGTCTTGTTGCCGATGTCTATCTCAATCGCACCAGCAACCTGCTGTCCTCCTTGGATCTTCCGTTGAGCAATGGCTTCACATCTTATGTAGAAAATATAGGTAAGGTGGAGAACCGCGGTTTCGAGCTCCGCTCGACGGTCTTTGTCCTCCGCAACGAAGCCAGGCGCTTTGCCTGGTCGCTCACCGGCACGATGGCGCACAACCGCGACAAGGTCGTCAAACTGTCGCAGGCCATGAAGGACGCTTATGGGAAGTTGTTGCTTACGGGGAGCGTCCTGCCCAACAAAGTGATCCGCGAAGGCGAGTCGCAATACACCATCTATGCCGTGCCGTCGTTAGGCATAGACCCGGGCACAGGTTATGAGCTCTTCCGCAAGAAAGACGGGACGGTCACCTATACGTGGGATGCCGCCGACCGTGTGGCTTGCGGATTGAGTGAGCCTAAGTATAGAGGCACATTGGGCAGCATGGTGCGTTGGCGCGGCTTCTCGGCAGTCATCGCCTTAGCTTACCGGTTCGGCGGACAGCTCTACAACTCTACACTCGCCAACCGTGTGGAGAATGCCGATAAGCTCTACAATGTGGACCGGCGCGTCTTTGAAGACCGCTGGCAGCAACCCGGTGACCACACATTCTTCAAAGGTTTGACCAACGAAACCACGACCTATGCTACTTCACGCTTCGTTCAGGATGAGCGAACGCTGACTTGCCAGAATATTCATCTCAGTTACATCTTCGACCAGGCCAAATGGCTCAGGCGCATCGGTATGAGGCAGCTCACGCTGAGCGGTGACTTCAGCGATCTGTTCTATATCTCTACGGTCAAGCAGGAGCGCGGACTCTCCTATCCTTATTCGCGCAGATTCTCCTTCTCGCTCTCCTTCGCGTTCTGATAGCAGGTTAAGTAATAACTATCAGGCAAGGGTTGAACTATTATCCAATGTTGATAAATAATATATCTCTAAGAATGAAAAAGATTCTTTCTATCATATTTCTCGTCAGCCTGTTGCTGACAGGTTGCGACGATTATCTCAACGTGCTGCCTTCCTCGGAGAAGGAGCAAGACGAGATGTTCTCTACGCGTGACGGCTATCGCGCGGTGCTGACCGGTGCCTATATACGCATGAAGCAGACAAGTCTCTACGGACAAGAGATGACTTTCGGCATCGTGGAAAACCTGGCTCAGCACTGGGACTACACCTCGGGCTCTACCGGTGAATACCTGAGCAGCTACAACTACAAGGCCCAGAGCGTGGAGGAGGCCTTTTCTAATCTCTACAACAATCTCTATAAGGTCATAGCTGATGTCAACGGACTGTTGAGAAATATAGACAATAGCAACGGGGTGCTCGATTCGACGGACTATAACCTCATCAAGGGAGAGGCCCTGGGCATTCGTGCCTTGTGCCATTTCGACGTGCTGCGGCTCTACGGCCCTATGCCAGAGAAGGCAACGGACGGGAAGGTGCTGCCCTACGTCACGGCAGTAAGCCATACGCCCAACGCGTTTCTTACTTACAATCAGTTTTTAGACAGGCTCACGGCTGACCTTGATGTTGCGGAGCAGTGCCTTGCCAAGGCCGATCCTATAAGAAACTACTCCATTGAGACGCTCAGCTCCTCGACCGCTGTGAAAGACAGTTACTACTCCAGTCGTCAGACTCGCATGAACTATTATGCCGTCTGTGCGCTGCAGGCGCGTGTGGCGCTGTGGAAAGGCGACAGGGAACGTGCCTTACGCTACGCCCGGCTCATCATTGATGCCAAAGATCCGGCCGTCAACAAGATGTTCCGGCTCGGTACACGCGACGACTGCGCCAAGGGCGACAAGACCTTTTCTTCAGAGCATGTCTTCGACTTGAAGGTCAACGACATCACGTCTACGATAGGGTCGGGCAGAAGCTACCATAAGTCGCAGTCGGAGCTCACGGCACGTCTCTATGAAAAAGGAACCTCCGACATCCGCTTTGTCAATATGTGGGAGGAAGTGAAGATCAGCTACTACAACCGTCCCTTTTATTTCCTCAAGTATACTCAGGCCGAGAAGATGCCTGCCCTGGCCAAGAATGTCATACCCCTCATCCGACTGTCCGAGATGTACCTCATCGCCATCGAGTGCGCACCGGCCGATGAAGCCGCCAAGCTCTATGCTACGTTCTGCGAGGCGCGAGACATTACACCTTCAGACATTTCATCGCCCGACAAGCTGCGGGAGGTGCTGATCAAAGAGTACAACAAGGAGTTTTACGGTGAAGGCCAGGCGTTCTATGCCTATAAACGTTTGGGAGCCACGGACATCTACTGGGCGACGGTGCCCGGCTCGGAAGCCACTTACGTCGTGCCGCTGCCCGTGAAAGAGGCGGTCTATAATGATTAATGTTAAGTGTTAAGTGTTGAATGTATTAATGTATAATGTATAATGGGTAATGTATAATGAATAGTGAGTAATGTATATTGTATAATGTATATTGTGTAATGTATATTGTATAATGAGTTATGTATAATGAGTTATGTATAATGAGTTATGTATAATGCATTATCAAGCCCACATTATTATATAGGATCCTATTATTTATATCGCAATATCATGGTAAAGAACATATCGACTTCTGTTTCCGCCCTTTTGTTGTTAGCGGGTCTTTCGCTGAGTGCCATCTTGCTTGGCTCGTGCAGCGAGGACAACGGCCTTGTCTATACTGACCGGGCGCGCCTGCAGTTCTATGCTGATGGCGGCATTACAGACCTTTCTTACTCTTTCGTGTGGGGTAGCGCCACCCGACAGCGCGACACGGTTTACATTCCCGTGCGTGTGCTGGGCGGCCCGGCCGACTATGACCGTACAGCCGACCTTGAGCAGGTGTTCGACTCGGCTGCAACAGAGGATGTGCAGGCTAAGCCTTCCGTCCACTATGTGCCTTTCAACGATGAAGGAGCCAGGAAGTTGCTTGCCGTTAGAGCCGGACGCGTCATCGACAGCATAGGAGTCATCGTGCTGCGTGATGCCTCGCTGGCAAAGGCTGCGGTAAGGCTGCGCCTGAGAATCAAAGAGAACAATGAGTTTGGAGTGGGGGAAACGAAAAAGCTGGAACGGTCCGTCATCATCTCTGATCTCTTGGAGAAGCCGTCTACGTGGGACAGGACGACCGACTATTACCTCGGAACGTATAGTACGGCCAAGCATCAGCTGATGCTGAAGGTGGTGGGTGGAAAAGTGGATGACGAATGGATCACGAAGGTCAATGCCTCCACTTCACTCATGGTTTATTGGCGCGGAAAATTTGAGGAGGCCTTGGAAAACTTCAACAACGATCCCGCCAACATCGCCTCGGGACTCGCTCCTCTCAGGGAAGACGCTTCCAATCCGAACAGTAAACTTGTCACCTTCCCAACAAAACTTTGATCACTAATATAAGACATTTGCAACATGAGACATTCCTATATATTGCTTTCCGCGATGCTTTTAGCGGGTCTGACACTCTTCGCCGGATGCTATTCGGACGACAGCAACGACAACCTCTCTGCCCCGCTTAAAATAGAAGTAAGCGGAATAGAACCGGCCTACACGGTTGCCCCGGTAGGCGACCGTCTGAAGATCAATCCTGTGGTCTCGCCAGCCGATAGGCAGTACGACTGCTTCTGGACAGTAACGCCGTCGACTGCGACCTGGGGCGAGGTGCCCGATACCATCGCCCGAACCGAGAACTTAGACGTGCCGGTCAACCTCGACTTGGGCAGCTATAAGCTCCGTTTCTGTGCCAAGGACCGCCAGACCGGCATCTTCAGCTACACGGAGTATAACCTCAACGTGACAACGGACATGAACGAAGGCTGGTGGGTGCTTAAGAGTGAAGGCGACAGTACCGACTTCGACTTCTTCACCGACAAGAAGCAGAAGCGGGATCTTATTCTTGCCGCCAACGGCCATCATCTTGCCGGGACGGCTGTCAACCTCGCTCAGACAGATTCCTACTGGGACTTTGACGAAGGCTCGAAGACGGACAAGCGCTGCTCAGCTGTCTTTGTGGCTTCCAAGAATGACCTCGCCGCTATTGACTTCTTCACAGGGCGCATCATCCGTGGCTTCAACGATCTGTTTATGGATGTGCCGAAGCGCGAGGTGCGCGATCTCTTTACCGGCCCGTCCGATATACATGTTTATGTAGACGGACATGTCTACACGCTGTACAATTCTAAGTATAGTGTCTATAAGCAGTTTGTCATTAAGGTGCTCGGCGACTACGACCTCTCTCCGTGGCATCATTGCGCGCGGTCGCTCCCGCTGCTCTACAACCGTTCCAACGATTCGTTCTGTTCCGTGAGCCGTACCTCGTCGGGGATAGATTATTTCCCCAACGCCTCGCCCTCGTCGAACAAGACCGGCATGGACCTCGTCTTCTTAGGCGGCATGACGACCTCCACTTATACGCAGGGCGACGTGGCGCTGGCTGTAATGCACGACCGGAAGACGGGTAAGCATTATCTCTATACGCTCAACGGACAGCCTTACTACATGGGATCCAATCCGATCACTGGCACGGCGGAGATGCCGGACGGACTGGGACTCTACACCGCCGACTACAGCACATTGAACCAGAACAGCCGCATTATATATTATTCGAAGAGCAACCGGCTATACGCCTGCAACCTTGATTCCTGGACCGAGACGCTGCAGGACGTACAACCGGCAGCCGGAGAGACGGTCACGTATATGGAGTATCTGAAATATGCGCCTTATGGAATGGACAGTTCCTGGTTCGACTGTCTTGCTGTCGCCACCTCGACAGCCGACGGCTACAAGCTCTATCTGCATCCGGTAAAGGCCGGCAAGGTGATGCCGGCAGAGCGAGTGCTGACGGGTAAAGGCAGCGTGCGCCGAGCCTGCTTCATGTCTTATGGATCATACGGTACTAATATGACGACGCTCTTCTGAGGTCGCATCGCGCCTCGCCCGTGTCACGATCCTGTCACGTCCGTGTCACGATCCTGCCTCGTCCGTGTCACGATCCTGCCTCTTTCGTGATACGTCACTATGATGCTTGTCTTGAGTTGTTGTCGCTGAAAAATGACATGCCCAGGCGTGTGAATAACAGAACTTAATTCCTTTTAGTAGATGAAGAAAGATAACCGTTCCGTCTGCATCCGACGGATATTATTATTGTTCCTTTTCCCCATGCTATGTTGGGGTTTGCAGGCAAAAACTACGCTCCATGTGACGATGGGCGATGAGATGGGCAGCGAGCTGCGGTTGTGCGCTATATGTCAGGGATATGACAGTGTGTGTGCCGAAGGTCAGGCTGGAGCTGACGACAGGGTGACGCTCGTAGCCCAGCTCCCTTCGGCCGGCTATTACGAGCTTGTCAACGGTAATGGCGTGAGCTACCCTGTTTTTCTTACTGACGGCCAGGATATACGCTTGGAATTCAGCAACGAAGGCCTGCGCGTACAAGATACACTGACAGGCCTGCCCGGAGCCATCAGCCGTTACGAGCGGGCATACGCTTCGGTAGCGCTTCATGCCTGGCTTTACAGGGTCGTGCCTGGCGCAACGTCTGCCGATTCAGCTTCCTTTGTCAATGAGCTCCGGTCATTGGCTGCACAACGGCATGTAGTAGAAGGAGCTATCGGCCCAGAACCCCTTGATGCCGGCAAGCGCATGGTCTTATTGAAGATGGCGTGCGATGAGGCTTTTGGCAAGCTCGCCTTCTTCCGTTCGCAGGGGGTCGACCTCATGCGCCCCGGAGAGCTGGAGGCTTATGGTAAGCTGTTTGCAAACGATGAAGTGCTGAGTCTGCCCTGGGCTCCCGATATGCTTAAAGCCTATGCTGACGTGGCAGCGGCCGAGAGGGGCTTGCAGCCGGACGACTATCGCGACCGCGCCGCGCTCTTCCCCTCCCGTGCTTTGCGTGAAGCGTACCTTTATGCAGAGGCGATGGGGTGCAGGTATTACGAACAGTTGGAAACCATTAGGAAGTCGCTGGGCAGCGATACGCTCTCTCTGGCATTCCGGCAAGCCGTGCAACCCATTGAACAACGCACGGCCTGGTCGAAGCCTGGACAGCAGGCTGCAGACTTTGAGGGAGAACGCATGGATGGCACAAAACTTCGATTGTCTGATCTCCGGGGGAAGGTGGTCGTCATTGATTGCTGGGCTACCTGGTGTGTGCCTTGCCTGCGCATGATGCCTCTCTTCAAGCAGTTGGCGGAGGAGCTGAAAGGCAAGGATGTGGCGTTCCTCAGTGTCTGTTTGGGTGTCTCCGTAGAGATAGACCGGTGGAAAGCGCTCGTGACGGAACACGGTTTGAAAGGTAACGTCATATTTATTCCGAGCTGGACGAAGGGCATGGCACGCGACTATCACGTGACGAGCGTCCCCCGTTTCATGATCATCGGGCGAGACGGAACGGTGTTCAGCTATGCGGCTCCCGCTCCGACCCATCCCGAACTGAAACAGATGATCTTGCAGGCGCTTGGGCAATAGGCCGCAAGGAATTATTGGCAGGCTTCCTGAAAGTTATTTGCTGATAGGTTCGTGCGGAAAAGGATTATTTTGTAACTTTGCATTATAACCCTCTATTCCGCCAAGCCAATGCACGGTCAGGATAAGTTTATACATCTATATCAGCAGCATTACGAGGCACTGTATTTCTTCGCCCGGCAGTTTGTCTTCGACCGTGAGGAATGCCACGACATCGTTTCCTCTGTCTTTGAGGAGATATGGCGCGATCTGGCTTCCGTGCGTGAGGAAACGGCCAGACCCCTGCTCTATGAGAAGGTGAAGAACAAGTGCATCGACCATCTGCGGCGTAGTAAGCGCAAAGAAACGTATATTGAATATGTAAAAACGCTTGGAGACCATTATGTCCAGACCGACGGTTACGACCGGCAGAAAGAAAACGAGCGCATCATCCGGGAGGTACTTTCGATGATGGGTCATCCTACGGTTGATATTTTGAAAGGCTGCTATATGGAAGGCCTTTCTTACAAAGAAGTGGCTGAGCGAATGGGTATAAGCCCATCGACCGTAAAAAAATATATGATAAGGGCCTTGGCAACCATCAGGCAATATCGTAACAAACTTAACAAGCAACAACCATGAAGGAAGATAAGGACATATTGCCCGACAACTTAGAGGATCGTCAGCTCATAGAGGACATCCGTACGGTGTTCAGAAAAGAGGCTGAGCATGTGGATGTCGAGGTGCAGTTGCGCAAATCGCTTCGTAAGCATCAACGAAGGCTGTGGCACCGTCGTGCGGTGGTTGCTTTTGCCGTGGCTGCAGGCTTTGCGGGTGCGGCGTGGCTCGTTCCATATCTTTACGGCGACGATCCAATGAACGACTCGGCACCCGTGGTCCTTGTGGTTAAAAAGGGAGGGTCAGCTGTTTTCAGAAAGGGTGAAGACGACAGCGCACGGCTTGTATCGGTGAACAGACAGTATTATGTCACGCCTACACAGTATGGTGGTGGAAAAGATACGTCGGTAAAAGTGAAGAAAGTGTTGCTTCGTCTCCCGGCCGGTCACTCGGCGGAAGTGGTATTGCCGGATGGTTCCCGAGTCTGGCAGCATGCCGGCAGCACGCTGACGTTTCCCACGGTTTTCTATGATGGAAAACGGGTCGTGGAACTGGACGGTGAGGCTTATTTTAAGGTTGTGGCCGCTAAGGAGCCATTCGTCGTCAAGACACCGTGCGCACAGACGCAGGTCTATGGAACGGAATTCAATATCAAAACGCGCGGCACGCATTCCACGGAGGTGACGCTCGTTTCAGGGTGTGTAGGCGTGAGCGATAATACGCACGACATTCGCATCCTTCCCGGACAGCAGGTGAGCGTGACAGGAAACAACTGGTCCCGTCGGCAGGTTGACACGCTGCCTTACACGAGCTGGCGCGATGGTTTTTATTATTATGACGACATAGCCTTGCGCGATGTTCTGAGACAGCTTGGCGAGGACTATGCCCTGGGCGTTGAGATCGCTGATCCGGCGCTTGCTGAGAAGAAGGTCCATTTCACGGTTGAGCGGGGATGTGAAGTACAGCGCATCGTTCATGTCTTTCATACCATCGGTATTCGGGTGAGTGTGCACGATGGCAAGTTCGTTGCTCAATAGATGCCCATCAGCTAATCCGCAACAGAATCCAGTAAAAAAGGCAGAAGCCTCACATTCTCACGAATGCGGGGCTTCTGTCTGTGTGTTCTAATAAAGGTTGAACACATCTTTTATCATAAAAGTGTATATTATTGTAAGAGAGATTATGCTTTCATTCAGCGATTGTGCTTATTACTGCAGCAGCGTCTTGATCTCGTTCAGTGCACGCTTCTGCTGTGTGCCGTCCGGCATGGTCACCATGAAGTAGTCGTAGGCAGACTTGCCGTCCTTGTAGGCTACCACGGCTACCCCTCCGTCGCGAAGCTGAAGAGTGAAGTATCCGTTGCGCTTGCCGTTGACGTATGTGCCGTGCAGTTTCTCCTTGCCATTCGGATAGTATGTTGTCACTTCCCCGTTGAGCACTGTGTTTTTGTCGTTGCTCAGGTCGACGAAGTTGTAACCACCTTCAGCGCGGAGCTTGCCGTTCATGTAGAAGTCCTGGAACACATCCTCTTTGGCGAGGCCGTTGTTCTGTGTCTTGAGCAGGCGGTAATAAGCTGCCTGGCTTGCATTGTTGACGCTCTGCATATTCGCGGCATAGTAGATCGTGTCACCTACCACTTTCGCATTCTCACTGACGCGTGTGCGCCCGAAGCTTGCTATTGTCATCAGCAACATGGCTGACATTAAGATGATCTTTTTCATAAGGCTTGTTCCTTTCAGATTTCTTTGTTTTTCTTTTTTCTGTTGCAAAGGTATTCATTTTTTATGTAGGTTGTTCTTTTCCTTAACGTTATTTTATCATTATTTTTCGCCGTCAGAAAATTGTAATTTTGATACCCGTTCAATCTTGCAAACTCGTATTTGTGTGCCTTGTAAACTTTCACTTTGTAAAGTGCTTCTTTGACTATCTCCTTGTTATCTTGTCTTTTGCTTACATTTTGTTTTTGTTGTATCTTTAAGTCCTGAATGTGCCCGTCGTCGTTCCTCTTGGTTCATCGCAAGGCTTTTGTCTTATTATGTAAATATTAATTACCAATAAGCACGATTGATGTAAATCAAATAAATAAGGTTACAAATTGATAGATGATTAAGGCTCAAACCGCCTGTTTGAAGCGATTTGAGCCTT
>Ga0256406_1001919_pt1 | contig 31567 bp, 24 predicted proteins | sample RumenRJG_03DNA_FD_185986 | JGI IMG/M metagenome (GOLD analysis project Ga0256406, IMG submission 185986) | Bovine rumen microbial communities from Lethbridge, Alberta, Canada - RJG_03 | ecosystem: Host-associated > Mammals > Digestive system > Stomach > Rumen | place: Canada: Alberta | collected... | reverse complement strand
ATCGCCGCCGTTTATCAGCATCCGACGACCTACCCGACGCTGAGCGTAACCGAGAATATTTTCATCGGTCATGAATTCGTAAAGCGGGGCATGATCCAGTGGAGACAGATGAATCAGGAGGCGAAAAAGCTTCTGGACCGCCTGGATGCGGATTTCAAGCCGGGCGATGAGATGGGTACCCTTTCGGTAGCACAGCAGCAGATGGTGGAGATCGCCAAGGCGCTTTCCACGAATGCCAAGATTATCATTCTGGATGAGCCGACGGCCGCCCTTACGGCAAATGAGTCCGAGAAACTGTATCGGATCGTGGATCAGCTCCGGGAAGAGGGCGTATCCATTATTTTCATTTCCCACCGCATGGAGGATATGTACCGTCTGGCTTCCAGAGTTACGGTTTTCCGGGATTCTCAGTATATAGGAACCTACGATGTAGACAAGATCACCGAGGCGGATCTGATCAAGGCGATGGTCGGACGGGAAATCTCCGATATGTATCCGAAGCCGGAGGTAAAAATCGGAGATGAGGTATTCCGCATTGAGGGTATGAGCCGGACGGGATACTTCAAGGATGTCTCCCTGAACATTCATGCCGGGGAGATCGTAGGACTGACCGGTCTGGTCGGCGCGGGACGGACGGAAACGATGGAGGCTGTCTGCGGCATTACAAAGCCGGATGGCGGCAAGGTATTTGTCGATGGGAAAGAGGTTCACATAAAGAATCCTGCAGATGCCATGAAGGCGGGAATTGTTCTTCTTCCGGAGGACCGTCAGAAGCAGGGCCTGATCCTCAGCTGGGGACTCGGCGACAATGTCATTCTTCCGATTCAGGATGAAATCGCCAAGGGACCGTTCAAGGTTAAAAATGAAGCGAAGGAGCGCGAGCTCTCGAAGAAATATCTGGAGGAGGTCGACACGAAGGCAGTGACGATCTTTGATCCGGGCAGCAGCCTGTCCGGCGGAAACCAGCAGAAGGTCGTAGTAGCGAAGGCACTCGTTCAGGACAATATGAAGGTTCTGATCATGGATGAGCCGACCAAGGGTGTGGATGTCGGTGCGAAGGCCGAGATTTACAGCATCATGGGAGATCTGGCGAAGAAGGGATATGGAATTCTTCTGATTTCTTCCGAGATGGCGGAGATTCTGGGCATGAGCGACCGGATCTACACGATGTGCAAGGGTCGGATCACCGGATGCCTTGATATTCAGGAGGCTTCTCAGGAAAGACTTCTGGAGCTTTCCATGGAGAACAGCAAGACTACCGGGAAGGAGGCAGTAAAATAATGAATCAGAAAAAATCATTATGGAAAATCATCACCGGTTCCCGTGAAGTCAGCCTGCTGCTGATCCTCATTGTGATGCTGATCATCGTTCAGATTCTGAGCCGGGGCACGTTCCTGACACCGACAAACATCGGTCAGATTTTCAGAAATAACGCGCTGACCATGCTGATGGCGCTCGGAATGCTGGGTGTCATGCTCACCGCCGGAATCGATATCTCGATCACTTCAACGCTTGCGTTCACAGGAATGATCATCGGAATGCTGCAGAAGAGAGCGGGATTCACCAATACATTTGCCCTGTTTCTTCTGGCGGCCCTGATCGGTATTGCCTGCGGCTTCCTGAACGGCCTGATCATTTCCAAGGGCCATCTGGCGCCGATTATCTGTACGATGGGCTTCATGTACATCTGGCGCGGACTTGCCTATGTGGTATCCAACAACCAGTGGGCATCCGGCGCGGACGTGGCAAAGTTCGCCGAGTTCGGTAAGGACGGATCGGTCGGCCCGTATATTATTCTGATTGTCGCTTACGTGGTCTTCTTCATTATCATGAAGTGGACGACCTTCGGACGCCGCATCTATGCGGTCGGCTCCAATGCCGACGCCGCTCGGGTGTCCGGTATCAATGTGGACCGTGTTCTGATTGAGGTCTACACGATCATGGGTCTTCTGGCGGGAATCGCCGGCGCCCTTTCGGTATCCATCTACGCTTCCGCACAGCCGAACATGCAGTACGGAAAGGAAATGGATGTTATCGCAGCCTGCGTTATCGGCGGCACATCCATGAACGGCGGCCGCGGATCGGTTATCGGAACCTTCCTCGGAGCCCTTTTCTACGCGGTACTCGCAAAGGCACTTCCCCTGGTCGGCCTGGATTCCATCTGGCAGAACCTGATCAAGGGTGTCGTAGTACTTGCCGTCGTTCTGATTAACGTACTGACACAGCGTACGATGGACAGAGCCGCACTGGAAAGAAGGGAGATGTAATCATGGCAGGAAAATCAGGAAGAACCATAGATGCCACCCCGAAGACCAGTATTAAGAGCAGAGTCTTAAGCTGGGAGAGTGGCCTGATCGTTATTTTTATCGCAGTATTGATTTTCGGATCGATTGTCTCCAAGAGCTTCACATTTACCAATGTTCTGCGTGAGATGCCGAAATATCTGTCGGAGCTGTTTATGATGTACGCGATGGGCTTCATACTTGTCATCGCGGAAATCGATATTTCCGTCGGCGCCATCGTGTGTCTGGCAGGAACGATGACATGCTTCGCAAACCGTGCGGGAGCACCTCTGATTGTTCAGATCATCGTCTGCATCGGTGTGGGATTCCTCTGCGGCAGTCTCAACGGTGTGATTGCGACGCATTTCCAGGAGCTGCCGACCATGATTATCACACTTGGTACGCAGATTATCTTCCGAGGCATTGCCGAGGTATCTATGGGAAGCGGCGGATCGGTTTCCCTGTCGGATCCGATGGGCTTCTCAAAAATCGGAGGCATGATCGGACCGTTCCCGATCGCGTTTTTCCTCATTGTGCTCGCAGCGGTGATCTTCATCTTCACGCTGTCGCGGACAACCTTCGGACGGAAGATGTACGCGATCGGATCCAACCGCACGGCAGCCCTGTATGCGGGAATTCCGGTGCAGAAGATCCGTCAGATCTGTTTCACACTGGTAGGAACGATGGCAGGTGTCTGCGCACTGTTCCTTCTGGCGACCTCCTTCGGAGCAAATACCACGACCGGACAGGGCTTTGAGATGGATGTAATCGCAATGTGCGTATTCGGCGGCATCGCGACCACCGGCGGCAAGGGCAATCTTGTCGGAGCAACCATCGCCGGATTCACCATCGTATGCCTGCGTATCGCACTCGGTCAGCTGAACATGAGCGGCCAGACAATCCTGGTTATCATCGGAATTCTGCTGATTGTATCCGCACTGATACCCGGCATCAACCAGTCCGTGAAGAACAAAAGAAAAGCAATTGCGGCGAAATGACAGTGAAATAATACCATTTTTCTAAGAATATTACCATTTCACGAAAAAAATGGTGATGTTACACTAAGCTCGTAGTCGGAAATCATATGGTATTGAAAATTATATGGCGTTTCCGATGGAGTAACCGGTCGACGAGACCAGATACAGCAGAGGGTCCATGGGACCAGAATGATTCAGGAGGGATTTTACAATGAAAAAACAAGTAGTTAGCGTATTACTGACCGCGGCTATGACAGCCGGAATGCTGGCAGGATGCGGAAGCTCTACAGCTTCTACCAGCAAATCTGCGTCCGCAGGAAGCTCTTCTTCATCCAGCACTGCAGCAAGCAGCTCAGCAGCTTCCACCAGCACAGCAGCATCTTCAAACAGCGTTGCATCCGGTTCCACAGAAGCAGTTGCTTCCACATCCGGAGCGGCAGGCGTAGGAGAGGCTACCGGCAAATATGCTCTGGTTCCGAAGTCCGCAGGTAATCCGTTCAACGAGAGAGAGGCTTCCGGATTCCAGGATGCTCTGAAGGCACTGGGATGCTCCGATGATCAGATCATCGTATCTTATCCGGATAATCCAACCGCGGATTCTCAGATCACCGTTATCCAGTCCCTGATTTCCCAGGGTGTAAGCTCCATCGCAGTTGCGGCTAACGACGCAAGCGCTCTTGACGCAGCACTGAAGCAGGCATCTGATGCAGGAATCAAGGTTTGCACACTTGACTCTGATGTAGACGCGGATTATCGTTCCGTATTCTGCAACCAGGCCGGCGTAAAGGAAATCGCACAGGCTCTGATGGATGCAGTTTATGATATTTCCGGCGGTTCCGGAGAGTATGCAATCCTTTCCGCTACTTCTCAGGCTACAAACCAGAACGCATGGATCGCTGCAATGAAGGAGATTGCGGAGTCCGACAGCAAGTACGCAGATCTGAAGCTCGACGAGATCGCATACGGCGATGATGAGGCGCAGAAGTCCACCGACCAGACACAGGCTCTTCTTACCAAGTACCCGGATCTGAAGGTTATCTGCTCCCCGACAACCGTTGGTATTGCTGCAGCAGCTAAGGTTCTTCAGGACCAGAAGTCTTCTGTAAAGCTTACCGGACTTGGACTTCCGTCTGAGATGAAAGAGTACATCGGCGACGATGATTCTCATTCCTGCCCGTACATGTTCCTGTGGAACCCGATTGATCTTGGAGCTCTTGCAGCTTATACCTCCGTTGCACTTGTAAACGGAACCATCACAGGCGCTGTAGGCGACACCTTCACAGCAGGCGATCTGAACGACGGCAATCCTTACACAATCACCGAGAACTCCGACAAGGCTTCTGAAATCATCCTTGGACAGCCATTCAAGTTTGATCCGAGCAACATCGAGGAGTGGGCAGAGGTTTACTAAGCCAGAACACTGTGCTAAACAGATCTTGTGAATAATCATTAATAGAATCACCAAAAATGGGACCCGGCCGTTCAAGCGGCCGGGTCCTGTTGCGTAAGTATAGAAAAGATAAAAGATGCTTGTGTAAAACAAAGAAGCTGTAAGAGAAAAGATATTTGTGTAAGACAAAAAGCTGTAAGAGAAAAGAGGCTTGTGTAAGACAAAAAAGACGGCACAGACAATTTCTCTGTCTGCACCGTCGTTTTAAAGCGGAGATGAAGGGAGTTGAACCCTTGCGCCGGTTACCCGACCTATCGCATTTCGAGTGCGACCTCTTCGGCCACTTGAGTACATCTCCATAACTCTGTACAACAAGAATTATTTTAACAGAGATGAAAGATTTCTTCAAGCGGCTTTTTTATGAATTGCAGTGTAATCGGATGCTGGGTCAATGTTCAAACGGTACTGAAATGGCAAAGATTTTACAGTACCTTTACCTGAGCATTACTGGCTGTTAAAAGTTTTATCCGTAAAATCTTGACGAAGTGGATAGCGAGGACTGTTTGACGAAGGCGCTTGCGCCTGAGGAGTTCCGCAGCTTCATAAAATCAGGATAAAACTTTGCTACAGCCAGTTTGCGAATGGTAAGAGGACTGTAAAATCCTTGCCTTTCAGCATTGCTATGAACAGCAATGGTAATGCAATCGCTTGTGTACGGGAGTCACTTTATGCAGGATAGCCGGACGTTATTTTTACTTCACTTGAGGTACGGGATATGGTATAAAATAAGTATTTTCATGTGTGAAACGGAAAGTTATGATTTCCTACATGTAGATTGCGGGACGTCTGTTTTGGAAGTGGGTTCCGGGAAAGGGTATCAGTATGGGCAAATATACGAAACAGGATATTTTCAAAATCGTTGAAGAGGAGGACGTAGAGTTTATTCGTCTTCAGTTTACAGATATTTTCGGTACGCCGAAGAACCTGGCGATTACCGCCGGTCATCTGGAGCAGGCGCTGAACAATGAGTGTACCTTTGAAGCATCTGCGATTGGCGGTTTTCAGGATGGAGCGGAGGAGCTGTATCTGTATCCGGATCTTGACACGTTTGAGATCTATCCGTGGCGTCCGCAGACCGGAAAGGTTGCCCGGATGTATTGCGATATCTATACCGAAGAGGGAGAACCCTTTAAAGGAGACAGCCGCCAGGTGCTGAAGAGGGTTTTGAACGAGGCAAAGGAGATGGGCCTGAACTTTGAGATCCGTCCGGAGCTGGAATTTTTCCTGTTCCATACGGATGATGAGGGACATCCCACCACGAAAACGCATGAGATTGCCGGCTTTTATGATGTGGCGCCTCTGGACCTGGCGGAGAATGTGCGAAGAGATATAATTCTTACGCTGGAGGAAATGGATTTTGAGGTCCTCGGCTCGCATCACGAGATTTCCCCCGCACAGCACGAGATTGATTTTGCAGAGGGGCGGGCAGACCGTATTGCGGATGACGTAGTCACCTTCCGTATGGCGGTGAAGACAATCGCGAAGAAGCATGGGCTGTATGCAACTTTCCTTCCGAAGCCTACAGAAGGGGTGAACGGTTCCGGCATGCATATCGAGATTTTCTGCCGCGATCAGCTGGGAATGAATCTGTTTGCCGGGGAAGGAGGAAGCGGAGAGCTTTCTGAGATCGGACAGCAGTTTGTATCAGGGCTTCTTGCGCACAGCAAGGCGATCACGCTGTTCACAAATCCGATTGTTAACTCTTATAAGAGGCTGATTCCGGGCTTTGACGCGCCGACACAGGTCGCCTGGTCGGATAATCTGGCAAACCGGTCCGCGGTGATCAATGTGCCGCACCGCAAGGCAAATAACGCCCGCATTGAATACCGGAGCCCCGACGGTGTCTGCAATCCGTACCTTGCGTTTGCCGTTGTTATTTCCGCGGGACTGGATGGGATCCGTCAGAAGATGCAGCCGGTAGAGAAGGCGGATATCACTCTGTCGGGTAAATCCAGAAGAGAAATAAAAAACATGCATCTGCAGACGCTTCCGGAGACGCTTGGGGAGGCCATGGACTACGCGGACCAGGATCCCATGGTCCGGGAGGTGCTTGGAGACTTTATTTACGACAGATATAAAGAGGAAAAACTGAAGGAGTGGCGCGCATTCCGTTCCGTTGTGACAAATTGGGAGCTTCAGACATATCTCGGGAAGTTTTGAGAAGCCGGGAGCTTCCGATGTATTCACGTGAATTTTTTATCTCCTGTCTGGAGATAATTTTCAAATTGAGGAAAAACTATTGCGAAGTATTATTGTTGCATATTCCAAGCTGGAAGACGCCAAAAAAATACGTGCAATTCTGATTCGTCACGGGCTTAGCGTAAACGGCATATGTACAACGGCGGACCAGGCCATATCCCTTGCCAGTACCCTGTATGGAGGCGTGATTATCTGCGGGTATCGGCTGGCGGATGGGATTTATCTCAATCTGGCGGAAGGACTTTCTGATACTTTCCAGGTGCTTCTGGTAACCTCGCCGAGAAATGTAGATGATGAAGTGTTGCCGTCGAACACGGTGTTTCTGCCGACGCCGTTAAAAGTGCAGGATCTGCTGCAGACATTGTCGCCTATGCTGGGTGAGGTGCCTCTGCGCAGAAAGAAGGACAAGCCTGCGCCGAGAAACGAGGAGGATCAGAAGAAGATCGACAAAGCGAAAGAGATTCTGATGGGAAGAAACCACATGACGGAGCCGGAAGCTCACCGCTACCTGCAGAAGTGCGCGATGGATTCCGGGACAAAGATTGTGGAGACAGCCGAAATGGTGATTCTTCTGGCAAGCCCGGGCTGAATGCGAATACCTGCTGGCGGCACGGAGGCTGCGTCTGTGTCGCTTTGCTTCTTGTAATTGTAAATTTTGTGTGTCATTTTTCTGTAAAAAAAAGAATTAAAAATTAAGAAAATCAGACGATTTCAAGGCTTTCACACTTGTAAGCCCCAAAAAGTTATGTTATTATGGTGAAGATTAATGAAATGTTTCATTTCTGTTAATGGAAATCCATCGAGAGAATCACAGGTTCCCGAGATGGATGAGCGGAATAGTTACGATAATATTAATTTTTTGGAGAGTTATTGATGAAGAGAAAGAAACTGGCAGTGATTGGATTGATAATCGCCCTCGCAGCGGCTACACCGGTGGTTCCGGTAAGTGCGGACGAAAATACTTCCGCAGTGTCGGAGAGCTCTTTAAACAGCTCGATTGATGCGCTTGAAGCACAGAAAAAGGACCTGCTCGGGCAGATTGATGACCTCGAGGCTCAGCTTGTGACTACAGTTGCGGAAATCGACTCTATAAACGGCAAGCTGACTTCTCTGGAAGCGGCGATTAGTCAGACAAAGGAAGATCTTGCGGCGGCGATCAAGGACAGAGATACACAGCATGAGGCGATGAAGCTTCGCATCCAGTACATTTACGAAAAGGGCGGAGATGCCGGATGGATCAAGGTTTTCCTGGAGGACGGCGATCTGAATGCATGGCTGAATTCTAAGAGTTATACCGGCACGCTTTATGATTACGACCGTAAGCAGCTTCAGTCCTATGCGGATTCGGTTACAAAGGTTACAGATCTTCAGAAGCAGCAGAACGACGAGGAGTCTCAGCTTCAGAAGAATAAGGATACTCTCACAGAGGATGAGTCCCGTCTGGAGACACTGATTGCGCAGGCAAAGCAGCAGTACAGCGATGCGGATGCGAGAATTGCAGATGCCTATGCCAAGGCAAAGCAGTATCAGGCCATCATTGACCAGCAGAATCAGTATATCAGTCAGGTTGTAGCGATCCAGAGCTCCGAGGGCTCGGGCGCTTCCGCCGCACAGAATGCTTCGGCAAGAGATTCCGGCGCTTCAGCAAATAACGGAAGCAGTGCTGCTTCTGCATATACGGCATCGACCTATACGGCATCCAGTAACAACGGCACGTCGAATGGATCTTCGAACGGCTCCGCGGATACGAATGCGTCGGCTTCCGCGGCAATTGAGCAGGCGGCACAGCAGCTTGCGGCGAGCACCGGCACCGATGTGTCAACAGCCAGACAGGCAGCTCAGCAGGCGTACCAGGCAACCGGAAGCACATCAACAGCATCCGGTTCAGCACTCTTGGCGTATGCGCAGCAGTTCCTGGGCAATCCGTATGTGTATGGCGGCAACAGCCTTACGAATGGCGTTGACTGTTCCGGTTTTGTTCAGCAGGTATACAGTCATTTCGGTATCAACACTTCCCGTACTTCTTGGGACATTGAGAATGACGGTCAGGAGGTTTCGTACTCCGATGTGCAGGTGGGAGATGTCATCTGCTACGACGGCCATGTGGGAATCTACGCAGGAGACGGTCAGATTATCAATGCAGCGAATGAGGCACAGGGAATCACGTATACAAATGCCGATTACGATAACATTGTTACCGTAAGACGTCTGCTTCCGGACGGATCGGGTTCCTGATCCGGATGGTGATTGAGGATCAGACAATCAGGGACTGAGAGACAACAGGTATTTAAAGTACATACCAGGGAATTTCGGCAATTTATAGCTTGGTTGCAAATCAACCGGCCCGCATATATAATGGCTTCTATGGACATTATATATGTGGGCTGATTTTTTTATGCGAACAGTGAGGCGCAGCCGAATGCAAAGTATTCGTGTGCGGCGAGCGTCGCGATAGCGAGATAAAACTCGCGCAGCGTGTTTTTATCTCGTTCGGCAGACATAGGAGGAACGGATGATGGCGGCTTTAGACAGAACAGTACAGGGGATCGATCGGGCACTGGAGGGGAAGCTTCAGTGCCTGCAAAAGGAGATCGGGGATCTCGGAAGCCTTGCAGTCGCCTTTTCCGGCGGCGTGGATTCCACATTCCTGGTAAAAACAGCGCATGATGTGCTGGGCGATCAGATGATGGCCGTGACCGCAAGGTCGGAATCCTTTCCGGAGCGGGAGCTCAGGGAGGCGGAGGAATTCTGCAGGAGGGAAGGCATCCGTCACCAGATTGTGAATTCGGAGGAACTGGAGATCGAGGGATTTTCACACAACCCGAAGAACCGCTGCTATCTTTGCAAGCATGAGCTGTTTGAGAAAATACTCGGAATCGCTAAGGCCAACGGGATAGAGTATGTTGCGGAGGGCTCCAATATGGATGACAACGGGGATTATCGCCCGGGGCTCACGGCGGTAGCGGAGCTCGGCGTGAAGAGCCCTCTGAGGGACGCCGGCCTCGACAAGGAGGAGATTCGGAGGCTTTCCAAGGCCATGGGCCTTCCAACCTGGAACAAGCAGTCCTTTGCCTGCCTCTCGTCGAGATTTGTATACGGAGAGGAGATAACAAGGGAGCGTCTTCACATGGTGGATCAGGCGGAGCAGCTTCTTCTGGACCTTGGTTTTCATCAGGTGCGGGTGAGAATTCACGGAGGGACAATCGCGAGGATCGAGGTGTTTCCGGAAGAGTTTCCGAGACTGATGCAGGAGGAAATCCGAAGGGCAGTTGTGATGAGCTTCAAAAGCTACGGGTTTGCGTACGTTACCATGGATCTTCAGGGGTATCGCTCCGGAAGCATGAATGAGACGCTTACCCGGGATCAGAGGGAACACGGGACCGAGGCCTGAGATCGCCGGGATTGCATGGGTTTGCGACAATGGGACGAAAGCGCGTGAGCCCACGTGTATTCAAGGAATGAGATTTAGCAGGTTTGGTAGTGCAAAGATCGGTAAGGTGCAGGTGTGATGGATACACGAGAAATTCTGGAACAAGTGAAAAAAGGCGGGATAAGTGTCGAGAAGGCGGAAAAACTGCTCAGGGGGGCTTCTGTTGAGGAGATGGGGTACGCCAAGCTTGATATGGACCGGGACGCCCGAACCGGTTTTCCGGAGGTGATCTATTGCCAGAGGAAGACCGACGAGTTCCTGGTCAGTATCTTCCGGAAGATGCTGGAAAGATACGGGGAGGTGTTCGGTACCCGGGCGAGTGATCATCAGTATCAAATCGTGAGAGAGGCGATTCCGGAAGTCGTCTATGACCCGGTTTCGCATATCATTAAGGTAGAAAAAGCGGATAAGGAGAGAATTGGCAGAATTGCCGTCTGCACGGCGGGAACAGCGGATATTTCCGTTGCGGAGGAAGCGGCGCAGACGGCTGAATTTTTCGGATCGGCAGTGGAGCGGATCTACGACATCGGAGTCAGCGGGATCCACCGGCTCTTCGCGCATATGGAGGAAATCCGATCCGCAAACTGTGTCGTCGCAGTGGCGGGAATGGAGGGTGCTTTGGCCAGTGTGCTCGGCGGGCTTGTCCGGAATCCGGTGATTGCGGTTCCAACGTCGGTGGGCTACGGAGCCAGTATGAATGGCCTGTCGGCGCTTCTGACGATGATCAATTCCTGTGCAAACGGAATTGCCGTGGTGAATATCGATAACGGATACGGTGCCGGGTATTTGGCCACGCAGATCAATCGGCTCGCTGTCCGGGGCAGAGTTGCAGAAGAGGACAGCTGATGTGTGATGCGTAGGGACGGCCTGTATTACACAGAATCGAACCACTGGTAAAGAAATATTATCATATAGAAATGTATCTGTTGGAATACGGTTTTTTAGAAATACAGACGGCTCCATCGGAAGGAATGCGGTTTTGAGCAACAGGGACGGATTCATCGGAAGAAATGCGGCTGCATAAAATGGGATGGGCCCGGAAAGGAAGACGGGATGGGGATGAGCGATCAGGGAAAGAGATATCTGTATCTGGACTGTGCGTCGGGAATCAGCGGCGATATGATTGTCGCGGCACTTCTGGATTTGGGAGCAGACCGGCAGGCGCTTGAGAGTGCCATAGGCAGCATTCATGCGGAGGGCTTTCGCGTGAATATCGGAAGAGTGAAAAAGTCCGGGATTGATTGCTGTGATTTCAACGTAATACTGGACGCGGAGCACGAGAATCATGATCATGACGTTTCTTTTCTGTATGGGAAATCGGAAGCCGGCTCGGATTTTTCGGTGAAGCACCCCTCGGGCGCGCACACACACAGGACTCTTTCGGAAATTGAAAGCATTCTGGCAGACGTTGATATGTCCGATCATGCGCTGGAGCTGGCGGGGAGGATTTTTGAGATCCTTGCGGAGGCGGAGGCGAAGGCGCATGGAGTCCCGGCGGAGCAGGTGCATTTTCATGAAGTCGGAGCGATTGATTCCATCGTGGATATCGTAGCTGCTTCTGTCTGCATGGACAGTCTGGATGTGGACGGCGTGATCATTCCAAGGCTATGCGAGGGAAAGGGAATGGTTCGCACGCAGCATGGGCTTCTTCCGATTCCGGTGCCGGCGGTCGTTAATATCGCGCAGGCGGGCGGTTTGAATCTGGAGATCTGTGACAGACAGGGCGAGTATGTGACCCCGACCGGTGCGGCATTTGCTGCCGCCGTCATCACATCTGACCAGCTTCCCGCAGGATTTCGCATCCTGGACACAGGACTTGGTGCGGGGAAGCGGGAACAGGAGATTCCGGGAATTCTGAGAGCGATGCTGATTGAGCCGTCGGAAATGCATCCGGAACCGGATAACAGCGACAGTGTATGGAAGCTGGAGACAAATATTGATGACTGCAGCGGAGAGACTCTCGGGTATACGTTGAACAGGCTTTTGGAAAATGGAGCGAGAGATGTTCATTACACGCCGGTCTACATGAAGAAAAACCGGCCGGGCTGGCTTCTGACCGTGATCTGCGACGAAAAGGCGATACCGGAGCTGGAAAAAATAATCTTCCGGGAGACAACAACGATTGGAATCCGTAGAATCCGGATGCTGCGGGACACCCTTCCGAGAGAAGAGGAAACGGTGAGAACGCCATACGGAGAGATTCAGGTAAAAACCGTGAGCATCGGCAATCATAAGAAGGTTTATCCGGAATATGAAAGCGTGGCAAGAGCCGCAAGGGAGTGCGGAGCGGCTTTTGAGACGGTATATCTGAGCGCGCGGGATTCCTATGAGGGGTAAATTTCCATACAAAAAACGAAAAACAGGGCCACATTTTCATATAATCTGCTACAATATATTGCATATAAAGAGAGACGTTTTGTGTAAAAAAGCGAATTAACAGCAGAATTGCTGCGTGTGATTTTCACACGGACGCCGGATCTATTGTGGGAGGTTTTTTATGAAAAAGGATTTCAGATATCCTTCAAAGGATGGAAGGACATCCATTCACGCGATTGAATGGATCCCGGATGGAGAGGTAAAGGCTGTCGTTCAGATTGTGCATGGGATGGTGGAGTTTGTGGACCGGTATGACCGGATTGCAAAACTTTTGAACGCAGAGGGAGTCTATGTGGTCGGAAATGATCACCTGGGCCATGGCGCGTCTGTGGTCAGTGAGGAGGATTACGGGTATTTTGCCGAAAAGGATGGGAATGGCTGTGTGATTGGAGATATGCAGTCTCTGCGTGAGAGGACGGAGAAGAAATATCCCGGAATTCCCTATTTTATTCTCGGGCACAGCATGGGATCTTTTCTGACGAGGCAGTATATTACGGAGTACGGCGAAGGTCTTTCCGGTGCGATAATTTCCGGGACCGGATATCAGAGTGCAGCGACGCTGAAAGCAGGAAAGGCAATGTGCAGAACGATCGCAGCTTTCAAAGGGTGGCGCTATAAGAGCGCACTTGTGAACAACATGGCTCTGGGATCCTATAATAAGAAATTTGAGCCTGCCCGCACCGCCAATGACTGGCTGACCCATGACACGGCAGTTGTAGATGCCTATTGCGCAAATCCCTGGAATAACTTCATGTTCACATTGAATGCTTATTACAATCTCTTTAAGGGACTTGAAATTGCCGAGGATGAACAGAACATACAGAGAATTCCGAAGACGCTTCCGATTCTGATCGTCAGCGGAGGAGAGGACCCGGTAGGCAATTTCGGTGAAACGCCGGTGAAGGTGGCAGAGATTTACCGGAAGTGCGGAATACAGGATGTAGAGTGCAAAATCTATCCGGGCGACCGGCATGAGATCCTGAATGAGCTGGATCATGACAAGGTGGATCAGGATCTGATTGCATGGATTTCGGAAAAGTTATGACGGTTATGCTGTAAACAGATTACGCGTGCTTACGCGACAGGCGGGGCTGTCTGCGTTTTCGAAGAGCTTATACACTAACGTGAGGAGGATGCGGATGCATTTATACAGAAAAGAAGGAACGGATATTCCGATACTTGCCGGGCGTACGATTCCGGTGCTGCGGTTCCCGGCACTTGACCGGACCGGTATCGTAGAGCATTGCTTTACGACCAGAGAGGGCGGGGTCAGCGGAAGGGAGCCGGGAATGGAGCATTTGCATTCTCTGAATCTGAGTTTTTCGAGAGGAGACCGGGAGGAGAATGTCCGGGAAAACTTTCACAGGGTAGCCGCGGAGCTGGGAGTCTCTGTGGATCGTTTTGTTTTTACGGCGCAGACGCACACGACAAATGTGCGCGTCGTCTCCGGGCAAGATGCGGGGAAGGGTCTGACGAGACCTCTTGACTGGTCGGATGTTGACGGTCTGGTCACAGATGTGCCGGGACTTGTTCTGAGCGTCTTTGTGGCGGACTGCGTGCCGGTAGCCTTTGTGGATCCGGTGCACAGGGCGATCGGACTTGCGCATTCCGGGTGGCGCGGGACGGTGGGAAGGATCGGTCGCGTTACGATTGAGAAGATGAGAGAGAACTACGGAAGCAAACCAGAGGATCTGATCTGTGCCATAGGTCCGTCCATCTGCAGGGACTGCTATGAGGTGAGCGATGATGTTGCGGACCGGATGAAGCAGGAATTTTCCGGTCACGAGGAAGAAATTCTGGAGGATAAGCACAACGGCCATTATCAGCTGGATCTCTGGCGGACGAACCGGATAGTGCTGGAAGAGGCAGGAGTGATTCCGGAGCATATTTCGGTTACAGGGGTGTGCACCTGCTGCAATCCCGAGGCGCTCTATTCTCACAGGGCATCCCATGGCAGACGTGGCAATCTCGGTGTCTTTCTGATGCTGAAATAAACGGACATGCCCTGCAAACGGAGCTACTGTGTATTGGGCGGTGTCGTATAATGCTTGTGGCTGGGTACCGCACGGCACGATGCGTTTTGTGAATATTTATCCACAAGAAAATTCTTTTTCGACCGATTTACGCTGGATAGAATGTACAATTGTGCAAGTTTCAAGTGCAAAGCTTGCATATGCGTGTTATAATGTGATGCAGTGGTCTGGAAAACCGGACCACTGCATTATTTACGCGAACAGTGAGCCGCAGCCGAATGCAAAGTATTCGTGTGCGGCGAGCATCGCGATAGCGAGATAAAACTCGCGCAGCGTGTTTTATCTCGTTTAAATCATTACAGATCAGAACAACCGGAGCGGAAGGAGTACATCGAATGAAGCCTTACAAGGAAATGAGCAAGGAAGAGCTTGCGTCAGAGATTGAACTTCTCAGAAAACAGTACAAGAAGTATCAGGGCATGGAATTAAACCTGAATATGGCCCGCGGAAAGCCTTGCCAGGAGCAACTGGATCTGTCCATGGGATTGATGGATGCCCTTACATCAGATGCGGACCTTACCTGTGAGGACGGAACAGACTGCAGAAACTACGGAGTTCTGACGGGCATCCATGAGGCGAAGGTTCTGATCGGAGATATGATGGAGAATAACCCGGACGATATCATTATCTATGGAAATTCTTCGTTAAACGTTATGTTTGATGTGATTTCACGCGCGTATTCTCACGGTATCATGGGCAACACACCGTGGTGCAAGCTGGACAAGGTAAAATGGCTCTGCCCGGTTCCCGGATATGACAGACATTTCGGCATTACAGAATATTTCGGATTTGAGATGATTCCGGTTCCGATGTCGCCGACCGGTCCGGATATGGATATGATCGAGAACCTTGTCGCAAATGATGATACCATCAAGGGTATCTGGTGCGTTCCGAAGTATTCGAATCCGCAGGGATATTCCTATTCGGACGATACGGTCCGCCGTTTTGCAAGGTTAAAGCCTGCGGCAAAGGACTTCCGGATTTTCTGGGACAATGCCTATGGAATTCATCATCTGTATGATGACAAGCAGGATTATCTGATCGAGATTCTGGCGGAATGCAAGCGCGCCGGCAATCCGGATCTTGTGTATAAGTTTGCTTCTACATCCAAGATTACATTCCCGGGCAGCGGAATTGCCGCTATGGCTACGTCACCTAATAATATGAAGGATATCCTGGAAACCATGAAGCACCAGACGATCGGTCACGACAAGGTGAATCAGCTTCGTCATGTCCGCTTCTTCGGAGATATCCACGGTATGGTGGAGCATATGAGAAAACAGGCGGATATCATCCGTCCGAAGTTCGAGGTGGTAGAACAGATCCTTGATGAGGAACTCTCCGGCCTGGAGATCGGCACATGGACGATGCCGAAGGGCGGCTATTTTATCAGCTTTGACTCTCTGGATGGCTGTGCGAAGGAAATTGTAGGGAAATGTAAGAAGGCGGGCGTTCAGATGACAGGCGCCGGAGCTACCTGGCCCTATGGAAAGGATCCGCATGATTCGAATATCCGTATCGCCCCGACCTATCCGCCGATCGACGATCTGAAGATCGCGGCAAAGCTCTTCGCTCTCTGCGTAAAACTGGTAAGTGCAAAGAAAATTTATTCGGAGATGCAGTAAATAGTTATAGGAGAGTGCGGTAGACAGACGTAGAATAGTTGGACAGGTATGCAAATCGTATCCAGTCTCCTGCGCGCGCTTCGCGTGCCAGGAGGCTGTCTGCGTTTATGAAAAACGTATACAACAAGAAACGGAACTGCTCCAGCATGCAGTTCCGTTTCTTCATATAAATAAAGGAAGGAGAAACCGATATGAAATCGGCTTATGAAAAAGAAACTAAGTAGTTTGCTCTGTATAAGTACCTTGTCTTGTACTTATGTTCTATACTTTATCAGGGTGTTGTGAATTCCCTTTGATGATAAAATGAACATTATGTGAACGTTTCTGCTTTTTTTCGAAATTTACGAAAACATAACATCTCGTATTTTTGTTTTTTATTTCAGATCGGAGCCGGTCAGGAGCTTATATGCTTCCTTGTATTTCGCGATCGTCTTGTCGATGACATCCTGAGGAAGGTTGTAATCACTGTCCGGATGTGCTTTCAGCCAGTCGCGGACGAACTGCTTGTCGAAGGACGGCTGTGAATGACCGGGCTCATATCCCTCTGCGGGCCAGAAGCGGGAGCTGTCCGGTGTGAGCATTTCATCTCCGAGAACGACGTTGCCGTTTTCGTCGAGACCGAATTCAAATTTGGTGTCGGCAATGATGATGCCTCTGGAGAGGGCATATTCTGCGCACTCTGTGTAAAGCTGGATCGTATAGGTCTTCAGGCAGTTCGCGTAATACTCGCCGTGACCCGGGTAGAGCTTTTCAAGAACCTCGATGCTCTTCTCATAGCTGATGTTCTCATCATGATCGCCAATCTCGGCCTTGGTACTGGGAGTGTAGATCGGCTCCGGGAGCTTGTCACATTCCTTCAGGCCCTCCGGAAGCTTGATGCCGCATACAAGACCGGTCTTCTGGTAGCTTGCCCAGCCGCTTCCGGTAATGTATCCGCGTACGATGCACTCGATCGGAAGCATGGTCAGCTTCTTGCAGAGCATGCTGTTGCCGTCGAACTGGGGCTGACGGAAGAATTCCGGCATGTCCTTGACGTCCGTGCTGATCATATGGTTCGGCAGAATGTCTTTTGTATAATCAAACCAGAACTTCGACATCTGTGTGAGAACGGTGCCTTTTTTGGTCACCTTATTCTTCAGAATGACATCAAATGCAGAGATACGGTCTGTGGCTACCATGATCAGACTGTCGCCGTTATCATAGATCTCGCGGACCTTGCCTTCCTTGATTGGCTTAAATTCCTTCATGAATTTTCCTCCTGTTGGGTAATGATTCGCCCTTACATCATCTGCTGTTATCGCTTTATAGTATAAGAAGAAACGCATGCAAAGGCAAGGAAAAAAGAACAGAAAGCAGAACAGAAAACGAAGGACAGAGTAGCAGAACATAGGGAATGTTTATGAAAAAAAGATTGCGCATAAAAGGACATTGAAAAGGCCGGTCACAGCTTGATCTTGTTTTCCGATTTTCTTATAATCGAGGATATATGTCGTTTCGGTCTATGATGAGAGTGAGCGCTGCAGCAAAAGAGACAGGAGAATTATGAGAAAAGCAGTATTTTTTGATCTGGACAATACCTTATACAGCTATGACAATGCCGATGAGGCGGCGCAGAGGGCGTTGAACGAATTCTGCGCGCGGCAGTTCGGGCTCTCGAAGGAATTTACAGAGAGGAAAATCCATGAAATGATGGATCTTCTGATCGAAGAGATGGGATGGAGGCAGGCTGCCACGCATGACAGGCTGATTCGTTTCAGCCGTTTTCTGCAGGAGATCGGTCAGCCGATCTTTCCGTACGCGGGGATGATGTACGAGATCTACTGGGACACGCTGATTCAGAATATGAAGCCGGAAAAGGGCGTTTACCGGTTTCTTGAGGCTCTGAAGGGGCGGGGGTATTATGTGGCCTGCGCCACGAATATGATGTCGCAAATGCAATATCGAAAGGTTCAGAAGCTTGGGATGGGAAGCCTGCTGGAGGATCTGATTACGAGCGCCGAGGTGTGTACGGAAAAACCGGACCCGGAATTTTTTCGTTTCTGTGTGAAAAAGGCGGGCTTCCAGCCGGAAGAATGTGTCTATATCGGTGACAATTATCGCCTGGATGTACTTGGTTCCCGCGCTGCCGGGCTTCTTGGAATTCATTACCAGACCGAGGAGCTTGCCAGAAGACACAGACAGGCGGATCCCGGGATCCCGGTGATAAGGGATTATTCGGATATAGAAAAGAATCTTTCGATGATTGAAAAGGGCAGCATCACCGGGAATGGAGGTGCTGTGCGGAAGGAGGCGGCAACGGCTTCGTCCGTAATGTCTGATAAGACGAAAACTGCAGAATCACCGGACAGACCGGAAGAACTGCAGAATATTGGTCTGGAGAGATTCTTAAATGAGATCCCATTTGGTTCTTATATTTTGCGGCCGGATCAGACGGTACTTTTCTGGAACAGGGATGCGGAAAAACTCCTCGGGTACCGTTCTGATGAAGTTGTGGGAAAGCGTTGCGTGGACCTGTCGTTTAGCTGTTCTTTTGTGAGCGAGGATACCATTGCAGGGGAGAACTGTCCTGCCCTGGTGGCTTATCATTCCAGACAGGTGCAGACTATGAAAATGCTCATTCGCAGAAAGGATGGGGAGAATCTTCTGGTTCGAAATACTCTGGTGCCGCTGAAGGATTCTCGCGGAAAAGTCACGGAACTGGTAGCCGTGTTTAGTCCCCTGGGAGGCGATTCGTATGACGAAAACTTCCTGAGAGATATCTATGAGGTGGCTACCCGGGACCCCCTGACTTGTCTGCCGGGAAGAAAGTATATGGAAGTATGCATCGAGGAAGAGCTTGAGCGTTATCGGCGAACCGGTCATACCTTTGCCGTACTGTTTGCGGATATGGACCGCTTTCATGATATCAATAACCGGTACGGCCACGAGGTGGGAGATCGTTTGCTGAGGGAATTAGGCGTGGGACTTCGGAGGTTCGGAAGACGCACGGATCGGTTCTGCCGCTGGGGCGGGGACGAATTTGTGGGTTTGCTGCAGCTCAAGTGTCCTGAGGAAATTGAAAATGCTGCGGAGAGATTTCTTCAGCTGTCGAATCATACAGAAATTATTGTAGAAGGACAGCCGGTGGCCTGTCAGTCTGCGATCGGAATCACGGTGGCGAGGAAGGAAGATGATGTGAAAACGATTGTCTCCCGTGCAGACGAGTACATGTTCCTGGCAAAGAAACGGGATTCCAATCAGATTGTGACAGATTTTGCCCGAAAAGCTTAACGTGCTTTCCTGAGAAGATTTTCAGGGAAAGATTTGGGCGGGTAAGGCTAAACATTCATTGGTACAAAACTTTTTTTGTGAATTAAATGTGAAAAATACTTGATTCGGAGCGGATTTATGTTATCTTAGTAAACAGTGTCTAACCGCAAGGTAAAATGCAAGAGAATGAATTCTACATCAGAAAGTTGGTAAGCCTGTAATGAAGATTTCCTTTAAGATCACCAGGAAAAGAATGATCTGCTTCGGCATTTTTCTGGCAGCCGCGGTTGTTATGTATGCCATCACCAGATATATGCTCTGGACGATCCTGCCGTATGCCGCGGCCTTGTTTGTCATTACCAATGTTGACTTCGAGCTGAGTGACAGGGTTCCGTGGCTGTGGACCGCAATCCTGTTTCTTCTCAGCTGCAAGTTCACCGAATTTTGCGTGCAGCATGTAATTCTGGCGCCTGATTTTTATATGAGGACGTCCAAGCATACGCATATGATGAATGTTCTGCTGATTCTGGCGGTTTATTTCCTGTTCCAGCTGATCCTCAGCAGACCTTCCTGGTCAGCGATCGCGGCGCACTGCGCGCTTACCGCTTTCGCTTACACGAACTACTTCGTGTATACGGTGCGCGGCAATGAGATCACCTATTCCGATCTGATCACGGTCGGAACCGGGCTGAGCGTCGTGAAGAACTATACCTTTGTTCTGCATGACCGGGGCGCATATATCATCATGATGAGTATCCTCTATGTCCTGCTTGTGAGAAAGATCCAGGTTAAATACACCTGGCACTGGCTGCAGAGAATCATCAGCGCGGTTCTGATGATCGCACTTTTCGGGTACGTGTTCCAGAAGAGCGCGAATACCGAGACACAGACCTGGGAACAAAAGGGAAGCTATCAGAACGGGTTTGTGCTGAATTTCGTTCTGAGTGTCCGGGACAACTTTGTGCAGCCACCGGCCGGATATTCTGCGGATGCGGTCAAAAAACTGGAAGACAGGTATGAGGATGCGGACGCGGTTTCGAATGTAACCACGAACAAAGAGGTAAAAAATCCGACCATTATCTTCATCATGGATGAATCGTTTGCAGATCTGTCCGTGCTCGGCAATCTGCAGACAAATGTCGGTGATTATATGCCGTTTATTCATTCGATGAGCGAGAATACGATCAAGGGATTCACGCTGTCGTCGGTATTCGGCGCGAAAACGCCGAACTCCGAGTGGGAGTACCAGACCGGAAATTCCATGGCATTCTTGCCTTCAGGATCCGTCGTATATCAGCAGTACATGAACAAGACACCGTTCTCGCTTGTATCGACGTTAAAGAACCTGGGCTACACGACGGTTGCGATGCATCCGTACTATGCGAGCGGATGGAGCAGGAAAACCGTATATCCGAAGCTGGGCTATGATGAGACCTATTTTATGGATGACCCGTCCGGCTATTTCGATCAGACGAACATTATGCGCGATTACATTACGGATCAGGAGCTGTTCGATAAGATCATCAACCGCTATAAGGAGAAAAAGGACGGCGAGAGTCTTCTGATCACGGGAATAACGATGCAGAACCACGGCGGATACACCGGTATTTATTCCAACTTCACACCGACCGTTACGGCGGAGCCGGCGATTTTCAGCGACGTCAACCAGTACCTGACCTGTGCGCAGGCAACGGACAAGGCGGTGAAAAATCTGGTGGAATATTTCCAGGGCGTGGATGACCCGGTTGAGATCGTATTCTTCGGGGATCATCAGCCGAGTCTGGACGAGTACTTCTACCGGTATCTGAATGGGAAAGGAATGTCCGGTCTGACGATGGATGAGCTCGAGAACTTCTTCAAGGTGCCGTTCTTTATCTGGACGAATTATGATACGGATGCGACCACGATCGACTGCACCAGCCTGAACTATCTGTCCACACTGACGCTGGAGAGAGCAAATATCCAGCTTCCGGCGTACAATAAGTTCCTGGCGGAAATGATGCAGACCGTTCCGGCAATAAACTCCAGAGGATATTATTCCGAGACAAATCAGAGGTTCGAGCATCTGGAGGATGCAACCGGGGATGAGGCCGAGTGGATCCGGAATTACAACATCCTGGAATACAACTCGATGTTTGACAAGAAGGATCGAAGCGATCTTTTCTTCCCATACATCAACAGCGATGCGGACAAGACAGCGGCCGGGGCTTCCGAAAAGAAGGCCGCCGGCTGAAGCGGAAAAAAGAGTAAAAGAAAGAGTATAAGAAAGAGTATAAGAAAGAAAACAGAAGGCCTTCCCGCAGAGAAGATATGTTTTTGCGGGAAGGCCTTTTTCTGTTTCTTTACGCGAACGCTGAGGCGCAGCAGAGTGCGAAGCCTTCGCGTGCGGCGAAGCGCATTCGTGTGCGGCGAAGCGGTCGCGATGGCGGGAGAAAAACTCGTGAAGCGCGTTTTTTCTCGCCCCTGACGTATGTGCATCGAGAAGTGTGAGAAGCTTGTCAGCTCTGCTTCAGAGTGAGATCTCCATCCTTTACCCAGCCCTTGTGTCGGCAGAAGAGATTGATCAGCGGGCAGAGGACAGCGGGAAGAACGAAGCTGATCAGGATCAGTCCGATCCAGTCGCCGGCGGTGATGGCGGCCTTCGTTCCCGCCTCGATATCATTGAGCCATCCCTGGAATACACCTATCTGTCCGACCAGGCCGCAGGTGCCCATTCCGGAGTCGATGGCCGGTCCGTTCATCTGCATATGAAAGATGCAGGTTGCGATCGGACCCGTGATTGCGGAGGTAAGGATCGGTGCGATCCAGACCCTTGGATTTTTCACGATATTCGGCATCTGAAGCATGGAGGTGCCGATTCCCTGGGAAACGAGGCCGCCCCATTTGTTTTCCCGGAAGGACATAACGGCGAAGCCGACCATCTGTGCGCAGCATCCGGCGACGGCAGCGCCTCCTGCAAGGCCTGTCAGCTGAAGAGCGGCGCAGATTGCAGCGGAGGAGATGGGAAGGGTCAGCGCAATTCCGACAACGACGGAAACCAGGATGCCCATCAGGAACGGCTGCAGCTCTGTCGCCCACATGATAAAGCTGCCGACCATCATCGCAAGTTTTCCGAGAGGAGGCGCAATCAGAGCGGAAAGCGCTACGCCGACGCCGATGGTGACAAGAGGGGTTACGAGGATGTCTACCTTCGTTTCTCCGGCAGCCATTTTTCCGATCTCTGCGGTGATGATTGCGACGAAGAGAACGGCGAGCGGGCCGCCGGCGCCGCCGAGCGCATTGGATGCGAATCCTACGGTGATCAAAGAGAATAGAACGAGGGGCGGGCACTGGAGAGCCCGTCCGATGGCGACTGCCATGGCGGGTCCGCTCATTGCCATGGCCAGACCGCCTACGGTGTAATCGACGCCGGAAACCGTAGCGACGGTGGCGGACAGTGCCGCGATATGAAACAGAGTGCCGATGGTGTTGATAATTGTGCCGATCAGAAGAGAACAGAAGAGACCCTGTGCCATGGCGCCAAGGGCATCGATGCCATAGCGCTTCAGGGAAATCTCAATGTTCTTCCTTTTCAGAAATGCCTTGAATTTTTCCATGATTCGATTGATTTCTCCTCCTTGTGATCTGTTTCCGTATCCTGGTGACAAATACATGTGACAAGACACGTGTTAGAACAGATTATAGCATCTGAAGGAGAAATGTCAATCAATACCCTTGCATCAGACCGATAAACCCGAATACGGGGCCATGGTTCACGTACCACGAATCATACCATTCCGAGAGACCGGAGCAGCCAAATCCAGAAGGTCAGCGTAAATACGCTTCCCAGAGTGGTGATCACCACGATTCCGGACGATACGACCCCGTCGTGATTCATGTTTCTGGCCATGACGTATCCGGCTACGGTGCTGGCGGATCCCAGCATGATCAGAGCGGCGATCAGCTTTTCCTGCCGGAAGCCCAGCCAGATGGCGATCGGAATAAAGATGGCGGTATATCCGACAAGCTTCAGGAAAGAACCGACGAGAATGGGCGCCAGCTTTCCCCGGATACTGCTGAAATTCAGGGTAGCTCCCATGGCAAGAAGGCCCATGGGGCTGGCGAGGCGGCCGATGTAACCGATGGTGGTCTGGAACATCTCCGGCATTTTCAGCCCTGTCAGTGCCCAGGCAAACCCGAGGAGGATGCCCCAGATGATGGGATTCAGGAGAATTCCCTTGAAGGTGCGCTTCAGCTGTCGTATATCCAGACTCTCGCCGTTTCCGTTCATCAGAGACAGAATAAGGACGGCCATAACATTATATAAAGGTACGCAGCCCAGCATCATCAGAGAACCCATGGTGGCGGTTCCGTAGATATTTTCGATGTAGGCCATACCGAGAAGCGAGGCGCTGCTCCGGTAAGAGCCCTGCACAAATTCGCCCCGGTCATTTTTATCCTTGAAGATAAAAGAGATCAGAACGCCGATACCGATGCTGAGTAAGGTGGCGAGAAAACAGAAGACGACATATTCAGTATCCCATACCTCAGAGAAATCCACGGAATCAAGCTGAGAGAACAGACTGACCGGGAGTGCAATCTTAAAGACGAAGGTATTCATCCCGGAGGCGAGATTCTCGGTGATGATGTTTTTTTTTCGGAAAAAATAGCCGAGCATCATCACAAGGAAGATGGGAAATGTGGCATTCATGCTAAATAACAGGTTTGACATATAGGGGTTCTCTTTCTTTTGTTCCGTTTTTTTCAGATATATTCTTCCAGCTTTTTCTGATCGAGAATGACCAGCGTCTGTCCCTCGTTCCGGATAATACCCTCCTTCACCATTGCGCTGATTTCTCTGGAGAGAGACGGACGGGTGACATTCAGATAGTCTGCCATCTCCTCGCGCGGCATAACGTGAACGCGGTTGGTCTTTCCCTGGCGTTCGATCAGCAGGCGGGCGATCTTCTCCCGGATACTGGGACTGCCGAGAATGCGGAGCCTCCGGTTCATCATATAGGCTTTGGAGGCAAACATCATCAGCTGGTTGCGCATCATGATTTCTGCGATTTTCAGATAGGGATCCCTGCTTTCGCCGGACAAGAGTGAGGCGTCGACAAAAAGAATCGATGTGCGTTCGATGGTTTCCGCGTACATATCATAGGCGGGAAGCTGTTTGAAGACGTAGACTTCTCCAAAGGTGTCACCGGGATCCACAATGCGGGATAGAATCATCCGTTTTCCACTGAGTGTGTTCTGCGCAATCAAAAGGTTTCCGCGGATCAGCAGCATAATTTCGGAAGGCTTATCGGATTCATCGAAGATAAGATCTCCCTTTTGGTATGACTGCACGCGGAGGAACGGACTATCCAGCAACAGCTGCAGATCCTCATCCGGAAGATGACGGAACAGATAGCTTTTCTTCATTATAGTAATGCAAGCCGATCGGAGGCTGTCTGGGATTCTTTCCATTCTGAGGATTCTCCTTTGGGTATGTATAAGAAAAGCCCCTGTACGCCGGTTTCGGCCACAAGGGACTTATTCTTTGGTATCGCCCCGCGGTGCGGGGCATCCGGCTTATTCACCGGCAGAGATCTGCGACTACCCTGCTGATGGTCTGTCCGTCTGCCTTGCCTTTGAGCTGCGGCATGACGGCTTTCATGATCTGTCCTTTGTTTTTGGATGCGATCACGTCTGCAAATCGGGTTGTGAGGACGGTGCGAATCTCTTCCTCGGACATCATCTTCGGCGCGTATTCGCTGATGATATCGAAGCGTGTCTTGTACTCGGCTTTCAAATCCTGTCGGGAATCCGGGCAGCTTTCGTACTGTTCCTTTGCGGCCCGAAGCTCCTTCATAACCGCGCGGTCGGTAATCTCTTCCGTAATGTTATCGCGGCTTCCCTCATCAATCGCGATTTTCTTCGCTCCGGAAACCAGCGCGGCGATGGTATCCTTCCGCACCTTATCATGCGCCTTCATGGCGGCGATCATATCTTTCTGCAATTTCTCGAACTGCATCTTCAACACCTCTTTTCGCCCTACAGTATAGCACGGCGTTTCCCGGAAGCGCAAGGGAGGTGTGAGCTTCGCAAACCGGCTTTAATGCTCAGGGTTACTGTTTACGCGCCACCTAAAACGGCTAAGATTTTACAGTACCTTTGCCTGAGCATTACTGGCTGTTAAAAGTTTTATCCGCGAATTCTTCAAGAAGTGGATTGCGAGGACTGTCTGACGAAGGCGCTTGCGCCTGAGGAGTTCCGCAGCTTCATAGAATCAGGATAAAACTTTGTTACAGCCAGTTTGCGAATGGCAACAGGATTGTAAAATCCTTGCCGTACATAGTTGTGAGTGAACAGTAACTGCTCAGGCAAAGAGCCTGTAAAATCTTAGCCGTTTTAGTCGCATGTGAACAGAGGATACTGAATGATCGTTGCCGTTTGGGTTAGACAAAGCCATATAATAATTAAATAAATTTAGATAAAAGAATTGAAAGATATTGACATCCGGTATAGATGGCGGTATAGTAACCATCGAGCTATTTAACTAAATAAATTTAACTAAATATCTAAAATGAAATACGGAAAAAAAAGGAGAATGAACATGGATACATTTGAGAAGCTGAAAGAGATTATTATCGACACCCTGAGCTTTGACGGGGATGAGATCAAACCGGAATCGGACTTTTTCAAAGATCTGAAGGCGGATTCCCTGGATGTGGTGGAGCTTATGATGGCGGTTGAGGAGAATTTCGGGATCACGGTTCCGGATGAGGAGCTTCCGAATCTTCACACGGTGGAGAGTGTCGTGGCGTATATCGACGCGCACAAGGAGGATTAAACAGCCGGGGATTCGATCCCTGGTGCAGACAGCTGTTTCCGATGGAAATCTGGACCTGCCGCAGGACGCGGCATTTTGTCCGCAGATTTTGGAGGTTTGGAATGAGTTATTCAGTAGAAGAATTGCAGAAGCTGATGGAGAGCTTTGAGAGAACGGGGCTGACAAGGTTCCGGTATTCGACACAGGACGGAACGCTGGAATTCAGGAATGAGCCGAATCGTAATGTTTGCGGCTGTTCGACACCGCAAAATTCAACGGATGCGACCGTGCTGCAAAGGACGGCGGGTGCCTGTGGAGAGGGATCTTTCTCCGCGGTGGAAAAGGACGGGGATGATTCGGTCGGCGTGAACAAAAACGCCTCTTCAACGGGGGAGGGATCCGCCGCGGGGCCGGAAGGAAAGAAGACTGCAGTGAAAGCTCCGCTGGCCGGTATTTTTTACCGGGCCTCCAAGCCCGGAGAGAAGCCGTTTGTGGAAGAGGGGCAGAGGGTAAAGAAAGGGGATATCGTCGGACTGGTGGAAGCCATGAAGATGATGAATGAAATTCCTTCTCCCTGTGACGGTGTGGTCCGTGAGATCCGGGTGGGAGATGCGGCCTTTGCGGAATACGACGCGGTTCTGATGACCATAGAGGAGAGTTGAAATGTTCAAAAAAGTGCTGATTGCGAATCGCGGGGAAATCGCGATGCGGATCCTGAGATGCTGTCAGGAGATGGGAATTGACACGGTCGTGGCCTGCTCCTCAGAGGACAGAAATTCTCTTCCGGTACAGTTTTCCGCAGAATCGGTCTGCATCGGACCCGCGCAGGCGGCGGGAAGCTATCTGAACCAGGAGGCGCTGATCGAGGCCGCAAAGGCGTATCACTGCGAGGCGATTCATCCGGGATACGGATTTCTCTCTGAAAATGCGAATTTCGCAAAAAAATGTGAGGACAATGGAATTATTTTTATCGGTCCCTCCTCCCGGATGATCCGGGAAATGGGAGATAAGCAGAGCGCCCGCGCCATGATGAAGAAGCATGGGGTTCCGGTTGTTCCGGGATCGGACGGGATTCTAAAGAGTTGGCAGGAGGCTGCAGAGATTGCCGAGAAGGTCGGCTATCCGGTTCTTTTGAAGGCCACGGCGGGAGGAGGCGGGCGCGGGATGCGAACCGCTTTTGATGAATCGGAGATTCAGAATGCCTATGAGAGTGCGGAGGCGGAGGCACAGGCAGCTTTTGGGGACGGCTCTCTCTATCTGGAGAAACTGATTCAGCACCCGCATCATATAGAAGTTCAGATTCTGGGTGATTCAAAGGGAAGTATCATTCAGCTCGGAGAGAGAGACTGCTCCATGCAGCGAAGAAACCAGAAGCTGATGGAGGAATCGCCGGCCAGAATTCTGACGGATAAGCAGAGAGATGTGATTCATAAGGCAGCGCTCAAGGCGGCAAGGGCTGTCCACTATGTGAGCGCAGGCACGGTGGAATTCGTTCTGGACCGGGAGAAGCATTTCTACTTTATTGAAATGAATACAAGGATTCAGGTGGAGCATCCGGTGACCGAGGCAGTGACGGGTGTGGATCTGATCCGGGAGCAGATCCGGATTGCGGCGGGACTGCCGCTCGGCTATAAGCAGAGCGACATTCACCTGACCGGGCATGCGATTGAGTGCCGGATCAACGCGGAAAACCCGGCGAAGAATTTCGCACCGAGCCCCGGACAGATCCCTTTTCTGCATTTTCCGGGAGGGAAGGGGGTCCGGGTCGAGAGCGCCCTGTATTCCGGCTGTCGGGTAAGCCCTTATTATGACTCGATGATCGCGAAGGTGATCGTACATGCGCCTGGTAGGCTGGAGGCCATACGCAAGATGCGCGTGGCGCTTGAAGAAATGACGGTCGACGGGATCGAAACGAATATCAACTTTCTGTATCTGATTCTGTTTAACAATGATTTCATGGTCGGAAATATTGACACCGGATTTCTGGAGAAGAATACGGACGCCATTATCCGGTGGGGAGAAGAAAGCCGGAAAGCATTTTGAATGGCAGGGATTTCATAGACCGATTGCGATTCGCAGTTGGTAAATGTTCTGTGAAATCTTCTCCATGTCAGTTGGGTGTGAAGAGTACCGGATGGATGCCACAGAGGAAGGTCAGTGAGGATAAGTGAGTAAAAGTTTTTTGGGAACGGTTTTGCTTGATGCAAAAATCAATACGGCAGACGGTATTTTTTTTGATAAGAGAAAAACGCTCCTCGGGTTTCGGAAGATGCGGCAGAAGAAAACCGCGCATCATCCGGTCGGCGATCATCTGAAGGCGCTGTTTGACGGGGGAGTGTTTTCGGAAGAGCTTGCTCCGGATCTGAAGACATCGGATCTGCTGTGTTTTCCCGGATACCGGGAGAAGCTGGAAGAGAACAGAAGAACGACGGACCGTTCATCCGGCTGCGTTGCCGGAGTCGGAACGGTTTGCGGCATTCCGGCGGTCGGAGCGGAGCTCAGCCGGTATTTTATGATGGGAAGCATGGGAAGTGCCGAGGGAGAAAAGCTGACTCTTGCGATTGAGGAGGCGGACAGAAGAAAGCTCCCGCTGATTATTTTTTCCGCAAGCGGCGGCGCCAGAATGCAGGAAGGGATGCTGTCTCTCATGCAGATGGCAAAAACCAGTGCGGCTGTGCAGAAACTTCGGGAGCACGGAGGTTTGTATATCTCTGTTTTGACGCATCCGACGACGGGAGGTGTCAGCGCCAGTTATGCCAGTCTGGGAGACATCATTCTGGCGGAGCCGGGAGCGCTGATCGGGTTTGCCGGTCCGCGTGTGATTGAGCAGACCATCGGTGAAAAACTTCCAAAAGGTTTTCAGCGGGCAGAGTTTCAGCTGGAGCATGGCTTTGTGGATAAGATTGTACCGAGGAAGGATCAGAGGGAGGTCATCGCTCAGATCCTGAGGCTGCACGGATATGGGGCGGAAGATGCACCGGAAAATGCACCGGATCCGGAAGCAGGAGGCTGCGGAACAATTGCGGATGAGGCGTGCGTCGTGGATTTGTCCCATGCGGATGGCGCGCTTCCTGCCTATGATCGTGTCCGGATCGTCAGGGACAAGGCGAGACCGAAAATCACCGACTATATAGACGGGATCTTTGATAACTTCATGGAACTTTCCGGCGACCGGCTTGGAAAGGAGGATCCGGCTATTCTGGGCGGAATCGGTCTTCTCGCGGGGCGTCCGGTTACCGTGATCGGACATCGCAAGGGGAAGAACCTGACGGAGAATCTCACCTGCAATTTCGGAATGTCGGAACCGGAGGGATATCGGAAGGCGCTCCGACTTATGAAAGAGGCGGAGCGGTTCGGACGTCCGGTCATTACTTTTATCGATACGCCGGGTGCTTATCCCGGGAAAGAGGCGGAGGAACACGGACAGAGCGTGGCGATTGCCGAAAATTTGGCAGCTATGAGTGCTCTGAGAGTTCCGGTGATCTGTATCGTGACCGGAGAGGGAAACAGCGGAGGAGCTCTTGCCATTGGCGTCGGAGATGAAATATGGATGCTGGAAAACGCGGTATACTCGGTATTATCTCCGGAGGGATTTGCGAGCATTCTCTGGAAGGATGCCTCGAAATGTAAAGAAGCGAGCGAAGTGATGAAGATGACGGCGGAGGATCTCTTACAGCAGGGGATTGCGGACCGTATCATTCCGGAGCCGGAGGGCGGAGCGCAGAAGGATCCTGCCGCTATGTGCCGGATCCTTCGGGAGGCACTCACAGAGGAGCTGGAAAAGCTGAGCACCCAGGGCCCGGATATCCTTTTGATAAACAGGTATCGGAAGTACCGGGAAATCGGAGCAGCAAAAAAGGTATCTTTTACGGCGAACGGTAAGACGGACTCATAGGGACGGAAAAATCTTTGCCGGAACAGAAATGGAAAATAAGAAACGGGCAGATTTATGAAGGGTATGGAAATCGTCGGTCTCGGAAAAGCATTGCCGGGAGTCCGATTGGAGAATGAAGAACTGAAAGAGTATATGGATACCTCCGATGAGTGGATCCGCACCAGGACAGGGATCGGATCGCGGTATCTGTGCACAGGAGAGGAGAGCCTTACAGAACTTGCATCAGGGGCATCATTAAAGGCATTGAAGGATGCAAATGTCCGTCCGGAGGAAATCGGGCTTGTGATCTGCGCAACTTGTACAACAGATTACATGGTGCCTTCCATGGCCTGTGCCGTCCAGGAAATTCTGGGAATTCCGGGCGGAGTGCCTGCCTTTGATATCAATGCCGCCTGCTCGGGGTTTGTCTATGGGCTGCAGCTTGTGAATGCGCTGATGCGCGGGGGCGATGCCTGTCGGGGAAAGCGGAAATACGCATTGCTCATCGGCGGAGAACAGCTGTCGAAGATGCTTGATTTTTCCGAGAGATCGGTCAGTGTCCTGTTCGGCGACGGGGCTGCGGCTGCGGTAGTCCGGGCATCAGAGGAAAAGCGCTTCTATTGCCACACAGCTGCGGAGGGAGACCGGAGCGCGCTGTATGCACATACAGTGGGGAGAAACCAGATTCCGGAATCTGCGTATGAAGGGAGACAGGTAGTCCCGGAGAATCCCCTTCAGATCCGGCAGGAGACGGCAGAGAAGATCCTTCGAGACGGATATCTGCAGATGGATGGGAAAAAGGTCTTCCGCTTTGCGGTGAAGGCGCTTGCCGGGGAAATCGAAGAGATGGAGCTGCGAAGCGGAATCTGTGCAGAGGACATCGACTATATCGTATGTCATCAGGCAAACGTCAGAATCATCGATTATGTAAGAAAGCAGAAGAAACTCCCGGAGGGAAAATTCTTTATGAATCTCCGGGAATACGGGAACACGTCCGGGGCAAGCATTCCGCTGGCGCTGGCAGACATGAAGGAAAAAGGATTGCTGAGACCGGGCACGCGAATCTTTTGCGTAGGATTCGGCGCAGGCCTTACCTGGGGCGGATGCTATCTCGAATTCTGACAGATAAGAGGATTACCATGTGAAAAGTGGCTCAATCACAAAACTTGTGGGATTTAGGATTCCGGACATAGTCCTTCCGGCTCATATCAAATAGCTTCAGAAAGAAGTATTCATCATCCGGATAGCCGTATCCCTGTCTGCGAAGAGTCTTGAT
>Ga0256406_1001918_pt1 | contig 31575 bp, 24 predicted proteins | sample RumenRJG_03DNA_FD_185986 | JGI IMG/M metagenome (GOLD analysis project Ga0256406, IMG submission 185986) | Bovine rumen microbial communities from Lethbridge, Alberta, Canada - RJG_03 | ecosystem: Host-associated > Mammals > Digestive system > Stomach > Rumen | place: Canada: Alberta | collected... | reverse complement strand
GCTCAAATTATCTTTATAGGTTTACAATTTGCTTTTGCAAATTGCATGAGTGACTCACACGCAACTAAAGTTGCGGTTCGCTACTCAAAAGAATTGCGATTGCTACAAGCAATCGATGTTTTAAAATTCACATCTCTGTGAATGTAACATCTGGCTTTTCATGTTCAGGTTGGTTCTTACGAACCAATTTGCATGATTCTACATTGTTTAGTTTTCAGAGAACAACTCCATCGCTTCAAGCGACTTTCTTAGTATATCGCTTCATGTACACCGTGTCAAGAGCTTTTTTGGTTTTGTCCTTGTCGTGTGCATCTCTCAGCGACTTGTATTATGATACACGCTCATTAAAACTTTGTCAACGATTTTTTCAACACACGCAAAAAAATTCCCACTCAAAGCAATAGCCTCAAGTGGGAACAAAAGCTGACTGTGCTATATTACTGAATGAGCCCGAGGTCGCGGAGCCAGCCTTCGCAATCATGCGTCCAGTCACGCGTACTGCTCGTGAGCTTGTGCCCCAAACCAAAGCCGTGACCACCGTGACGGAAGATATGCAGCTCCGCCTCGACGCCTTGCTTACGCAGGGCGCGGAAATAACGGATGCTGTTAATCGGCGGTACTACATCATCATCGGCCGCACAAAAGATAAAGGCTGGCGGTGTTTGCGCCGTTACGTGCAATTCGCTGGAGTATTTCTGCTCGTCAGTTTTACTCGGGTTGAGGCCTAACAACCGCTTTTTCGTGCCCGTGTGTGCATACTGCGGCAACATCGAAATCACCGGATACCCAAGGATGCTAAAGTTTGGCCGTGCCGAGACCTGGTCTATGTCATCGACGGGCTCATACACTTTACGGTCATAGTTCGTGCAGACAGAACTCGCCATATGCCCACCGGCGGAAAAGCCCATGATGCCGATACGCTCGGGGTCGATGTTCCAGTCTTTCGCATGGGCGCGCACAATGCGCATGGCGCGTTGGCCATCCTCTAGTGAGACATCCAGCCGGTTTTTATGCTCATTGCTGGGCAGACGGTAACGCAGGATAAAGACTGTCACGCCTTGAGGATTCAGCCAGTCGGCCACCTCATCGGATTCCTTGTCCATAACCACGCGCGCATAGCCGCCGCCTGGGCCCACGATGAGCGCGGTGCCGTTCGGTTGTGCTGGTACGTGCGCAATGAGCTCCGGCACATCGATATCCGTCATCATCCGGTCGTGCTGTGCCGGATCCTGGCTGCGCTCCGTGATTTTGTTATGAAAACTCACATCCTCACTGCCCGGCGCACTGCCTAGCCACATCTGGATAGACTCGCCATCCTGTAGCGGTGCCGCGCCCGCGACGCCCGCCACACTCAACGTGGCCGCCAAAAGTCCCGCCGTCAAAATTTTTTGCCATTTCATAATAGAGCTACTCCCTTGATAACGCAAAGGAAACGCTGATAGCCTCCTACCAGCGCCTCCCGCCTTGATACTGCCGCCATGTTATTTGGTGGTGACATTATCATAGTTGATATTCTTGCCGTTGACGATTTTATCCGGCTTGGTGTTGAGCATGCGCACGTTGCGCAGGGTAATGTCGTGATGCTCGCCGCCCGGCATACCCTCAACGCGCAGACCCTCCTTCTTCGTGTTCAGCACTGCACAATCCTCGATGAGCATATCTTTGAAAATGCCCGGATTCTTGCCGCTGAACTTGCCCACCGCATTGGTATCGGTGTACTTCGTCGTGAACAGGAACGCCTGCTGGGTCATATCCTTCATGACGTTGTGGCGGAACGTGCAGTTACGGCCGCCGCCCATCATGCCCTCAGAGGTCTTGCAGCGGAAACCGATATCGGTACCGTCAAAGACGTTGTCCTCGCCTAGCACCTTCTCAATCCAGCTGGCCGTATGACTGCCCAGCGTGATGCCGCCGTGCGCGCGTTTCACATAGTTGTTGAAAATCCAGGCATCACCGACTGGTGGTTTGCCCGCTTCTTTCTCGCCCATGCCCGCGTTAAAGTTGATGGCATCGTCACCGCTGTCCATATAGTTGTTCATGACCTTATATTTACTGCCGGTGAAATCGATGACATCACCGTTATTGCAGTCAAAGGTCAGGAACGTCGTGTTGTTGAAGGTCACGTCGTTGCCGTGGTCGACCACTACCATGTGCATGGACGGGTTGACGAGTTTGATTCCCTCGACGTAAAGGTTGTTGATATGTGCGAGGATAACCGTCGAGCCGCGGCCATTATAGCCCTCTTTAAAATTGCGGCCGTCGTTCTCCTCAAGATACTCGGTCTGCATCTTGGCCAGCAGACCATACATAAAGACATCACCCTCACGGTCCTTGCTGCCTGCCTTCATGTAGTGGCCGTCTTTGGCCTGTTTCCAGCCATTGCCATCAATAGTGCCTTCGCCCACAATGCGCAGATTTTGCAGGTCGAGGCCATTCAGCATGCCGTTGTAGCGACCATTATCCTGCATCTGGTAATCTGCGACGTCCATCGAGCATTTCAGCACAGCATCCTTATCCAGTTGCAGCGTCATGTTGCTCCTGAGCTGGACCGCGCCCGTGATAAAAATACCCGCCGGTACCTCGAGCACGCCGCCCGCCGGTGTGGCGTCGATAGCCTTTTGCAGGGCCTCGGTATTTACAGTCTGGCCATCGGCCACTGCACCAAAATCGGTGAGTTTCACTGTCCGCGGCGCCGCCGTGGTATGTATCTTCAGGGCCTTGCTGTCTGGCGACTCCTTGCCATCTTTACCCACGGCGCGCACCGTGAACTGATAGCTGGTATTAGGTTGTAGGCCAGTAGCCTCGAAGCTGTGGTAGATGAGCAGGTCACCGCAAAGGTCTTTATTCGCGGCCTGGAACTTCGCCATCGCCTGCACGCCCGCCGTATTGATGGGCATCTGGGTCGAGCCGATTTTCTGGCCGTTCTGGTAAATGTTGTAGTAGACAGCGTCATCCCCCTTGGCTGGACGGTCCCACGCCAGCCAGGTACTATCGGCGTCTGTCGACAGTGTGGGGCTCACGAGCCCCGTCGGTGCCTGTGCGGCAAATGCCCCCGTAGATAGCGTAAGGCAAATCGCCGCGGTCAGCGCCGCAATTTTCTTGTGCATCATCATTTTTATCCTCTCTGTTTCGGCTGCCACTTGCCCAGGAACGCAGCTGGCGTGTAGTTCACGGCCTCGGCATCGGTGAGCTGGCGGCGGTTCGTCTTTTGCTCGCCCTTTTTCAGCGCACCTTTGCCCTTGTTCTTGTACTCATATAGCCGATTATCCTCGGGCTGGAACACACCGAACTTGTTCTTCATGCTGTTCCAGGCCTTGCCCTTGAGCGGGATGTCGAGCTGGCACTCGCGGAACGTAGCCGCAGAGTTCACCTCGCGTTTCTCGGACGAGGGATGCCAGGGGCGTCCCAGCATACCGTAGTGCGGTGCCGAAATATCACTCGTGATATGGCATTTGTAGAAAAGATAGCCCTTGTCAGTCGCCAGCGTACTCGGCGCCGTGAGGTAGCCGAGGCTATGTGCCTTGCCGTCCTGTTTGACCGCGCGGTTCAGCGCACGAATCTCACAGCCCTCGAACACCGCCGTAGCCTGACCAAAGATAAAGTCCACATCGCCCTCGATATAGCAGTTTCTATAGTACTGCGTGCCCGCATTGGCATAGAGCGTATCCTGGCGCCCGAGGAACCGGCAGCCGTAGAACGCGCTACGGTCAGCCTCTGAGGTCAGGGCAAAAGCCTGCACGGACTTCAGCTTTTTGTCGGCGCGGCGCGCCTCCGTGGGGAAGTCGTTGGCAAAGGTGATATTACTGGCCTGAAAATTACGTGCGTTACTGGTGACTTTCACCGTGGCGCACTCCATGCCATATTCCTTTTTGCCTGCATTCGTATCACCGGGACGCAAGGGCGTCCCCTCGGCGTCATTCCAGACAATAGTCGTCTGGTTCGCCGCATCACCCTTGAGCGTGAGATTCGGCTGGTCGATCACGACCTTTTCGCGGTAGGTACCCGGCAGCACATGGATAGTCACCGCACCGCCGAGCTCGTGAGCCTTCGCCAACGCCGTTTTGAGGCTGGGATAGGCGCCCGGCGTCCACAGGGAGCGGTCGACGGTGATGACCTGGCTCGCACTCACGACCGCAGGCCCGAGCGCGGGCAGGGTGCCGCTGGGCAGCCACGCCCCACCGAGGCCGAGCAGCAGGCCGCTGAGGACAGCCGCACACAGTTTATGCTGTTGCATAGTTCTGCCTCCCGTTTATTTCGCCTTTTTGGTATCAGCCTTGGCCGGTTTCTCAGTCTTCTGGTTTACGTTGAGGAAATTGATATTCTGCGCGTTGGTGATTTTCCACGGCTGACCGTTCGTGATGGTCACATTCTTGAACGTGATGTCATGATGCGTCGCATCCTTCAGGCCCACGATTTCGATAGCCGGTTTCTTCGTGCCGTTGACCGTGCAGTCCTCGACGAGAATGTTATAGAAACCGGTCTTTTTCTTCGCCACGGGGAACGTCGCCGCCGCATTGTTGTCGCTATAGGCCGTCGTCGCGATGAAGAAATTGTTCAGCAGATTGCGGGCCGCATTGTGACGGAAATGGATGTCGCGCGCGCCGCCACCGTTCGCGGAGTTAGTCTTCATGCGCAGCGCAATCTCCGTGCCGTCGATGACGTTATCCTCAGCGAGCATCTTCTGGATGTAAGCCGCCGTATGGGAGCCCATGACCACGGCACCGTGACCATGATGGAACGAGTTATTGAAAATCCAGATGTTCTGCGTCGGCTTGTCCTTCTCCCCCTCGGAGCCCTGACCTGCCGCGAAGTTCACGCAGTCGTCACCGGTATCAAAGACGTTGTTAAAGACTTTCAGCCCATCGCCGTGACCGAACTCGATGCCGTCGCCGTTGTTGCAGTTATACGTGCGGACTTTGATATTCTCCACGACCGCATCGTTGCATTTCTGGAAAATCAAGCCGTGGTTAGCCGGATTGCGCAGCGTGACGCCCTCAACGTAGATATGGTCGACATCCTGCAACAGCAGCAGGCTGGAGCGGCGCGGATAGGCCTTGTTCTCATCGAGGTGCTCATGTTCCTCGAGATATTTCACCTGATTGGCCGCGAGGATGCCGATGTTCAGCACGTGATTCTTCTTCAGCGTGCCATCTTTATTCTTGCCCTTCTGGCGATAGAGATAGTTGCCGTCGGCGCCCTTCTTCCAGCCGTTGCCATCGATGGTGCCCTCGCCGACAATGCGGATATTCTGCAGGCGCTTGCCGTCCTTGCCCGCCTTGCAGTTAATCAGTGAGTAAAAACGCTCATCGCTGAGGTACGGATACAGTTTGTAGTGGTACGGATAGGCCTCCGCGCTTTCCGAACCGAGGATGGTCGCGCCCTTCTGGATTTCGAGCGTCATATCACTCTTCAGCCAGAAAGCGCCGGTCTTGTAGGTGCCTGCGGGCACAACCACCGTGCCGCCCACGGGGCAGGCATTGATCGCTTTCTGGATGGCATAGGTGTTGATGGTCTTGCCATCGCCGACCGCGCCGTATTTAGTGATGTCTACCGTGAGGTTCTGCTTAGCCAGCGTCTTGACGACAATCTGGTTCGATGGCTCGGACTCCTCACCTTTCTGGTCGAGCGATTTGACCACAAAGGTATGCTGCGAGCCCGGCTGCAAACCGGTCACACGATAGACGTGGTTCGTGACCCGCTCGCCTTTCGGCTCCTTCGCATAGAAATCCTGGATTTCTTTCTTCGCCTCGGAGGAGAAGTCCTCCACCGTCTTGGCGATGAGCTTGCCATCCATATAGACGTTGTAGCTGTAGATATCCTTGGTCTTACTCGGGCGCTCCCAAATCAGCGTCGCACCGTCCTCGGTGGTCGAGAGCTGCGGCACCTGCAAGCCCGTCGGCGCGGCCGGATTGGCGAGCACGCTGCTCGTCACCGCCAGGCAAATCGCCCCCGCCAAAGCCAGACTGCGTTTCATGCTATGGAATTTCATTGTTCTGCCTCCTATACAAGCCTGTTACAAAGAAGGAGCGGCGTATAGACCGCTCCTTCTGTTGTATATGTGGGTATGTCTGGGTTATCAGAAGTAATAGTAGAGCTGGAAGCGGTACTGATTGCCATGATAATTCTTATCGCCCTTAGTATCCTGACTATTTAAGCCCAAAGTCTTGTAGTGCATCCAGCGGAAATCAAACATGACATTCTTGACCGGGATGTAACGATAGTCAGCAATGAAGCCGCGCTCGCCTTCACCAGCTTTATTCTTTAAATCATAAGTTGATTTGATACCTGTAAACTGCTCCATATGGACAAGGTCAAGCTCGAAATGACGCGAATGTGGTTTCGTCGGTTGTGCCGAGCCCCACTTGAACGTAACCGCATAGGCCTTGTTTTTATCGCCATCCTTACCTTTAGAAGCATCAAACGGATTGTCGGCGCGGCCACGCATGTTGGACATGGCAAAATGTCCCGTGACGTTCAGCTTCTTGGTAGCTTTCCAGTCAACATTGACTTCACCGATATCCGGATTCGGATATTTCTGATACGCCGACTTGCCAGTATCAACGCCATAATAAGTCATCATATAGTTGTTGATAGCTGCCTGCTTAGAGTTAAAGACCATATCGCCATTGCCATGCAGATGATACCAGCCAAAATCTACCGACAAATCTGGACGAGCCTGATATTTTGCTTCCAACTGCGTCATATTAACGCCTAAACCATCAGGGTTCATATCCGAGCCAGAAACGCCACGTTCTGCTTTATAGTAATAAGTAACCTCATTGCCCAAATCGATATCCTTGCCACTATTATTCACATAATACAGCTTAACCGATGAACCATCAGCTATAAATTTACTTACATCCGTGGCAGTAGCTGCTGTTGTCCCAGTTTTATCCGTATACAACAATTTCTTAGCGATTGCCGTATTGAGCACTTGAGAGGCATTGTAATTATTACTAAAAGACTTATTTACGGCCAGAGATTTACCTGCTTTCACCGTAGCCTTAGCCGTAACAGACGAGTTAGCGGCACTCGGGTCACCGGTGAACACGTTGTTGACATAGTCAACCTTGCCCCAGGAAGCACCCAACGTCCATTTACCAGTCTTATAGGAGCTATCAATACCTTGATAGTACTGGCCCATGACCATGTGTTTAGCGCCGATGAAGGAGCCTTTCATGCGGCCAACACGGAACCTCATTTTACCGATAGGACCAGTGGCGAAGATTTTGTTGACGTCAGCATAACCATCGGTATTCTCGCCAGTCGAGCGTTTATCACCATTACCATCTTTCGCACCGATGAAATCCAGTTCGCCAGTCCAGCCACCGCCAATATCGAATTTATTAAGCAACTGCCACAGCAACTGTTTACTTTTCTGACCGCCAAAGCCATCGGCGCCATGTTTATCTTTGCTGGAATCGCCATAAGCCTTAAAGCCACCATCAAGACGGAAGCGCATCAGACCGGATACATCCCAGTTTCCTGGCGCCTTCTTGATTTTCGGCCCTTTGTCCTTAGCAGCTTTAGTATCCGCCTTCTTGGCCTTCACCCCCGGGATGCGCACGTGCATATCGGTGAGCTCGCTTTGGAACTCTTTCATGAGTTTCTGGATGCGCTGGGTGCTATCCGCATCTGCGTTCTGGGCGTTCGACATCGCTTTAGCCGTGAACACCGCCATCTCGTAGCGGGTCAGCGGACGCTTCGCGTTAAAGTCGCTGTCCGTATAGCCATCGATGAGGCCCGCATGTACGAGGCTCGCTACATCCTGATAGTAGCCCGTCTTCTGCGGCACCGTAGCGAATGGATTATCACTCGCAAAGGCATAGTTGCCGACGTTGAGCGCCGCGAACACCGCGAGGCCCAACATGATGTTTTTCTTTTTCATAACCCTTGACTCCTTAACACAATCTCTCATTTGTGATAACGATTTCCCATATCCCTCACAGGAACCGGTTTATCATTCCGGGTCTCGTTTGGGCTTATTAGCACCTCCATTTCCCCTCTACGGTTATTATTATAAATAATTGCGACAATTCTATAAAGTAAAGATATTAAGAAATTTATATAAGATTTTTATGTCTTGTTTTGTTTTGCTTTACCGTTACCTAAAGTCCTAATACGATAAATATCTGCACATATGCGATAAATACCGCAAAATTCACCGGATTCAAACAGATAAAACACGACTGCAGCACTATGCCGCTAACCCGTGATGCCTAAAAAAACTAAAAAATTTAACATTTAGACTTGCATTAGTTAGCGTTTTCATTATAATAGTAACTGTCCCTTTTATCTTATTGCCCCAATGATAAGATAAATTCTCAAATCCCTATAATCCCCTTTAGGCAGGCCAGAAACGTAGTGGCCTGCCTTCCCTATTTCTGCCGCAAGGCAGACAAAAGCACCCTGCTGCGCCAGTTGGCACAGCAGGGTGCTTATTATATTTCTATACTATTTTATTCGCGCATGCGCGGCAGGATAAAGGTGCCTTGCTCGACCTCTTTGCGGTGGCAGTGCGGGCACTCGTTCGCGATGAGGCCCGTGTATCCGCAGACGGGGTCACGGTCTACCGGATGGTTGATGGAGAAATAGCCCATATCCGCATCGTGCATGGCGCGCACGACAGTCTCGAACGCCTTGACGTTCTGCGTGGGGTCGCCGTCCATCTCAATGTAGGCGATGTGGCCAGCGTTCTCGAGCGCATGATAGGGTGCCTCGATACGGATTTTGTCGATGGCCTTGATGGGATAGTAGACCGGCACATGACTGGAGTTCGTCATATAGGGGCGGTCGGTCACGCCCTTGATGACACCGTACTTTTTACGGTTGGCGCGTTGGAACTGTCCCGCCGTACTCTCGGCAGGCGTGCCGAACGTCGACCAGTTCATGTGCGTCTCCTGTGTGAAGCGGTCCGTCGTCTCGCGCAGGTGGCCGACAATCTCAAGCCCCAGCTTCTGCGCCGCCTCGGACTCGCCGTGATGCTTGCCCGTGAGCTCGACGAGGCACTCTGCCAGACCACAGAAACCGATAGAGATAGAGGCATGCTTCAGCACGGGCGCGATTTCGTCCTCGGGGCCGAGCTTTTCACTGTCCATCCAAACGCCCTGCCCCATGCAGAACGGGAAGTTTTTCACCTTTTTGTGCGCGATGATATCATAGCGCTGCTCGAGGTAGTGACGGCTTAGGTTGATATAGTGGTCGTAGAGCTCCCAGAACTTCGCCATGACCTTGTCATGGTCGTCGCCGCCGTAGAGCGTGGCCTCGATGGCCAGCTTCGGCAGGTTGATGGTCGTGAACGCGAAGTTGCCGCGGCTGCCATACTCCTCGGGGCCGTTGACGTTGCTGACCACGCGAGTGCGGCAACCCATCGTCGCCGTATAGGTGTTGTAGTTACCTGGTTTATAGTACTGGAGGTTGTACGGCGCATCGAGATTCACGAAGTTCGGGAACAGGCGCTTGGCACTGGTCTTGCAGGCCTGCTGGAACAGGTCATAGTTCGGGTCACCGGGGTTGTAGTTGACACCGGCCTTCAGCTGGAACACCGAGATGGGGAAAATCGGCGTCTCGCCCGTGCCGAGGCCCGCCCAGATAGCGCGCATGACTTCTTTTGTCGCGAGACGTCCCTCCGGCGAGATATCCATACCATAGTTAATGGAGGAAAACGGTACCTGCGCGCCCGCACGGCTGTGCAGTGTATTGAAGTTGTGGATGAGGGCCTCCATCGCCTGATGGGTCTCCTCCTCCACATCAGCACAGGCGAGCAGGTAGACGTTCGTGGCGTCGCTCTCGCTGCACTGCATGTCAGGCTGCACCGCCTGCAAAGCCGCTAAAATGGCGTTGATGCCCTCGGCGCGCTTGGCATCTGCCTCACTCTCGGTATAGTTGCAGTGCGCCGCATCCAGCGCTGCCGTAAAGGCCTTTTTGAACTCTTTGTCCGACTCAACCGCCTGCAGGCCCGCGCGGTAGAGCACCGCTTTCAGCGCCTCCTCGGCCACGGCCTTGTGGAACGATTTGCGCACGCCCTCGGCCATCGCGAAGTCAAAGGCATTGATACTCTGACCACCGAACATATCGTTCTGGTTCGACTGAATGGCGATGCACGCCAGGCTCGCATAGGCGCGGATGCTGTTCGGCTCACGGAGGAAACCGTGCCCCGTAGAGAAGCCGCCGTGAAACAGCTTGAGCAAGTCAATCTGACAACAGTTGAACGTAATGAGGGAGAAATCCTTATCGTGGATATGGATATAGTTCTCCCGGTCGGCCTCCGCCGACTCCTCATCGAGCACATAGTTATCGACGAAGTGCTTCGCGCCCTCGGCGCCGAGTTTCAGCATAATGCCCATCGGCGCATCCGTGTTGATGTTGGCGTTGTCGCGCTTGAGGTCGACGTCCGCTGCATCGGCGAAGAAAATATCCTGATAGGTCTGCATGAGGTGCTTTTGCGCCTGGCGGCGCTCGGCGTGTTTCTGCCGGTAGGTAATGTATTTTTTCGCCACATCGTAGAAGTCATATTTCATGAGCTCCTGCTCGACGATGTCTTGTATCTCCTCGACGCCGGCGTTGTCATGGCCCTCTAGGTCCCACTCTACCTGCTGCGTCACATCATCGATATCACGCTCGCTCATCTGTTTCCCTGCGTCGGCGTTAGCGGCGGCGATGGCGTTGCGGATCTTGTCGCGGTTGTAGGCCACGGTATGGCCCGAGCGCTTCACTACTGTCTTTATCATGCTTATCGGCCCAGCTACTATATGTAGTAGGGTCTCACCCTGCCTTTCACTAGATGTTGTGGTTTTGACAATCATGTCACAGTTTCATATTTTAGCAGAGACGCGCGCATATGGCAATAATGCTAAGCGCAGATTGAGGCGCTTTGCTGACGCAAAAAGGGGGAGTAACCGCGTGTTTCCTCCCCTTTTCGCTATGCAAAATTATTTTTCGTCCGCCGCATCGATGATGCCGATGAGTTCGTAGAGCAGGGTATAAAGTTCCTTGACTTTCGCCTGCGGAAAAGCCTGCAAGTGCCGCGCCAGCGCGCGGGGTATGTCCTGCGCCTCCGCCTTGAGCGCGTTGCCCGCATCCGTGATGCAGGCCAGCACTACACGCTCATCCTCCACGGAGCGCTGACGGTGCAGGTAGCCTTTGGCCTCGAGTTTTTTCAGCAGAGGCGTGAGCGTGCCCGAGTCGAGATGCAGGCGGCGGCCCAGTTCCTTCACGCTGACGCGCTGCTCCTCCCAGAGCACCATGAGCGTGATGTACTGCGTATAGGTGATGCCGAGTTTGTCCAGCCAAGGACGATACACCTTCGTGATTTCCCGCGAACAGGCATAAAGCGGAAAACAAATCTGGTTGTCGAGACGCAACGGGTCGTCCTTTTCCATAGTAATCTCTCCTCAATTATTTATGACTCAATTTAAACATATCATAGCTATTTGCCCGAGAAAAGTCAATGCTGCCGCCCGTCTGCATTGACAGAAGCGGCCTGCGCTAGTAAAATCGTCTAAGATGGGTTTTTGTGGCCCTTTATATTGGAGGCAAAATTTTACATGACGGAAAATCAGTTTGCGCGCCTGCCACACCCCTGGGGTTGGCTGCTGGCGGCTTGTATCTATTATCTCTGCCTGAACTCTTTTTATCTAGACATCGGGCAGAACATGGGCAGTGAGAACATCATCCCTTCACTCGTACCCGTACTCCTGGCGCTCACGCTGCTGCAATACGGCAGCGGCGTGCCGCTCTTCAGCAAGGCGATGCTTCCCCATCTCGTGACGGGACTCGCGTGGTGCTCGGCGTTCCCGCTGTGCTATTTCTGGACGTACGGCACCTATTGGTATCAACAGCTGGTGTTCTTTGATTTTCTCGTGGGCACGAGTGAAATCGTCCTGCTCACGGCACTGGGGGCGATACTGTTCCGCATCGGCTGGCCACGCATCGCCGCCGCAGTGCTCGCGGTGCTGGATTTTCTGCTGCTCGTTATCCCCTTTATGCAGTATGCCTACTACTGTCTCGTATGGCACTGCCTCTCCCCGGCCTCCCTCATGGCTATCTACCTCACGAACTATCGCGAAAGCGTGGATTTCATTCAGTCGAATTTCGGCCTCGTGCCTACGCTGCTCATCGCGGTGGGTTGTGTGCTCTTCCTCGTCTGGGCCTGGCGCTGTCATATGCGCTTTTCCCGCGAAATGGAGGGTGCCAGCCGTCCGGGACAGTTTGCGGCACTCGTTGTCGTGTTCTTCGCGGCAGCAATCACGCTGCGCTTCGTCGTACCTGATACCTCCATTGCCGAGCAATGGCAGGACGTCGACAGCTACGTGAACCAGACCCAGCAGTACAGCGTCACGCACGATGACCGCTTCGCCGAGCTCCAGGTCAACGGGGCGCAGGCCCTGCCCGCCAAAGCGCCCGGCACCGTCATCATCGTCATCGGCGAATCGGCCTCGCGCAACTATATGCAGGCCTTTACGCCCGGCTATGCCTATCCCGATACCCCTTGGCTCTCCAGCATGGCCACGAGTCAGGATTTCACGCTGTTCCAGAACTGCTACTCCTCCTGGTCACAGACTGTACCCGTACTGCAACGCGTGCTGACCGAGCAGAGCCAGTACAACGACAAAGAGTTCTTTGAGTCCAACTCCATCCTTGACGTCGCGAAAAAGGCCGGCTACCGCACGTACTGGTTCAGCAATCAGGGGCGCTACGGCCAGTATGACAGCGCCATCACGCTCGTCGCCAAAACCGCCGACCGTGCCGAATGGACGGACGACTCCTATAACTTCTCCGATAAATACGACGAGACCCTGCTCCCCTACCTCGAGCAAGTCGACCCGACACAGAACAATTTCATCGTATTGCATATCATGGGCAGTCATATCTACTATAATAACCGCTATCCTCAGGAATACGCACAGTTCGAGACCGGCGAAGGCGAGTCAGCCCTATCCTCTGAGGCCTCTTATGCCAACAGCATCCTCTATACAGACCATGTGCTGGAGCAGATTTTCGCGTATGCCCAGGCCAACCTCAACCTACAGGCGATGCTCTACTTCTCCGACCACGGCGAAAACCTCGCCATCTCGCATAATCCCGACGTGTTCAGCTTTGACATGGTGCGCATCCCTATGTTCGTCTATCTCTCACCCAGCTACCGCTCCGCGATGCCCACGCAGACACTCACGCTCTGGGGGCACCGCAACCGCTACTTCACGAACGATATGCTCTACGACACCATCTGCGGTCTGCTCAATGCACCCTCCAACCACTACGATGCAGGGCAGGATTTCACCTCGCCGAAATACCGCTTTACGCGGGCCAACCTCACCACCATGCTCGGCGACCACAGCCTCATGGAAGACCCAGACGGGTATCCCGAGGAACCTTGAAACCTATATAGAATGTAGTAAAATACCACTGTTCTTTTATGAACAGTGGTATTTTTGTGCCTTATTTCACGGCTACTAACTCTACCTCACAGAGTGCACCAGCAGGCAAAGCTTTAACCGCCACGCAGCTGCGCGCTGGTTTGCTCACAAAATACTGCGCATATACTGCGTTAAAGGCCTTAAAATCGCCCATATCAGCGAGGAAACAGGTCGTTTTGACCACGTGGGTAAAGTCAAGCCCCGCTGCCTGTAGCACGGCCTGCAAATTTTTACAGCATTGCTCGGCTTGGCCCTCAATGGTCGTCGCCGTAATCTTGCCCGCCGCCGGATCAATGGCAATCTGTCCCGACGTATAGAGCGTGTCTCCTGCTAGTATCGCCTGACTATATGGCCCCAAGGCTGCTGGAGCCGCCTCCGTATGAATGACTGACATATACTTTTCCTCCTTCTAGTTTAAAGCAATCAATAAACTTTCGTCACAGCGTAACCCCCCTGTGCCAGCGCACGACAGATGCGCTCAATATGCTGTGCATTGTGCGTCTCTACGGTCACCGTGAGCACCACCTTTTGGAAACTATCCGTAACCATCGCCTGATCATGGTCGAGCTTGATGACATTGGCCCCTTGGTCAGCGAGAATCTGCGAGACTGCCAAAAGCTGTCCCGGTTTATCGGGGAGCTGCACGGAGAAACAGAAGACACGGCCACGCGCGATGAGTGCCTTGTCAATCAGCGCCGAGATAGTAGAGATATCGATATTGCCACCCGAAAGGATAGCGGCCACGCGCTTATGACGGCAGGGCAGCTTCGCAAGCGCCGCCAATGAGAGCACGCCCGCCCCCTCCGCGATGAGTTTATGCTTCTCAATCAACGTGAGCAGGGCATTCATGACCTCCATCTCCGACACCGTGAGAATGCCGTCGAGATATTGCTGACAAAAGGCATAGGTGAGGTCGCCCGCCCGTTTCACCGCACAGCCATCCGCCACTGTATCCGCCGAAGACAGGGTCACGACCTCGCCTTGCCGCAGGGCCGTCTTCATACAGGCTGCGTTCTCGGGCTCCACACCATAGACCTGCACATGCGGGTTCGTAAGCTTCGCCGCCAATGCTACCCCCGAGGCAAAACCGCCGCCCCCGATTGGCACCAGGATGACATCCACGTCCGCCCAGTCCTGCATAATCTCGAGTGCTACCGTCCCCTGCCCCAATAATACCTGCAAATCATCGAAGGGATGCACATAGACATAGCCATGCTTCTTTTGCAACTCGCGGCTATAGGCATAAGCATCATCGAAACCGTCACCATGCAGCACCACATCAGCGCCCAGTGCCCGTGTACCCTCCACCTTGAGAATCGGCGTCGTCGCCGGCATACAGATTGTGGCTTTGATGCCCAGTTTTTGCGCAGCATAAGCCACGCCCTGCGCGTGATTGCCCGCCGACGAGGTAATGACACCCTTGGCGCGCTCCTCGGGCGTGAGCTGAGCCAGCTTGTTATAGGCTCCACGCAATTTGAACGCGCCCGTATGCTGGAGGTTCTCGGCCTTGAGCCGCACCTCGTTGCCCGAAAGCACCGAGAAATACTCGCTCGCGATGAGTGGCGTATGCTTGGCAACGCCGGCGAGGCGCTCGGCAGCTTGTTGCACAGCGGCCAAATCGGTATCGGCCACTACCTGCGCTGTATCCATATGGCAATCTTCCTTTCCCGCTAAACAAGGTTTACGAATTGCGCTTAACTATAAACTAAATACGCGTAGCTGTCAAGTCATAGATAAAATTTATTTAACAGCCTGGTAATTATCAACGCGCACCTATTGTTCGCATTTTCTTTACTAATGTTTTTATTTAAAAAACTTTGGTGTAAATCAAAAAAAGTTATTGACAAGTTTATGTGTAATACTGTAAACTACGTACATGCTTCACAAACCGGTTAGCACAAGCATAAGGGTAAGTTTTATCTGTATACAATATTTTTAACACATGGACACAAAGAAAAGGAGCGAGCAGCTATGGCCAAAGTATATTACGATAAAGATGTCAACTGGGATGCGATCAAGGATAAAACTGTAGCCATTATTGGCTATGGCAGTCAAGGACACGCCCACGCGCTGAACCTCAAAGAAAGCGGCGTGCAGGTTGTCGTTGGCCTATATCAGGGCAGCCGCTCCAAAGCCAAGGCCGAAGCGGCTGGCCTGACCGTAAAGCCCGTAGCTGAGGCCGTGGCAGGCGCGGATGTCACCATGGTCCTCATCCCCGACGAAAAACAGGCCGACGTCTACCGCACGGAAATCGCGCCGAACCTCAAGTCCGGCAGTGCTCTGGCCTTCGCCCACGGCTTTAACATCCATTTCCAGCAGATTGTGCCACCGGCAGATGTGGATGTCTTCATGGTCGCACCGAAAGGCCCCGGCCACCTCGTGCGCCGTACCTATGTCGAGGGCGGCGGCGTACCCGACGTCTTCGCCGTACAGCAGGACGCTTCGGGCAAATGTTTTGACCTGGCACTGGCCTATGCGCGTGGCATCGGCGGCACGCGGGCTGGTGTCATCCAGACTACGTTTCAGGAGGAGACAGAGACTGACCTCTTCGGTGAGCAGGCCGTGCTCTGCGGCGGTATCTGTCAGCTGATCACCAACGGTTTCGAGACGCTGGTCGAGGCAGGCTATCAGCCCGAGATTGCCTATTTCGAGACGTTCCACGAGATGAAACTCATCGTGGATCTCATGTACGAGGGTGGCATGGGCAAGATGCGCCGCTCCATCAGCGACACAGCAGAGTATGGCGACTATACCGCTGGCCCGCGCGTCGTCACGCAGGCCTCGAAACAGGCCATGCGGGACGTGCTCAGTGATATTCAGGACGGTACATTCGCCAAAGACTGGCTGCTGGAGAACCGTGCGGCTGGCCGCGCGCATTTCCTCGCCATGCGCCGCCAACATGCTGAGCACCCCATCGAAAAGGTGGGCGCGCAGCTGCGCGAGATGATGCCCTGGCTGCATGACAACGACCAGAAGGACTAAAATAAACACAATCCGCCAGTAAACCAAACAAGCCTTCCAGCACGGAAGGCTTGTCCTATATATAAGGAGAGTTCTATGGAAATGTCAGGCGCGCAGGCCGTCATTGAGTGTCTGCGCAGAGAACAAGTCCCCGTTGTTTTCGGCTATCCCGGTGGCGCCGTACTCGACCTCTACGACGCCCTCTATCAGGCAAAATTCCCCCATATCCTCACCGGCCATGAACAGGGTGCCGTACATGCCGCCGATGGTTATGCCCGCGTCACGGGCAAGCCTGGGGTCTGCTTTGCCACCTCCGGGCCGGGTATCTGCAACATGGTAACGGGCATCGCCACGGCCAACAGCGACTCTGTCCCCCTCGTCATCATCAGCGGTCAGGTGAATGCAAAACTTTTAGGCAAGGATTCCTTTCAGGAGGCCGATGTCACCAGTATTACCCGGGCCATCTGCAAACGCAACTACCTCGTACAGGATGTAAACATACTGCCCCAGGTACTGCGCGAGGCCTTCACGCTGGCCGTGAGCGGCCGCCCGGGACCCGTGTGCATCGATATCACCAAAAATGTCTTTCAGGCCACGGTCGATTTCCACTATCTGGATACCCCGGCACAGAACACGGTAACCGAGGGCGACCCAGAAAGCATTGCCTCTGCTCTCACCCTCCTGCAAAAAGCCCAGCGGCCGCTGCTCATGGTAGGCGGCGGCGTGGTCAGCTCGGATACCGCGGAGGCCCTGCGCGCCTGCGTCACGCAGACACAGCTCCCCGTCGTGACTACGCTCATGGGCAAAGGCGCCATAGACGATAATTATGCCACTAACCTGGGTCTCGTTGGTATGCACGGTTCCTACGCCGCCAATCAGGCGGTCATGCAATGCGACCTGCTGCTCGCTATCGGCTGCCGTTTCAGCGACCGCGTAGCTGGCAACGTCCAAGCCTTTGCCCCACATGCCAAAATTGTACATTTCGACATTGACCCGCACGAACTGGGCAAAATTATCCAGCCCGATTTGTCAGTAGTTGGTGATTTGCACTGGTCGCTGCCGACCCTTGCCGCACTGGCACGAACCAAACTGCCCGCCGACTACGCCGCCACGCATAGCAACTGGCGCAAGCACTTGCAGAGCCTCCACGCCGCGCATCCTTTCGCCTGCCGCCAGCTGCCGCGGCAAATTTCTCCACAGGCAGTCTACACCGAGGTGCAAAAATACACCCGGCAAGATGCCGTTATCGCCACCGACGTCGGCCAGCACCAGATGTGGACAGCACAGTTCTGGTCGAGTGCGCACCCCCGCTGCTTCGTGAGCTCGGGCGGGCTGGGCACGATGGGCTATGGCCTGCCCGCCGCCCTCGGGGCCAAAATTGGCCAGCCCGAGCGCCAGGTCATCCTTTTCACCGGCGACGGCAGCATCATGATGAACTGTCAGGAGTTCGCGACACTGCATAAATACGGTATCGCGGTCAAAATCATCGTCATGCACAACAACGTCCTCGGTATGGTAAACCAGTGGCAGCGCATGTTCTACCACGGCCACAGTGCAGAATCCCTGCTCCACGACGGGCCCGACCTCACCCGTGTGGCACAGTCTATGGGCATACCAGCCGAGGCTGTGCATACTCCCGCCGACCTCTCCGCCGCCGTTCAACGGCTAATACAGAGCGACGGCCCCGCCTTGCTTGACGTCTTCATCCCCGAGGACGAAAACGTCTATCCTATGGTACCCGGCGGCAAACGGCTCGACGAAATGGTACTGTGCGACTAAATATATTTGCGACTAAATATATTATAGAAGTAAACGCAAAGAACGCCACACCCCAGCAGTGGGATGTGGCGTTCCTTTATGTTGTACGCACTATACTTTTATTGCAAGACTGCGCCCGTGTTGGCCGAGGTAACCAGCCGTGCGTAACGCGAGAGATAGCCCGTCTTGACTTTCGGCTCGGGGCGCTGCCAGGCTGCTTTCCGGCGGGCCAGTTCCTCAGCGCTGACCTCCAGTTCCAGACGGCGGTTCGGCACGTCAACAAGGATTTTGTCCCCATCCTGTACCAGCGCAAGGGGACCGCCCTCCATCGCCTCAGGCGAGATATGACCCACACAGGCTCCGCGGCTGGCTCCACTGAAGCGCCCATCCGTCAGCAGGGCTACCTTGAGGCCCATACCCGTGATGACCGCCGTGGGATTGAGCATCTCCCGCATACCCGGACCACCTTTCGGGCCCTCATAGCGAATCACCACAACATGACCCTCGTGGATTTCGCCGCCCATGATAGCGGCAATCGCCGCTTCTTCCGAGTCGTAGCATTTCGCGGTGCCTTCATAGGTGAGCAGCTCCGGCTCTACCGCACTTTCCTTGATGACCGAGCCATGTGGTGCCAGATTGCCCGAGAGGATAGCGATGCCGCCTTTGTGCATATAGGCCTGCTCAACCGTATGAATGACCTCGGGCCGCCGAATAGCCGCGCCCTGGATACGCTCACCCACCGTGCCCGTCACCGTCAAAGCCTCGGTATGGATAAGCCCCGTCTTGGTGAGCTCCTGCAGCACCGCATTGATGCCGCCGGCCTCGTCCAAATCCTGCATATGATACTTCCCGCCCGGACTGAGCTTGCAGATATAGGCGGCCTTACGGCTGATTTCATCAAATTTGCTGAGTGGCAGCTCCAGCCCCGCCTCATGCGCAATGGCAGGTAAATGCAGCACCGTATTCGTCGAACCGCCGATGGCCATATCCACGGCAATCGCATTCTCGAAAGCCGCCATCGTCATGATATCGCGCGGCTTGATTTGCTTTTTGACCAGTTCCATGATGGTCGCGCCCGCCTTTTTCGCGAGGATACGGCGCGCGCCGGTATAGGCAGCGGGGATGGTGCCGTTACCTGGCAGTCCCATGCCCAACACCTCCGTGAGGCAGTTCATCGTATTGGCCGTGAACAGACCTGCACAGGAACCACAGCCTGGGCAGGCACAGTGCTCCATCGTATCCATGTCCTCGCGTGAGAGCTGGCCCGCCTCTACCTTGCCCGCGGCCTCGAACATCGTGCTGACGCTGACATCCTGTCCCTGATAGCGCCCCGCCAGCATCGGGCCGCCACTCACTACTACGGCGGGGATGTTCAACCGCCCTGCCGCCATGAGCATGCCTGGGACTATCTTATCGCAGTTCGGGATGAGCACGAGGCCATCAAAAGCATGCCCATTCGCCACCGCCTCAATGGAGTCGCAGATGAGCTCGCGGCTGGCCAGCGGATATTTCATGCCATCATGCCCCATAGCGATGCCGTCGCAGATGCCGATAGCCGGGAACTCGACCGGCGTGCCGCCTGCCGCCGCTATCCCCAGCTTGACGGCCTGCGCAATCTCCCGCAGATGGATATGTCCCGGAATAATCTCGTTAAAGGCATTGACCACGCCGATGAGCGGCTTTTGCAAGTCCTCATCACTGTACCCCATCGCATGAAATAACGTACGGTGCGCCGTCCGCGTGACGCCCTTCTTTACCACATCGCTGCGCATAAGCAAGCCCTCCTGTACAATATACAGTATACATTCGCAGGTACCCCTGCCCTCCTGGCAACTAACCTGAACTGGTCAGCACTTTTCACCTTAGCTGCAATAAAAAACCTCCTCCGTGCCAGAGTGAAAATTTCTTTTATTCTAGCACGAAAGAGGATGGTTTACAAGTTATATTTGTTTTTATATTTTATTTACGCATTATGTAAATATCTAAATCATTTTCGCCAATACTCACCCGCCGACTATGACACGCTGGACGGGCCTGCCGCCTGCACCCCGCGCCCATCAAAATGCGGCACATACTCCTCGGAGGCCGCACGCCGCTCCTGCACGTAGCACCGTGTGATACCCAGCGCCTGCGCATGTGCAACCACGGACTCGTACTCGAACGTCGTGAGGCGACGGTCGAGCGGCTTATGTTCCCCAGCCTGATACATAGGAGTGTACTGGTTCATCAGCGAGATTTGGATTTGCGTGCCGAACTCCTGCCATAGCCAGTCTAAAAGCTGCATGCTCTCATGGCGGTGTCCGGGCAGTACCATATGCCGCACGAGCACCCCGCGGCGCAGACTGCCATCCGCCGCGAACTGCACAGGCCCCACCTGCGCTACCATCGCCCTGAGCGCCGCCTTCGCCACAGGGAAATAATCAGGGGCAGCCGAATACTCACGCGCACTCGCTTCACTGGCATATTTGAGGTCGGGCAAATACACATCCACATAACCGCGCAGTGCCTCGAGCGTCGCCACCGACTCATAGCCGCTGGAGTTATACACCACAGGCAGGCTGAAACCACGCACCCGCGCTAAATCCAGCGCATACACAATCTGCGGCACATAATGCGTCGGCGTCACGAGGTCGAGCGTCGCCGCACCACGCGCCTGCTGCTCAAGGAAAATCGCCGCCAGCCGCTCATCGCTGACCTCTATCCCCTTGCCACCATGCGAAATCTCGTGGTTTTGGCAATAACAGCAGCGCAGATTGCAAAACGAGAAAAACACCGTGCCAGCGCCATTATCCCCCACGAGGCAGGGCTCCTCCCAAGGATGCAGCGACACGAGTGCCACCCGCGCCCGCATCCCCGCGCCGCAAAAACCGGGCCGCACCGCCCGGTCCGCCCCACACAAACGCGGGCAAAGCTGACAGTTATGTAAATCCATCATACAAAAACCTCATATCTGACTCTAAACACCGTAGGGGCCGGCGGGTTCCCGCAGTAAAGCGTTGTAATTTTGCGTAAAGAAAGATTTTTTTGCCCACCAGAACCCTCGTAAAAGTTTCCACCGTTCAAGCGTAGCGCGTTTGGGAACTTTTACAGGATTAGTTCTAGGCAAAAAAATCTTTTAGCAAAATTACTCAGCGGAACTGCAGGAACCCGCCGGCCCCGTCTGCCACAACATTACCGGTCGACTAACTTTGCGGCATCCAATATCGTCCCATACTTCGGCAAATACCAGGAAATACTGCGCACGGCGTTGATATAATCCTGCATCGCCTGCTGGTCAATTTCCTCGCCCGCACCGCCAGCGAGCCCTTCACTCACAAGCGGTATGGTATCCGCCTTGCCGATGGCCTGCCGCGTAATCCAGAAGCCATAGTTCACGCCGCGCGCATTGCCCAGCGTGAGGCTCCGTCCCAGCGCGAGATACTGGTGCCTGCGCGGCGCCACGAGCTCCATGATGGTCGGCATAATATCAATCTGGCTGCCCGCCGCCTCCGCGGCGAGCGTCCCCTTATGCACGCCTGCCCCCGTCACAATAAACGGCACGCCGTAGCGCTCATAGGTCACGGGCTGCTTGTCGAGATGGTAACGGTCCGCATGGTCACCCACAATTACGATGAGGCTGTCTGGATAGTCTGTCTTGACCTGTTGGACAAAGTGCGTGAGTTCACGGTCGGCATACCAATAATGCCCCAGTTCCCGCAATAACTCCTCATCATCCTGATGCCCCGGCGGCAAAGCCGCCCGCACAGCCTCTTTGTCAAAGCCCTTAGCCTCTACATCCACATCATAAGGCGAATGATTCGAGGCGTTCAAAATCACGTTAAAACTCGGCGTATCATCGAGCCCTGCGAGTACGTGCGCATATAAATACTCATCCTCGCAACCCCAGACACTCCCCGGCACCTCACCGAAGTCGCCCCGACTGTAAAAATGCTCATATCCCTGCGCCTGGGTAAATGCACCGATGCGTTCCCAGGTCGCGGGACCCGCATACCAGAAATTCGTCGTATAGCCCAGCGCTGCCATTTGCGGCGCACTCGCCGTAGGATACGGCGCGGCAAAAGACTCCGGCATCGTAGTGAGATAGAGGTTGGCATCCGCCAGTCCCGTCACCACCCCCGTCACCGCCGAAACCGTACTGGCACCATTCGGCAGGAAAGTGGGACAATAATCGGCATCGGGTGCCGCAATAATACTGCGCAAACCCTGCGCGATGGGGATGTTTTGATATTTGTCGAGCAAAGGCCAGTTCGCGAGACTCTCGGAGATAATCACGAACACATGGCGCGGCGGCACAGCCGTAGCCGGCCCCTGCGCAGTGTGCTCTAAATAAAACGTGAGGTCATCGCTATCGGCAGGACGCCCCGCCAGTACCGCGGCTAGACTGCGGATATCCTCCACAGTAAAATCCAGTCCGTTGCACGCCAGCATACGCGCATTGAGCTGATAGGCACGATATATGGCCTGCGGATTATCGAGAATGGCCTCGTTGAGGAAATCATCCCGCGTCACCCCCGCATTTTCCCAATCTACCGCTGTCTGCCAGCCCAGTGAGCCGCCAAAAAGTCCCAGCAACACTACGAGATAGCACAGTCCAAGGAAGGCTGCGCGCCACACCAGCCGCAACGGCCATACGAGCCCCTCCAGCACCGTATAAAAAACGGAAGGCAAATGATGCGTGAGCAGCCAGCGCAAACCGCGCCAGAGCACATAGGCTAAGAGCAGTGCGCCCGCCAGCCGCACGGGCAGAGCATACTGCTGCACCATCGTCCAAAAGAGGGCCTCGAGGTCATCGTGCGCGCCTGTAAACAGCATCTGGTTAAAATTCGCATGAAACTGCCGGTAATAGGGAAAACTCGCCACATAGAGCACCGAGAGCACGACGAGCAGGAGGCCGTTCACTCCCGCATACAGCCGCTGCTCCCACTTTTCACTGATATAATGCAGCACCAGCCCCGGCAGGAGACTCACCAGCGTGAGGCAGCCTGCACTCTGCATGCTGAGCCGCGTACCGCGCGCGAGCGCCGTCCAGACATCGCCCGGCCCCGTGCCCGCGCCCCAGTAATCCTGCAAACCAAAAATAAAACCCACCCGGAAAAAGGAAAGGACTGCCAGGTAAAACGCAAATACCTTCAGTCCTTTCACAATACCCGTATAAAATTTTCTCCAGGTCAGGCAGCCTGATAACGTCATGGCAGAATAATCTCCACACCGAACGACTCCGCCGCCTCCTGAATATCCTGCGACGGCAGGGAATCCGTGATGAGGCCCGAGAGCGTATCGAGCGTCGTATAGTTGTAGTTGCCATCCGTGCTCAATTTGCGCGCTTCGGCCACCACATAGGCCTTCTTGCTGTGACGGATGATCGCTGCCTTATTGATGCCATCATCGATATCATACGTGGAGACGCTGTTCTCCTTTACGTCGACGCCCACGGCACCGACGAAAGCGATATCCGGTTTCAGATGCGAGATGAAATCAAGCGTCATGCCGCCCCAGAAGCCGTCGCGGCTCTTGTTGATTTTGCCGCCGGCGAAAATCACGCGGATATGCGGATTGCGCGCGAGCACCACGAGAATGTCAATCATGTTCGTGACGACCGTGATTTCCTCATCCATCTTCACGAGCAGTTCCGCAATCGCGAGGTTACTCGTCGAGATATCCAAAAAGACCATATCGCGCTGATGAATCAGCTTGACGGCAGCCTGTGCAATGCGCTGCTTCGCCTCGACATCGGTGTTGCGGTGCTTGCTGACCTCAATCATATGGCTATTCTCACGGATGCGCACTGCGCCGCCGTAGGTACGCTTCAGTTTACCGCGCTTCTCCAGTGCGCCCAAGTCCTTGCGGATGCAGTCCTCGGTGACTTTGAATTTCTCACTGAGATCGCGTACACGCACTTTACCGTCGTGCTCCAGCATCTGCAGAATAATATCTTGTCTCTCTTCCAAAAACATTGTTCGAACACTCCTTGCAGTCAAAGAACAACTATTATTCTATCTTGTTGCTCACCATATTTTACTAGATACGAAAAAAATTATCAAGTAGTCGGGAAAAAATCTGCAACAAAATAACAAAAAAGGCCTTTCGTAATTGAAAAGCCTTTGTGAAACAGTTTTCAGTAAGTTTCGTTTCTAATCCTGCCAGCGGCCCAACTGTCCTCAACGCAGGAACACGACCGCCGCCGTATCGAGGAAGCCCGTAGCGCCGTTCTCGATGAGCACACGATTCGCATCCGCCGTTGAGAGCACGGGGCTGCCGCCATCGACACGAACAGCCTTGACCACGAGCGGGTTGCTGCCCGCACGTTTGGCCTGGGCCGTCGTCTTCGCATAGCCGGCCATACCATTTTTCACGATGAGGTCATAGTCGAGGTTCTTGTACCCATAGATGGCCTCCCCGGCCGCATTCTCAATCGTCGGGCTCATCACCGGCGTGAGACCCAGCCCCCGGCAGTCCACGATGAGACCGGTAAAGCCGCCGATGGCCCTCCCATCCGGCGCAGACGAAGCCGAGCTCGCATGCCCATAAATTGGCGTCGTCGTGGGCAGCTGACCCGCATCGACCTGCGGCCGCTCACTCTCAGGCAGCTGCACCGGCGCCGCAGGCTCAACCGAGGCCACCGGTGCCGGGAAATCCGTACGCGCCGCCGTCTGCGGCAACACCGCACTCGCGAGCGACCCTGAGACGCCATAGAGCGGCACCTGGAGGGTCACCGTGTAGGTGCCATCGTCCAGCTGTTTCTCGCTCACGATGCGCGCTCCCTGGATAAAGGCACTGACCTTCATGTTCACGGTATCGCTCGTGACCGCTGCCTGCTCCACCGTCGTCGTCGCATCGATGTTCACGCCCTTGACCTGCTCGGCCAGCTGACGGTAGGCGTCAACAATGGCCGCCCGGCGTGCCATAATCCGTGCCTGTGCCGCGCCACGCGCCGCCGCAGGCGCCACGCCTGCACCCTCGGCCTGAATAGTCGCGCCTTCCCAGTCCACACCACTCGTGCCAGCCGCCAAAGCCGTGCCCGCTAAAAGCACCAACGCGCACAACAGAGTCATGCACAGCCGCAGCATCTTGCCTGCCTTTTGCATATATGCCATCTCCCATCAAGACAAAAAAAGACTTCGTTCTGTTGATTACACCTATATTATCGGCTCTACCGGCACGAAAGTAAATTATACGCCCTTAAATTGTCTATTAAAGTTAGCTCTGTCAACTAAAGCAGCGAAAGCAGTGAGCTGTTTGTGTAGGAGCAAAGCGACGCACACAGGCGTGCGAATCGCTTCGCAAAATTGTGTAGCAATTTTACGTTCCTTAAGCAGCGAGCCGTTTTTTGCAGGAGCGCAGCGACGCACAAAAAGGTGCGAGTCGCTTCGCAAAATTGCGTAAGCAATTTTACGTTCCTTCTACAATCCGTTCCCCCGCGAGACGATGCAGCTGACTCAGCGCCGTTGCCTCGATAAAGACGTAGAGATAGTCTCCCGCCTGGAGCTCCACACTGCCCGAGGGCACGATTTCCCGCGTACCGCGCCGCACATTGACGAGCAGGCCCGCCCCGGGCCATTGAATGTCCTTGATGGCCGCCCCCGCGAGGATACTGCTCTCGCCCACGGTAACCTCCGCCATAATGCGATGGCTGCGCACATGCTGACGGATTTTATCCCGCACGGCCAGACTACGCGCGAGCAGCATATCATAGACCGGCAAGCCGTCCGTGAGGTCGGCCACGAGATAGGCCGTCATCGAGACGAGAATAAGCGGCAGCATATGTGCGAAGGACCCCGTCATCTCCATGATGAGGATGGTGCCTGTCACCGGGGATTTCACGACAGCGGCAAAGTAAGCCGCCATGCCAAAGACGATGCAGACCACTGTCCATTGAGGCTCCATGAGCCCCAACAACACGGCGAGCTTGGCAAAAATCGCGCCGCCTACGCTCCCCAGTACCAGCATGGGCAGGAAAATACCGCCCGGCACCCCCGAGCCAAAACAAAGCATGGTAAACGCGAACTTGCCCACCAACAGCACGCAGAGCATGGCGAGACCGTAGTCCGTGACCACAAGGCTGTCCACGAGTTTGCTGCCACCACCGAGCACCTGCGGCAGCACGAAACCGAGCACGCCCGCAGTAAAGAGCGGCAGCAGCGGCTTTTGCCAATCACGCAAAGGCGACTGCGCATACACATCGAGGGAGCGCGTGAGGGAACGGTTAAAGGCCAAGCCCAGCACACCGACGAACACCCCCAGCAGAATGCAGAGGAAATAGACACTGCCCGTCTGTACCACCGGGATGTCACCCATGTGAAACACCGGCTGCATGCCGAAAAACACCTGCGTGACCGTCGTGGCCGTGACCGCCGCCGAAATTGCCCCCATGAGCACGAGCGGCGAGAAATTTTTCGTAAGCTCCTCCAGACAAAAAATCACGCCTGCCAGTGGCGCGTTAAAGGCCGCTGCCAGCCCCGCGCCCGCACCTGCCGTGAGCAAATACCGACTCTCCACCCGCGAACGGTGTCCGAGCCTGCCGATGCCCTGCCCCACACAGGCCCCCAGCTGCACGCTGGGGCCCTCACGCCCCAGCGAAAGCCCGGCACCGATACCCAGCACCGCACCGATGAATTTCAGCACGAGCACCCGCGCCCAGTGCATGTGCATTTCTCCCGCGAGAATGCCTTTGATTTGTGGGATACCCGACCCCGAGGTCATGCCGTCCCGCCGTACGATGCGACAGAGTACATAGCCTATGCCAGTGAGCACCGTGAACCAGCCGACAATGGCCAACGGATTGGCCGCCAGATAGGCATAGAACACCGGCTGATAGTCCTCCGACAGTTCCAGCAGATAGCGGAAAAGCGTAATCACGAGCCCCGTAAACACGCCGATGAGATTGCCCTCCAGGAACAGCCGCAGTTTGAAATGCTTCGGCTCCGTAAAGATACCCATAGCCTGCGCGATGCGTTCTCTCATTATATATCATCCCTATATATGAAAAAGGCGCCACACCCTGCGGATGCGGCACCTCGTAAAATGTGCTTATTCAGCCGTAAACGGCAGCAGCGCGATGTTGCGTGCGCGTTTGATAGCGACGGTCACCTGGCGCTGATGCTTAGCGCAGTTACCGGAGATACGACGCGGTAAAATCTTGCCGCGCTCCGTCACGAAGCGGCGCAGCTTGGCCACGTCCTTATAGTCGATATGCTCGACCTTATCCACGCAGAACTGGCAGACCTTACGACGGGGTCTTCTGCCTCTGTCACGTCTCATCAATGCTAAACCCTCCCATCAAAAAGGAATTTCATCGTCAGCTGGCATATTGCCGAAACCACCGTTACCCTGAGGCGCCGACTGCGGTGCAGCCTGCCCCATCGGTGCGCCAGCGCCTGGAGCGCCAGCCCCCTGCGGACGCGGGCCGTTGAACTCGATATTGTTCACGACCACCTCCGTCACATAACGGCGTGAGCCATCCTGCGCCTCGTAGGAACGCACCTGCATGCGGCCCTCTACGAGCACCGGGCTCCCTTTAATCAGGTGATTGCCCACAAAGTCCGCCTGATGCTCCCAAGCCACACACGGGATAAAATCCGCCGTGGGCTGGTCGCCCTGCTGCTCCTGAGCACGGCGGCCCAGGCGGCGGTCAACGGCTACGGTAAAAGATGCCACAGCCTTGCCGCTTTTCGTGTAGCGTACCTCGGGGTCACGCGTCAAACGACCGGTAATAATCACCTTATTCATGGCAAAGCCTCCCTGACCTGATTATAGTTGCAATTACTCTTCGTCGGCTTTGACGATCATGTGCTTCAGCAGCTCGTCCGTAATCTTCATGACACGGTCGCACTCTGCCACGCACTCAGGCTCGCACGTTACATAGAACAGGTCGTAGAAACCCTCCGTGCAGTCTTTGATCTCATAGGCAAGACGCTTCTTGCCCCAGCGATCTTCCTTATCGATGGTACCACCGTTAGCGGTGATCAGCTTCTGGAATTTCTCGATGACAGCGTTCGTTGCCTCTTCTTCCATCGGTTTCACGATAAATATGACTTCGTACTTTCTCACGAAATCACCTCCCTCTTTGGTCTATGGCTCCCCACTCACGAGGAGCAGAGTTTTCTTCACTGTGTAACCACAGCTAGAATAGTATAGCATTTTCCCGCGTTCAATGCAAGCCAAAAACCGTCCTTCTATTGTATTTTTCTGCCACTGCATATAAAATAAAAGCAAATTCGTCAATTACGTTTTATGCTAAAAGGAAGTAACTCTATGGATAATACAACTTGGCGTCTGCTCTTTGTTTTTACCGACCTCATCCTGCCACTCTGCGTCGGCTATCTGCTCAAAGAGCAGCATTTTATCTCCCCCCGCGTCAATGACCTGTTGATAAAAATTAACATCCGCTGCATCAGCACCATCCTGGCCCTCTTGAGCTTTTGGGTCCTGCCCCTCTCTTGGAACCTGCTCCTGCTTCCCTTCTTCGCCTTTTACCTCGTACTGTTCCCCGGTGCCCTCAGCTACGCCTGCTTTGCGCGGCACATCAAAAACTACCTCGACCGCGGCGCCTATATGGCCAGTGCCCTGCTCGCGAACTGGGGCACGCTCGGCGGCGTCTGCGCCTTTATCCTCTACAACGAGCAAGGCTTTGCCTATACCCAGCTCGTCGCGGCCTTTACGAATATCATGATGTGCCTCGTCGTCTTTCCCTATGCCCGTTACTGCCAGTTACAGGCGGCGGGCCAAACCTCGGTCCATCACAGCCGACTCAAAGACCTGCGCGATATGTTCCTGACACCGAACCAGCTCTGTCTCATCGGTATGCTCGTTGGCCTCGCGCTGAACGCAGGCAACGTCCCCCGCCCGGAAGCTCTGGGGCCGGTCTTCCAAAGTCTCGTCCACATCGGTGCCTGGATTGCCATGCTTCCCGTCGGCTTTCTGCTCAATTTCGCCGCAGCACGTCAGAACCTCACACGTATCCGCAGCCTCACGCTCTTACGCTTCGTCCTGATGCCGCTATTGACCCTGCTTCTGCTCAAGCCGTTCGTCGCTGACCCCATCCTGCGGCATACCCTCATCATCCTCGCCTGCTGTCCTACCGCCATTAACGCCGTACTCACCTCACGCCTCTATAAACTGAACGTCGATTTAGCCGCCACCAGTTTCCTCGTCACTACCGGCGTTTTCCTGCTCGTGCTCTTCCCTGCCCTCTTCTTTATTTTACGCTGATTACACTAACGAAACGGCCAGCCTGTGCCCAACACAGACTGGCCGTTTTCTATCTGAAGAGTTACTCAATCTTCCTCTACCATCGTCGCTGCCTCTGCCTTATGACGACGACGATAGCGCAGATAAAGCACGCCGATTACCACAGCGCAGACACCGACGAAAATCAAACTCGCCTCGTGTCCAATCGCCAGCATAATCTCCCAGCTCTTGCCCAGCGTCACCCCGGCAAACAGGATGAATGCTGTCCAAGGCAAGGAACCGGCCACTGTGCAGAGGAAGAATTTTTTCAAATCAACATGCGCAAAGCCAGCGGGCAGCGAAATAAACGTGCGCACAACCGGTAGCATGCGGCTGAAAAAAACCGCCTTGAGACCATATTTATCAAACCAACGCTGTGCCACATCCACATGCGAGGGCTTGATAAAAATATAGTGACCGTATTTATCGACAAAACTGCGACCACCATAGTGACCCACCGCATAGGCCAGAAGCGAACCTGCCAGGCCACCCACCATGCCCGCGAGCAGAGCCGGACCGAACGCCAGCTGCCCCGAAAAAATCAGGAAACCAGAAAAGCCCAAAATCAGCTCCGACGGTACTGGAATGCAGGCATTCTCCGCCGCCATGAGCACTGCAATCGCGACATAGCCCCAGTCAGCAATAAACTGCATAAACAGTGCGGAAAATTGTTCCATGATATATCTCCTTTAGGTAACTACCACTATTGACTGCTTTCAGGCTGTTATTATACTACATAATCCCGCTCATAGTAACAACATCCGTGAAATTTTATCTAAACAAGAACAAAAAAAATCCCCGGCCGAAACCGGGGATATCAGTAGCAAGTGGTGCCTCAGAGCGGAATCGAACCACTGACACGGGGATTTTCAGTCCCCTGCTCTACCGACTGAGCTACCGAGGCGTTGGCGACCCGAATGGGACTTGAACCCATGACCTCCGCCGTGACAGGGCGGCATTCTAACCAACTAAACTACCGGGCCATATATAACCAAACAGGCAAGCCTGTCTGTAAACAAACTGGTGACGCGTACGGGATTCGAACCCATGAAGCCGCCGTGAAAGGGCGGTGTCTTAACCACTTGACCAACGCGCCATTTGGTGGCTCACCCGGGATTCGAACCCGGGACACCCTGATTAAAAGTCAGGTGCTCTGCCAACTGAGCTAGTGAACCAGGTGAGCAGATGATACCGCGTAAGTAACCTGCGTCACTCACAGGTCTATATTATAACGGAGCCCTTACATCTTGTCAACAAAAATTTGTCAAATCCAGCTATTTAGCAAAAATAAAACACCTGCCAGCTTTAACGGCTTGCAGGTGTTTACTAGAGCCTTGAATTATTTCAGATTCTCAACGTACTTCTTGAGGTCCTCGGCCGCACGCGTCACGCGGGACAGGTTAGCCGTAATCTCTTCCGTCGAAGCAGCCTGCTCCTCACTGATGGAGCCAGTCGTCTCGATAGACTTCGAAATACCCTCAACGGCTTTATTCATCTCATTCAAAGTAGCCTGAATCTTCTCCGTAGCCTCACGCGACTGCTCAGCGAGCTTACGTACCTCTTCTGCTACCACGGCGAAGCCGCGGCCTTGCTCACCTGCACGCGCTGCCTCGATAGCTGCGTTGAGACCCAGCAAGTTCGTCTGCCCCGCGATGTTCGTGATGAAGTCGATAACCTTAATCGTATCGGCATTTTTCTCCTGCAAGAACTTCGCCTGCTCAACCGACTCCTGACCAGCTTTAGCCAGCGCGCTGGCACTCTTCGCTACCTGCTCAACAGCCTCATACACCGTCTGCGTCGAGGAAGCAATCTCCTCAATCGACGAAGCTAAGCGCGCCGTGATATCTTCTTTGCCGACACCGTTGTCAGTAGCAATTTCTGGTAATGCCATTTAAATTCCTCCCTAGTAAACGCATGAACGCCATATATGCACTCACGTCATTAGACGAATAGACGTTGACCTATTTAATCTCTACTGCTTATGATTCAACATCTTTCCCTAAATACCTGCTAACATAAAAGAAATTTTTCAAAAAGTTTCTGCCTAAACAACATAAAACGGTACTCTTGCAAGTACCGTTCATCTAACTAGCAACGTCCTATCCTCCCAGCTCGTCTCCAAGCAAGTACTTTCGGCGTGTATGTGCTTAACTACTGTGTTCGGCATGGGAACAGGTGGAACCACATAGCTATCGTCACTAGATATAAAGTT
>Ga0256406_1001915_pt1 | contig 31611 bp, 20 predicted proteins | sample RumenRJG_03DNA_FD_185986 | JGI IMG/M metagenome (GOLD analysis project Ga0256406, IMG submission 185986) | Bovine rumen microbial communities from Lethbridge, Alberta, Canada - RJG_03 | ecosystem: Host-associated > Mammals > Digestive system > Stomach > Rumen | place: Canada: Alberta | collected... | reverse complement strand
TAATTAGCTGACCATGCATCGGCTGTCCAATAAAATGTGTACTTTTGCCCATAGTTACTTGGTCTTTTTACAAATACAAAAGTAACTAAAAGGGCTGATACCTCGTGAGAAGTGTCAGCCCTAATTTCGATTACAATCAAAAAAAGTTTTAGCGGACAGCAATAAAAAAAACAGCAACCGCTTGTAGCGATTGCTGTTTTATTTTGGGTTAAGTTTTAATTTACTTTACCTTGTCTACGATAGCCTTGAAAGCCTCGGGGTTGTTAACGGCTAAGTCGGCGAGAACCTTGCGGTTGATCTCGATACCAGCTTTGTGCAGAGCACCCATCAGAGTAGAATAGCTCATGTTCTCCAGGCGGGCTGCTGCGTTGATACGCTGAATCCAGAGTGCGCGGAAGTTGCGCTTCTTGGTGCGGCGGTCGCGATAAGCGTAGGTAAGACCCTTTTCCCAAGTGTTCTTAGCTACTGTCCAAACGTTCTTCCTGGCTCCATAATAACCTTTAGTGAGCTTCAGAATACGTGTTCTCTTAGCTTTTGATGCTACGTGATTTACTGATCTTGGCATAATTTTTTCTCTTTAAAAGTTCAAACTAAAAAGTTAATAATGAATTAGCGCAGGCAGAGCAGGTCGCGAACCTGTTTCAGGTTGGTGCGGTCTACCATCGTCTGATGGTCAAGGTTTCTCTTCTGCTTCTTTGTCTTCTTAGTCAGAATGTGACTGTGGTAAGCGTGATGTCTTTTAATCTTACCTGTACCGGTGAAGGTAAATCTCTTCTTAGCACCGGAGTTTGTCTTTACTTTTGGCATTTTTTAAAATTTAAATTATTATTTAATTACTGATGGCAACGCATATACCAGGCGTTACACACCTTATTTATTTCTTATTTACTCTTTTTCTGAGTTGCTTTGCTCAGCTAACTTTTGCAGAGCTTCGCCACCTTTGGCATTTGCCAGCAAACCGTTTTTGCGGGCATTTTCCTCGGCATTAAGCTTTTCCTGTTGTTTTGCCTCAGCCTCGCGCTTCTCACGGTCGAGCTTCTGCTGGCTCTTCTTGGCTACGCCAGCCTTTTTGGGGCTCATGTAGAGAAACATCTTCTTGCCTTCCAGTTTTGGCATTTGCTCCACTTTGCCGCAATCTTCAAGGTCGTTGGCAAATCTCAGCAGCAACACCTCGCCCTGTTCCTTAAACAGTATGCTGCGGCCCCGGAAGAACACGTAAGCCCTTACCTTGTTGCCTTCTTCAAGGAACTCACGGGCGTGCTTGAGCTTAAACTGATAATCGTGCTCATCGGTCTGTGGTCCAAAGCGAATCTCCTTCACCTCAACCTTTACCTGCTTCTGCTTCATTTCCTTCTGGCGTTTCTTCTGCTGGTAGAGGAATTTAGAGAAGTCAATGATACGACAAACGGGCGGATTGGCATTAGGTGAAATTTCAACGAGGTCTTCGCCTTGTTGGCGTGCCTGGTCTAAAGCTTTGCGCGTGGGCATCACTTCAGAGCCTCCGTCGCTTACGACACGAACCTCACGTACACGAATTTGCTCGTTTACGCGATATTGGTCCTTTAATTTGTTTTTGTCATTCTTCATTAACTTTCTGTTGGTGAAACTTTTTTATTTATTACCCATTATTGGATAATCGGGTGCAAAGATACACATTTTTATTGAGTTACACAAACTTTTGCAGTGCTTTTGCTCTATAGTTACAACCTTTTTTTAACAAAAAAACGGTTTGCGGGAATAATCTCGCAAACCGTTTGTATAGTTTCTGTGAAATATTATTTCTCAATTGATGCCAGCTGTGCGGCCACCTCATCGTTGATGCGCTTGGCAAACTCCTCAACAGGCATGGTAGCTTGTTCGCCGCCGCCTTGCTTACGCATGCTCACGCTGTTTTCGGCGGCTTCTTTTTCGCCTACTACAATCATGTAAGGCACACGCTTGAGCTCATTGTCGCGAATCTTGCGGCCAATCTTCTCGTTACGGTCGTCGATGTAGCTGCGCACATCTTTGGCATCGAGCATGCTCTTAACCTTCTGTGCGTAGTCGTTGAACTTCTCAGAGATAGGCAGAATAGCCACCTGGTCGGGTGCAAGCCACAATGGGAAGTGACCGGCTGTGTGCTCAATAAGCACAGCAGTGAAGCGCTCGAGTGAACCGAAAGGTGCGCGGTGAATCATCACTGGCGTCTTTTTGCTGTTGTCCTCGGCGGTGTATTCCAGTTTGAAGCGCTCAGGCAGGTTGTAGTCAACCTGGATGGTACCCAGCTGCCAGCGGCGGCCAATGGCATCCTTTACCATAAAGTCGAGCTTTGGTCCGTAGAATGCGGCCTCGCCAAGCTCCACCTTAGCCTTCAGTCCCTTTTCCTTGCAAGCATCCTTAATGGCCTGCTCACTTACTTCCCAAACTTCGTCAGAGCCGATATACTTCTCGTGGTCGTTGGGATCGCGCAGTGAAATCTGAGCTTCGTAGTTGTTGAAGCCGAAGATGCCGAACACCTTCTGAATGATGTCGATTACAGTTTCGAACTCAGACTTTACCTGGTCGGGACGAACAAAGATATGGGCATCGTCCTGTGTGAACGTACGTACACGGGTAAGTCCGTGCAGCTCACCGCTCTTCTCGTAGCGGAACACGGTACCGAACTCAGCAATTCTGAGGGGCAGGTCCTTATACGAACGGGGCTTGCGTGCATAAACCTCGCAGTGGTGAGGGCAGTTCATTGGTTTGAGCATATACTCCTCGCCTTCCTCAGGTGTGTGGATGGGCTGGAAGGAATCCTTGCCATAGTGAGCGTAGTGACCAGAGGTTACGTACAGGTTCTTGCTGCCGATACCCGGAGTGATAACCTCCTGATAGTTGTAAGGTTTCAGGATGCGGCGCAGCAGGCCCTGCAGGCGCAGGCGCAGTGCAGTGCCTTTGGGCAGCCAGATAGGCAGACCCTTACCCACACGCTCAGAGAACATGAATAGCTCCATCTCCTTGCCAATCTTACGGTGGTCGCGCTTCTTAGCCTCCTCGAGCATTACAAGGTATTCGTCGAGCATCTTCTTTTTGGGGAAGCTGATACCGTAGATACGTGTCATCTGCTCGCGCTTGGCGTCACCACGCCAGAAGGCACCGGCTACAGAGGTAATCTTAACGGCCTTGATCAAACCAGTAGAAAGCAGGTGCGGACCGCGGCAAAGGTCGGTGAAGTTGCCCTGGGTGTATGTGGTGATTGTGCCATCGGCCAGGTCTTGTTCGATGTGCTCGCACTTGTAGGTCTGACCGTCGGCTTTGAATTCAGCCAGTGCATCGGCCTTGGATACCTCTTTGCGAACCACGGGCTCGTTCTTGCGAGCCAGTTCCATCATCTTGGCTTCTATTTTGGGGAAGTCATTTTCTGAGATTGTTTGTCCTTCTGCAGGCATTACATCGTAGAAGAAACCGTTCTCGATGGCAGGTCCAAAACCGAACTGAATGCCAGGATAGAGCTCTTTGAGAGCTTCGGCCAGCAAGTGGGCCGATGTGTGCCAGAAGGTATGCTTGCCCTCATCGTCATCGAACTTGTAAAGTTCTACTTTAGCGTCGCTGTTAATAGGACGGTTGAGCTCTACTGTTTCGCCATTAACACCGCAAGATACAACGTTGCGGGCGAGGGCCGGCGAAATGCTCTCGGCAATTTGTAACCCGGTTACGCCTTGTTCGTACTCACGAACAGAGCCATCCGGAAATGTGATTTTTACCATAACAAATAGTATTTTTTTTAATCAGTTGCAAAGGTAATATATATTATTGAAACGGCGTAACCTACTTGCGTTTTTTTTAAGTTGGGGAGTTGTAAACGCAATTAGAAGGGGTAGCCCACTGCTAGATGGATGCTCTGGGCATCGGCAAACGACTTTACGTTGTAGAAACCGCCTTTATGGGTATCGTATGGCACGTGCAGACCCACACCCCAGTCGAGGCGGATTACAAACATGCCCATGTCGTAGCGCAATCCCACACCTGTACCAACAGCCATCTGCTTGTAGGCATCTTTTAGCTTAAACATTGAACCGTCGCGGTTGTCCTCGTTGCGAAGTGCCCACACGTTGCCGGCATCGAGGAACATGGCACCATACAGGTTGCCGAAGAGCCGTGGCCGGTATTCCAGGTTCATAAGGAATTTAAGGTCGCCGGTTTGCTCCACGTAGCTGTAGTTGCCGTTGGCAGGCTTGTAGCTGCCCGGACCGATACTGCGCACGTTGAATGCCCTCACGCTGTTGGCACCGCCTACGTAGAACTGCTCGTAGTAGGGTGCCTGGGTGGCGTTGCCGTAGCTCCATATCACACCGCCCGACAAATGCGCCACTACCTGTTGGTGCTCGGCTATCTGCCAGGTCTTCACAAAGTCGGTCTCCAGTTTCAGGAATTGTGCGTAGGGGTTCTTAAACAGCTTTTTGCTTTTTGAGTCCCACCTCTTATTAAAAGGCATGTAGGCCAGCGAGGTAAGGTTGCCTGCCTCGCTTGCGGTGATGCTCCAGGTAACGGGGTTGCGGTAAGTTGCCGGACTGGTGTAGGCGTAGGTGAAGCTCATCTTTGGCACAAGCTGGTCGCGCATGGAGATTTGCAGATACGGGTTATCGCGCAGCACTGAGTCGAAGGCTGCCGTCTTTGAGTTCATATATTCGTACGATAGAACAAGCGGACTGAAGGTGTAATGCTTCTGCTTGCTGGTGTACCAGTCGTAAGTGAGCTCGCCCGACACCACATGGCGCCTGAAGTAGCTGGCGCGGTTCAGCACATTGAACGAAGCCTTGATGGTGGTAGTGGGCGTAATGGCGTACATGCGGGGCTTGTGCATGCGTTTGGGCGGTTTGACGCGGTTCAGAGAGTCAATCTGTATGCGCTTCATAAACAGCGAGCGTGGGGTAAGAATGCGAGGCATTACCAGGGCTGCGTCGGCACCCAGTTCGTAACTGTTCAGGGCATTGTGATTGCCCTCGGCATGGTGAGCTGTGTTCCATTCGTAGCTGCCGTGCAGGTTGAAGTCGAGTTTCTCGCCACCATGGAAGGCATTGCGCTTGGTGATACCCGTGATAAGTTCAGGACCCATGTGCCCGGTGGTTTTTACACGGGCGTTGCCCTCTACGTAGAAGTCGTAAGGCTTGTCGAGCAACAGGTCGAGCGTGACGTCGAGTGTGTCGCTGTTCACGCTGTCGCGTGGCGTGAAGGTAAGGTTGTTGTAGCTGAACAGGTTGGTGCTCTGGATAATGTTGAGCCATTGTGTTTCAGCATCGGCACTGTAGGGCTTGCCGGGCCACAGCTTCATGCCTCGCAAAATAACACCCGCCCTGAGTGGGGGCTTGCGCCCGTTGAAACTCTCAGTGAAGTGGCGGAAGGTTACATGGCGGGTGAGCGAGTCCATAAAGTCGCGATGGAAGTTGATGTGGATGTTGCCCACATACCACTGGCGGTACACTTTGTCGGGCAGGCTGTCGGCCATTTGCAGTTTCAGCTGTACATATTGAGGCTTTGCCAGCGTGTCGGCAAGATACGAGGTATAGCCCGACTGAAAGTAGTAGTAACCGTTGTTGCGGAACGTGGTGGCGATGCGCTGTCGCTCGGCGTCGAGTGTTGAGATACTCAGTGGCGTGTTGTGCTTGAGCAGAGTAGTGGTTTGAGCCTCGGCCAGCAAACTGTCGGATGATTTTGGGAATCCCTTATAATATAAGGTGTCGATGCGCCACAACGGCCCCATGTCTACAGTGTAGGCTATCTTGCCTTTCTTGCTGTTCTCCCTGGATACCTCTTTATAAGTAACTTTACCATTGAAGTATCCATAGTTTTTTAGTTGTACCTGTGCGATATGGGCCCGCAGCTCAGGATTCACCTGACTGAGCAGCTTAGGACGGGTGCCGAAAGCCTTGGTCATCCATTTTGAGAAAGCATCGGTGTGCTGTGAGAAGGCGTTCCAAATCCACAGTTTGATGGGGAAGGGCGTGCGGTAGTAGCTACTGCCGAGCAATGCGCCGTTAGGAGCCGAAGCCAGCACACTTTCCATTTCAACCTGCGTGTTGGTGGCGTGCTCGTTGGGTTCGTAGTCGGTGTAGTTTATCTTTTTCAGTCCGGTGAACAGTTTCTCGCCCTCGGGCAGGGCCGAGGTTTCCGAGCATGCTGACACGAGCAGAATGCACAGGGTGCATGTGGCGACTGTTAAAAGTTTCCGGTTTATCTTCATTTTCAGTGGTTATGCTATGTTAAAGAGTCTGGCTCCGTAGTGAGAAGCTATTTGCTCCGGGTGGAGTCGGATGTATTTGCTTTGGGCATCTGCTCGGTGTCATCTTTCAGTCGGAAGATGTCCTTGAAGTGGCGCAGTTTGCGTTTCCACAAGAAACCGCCACCATATTCGCCAATCTGACCCTCGAGCCAGTCGTAAGCGTTGTTGTTAAAGAAAGCACGCAGGTACTGACTGCTTGAACTGTTGAGCCTGTACTGCAACTCTGCCTGGTTGAAGAAGGTGTTGTTGTTGCTCTGTCCGTTAATCTCGGCACCACTTGAAACCTGTCCGCCAATGCTTATGCTGAGGCGGTTGTTCCAGAAGCGTTTGGCAAACTTAAAGTTGTAGTCGGTGTGCAATCCGCTGTTGGTGGTGGTGTTGTCCACGCTCATGCCCACATCCAGTCCGAGTGATTTAAGGGCAGTGCCCGTGATGTTGTTAATCTGTGCGTTGAGGAAGGTGTTCAATGCCGAGTTCATTGAGAATCCCGAGGTGCCACCCACCAGGTACATGCCCGATGCCAGCATTGTAACGGCCACCTTGCCACGCTCTTCTACCGACATGGTGTTGAGCTGGTCTTGTATGGTTATGTCGTTTGGCGCCGAGATGATAAACTCTATACCTGGTTTCTCAAGAGTTTGCGAAAGTTTCACGCCTGTAGTGAACTCCACTTGCCGGCCATTGCCCTCGCCTTCGTTCACGAGGCTCTTCACATCTTCGGTGGCCGTAATGCTCAGCGTGGGGTTCATCGGGTCGCCGGTGAACTGCAGGAAGCTGCCCTCCTGAATGTCGAAAGTTTTCAGTGGAATAACCGGCAGAGCATATTTCATCTCACCGTTGTTAAGGGTGTACTTGCCAGTGAGACGGATGGAGTTCACCGGGTCGTACATCAGCCGCAGGTCGCCACCGCCCATCAGGTCGATGTAGTTGCTCTTGTCGGAGTTGAGTGCACACAAGATGTGAGCGCTCTCGTCGATGTTCACCTGCAGGTCCATGTCCATACCTTTTACCGGCGGACGGTTCACCACGTCTTCGATGGTGTCGTTCAGGTTGGTGAATTTTACGAGTTCATCAAGCTGATTGTCGGTGGTTAGCAGGTTGTCGCGCAGCACATAGGTCATGTCGGTGGAGCTCAGCACGTCCATTCTGCCACGGAAGTTCAGGTCGTCAACCGGTCCCTGCATCAGTCCATAGAAGTTAACAAATGCTTTGCCGAAGGCTTCCGAACGTGGATTCTCCTTGGCGTCGATTATCTGGAAGTTCCGGGCCTGCATCTTCACGTTCATGAGCATGTTGTCCAGATTGGAGAAATCGAAGTAGCCCGACATGTCGAGCGGCTGGTTGTTGCTGGCAAACATCTCGAAGTTTTCGAATAGCAGGTGGCTGTTCGTAATGGTTACGGGGTCGTTGGCAAATCGCATCTTCACGCCGTAGGGCACACTTTCGATGTAGGAAGAGTCAAGATAAACCTCGCCATTCACATCAGGTTTGCTAAGCGAGCCCTTCACGGTGAGTGTGCCTTCGCCCTTACCTTCGAAGCCGAAGAGCTGCTCGGGGATGAAACCGTTAACCAGATTCAGCGGGAACTCTTCCAGATTAACGCTTGCGTCGAGGTATCCGCCGTCCTTCTTTGAGTAAAGTCCGCTGAGCTGAGCCACCTCTTTGTCGTTGCTCATCAGTATGCCGTTAACATTGTGCGTGCCGTCGGCCTTAGGGATGTAAACGAATTCGGTGCCTACATTGCCCATCTTGCAGCCTTCGTAAGTCATGTCGTTCACGTTGACATCCGATGAAACAGACAAGTCGGAAGTAGTTTGAATCATGTGAAAGTCGCCATTCATCACACCTGTAATATTGGGTGTGTAGGGCAGTACTGCAACCAGATTACTTAAATCAAGCTTGTAGAGCGACAGGGTGAGGTCCTGCAATGCGTCGGTATTGTCGTCGTTAGATACCAGCTGCGCCCCCTGACCGTCGGCGGCTGTAAGAGTGAGGTTGGCCGATATGCGGTTAGCGGGTTGCAGCAGCACGTAACCTCCGTCGTTGGCCTTGAAAGTCTTGTAGCCAAGCACAGGGTCGGAGCCTTTAAACTCCAGTCGGATGCCTTTCTCGTCCATCGTGGCCGCCAGTGGCAAGCTGATGCCGAGGCGGTTCTTGTAGTCGTAGAGGTTGGCAGTAAGGGTGGTGCCGCCGTTATGTATCTCGCCATTGGCCAGTGCCGTGAAGGAGGGGTAGTTGTTGGCGTTATTCTGAACTCTCAGGTTAAAGGCCATGTTGTTGGCGCCTGAGGCAAAGTTCAGTCGGATGGTATCGAGGCGCACACTGTCTTTACTAAGTACCAGTGAGTCGAGTGCGGCTGAACCTTGCAGGCCGTTCACGGGTGAGGACGTAATGTTGATGTCGGCATTCTTGAACACGTAGCCGAAGTGTTTCAGCGTCTTGGCAAAGAAGTTGTCGCTACCAGTGTTCAATATCAGGTGCCCTGATGGCAGTACGCGGCGCAGGGCTGTTTCGTTAATGATGCGGGCGTTTACCTGTCGCATCAGTTCGTTGGTGAGCCTTGTGCTTTGCGAAAGCAATTTCTTATAGTTCTGGTTGGCATCCATGTCAAGGTGGAAGTCGCCACATTCGGCAATGGCATGGGTGGAGTCGCGCAGTGTGAGCACATCGAGCATAACGCCCTCCGGCCTGTGCGCCTTGTTGCCCTCGTTGATGGTAATATCGTCGAACAGGCCCTGCACCTTATTATAATACTTCATGTCGGAAGCCAGGTCAACATGTCCGCACATTGAGGCAGTGAGCGGCTTGTCGACCAGATGCAGCCCATAGAGGTCTATATGTTTCACATCGGCTCCCACCGAGGCCATTATTCCCGGCTTGTGACTCAGCAATGCCACCAGTTGAACAACACCATACATCAGGTTGTTGCGACTGTCGATGTTCACGTGAGCCTTGCTGTTGGCAATCAGTGCGTTGGCCTTTATGTTGGCAAGGTTGTATTTGCCATAGTTGAACTGTGTTATGGCAGCCCGGGCGGCAATGTGCGTGCGACGGTTGAAGGGATCGGTTCCGCGTCCGTTAACGGCAAGCGTTCCGCTGAAAGGCGACAAGCCATAGTGGGGCACAAAATGTTGCAAAGGTAAACGGTGAGCCTTAAGCTGTGCTTTGTAAGCCATGGCATCGGTATTGATGGCTGCACTGCCTGCCAGGGTACCGCCACCTTGAGCCAGGCGGAATGTGGAGGCGTAGTTGCTGCCGTTGAGGTGCAGGGTGCCGTCGTAAACAATACCGTGAGGTATGTTAATCATCTTATTCACACTGGCGGGCAGCAAAGCTGTTATAAAGTCGAGCTTGCCGGTGTGGGCCAGCAGTTTTATTTCGCCTTTCAGATGTTTGGGTGAGGTAAAGTTGCTGAGCCAGCCTGAGAAGTGTGCTCCCAGGGCTGTGGGCAGATTAACATACACATTGCGGAAGATGGCCTTTTGCGTGTTACCGGCCAGAATGCCTTTGATGCTCAACGGAGCGTTGGGCCATTTCAACCGGAAATTATAAGGCATCGAGCCCATCCACCGCATCAGATCGTCTTTACCCAGCGATGCTTCCATTACCACTCGCACCAGTCCGGGGCGTGTGGCATTGAAGGCCGAAAGGTCAAGGTGCACGTTGGCATCGATGCTGCTTTCGGGGGTGCGGAGTGAAAGGGCAGGCAGCAATATTTGCGTGGAGTCCATGCTGAACGGTCCGGTGAGCTTCGTAATCTCTATGCCGCTCTTCTCACGCAATTTGCATTGGTTCAAGCGGAATGCTATCTTCGGGTCCAGGTAACTGAAATCAGAGATGCCCAGCCACACGCCGCTCAGGGCAATATGGTTTACATCCAGGCCCTTGGTGTGGGTCTTCATGGTGTTGTCGTAAGTAATGCTGCTGTTATTTACCTGCAGCCGGCGTGCCTTGTAGTAATTCTTAAACAAGTCGAAGTAGCCTCCGCCGGCTTCAAGCTGGTTGATGCCCGCGCCGATTCGCAGTGTGTCACCCGGTGTGTGCACCATTACCTTTGTGTTGGCAATCAGCAAGTGGTTCACCCATATCTTCCAGTAATTGGGCTTCTTGGACGTGTCGGGTGGCACGGTGTCGCTCAGTGCGATGTCGAGGTTGCTGTTGCTCAGTTGTGCCTGGTTCACCTTGAGCTGTGAATTTACAAGATTTATGCCATGACTCTCTAAATGCAAGCGGCCCACGGTACCCTTAACACGGGCCTTGTGAACCAGGTTGGCCGTGTTGAGCTTCACCCTTATCAGGTCGAGCCTGTCTACCTCCACCTGCTTATGCAGCAAAGGCCACAGTTGCACGTTGGCCACGGCATGCTGCACGTCGGCAATGGTATCCTTTACCTGAGGCAGTGAGTCGTTTTGCTGAATGGCCTTAACGCCACTGATGCCCAGGTTTAGTGGAAACTCAAGGTTTACGTGCTCTACAGTGATTTGCATGCCCAGTGAGGCCGAAGCCACTTGGGCCACCTTCTTTACAGCCCAGTTCTGGAAAGGTGGGAAATACAACAGCAGCACCGCCACAATAAATAGAATAATGGGCGAAGCTACAATAATGCCGGCTATTTTAAGTTTCCTGTTTTTTTTCATTCAGAATATTTTGCTTCAGAGCTTCTATGAGAAAGCTCAATATAGCGAATATTACTTCTAAGTTAAGGCGGATTTTAAGGGGCTTAGTGTCAGAGCGCGCCTTTTGTTGAAGGCAGCTCGAAGTGGTAGATGTCGCGCCTCACTGCACAACGCAGAGAGCGTGCCAGAGCCTTGAATACCCCTTCTATCTTGTGGTGCTCGTTGGTGCCGCGTGCCTTGATGTTAAGGTTCATCATGGCCGCGTCGCTCAGACTCTTAAAGAAGTGCATGAACATCTCGGTAGGCACGTCGCCTATCTTTTCACGTTTGAAGTCAACATCCCATACGAGCCAGGGACGGCCACCAAAGTCGAGTGCCACCTGGCACAGACAGTCGTCCATGGGAAGGCAGAAGCCATAGCGCTCAATGCCACGCTTGTCGCCGAGTGCCTTTAAGATGCAGGCACCCAGTGTGAGGGCCGTGTCTTCGATGGTGTGATGCTCGTCAACGTTCAAGTCGCCGTGAGTGTGTATGGTTAAATCAATCATTCCGTGTTTGCCTATTTGCTCAAGCATGTGGTCGAAGAAGCCCAGTCCGGTGTTGATGTCGCACTTGCCGCTGCCGTCGAGGTTGAGTTTTACATACACATCGGTTTCCTTTGTGGTGCGCCTCAGTTCAGCTGTGCGTTCGCCCGCAAACAGCAGCTCGGCTATTTTGTCCCAATCCAAGCCGTTGTCACCCAGTATCAGTGCTTTGCAGCCCAGGTTGTGAGCCAGTTCGCAGTCGCTCTCACGGTCGCCTATCACGTAACTTCCCGCCAGGTCGTAAGCGGAGTTGCCAATGTATTCGGAGAGCATGCCCGTGCCCGGTTTGCGCATGGGTGAGTTGTCGGCAGGGAAGTGGCGGTCGATATACTGGGCCTCGAAAGTGATGCCTTCGCCCTTGAGCGTATCAATCAAAAAATTGTGCACAGGCCAGAAGGTATCTTCTGGAAAACTCGTGGTGCCCAGTCCGTCCTGATTGGTAACCATAACCACCTTGAAGTCAAGATGCTTCTCAATGAAGTACAGGTTTCGAATTACCCCCGGAACCAGTTTGAGTTTCTCGAACGAATCAACTTGCTCATCGTCGGGTTCCTGAATAAGAGTACCGTCACGGTCGATGAATAATATCTTGCGGGCTTTCATAATTATGCTTCTTTATTTGATTGTATTTCTTTTTGTGAAGTCATGATGCTGCCAGCGGCGTACATCGACGCCATGTTGGCCCACATGCGTACAAGCGACGCCAGGAACAGGCACAGCACACTCACCACGAGCATACCAAGGGGCCAGAAGGCGGGCATGCCATTGTCATCGCCTAATAACACGCCAAGCTCGTTTTGCTGCTGGGCCAGCATGAGAATTATCATGGGCATGCAGATGAGCAATATAAGCACGGTCTGGATAATGATGAGCAACAGCTCAAGGGTGAACAGCATGCCAAAGTAGCGCCACCCTGTAAGATAAGGCTTGCCGTAAACACTTTTGAGTTTGCTATCGGGTGTGAGCAGATAGTGCCAAGATGAAAATGATGTGGGAATGATGGCCAGTCCGGCAGTGAGGCAGCCGGGAATCCAGCCCAGCAGAACGAGCAGGGTGCTCCACGCCGAGCGTTTAAGGCACTTGCCCGTTTTGAGTGGTGAAAGCAGTGATGCCGATATGCCATCGGTTACGCTCAGCCAGATGTAAATGGCGAGCAGAGGCAGCAGGTACATAACCACCTTTACACCGTTGATGAGCGACTTGTCGGCTGCAAGCACCCGCATCTCCAATGGGTTGGGCGCAACGAGCAACAAAGCTCCGGCAACGGCTGATGCAAGCAGCAGGGCCAGCCACGACTTCTTGAAAAACAATTTGGCGTTCGTAGCAATGAGTGTGTAGGCAGCACTAAGGCAAGCTGCCGCACTACGGTTTTTATATAAGAATTGATTATCCATTTTTTCTTCTGAATTCAGCACAAATAATGGCAGTGGCCACCGCAACATTCAAGCTGTCGGCTGTGGCACGCTCCCGGGGATAGTTGGGGATAAACAAGCTTTGAGTAAGCATCTGCCGGATGGCGGGCGAAAGACCGTTGCCCTCGTTGCCCATTATAATTAAGCCATGAGTCGATAAAGGAGCGTCGTACAGGCTCTCACCCTCAAGCAGTGTGCCATAAACAGGCGCCTGACTCCTTACCAGTTCAACGTATTGTGGCAACTGAGTGTAGCACACTTCAACACGGGCCAGACTGCCCATGGTGGCCTGCACCACTTTAGGGTTGTACACGTCGGCTGTTTCGTGACTGCACACCACATGCGTAATGCCAAACCAGTCGGCTATGCGAATGATGGTGCCCAGATTACCGGGATCCTGCACCCCGTCGAGCGCAAGCACGAGTTCACTTTCGGGCCATTGCAAGTCGGGCCCGGTGGCTGTCGGCATGCCCATCACTGCGAGCACACCTTGTGGGTGCTGCAGAAAACTTACCTTGCGCAACTCGTCGGCCGTTACCTCTATCACTTCTTTATTGGGGGCGGCAGCAGGCAGCGTTTGCAGGCATTCGCGGGTAGCCATAAGGGTGTGTACGCTGAAGCGCTGCATAAGGTCGGCTACGACCTTAGGTCCCTCGGCCACGAACAGCCCCTTGGCTACTCTCTGCTTTTTAAGTTCGAGCTGGCGTATGCTTTTTATCTTTGTCTTGCTTATCATTCTATGCAAAAGTAAGCAATTAAAATGAAAAACCCTAAAGGTATGAGAAATTTTTATTAACTTTGTGGTCATCATTATGCGGCGCGTAAAGCTTACATGGTTCATTCTCCCTTTTTTGCTGCTTACAGTAGCATTGCTGGGTAGTTGCTCGTCAGAAAAGTATATTCCGACGGGCAGTTATCTGTTGGATAAAATCGAGATAACCTCCGACCGCAGCAGTGTGAATGCTGCCTCGCTGGCCCCCTATATACGCCAGAAGGCCAACTCCAAGTGGTTTTCAATCTTTAAAGTGCCCCTTGGCGCCTACACCCTTTCCGGGCGTGACACCACAAAATGGATTAATCGCACGCTGAAAAGGATAGGTGAGAGTCCGGTGGTTTACGACTCGGTACAGGCTAAACTCTCGTGCCGCGACCTTACCCTTGCCATGAACAATCTGGGTTATATGCATGCGTCCACCCAACTGGTTACTACGTTTAAGAAACGCAGCGTAAAAGCTCATTATATTCTTCATCCAGGAGAACCCTACTTGCTGGGCAAAGTAACTTACAATGTAACCGACAGCACCATTGCCCGGGTACTTGGCATTACCGACGGTACGTTCAAGCCTGCGCTGAAAGAAGGGCAGACCTTTAATGTGGCAGCCTTGCAACAGGAGCGTGAGCGCATCGCCCAGCTGCTCTTGTGCAACGGTTATTATCGTTTCCATCGTGACTATATTCAGTTCAGGGCCGACAGCTCGGCCAATAACCGTAAGGTGAATCTTACACTTGAGTTGCTGCCTTACCGCGTGAATGCCGACAGCGCTGCTACGGTGCACCCACGCTACATTATCGACCGGGTGAATGTAACCTCTAACGATTCATCTGCTGTACCCTTGCGCCCATCGGTTATCAATTATAATCTTGCCATTCAGCCCGGACACTATTTTAACAGCAAACAACTGCAAACCACCTATAACAACTTTGCACGCCTGCAAGCCATACGCTACACGAACATCACCTTCGACGAGTTGCCCGACAGCAATCGTCTGGTATGTAACGTGCAACTGTCGCCCACCAAGCCTAATACGCTCTCGTTCCAGCCTGAGGGTACCAACACTGCCGGCGACCTGGGTGCGGCTGCCTCGCTGACTTATCAGAACCGCAACCTGTTTCACGGTAGTGAGGTGCTGAGCCTGCAGTTGCGAGGAGCATTCGAGGCTATTACGGGGCTGGAAGGCTATCAGAACCAGAATTTCGAAGAGTATGGCGTGGAGGGGAGTGTGCAGTTCCCGCGCTTCATAGCACCCTTCCTGAGTCAGGGCTTCAGGCGCAAGAGCAAGGCCACCAGTGAACTTGCTGTGAGCTGGGATTTGCAGAACCGGCCCGAATTTCACCGGCGTGTGTTCTCGGCAGGATGGCGATACAAATGGAGCGACGTGAAGCACAACACCAACTACCGGCTCGACCTTATTGATGTGAACTATGTGTACATGCCGTGGATAAGCAGTACGTTTAAAAAACTGTATCTTGACAGCGTTAGCAACCGCAATGCCATTCTTAAATTCAACTACGAGGACCTGCTTATAATGCGCATGGGCTTTGGCTTTACCTATAATAACGGTGTTAACGTGTGGCGCGCCAACATTGAAACCGCTGGCAACCTGCTGAATGCTTTCTCGGCAATGGGCGCCCTGCCTGAAAATTCCAACTCACAGCACACCTTCCTTAACATAGCCTACGCCCAGTATGCCAAGTTTGATATGGATTACACCCACTTGTTCCACTTCGATGCTCATAACACCCTGGCGCTGCATACCGATTTCGGAGTGGCCTATCCTTACGGAAACACAAAGATACTGCCTTTTGAAAAACGATATTTTGCCGGCGGACCAAACTCTGTGCGTGGATGGAGTGTGCGCGGGCTCGGTCCGGGTTCGTTTAAAGGCACTGATGGAAGAATTGACTTTATCAACCAGACCGGTGATATAAAACTCGATTTGAATGCCGAGATGCGCACTTTTTTGTTCTGGAAGTTCAACGGAGCAGTGTTTGTGGATGCCGGAAATATATGGACCATCAGAAACTATGCCGACCAGCCTGGCGGACAGTTTAAGTTCGACAAGTTTTATAAGCAGCTGGCCGTGAGTTATGGCGTGGGATTGCGATTGAACTTCGACTACTTTATATTGCGCTTCGATTTAGGTATACGTGCCGTTGACCCGGCCTACGAAACCACCCGCGAGCATTATCCTATTTTCCATCCCCAATGGAGTCGTGATGCCAACTTCCACTTTGCTGTAGGACTGCCCTTCTGATAACATTCCTGCGTATATGATATGCCGTTATAAAACAAAAAAGTCAATTCGCCTCACGGTGAATTGACCTATAATTACCTTAAACTAAATACCTAATTTTAATGCTATTTAATCTACTAATTAATACAAGATGTGTAAGTTGTTCTCAAATCAGATGCAAAGTTACATGGTTTCCATGAAATTCATGCTTAATTATTGCGGGCGAATTTACACTATTTGCGGATAATACAATAATTTTCCATTTTAATTACATTTCCGCCATATCACGGAGTGTTCCAAACCGTTGTTTTGCTGTAAATCGTTGCTCCATGCCTGCAGCCAGCTGAACCAGCTCTCGCTACTGTGGTAACCAAAATCCTCGTCATCACTCGAATAAGTTATATAGTAGCACAGATGCCGGTTGCGCATCTTCAGCAGGGTGGTGTAATCAAGCTTGTCTTTTTCGAGTTGCTTCACTACAAATTGCTTGGGCACGTAGATGCCAAGGCCAAGCGTTTCACGCTTCCAGTTGGCTGTATCGGATGCCGGCCAGTCGGTGCCCCAGCAGCCGCGTGTGGTAAGATGGTTGCTGTACTCTGTAGATTTCTTTATGTTCACCAACCCAGTACACAAGCTGCCATCGGGCATTGCCTCAGACGAGCTCACGTCTACTTTTACATCGCGTCTGCCGGCATAGAGAGTGAATCGCTCGGTAAGGTGGATGAGCTGTCCGCCGTGCGTGTGCCATTGGTTGTCAGACATTTCTACCACTGTCCTTACCGGACCTGCCGAAATGATACGCTGTGTGCGGCTCTCCACGGTGTCGAGCATGCATATTTGGTTGTCGTGATACTCACGCAGCGCTCCCAGACCGAAGCTGTTGCCCACCCAAAGCACATCGTCGCCATAACCTTGCTGTTTCTGCTCCTTTGATGTGTAGAACTGCGTTTGCTGCAACTCCAGGCGCTTATGGTACTTGCCGTATAAGTCAACCGTTTGTCTGGGGTCCATATAAATGCGTATGGCGATGAGTTCGTTTTCGAATGCCACCCCATGATGGTGCAGTACGTTGTAGGGATTGGCTGTGCGTGGCGACAGAGAGATAGAATTCAGATAAATGTCGTGCTTGTTTTTCTCTTTTACCTTTGGGTTGCGCAGCACTATTTCTGCATAGGTTCGAGGCGCGAACTGGCGTGCCGGCGGCTCATCACTCGTTACGAGTTTCACTACTTTCTTGCAGTGAGGCGGCAGCGTGGCCATGAAGCACAACTCATCATAGCAGCCATCGTCATCCATGTCGTCGAGCTGTGTGGGCACAATGGAGTCGTCAACGCTCACCACGGCACTGCGCACGCCACGCAGGGGCAATCCACGGCTCACGTAGGGAGTGAGATATTGAGTGGAGTCAGTGTTGTTAACAATTACCGACCGGTAAGAATAGCTTTTAGCTTTCAGTTGGCCAGCACACATCACTGCAAATAAGGCGGCCATAAGGAGTTTGTTTGTATTCATCATGGTGCAAAAATAACTAATATGTCGATAAAAATGTTTATTTTAGCGTAAATTAAACCAAAAATAAGTTTCTGTCGGTTTAATTTTGTTTTTTTTAGCAAATCATTTTCTTTAATCACATTTTTTTCGTATTTTTGCGGGACAATATAAAGATTAGCCCAACAAAATAGTGCGAATTAGATACCTGTTTATTTTAATAGCTTTGCTCTTTACGTTTTCGGGATGCAGCTGGAAGCTCAAGACGCACGGTGATGGTGACGACAGTACCTTCACCGAGGTGAGGCGTTACGACCGTTTGGAGTGCAGGTATCTAACTACCGGCGACTATTCGGCTATTCAGCAGATGAGCACCGACTATCCTATTGAGACTCGCACGCTGATAGAAAAAATGCTGCAACTTGGCACTGTGGACGACCCGATGATTAATACCAAGTTTCTGCATTTCTACCAGGACTCCACTTTGCAACTGCTTATTGCCGATACCGAGGCTGCCTTTGCCAATATGGACGATATTAACGCTGAGCTGAAGACGGCTTTCAACAATTTAAGTGAGTGGCTGCCGGGATTCCCCGTGCCTGAGGTGTATGCGCAGATAGGTGCACTCGACCAGAGCATAGTGGTGAGCGACCGCATGATAGGTATCTCTTTGGATAAATACATGGGCAGTGATTATCCATTGTATCGTAAATACTATCCTGCGCAGATGCGCAAGAGCATGACGCGCAGCTATATTGCGCCCGACTGCCTTACGTTTTATCTGCTCAGTATTTATCAGCTTAATAATTTTGACCAGCGCTCACAGCTCGACCATGATTTGCAGATGGGCAAGGCCATGTATGTAGTGAACCGTGCCATTGGCCGCCGACAATTCAATACTCCTTATGTGTGGGTGATTGCTCGTTATATGCACCGGCATAAGGACATGACAATAGAGCAATTGATGCACAAAAACGATTTCTCGGATATCCGTAATTAGTTTACCATAACGTTACCTTACTTTTGTAATTATGTTACCACGCTTTGGTAATCACGTTACCCGGCTCTGGTAATCACGTTACCACGCATTGGTAACCACGTTACCAGCCTTTGGTAATTGCATGGATTATGAACGGCTGATTTGCTGAAGCACCTTTACGGCCTCTTCTACGCTTCCCACATTTTCAATATGTATAAGTCGGCGGCCCGATGCCTCTTTCAGGTGGCAGCGTTTCACCTCGGTTGAGATATAATTAAGCACCTTGCCGAAGGCAACACTCTTGTAATACGGACTCTTTTCGCTACTCACCAGCTGCATGGTAAGCCGGCCCTGGCGCAATATGAGTCGCTCGCAGCCCAGTTGTTTGCCGAGCCTGCGCAGTTGCACCACCTTCATCAGCTCCTCGCCCTCGTGTGGTACAGGTCCGAAGCGGTCGATAAGCCGTTGCCGGTAGGCCTGCAGCTCCTCGTCGGTGGTGATGTTGTCGAGCTCACGATAAAGCAGCATGCGCTCGCTGCTGCCTGGCACGTAGGTGTCGGGGAAGTACATACCCAGGTCGCTGTCGATACTGCAATCTTCCACAAAGTCGTCGCCTTCGATGGTATTGCCACTGCTTATCTCTTGTTCGTACACATCATCGAGTTCCTCGTTCTTGAGTTCAGTGATGGCCTGTTGCAAAATTTTCTGATAGGTTTCATATCCCAGGTCCTCCATGAATCCGCTTTGTTCGGCACCCAGCAGATTGCCTGCGCCACGGATATCCAGATCCTGCATGGCCAGGTTAAAGCCGCTGCCCAGCTCAGAGAATGTTTCAAGAGCTTCCAGTCTGCGCCTCGATTCAGGGTTGAGCACGCTCAATGGCGGTGCCAGCAGGTAGCAGAACGCCTTGCGGTTGCTGCGCCCCACGCGCCCGCGCATCTGGTGCAAGTCACTCAGACCAAAGCGATGGGCATCATTAATGATGATGGTGTTGGCGTTGGGTATATCAATGCCGTTTTCAACAATAGTGGTAGAGAGCAGCACGTCGTAGTCGTAGTTAATGAAGCCCATGATGATTTTCTCGAGTTCCTCAGGCTTCATCTGCCCGTGCCCGATGGCTACGCGGCAGTCGGGCACGTATTTCTTGATTACTTCGGCAATATGTGGCAGCGAACTGATGCGACTGCTCACGAAGTAAACCTGACCGTTGCGGCTCATCTCGAAGTTGATGGCGTCGGCAATTACTTCGGCATTAAAGGTGGTAACCTGCGTCTGCACCGGATAGCGGTTGGGTGGGGGCGTGCGTATAATGCTCATGTCGCGTGCTCCCATCAGCGAGAACTGCAGCGTGCGGGGTATAGGCGTGGCCGACATGGTAAGGGTGTCTACATTGGTTTTCAGTTTGCGCAGCTTTTCTTTGGTGCTCACGCCGATTTTCTGCTCCTCGTCGATGATGAGCAGCCCCAGGTCGTGCCACTTCACGTTTTTGCTCAGCAGCATGTGTGTGCCTATGATAATATCAATGCGCCCATCGGCAAGGTCGGTCCTTACCTGTCGTGCCTGCTGTGCCGAGCGGGCCCTCGACAGATAGTCGACCCTTACGGGGAAGTCGTGCAAGCGTTTGCTGAATGTCTGGAAATGCTGGTAAGCCAGCACTGTGGTAGGAACCAGCACAGCTACCTGCTTGTTGTCGGCAGCCGCCTTGAATGCCGCACGAATGGCCACTTCGGTTTTGCCGAATCCCACATCACCGCAAACCAGTCGGTCCATTGGCTTTGCCATCTCCATATCATGCTTAACATCCTGTGTAGCTTTATACTGGTCGGGTGTGTCTTCATACATGAAGCTTGCTTCCAACTCATGCTGCATAAAACTGTCGGGACTGAAGGCGAAGCCTTTTTCCTGGCGTCGCTTGGCATAAAGCCGAATCAAGTCGCGTGCGATATCTTTGATGCGCTTTTTGGCCTTCTCTTTCAGCCGGTCCCACGCACCAGTTCCGAGCGTGCTCAACCGGGGTGGCTCGCCGGTGTCAGAGCTGCGGTATTTGCTTATCTTGTAGAGCGAGTGAATGGAAACATCCACTTTGTCGTTGTTCTGATAGATAATGCGGATTACCTCCTGATAGCCCCCATTGGGGTTAGCGGGTGTGGGCGGCACCGGTACACGCACCAGTCCGCCGAATTTGCCTATTCCGTAATCAACGTGCACAAGAAAGTCGCCGGGCTGCATTTGCTGTATCTCCTTCAGGGTGATGGCCATTTTGCCCACCCGGGCACTGTCGCTCTTGAGGCTGTATTTATGGAAGCGGTCGAATATCTGGTGGTCGGTAAAGAGGCACACGCATAAGTCGTTGTCGGCAAAACCCGCATGAAGGGTGTGGTCTACTGGTGTGAACTGTATCTTGTTAGCTGCGCTGTTGTCCATATCCGAAAAGATGTTCTTCAGACGGTCGGTTTGCTTGCTGCTGTCGGCTAATATAAATAAGGTGTATTGTTTTTGCTGATAGTCGGTGAGACTATTGGCAAGCAGGTCGAAGTTTTTATGAAACAGGGGTTGGGGCGAAGTGTGGAATCGCAAGGTGTGTTCAGCTTTCAGTGTATCGTTGCCAAACAGCACCACAGCAAATCGCTCCATATCGGTGGCAAAGCGGGTGGGGGCACAGAAAATGTTGTCGCGGTTGAGTTGCTGCATAATTTGCTGTCGCTCCACCTCGGTGGTGCCTTCGAGTTGCTCGGTTGCGGCCTGTTGCGAGAAGCCATCGTTGTAAATCTGCGCTACGGTGTCATTGATGTAACCCATGTCCTGCGTAACCAGCAGGGTGTTGTCGGGCAGAAATTCCGGCAGAGGTATCTTCTGTTCTTTCGTTCGGGCCAGTTCGGGAACAATTTCGATGTTGTCCTTTCGATCGGCCGACAGCTGGGTTTCTAACTGGAAGGTACGAATGGTATCAATCTCATCGCCGAAGAAGTCGATGCGGTAGGGCAGCTCACAACTGTAGGAATACACATCGATGATGCTGCCACGCAGGGCGAACTGACCGGGCTCGTACACATAATCGGTTTCGGTGAAGCCCAGTTCACGCAGTTGGCGGGCTATTGCAGTGATGCTAACCTGCTGTCCGATTTTCAGGGTTAGCATACGCTCGTCAAGCTGGGTGCGGTTCACCACCATCTCGGCCAATGCCTGTGGATAGGTAACAAGGTAAAGAGAGACAGGTTCTCTGTTCTCCGGGTTGCCGAGTCGTGCAAGGGCTTCGGTGCGCAGTATCTCAGAAGCATGGTCGCGCTGACCGTACTTGGCGGCACGCTTGTAGGCCGATGGGAAGAAAAGCACGTTAGCCGAGCCAATAATCTGGGTAAGGTCGTGATAGAAGTAGCCAGCCTCATCGGCATCGTGCAGCACAAACAGCACAGGGCGTTTGATTTTTGCGGCTAACGACGCAAAAATCATGGGTGTGGCCGAAGCGCATAAACCGGGCAAAGCCATTTGCCTGGCTTCCTGGTTGGCCAATAAGCCAGCCAGTGCCTTTACCTGAGGATGTTTTAAAAAAACGCTACAGAGCTGCTGTATCTCCATGTTGCTATTTTACAACGGGGTATTTGCGAAGCCAGCCGTCGAGCCGCAGCCGCATCACGCCAAAGAAAGCCTCACCGAAGATGCCGCCACTCATTTTGCTGGTGCCTTCACGCCGGTTTACGAAGATAACCGGAACTTCCTTAATCTTAAAGCCCATCTTGTAGGCAGTGTACTTCATTTCTATCTGGAAGGCATAGCCCTTGAACCTGATTTTGTCCAGGGGAATGTTGCGCAGTACCCTGCTGCGGTAGCACACAAAGCCCGCAGTAGTGTCGTGAATGGGCAAACGAGTAATAAGGCGTACATAGCAGCTGGCGAAGTAACTCATCAGCACGCGGCCCATAGGCCAGTTCACCACGTTAACGCCACTTACATAGCGTGAGCCGATGGCCACGTCGTAGCCCTCATCGTGTGTGGCAGCGTAAAGCCGGGGCAAATCATTGGGGTCGTGACTAAAGTCGGCATCCATTTCGAATACATAATCATAGCCATGCTCCAGTGCCCATTTGAAGCCGGTGATGTAGGCAGTGCCGAGTCCCTGCTTGCCGGCTCGCTCGATAATAAACAGCCGGTTGGCAAATTCTTGACTCATTAGTCGTTTAACGATGGAAGCCGTTCCGTCAGGGCTGCCGTCGTCGATTACCAGAATGTGGAAAAACTTTGGCAGACCGAACACGGCCCGGATGATTTTCTCAATATTTTCTTTTTCGTTATAAGTCGGTATGATTATGATACTGTCGCTTTCATTCATAGCCCAATAATGTTTTTGTTATGATACAAAGGTACGTAATTTTTGGCGTTTACGTGCAAAAATTAGTGTTAATATTTTTATAGCCTTAAACTTATGAATGCTCGTTGCGTCTTACTATATAAACGCTGCATAATAATTGTTAAAAAATTAATGGTTTTGGTCTGTGTTACAATATTAATGGATAACTTTGCAGCAGAAAACTTGTAAAGGTGTGAAAGTTTTCAAAACCTTTGGAGCTTGATAACCTTATCAATATCCTTTGCAGAGCAAATAGAGTTTGAAACTAATTTATTTATGAATTATAGGTATGAAAATTAAAAATTTAATGTTATTTACCTTGCTCACGATGCTGTTAGCGGCTTGTGGCGGCAGCAAAAGCAGCAAGATGGACATGGGCGATAATGAGTTCCCCGTGATGACAGTTGGCACATCCAATGCCAATTTGGAGAGCACTTATCCGGCTACAATCAAAGGTATTCAAGATGTAGAAGTTCGTCCGAAGGTCTCAGGATTCATCACCCGCCTGTGTGTTCACGAAGGTGAGGCTGTAAGAGCAGGCCAATTGCTCTTTGTTATCGATAACGAGACTTACCAGGCTGCCGTGCGCCAGGCCCAGGCCGCATTGAATACAGCCCGTGCTCAACTTGCCACGGCTCGCCTTACCTATATTAATAACAAGAAGCTGTATAAGCAGAAGATTATCGGCCAGTTTGATTTGGAAACGGCTTACAACAGCATGGCTACAGCTCAGGCCCAGGTAGCCCAGGCTCAGGCATCACTTGCTTCAGCCCGCGAACAGCTCAGTTTCTGCTACGTTAAAAGTCCTTCGAATGGCTTTATCGGCAGTTTGCCCTACAAGGTGGGCGCTTTGGTGAGTGCCTCGAGTCCAGACCCCCTTACCACTGTGTCGAACAACAGTGTAATGGAGGTGTTCTTCTCAATGTCGGAAAGCGATATTCTGAGTCTTACCAAAACTGCCGGCAGCGTTCAGGCAGCTATTGCTGATATGCCGGCTGTAAAACTGCAATTAGCCGATGGTACTATGTATAACCTGCCTGGTAAGGTGGTTAAGATGAGTGGCGTAATTGATGCCACTACCGGTTCAGTATCACTTATTGCCCATTTCAACAACCCACAGCGCCTGCTGAAGAGTGGTGGTGCCGGACAGATTATAATTCCTAACGTGAAAGGCAGCACCAACCAGATTATCATTCCGCAGGAAGCTTGTTCACAGGTTCAGGATAAGATTTTCGTTTACGTTGTGGGCAGCAACAATAAAGTGAAGTACACCGAGATTCAGGTTAACCCGCAGAACGACGGTGTGAACTATGTGGTTACCGGTGGCTTGCATGTGGGCGATCGCATCGTGACCAAAGGCTTAACCAAACTTACTGAAGGTATGCAAATTAAGCCTATCACCGAACAGCAGTACCAGCAGAATATTGACAAGGCTGCCAAAATGGCTGAAAGCCAGTCGTCGGCAAAAGGCTTTGTCAACGCAATGAAGAGTAAATAAGGTTACAGAGTGTATCGCTCTAACTTAAAAGATATTTAATTATATGACATTTACAAGATTCATAAAACGACCGGTACTCTCAACGGTGGTGTCAATCTTCTTTGTGCTGCTTGGTACAATTGGATTGATAAGCATGCCTATTGAGCAGTATCCGGATATTGCACCGCCTACCATTATGGTATCCACCACCTATACGGGTGCTGATGCCCAGACGGTGCTGAATTCGGTGGTTACCCCGTTGGAGGAAAGCATCAACGGTGTGGAGAACATGACCTACATGACTTCTTCGGCCACTAACGATGGTATGGCCATGATTACGGTATACTTCAAGCAGGGGTCCGACCCTGATATGGCTGCCGTGAACGTGCAGAACCGTGTACAGCAGGCCCAGGCCTTGCTGCCTGCCGAAGTTACCAAAGTGGGTGTGAACGTGATTAAACGCCAGACGTCTAACGTGATTATGTACTCACTTACTACCGAAGATGGTCGTTACGACGGAGAGTTCCTTACCAACTACAATGCTATTAACATTGTGCCGTTGATTAAGCGTATCAGCGGTGTGGGTGATGTGAACAGCCCTTCAACCCAGACTTACTCAATGCGTATCTGGCTGAAACCTGACAAGATGAAGGAGTACGGACTGGTACCATCTGACATCGTCGCAGCACTGGCAGAACAGAACATTGAGGCTGCCCCGGGTAAGTTCGGCGAGCAGAGTAATATGGCTTATGAGTACACACTTCGCTACAAAGGCAGACTGAAGACAGTGCCTGAGTATGAGAACATTATCATCAGCAGCAAAACCACTGGACAGACCCTTTACCTGAAAGATGTGGCCAAGGTAGAGCTCGGCGGATTGATGTACAACGTACAGCTTAAGAACAATGGTCAGCCTGCTGTGATGGGTATGGTGCAACAGATTGCCGGTTCTAACGCTACCCAAATTGCAGAGAATGTAAAGGCTGCATTGAACGACGCACAGAAGTCTATGCCCCCTGGAATGGAGGTTACGTTGGAGTATGATGTTACCGACTTCCTTTTCGCATCTATTGAAGAGGTGCTCACCACGCTGGTTATCACCCTTGTACTGGTGTTCTTTGTGGTGTACATCTTCCTGCAAGACTTCCGGTCTACACTTATCCCTATGATCGCCGTACCTGTGGCTTTGATTGGTACGTTCCTGTTCTTGTGGATATTCGGTTTCTCTATCAACTTGCTTGTGCTATCGGCCATGCTGCTTGCCATCGCCATTGTGGTGGATGATGCCATTGTGGTGGTCGAGGCTGTGCATGCCAAGCTCGATCAGGGATATAAGAGTGCGCTTACCGCATCAATCGATGCCATGAACGAAATCAGTTCGGCCATCATTTCTATCACACTGGTTATGGCTTCTGTGTTCGTGCCTGTGTCGTTCATTGGCGGTACGAGTGGTACATTCTATAAAGAGTTCGGTATCACCATGGCTGTGAGTATCGTTATTTCGGCTATCAACGCCCTTACACTTTCACCAGCCCTGTGTGCCATCCTGCTAAAGCCAAAGAATGAGGACGCCGAAGGCGCTAAGAAGTCGACCTTTATTTCAAGATTCCACGATGGCTTCAACCATACATTCGATAAGATTATTACCAAATATAAGAAAGGCGTTGAGCGCACCATCAATCACGGCGTTGCTGTAGGCATTGCAGTGGTAGTAGGTGTTGCTGCCCTGGTGGTGCTGATGGCTACAACACGTACAGGACTGGTTCCTGATGAGGATACCGGTACACTGTTCGTTACCATTTCGGCCAATCCAGGTACTTCACAGGCTCGCACTCAGCAAATTACCGATGAAGTCGACAAGATGCTGGCTAACAATCCTGCCATAAAACGTCGTGAGCAGATTGTGGGTTACAACTTCATTGCAGGCCAGGGTTCCGACCAGGCTACATTCATTGTGAAGCTGAAACCATTCGAGGAACGTTCAAACGGTTTCTTAGATAAGGTGAAGGCTGTGTTCCATGGCGACTTCTACCGTCTGGCAGTTAACCCGATGGAGTATACCAGCGTGCTTGGTATGATTTATAAACAGACAGCCAAAATCAAGGATGCACAGATTCTGGCTTTCGGTCCGCCTATGATTCCTGGCTTCTCGGCCAACAATGGTATTGCCATGACACTTCAGGATAAAACCGGTGGTGACCTGAACAAATTCTACCAGATTACTCAGGATTATCTGAAGGCATTGAACCAGCGCCCTGAAATACAGACGGCCATGACCTCGTATAACCCTAACTATCCACAGTATATGGTTAATGTGGATGTAGCCAAGTGTAAACAGGCCGGAACATCGCCAGCTTCGGTGCTCTCTGTGCTGCAAGGTTACTATGGTGGTTTGTACGCATCTAACTTCAATAGTTACGGTAAACTTTACCGTGTAATGGTAGAAGGTGATGTGGCAAGTCGTATGCGTCCCGAAGGATTGAGCAATATTTATGTGCGCTTGTCGAACGGGCAGATGGCACCGGTTAGCGAGTTCGTATCGCTGCAGCGTGTTTACGGTCCGTCAAACATCAACCGTTTCAACTTGTTTACGTCAATCAACCTGAATATCACGGCTGCTGACGGCTACTCAAGTGGTCAGGCACTGAAGGCCTGCGAGGAGGTGGCTAAGAATGTGCTGCCTACCGGTTATGGTTACGAATACTCAGGTCTTACTCGTTCAGAGGCCGAAAGCTCTAACTCGACGGCACTTATCTTCGTGCTCTGTATCGTGTTTGTGTACTTGATTCTTTCAGCACAGTACGAGAGTTACATTCTGCCGTTGTCGGTTGTGTTGTCAGTGCCCTTCGGTCTGGCAGGTGCATTCCTATTCACCCAGCTGTTTGGACACTCCAACGATATCTACATGCAGATTTCGCTCATTATGCTTATCGGATTGTTGTCAAAGAATGCCATCCTTATTGTACAGTTCGCTCTTGAGCGCCGTCAAACCGGTATTGCTATCAAGTACAGTGCCATCCTGGGTGCCGCAGCACGTTTGCGCCCTATCCTGATGACGTCACTTGCCATGATTGTCGGTCTGTTGCCTCTGATGTTTGCCTCTGGTGTAGGCAAGAACGGTAACCAGACGTTGGGTGCCGCAGCCGTTGGAGGTATGCTTATTGGTACTTCTATCCAGATTTTTGTGGTACCGGCACTGTTCTGTGTGTTCCAGTGGTTACAAGAGAAGCTCACACCGTTGGAGTTCCATGATGAGAGCACCGAGGAGGTTGAAGCTGAGCTGCAGCAATATGCTAACACCAAACGCATGGCTACCAAAGTAAACAACTATGAAATTAACAATGAAAATTAAAAATTATATCATAATGGGTCTTGCAGTAATGGCTTTAGCCAGCTGCAAGAGCCTTTACAGCCAGTATGAGCGCCCGCAGGTTAACACGAAAGGCCTTATTCGTGACGCTGTAAACGACGCTGACACCCTGGCTGTAACCGATACTGCCTCGTTTGGCAACCTGCCCTGGAGGAGCGTATTCACTGACCCCCAGTTGCAGCAGCTCATCGAGAAGGGCTTACAGCACAACCCCGACCTGCTGAACGCAGCCTTGAATGTCGACATTGCGGAGAATCAGCTTAAGGCAGCCAAACTGGCTTTCCTGCCATCGTTGGCCATCTCGCCGCAGGGAACCATCTCATCCTGGGATGGTGGTAAGGCCACAAAGACCTATCAATTGCCTATTGCCGCGTCGTGGAATGCCGACTTGTTTGGCAAACTGCTTTCACAAAAGCGTTCGTCGCAGATGGCCCTGCTGCAGACCAAGGACTATCAGCTTAGTGTTCAGACACGCCTTATAAGCAATATAGCCAATATGTACTACACCTTGCTGATGCTCGACAAAGAGCTGAAGATTGTGGGCGACATGAAGACGCTCACCAAGGATACATGGGACATTATGGCCAAGCAGCACGAACTCTCGAGTGGCGTAACATCTACAGCTGTGCAGACTGCTGAGAACAATTACTACTCAGTGCTTACACAGGAGATAGATATAAAGAAGCAGATACGCGACACAGAGAACTCGCTTTCATTGCTTATTGGTGAACAGGCCCATGCCATACCTCGTGGTGACCTTGACAATCAGAGTCTGCCTTCAACCTTCTCAACTGGTGTGGGCATCAAGTTGCTTGCCAACCGTCCCGATGTACATGCTTACGAGATGGCGCTGGCTCAGTGCTTCTACAATGTTGAGACAGCCCGCAGCCAGTTCTACCCGAACTTGAACATCTCTGCCAATGGCATATTCACCAACAGCGGTGGTATGGGTATTGTGAATCCCGGCAAATGGTTGCTTTCTGCTGTGGGTGCACTTACACAGCCTATCTTCCAGAATGGCAAGCTCGTGGCTGCCTTGAAAGTGTCGCAGGACCAGTATCAGCAAGCCTTCAACACCTGGCAGAACTCCATTCTTTCAGCCGGCAACGAGGTAAGCAATGCACTGGTGCTCTACAATACATCCGACGAGAAGAGCAAGATTCAGGCCAAGCAGGTGCCTTTACTGCAGAAGAATGTTGAGGAAACCAAACAACTCATGCAGATTCAGCGCAACCACACCTATCTGGAGGTTATCAGTGCTGAGTCGTCGCTGCTCAATGTGCAGCTCTCGCAAGTTGAAAACGAGTTTAATAAGATGCAGGCTGTTGTGAACCTTTACTATGCCCTCGGCGGCGGAGTGAAGTAATTCGCAAGAATGCACTAACCTTTTAATTCAAACATTATGGCAAGTGAAATAAGTAATAAAGCGGTGGTATCTCCCAAAGCCAAGATTGGCGATAACTGTAAGATATTCCCCTTTGCATATATTGAAGACGATGTGGTGATTGGCGACAACTGCCTTATCTTCCCATTTGTCAGTATTCTCGACGGTACGCGCCTTGGCAATAACAACAAGGTGCACCAGGGGTCGGTACTGGCTGCCATTCCACAGGACTTTAATTTTACCGGCGAGCCATCAGAGCTCTTTATTGGCGACAACAATATTATACGTGAGAATGTGGTTATCAACCGTGCCACTCATCAGGGTGACCGCACGGTTATTGGTAACGGAAACTTCCTGATGGAAGGCTCGCACGTGTCGCATGATGATGTTATCGGCAACGGCTGTGTGCTGGGTTACGGCACGAAGATTGCCGGCGACTGTGAAATTGGTGATGGCGTAATCTTCAGTTCGTCGGTTATAGAGAATGCCGGCACTCGTGTAGGAACCGCAGCCATGATTCAGGCAGGCACTACGTTCTCGAAGGATGTGCCCCCTTACATTGTGGCTGGTGGCACGCCTGTGGGTTACAGTGGCATTAACAATGTTATGATGACCTCGTACGGTATTGACGCAAAGATTCAGAAGCACATTGCCAATGCATACCGACTGGTGTTCCATGGCAAAACGAGCTTGTTTGATGCTACATTGCAGATTAAAGAGCAGGTGCCCGACAGCCCCGAAATTCAAAACATTATTGCCTTCCTTAAATCAACTAAGGCAGGTGTTATTACCAAATAAATGCTTTATCTTAATTAAAGCCGGCCCTTGAGGCCGGTTTTTTTTTGTGTTAGTCTATTTCTATGCATCCTTTTGCTTCAAAACTTCTGCAATGGTATTCCGTGAATGCCCGCTCATTACCCTGGCGCGATTGCGGCAATGCCTATGCCATCTGGCTGAGTGAAATCATACTGCAGCAAACACGAATCAGTCAGGGCACTGCATACTGGCAGCGATTCATGCAACGGTTTCCCACTGTAGAGAGCCTGGCTGCTGCATCGGAAGATGAGGTACTGCGCCTTTGGCAAGGCCTTGGCTATTACAGCAGGGCACGCCATTTGCACGAGGCAGCCCGGCAAATCGTGGCCATGCAGCACATGCCGCATACCTATAACGAATGGCTTACAATTAGTGGGGTGGGGCCTTATACAGCCGCTGCCATAGCCTCGGCAGCCTATGGTGAGCCTGTGCCCGCTATTGATGGCAATGCCAATCGTGTGCTGGCTCGCTGCTTCGGTGTGACACAGGCAGTGAACACTGCCGCTGGTTCCCATCAAATAGGTGAAATAGCCCGGCAAGTGCTGCCGCCGCATTATGCCGCCGATTTCAATCAGGCGTTGATGGACTTCGGGTCGCTTCAATGTGTGCCACAATCGCCGCAATGTTCACAGTGCGTGATGAGCTCGCTCTGCATGGCCTTGCAGCAAAATATGGTCGAACAGTTGCCGGCTAAGAAGAGCACAGTGAAGGTGAAACCCATGACGATGGTTTACGTTTATCTGCGATACCAGGGAAAAACAGCTATCCGCCGCCGACCTGCCGGCGGTATCTGGCAAGGTTTATATGAGCCCTTGTTGCTCGGCCAGATTGGCGATTTGCCAGCCAGTGACGGCACACTCACGCCAATTGCCAAAGGCGTTAACCATGTGCTAACCCATCGTGTCATAACAGCCGATTTTTATCTGCTTGATCTTAATGAACCAATGGCTCTGCCTCAGAACTACTTTTGGGTTGCCGAGACAGAGCTTGACCGTTATGCCAAACCACGGCTCATTGAACGTTTGCTGCAAATGCTGCCGTGATATTTCAAAGCCTTAGAAAGTCACCACGAGCTTGATGGTGAAGTTACGCCCCATATTGTAGATGCCCTGGTGACTGTTCAGTCAGTACCTGGGCGGTGGTACTGATGGTACCAAAGCCAGGTACCGTTGATACCAAAGCCAGGTACTGTTGATACCAAAGCCAGGTATCGTTGATACCAACGCAAGGTACTGTTGGTACCAAAGCGTGGTACTGTCTGTATCATCTTGTTTTTTTCATCTGTCTATTTCCTTTAATATTCTGAGAAGTAAATCAGTCCTTGTAAATCTGATCAGTAGCCAGAACTTCCATCCGTACCAACATCCTATCATCAACGTCTTACCTCACGTGAATAGTGTAATGAGTAACCTTTCTCGATTCATATTACTTGATTTTATTTTCGACTATTAATAGAACTCAATCATAAGAGTATTATAAAAGGTAGTTTCATTTTGCGATACTCTACACATATAATCTTCCGAGGTATGTTCAAGTACAATGCCATGTCCTCTTTTATGGTTGTTCCATATAATAAAATAACTATCTATGGGAGAACGTTCAGTTGGATTGTCACGATGATATTGATACCTGTCTGCATATCCAAATCTTTTTTCTAATACGCCCAATACTCCTAAAAACATTACTGTATCTTTAGGATTTACAAATGTCCTTAGATGCGCTTCATGGCGAACGTTATGTTGGTAATATTTTATAAAACCCTAAAATCCGCAAGAAGAGCTGGTAATGCCAGTTTTGACCCAAAATCTATTTCTTTGTGAGAATTGTAGCCTGAAACGGCTCCTATCCTTTCGATTAGCATCTTTTGGCGTACAACATCCCCTTA
>Ga0256406_1001914_pt1 | contig 31615 bp, 25 predicted proteins | sample RumenRJG_03DNA_FD_185986 | JGI IMG/M metagenome (GOLD analysis project Ga0256406, IMG submission 185986) | Bovine rumen microbial communities from Lethbridge, Alberta, Canada - RJG_03 | ecosystem: Host-associated > Mammals > Digestive system > Stomach > Rumen | place: Canada: Alberta | collected... | reverse complement strand
GTGGGGTAAGGGGAAGGTATGCACAAATCGGACAAAATTCACGCTCATACTATCATGATGCATAGTGTTCAAGCTCTTTACTGCAATTGAGATTGCCATTGAGATTGCTTGCGGATTTTAGGTTTACCTTTAATTGTGGTTGGAAATGATTAACTTTGCAGAAAAATCAGACAGATACTAATATGAAGTTTATACAAAGCCTACTCATCGGTGCGCTTGTGGCAGGTGCGATATGCTCATGTGGCAGTAAAGACCCGGAGCAGAAGTCGCAGACGGTGAGGGTTAAAGTAATGACCGTCGGCGCAGAGCAAGTCAACGGTGAGCATGACTATTCCGGAACGGTGGAAGAGGAGAGCGGCGTGAGCCTGAGCTTCCCTGTTGCCGGTACGTTGCAGACTATAAATGTCGATGAGGGACAGACAGTTTCTTCCGGACAACTCATCGCCACTGTCGACGGAGCAACAGAGAATTCGTCGAAGGCTTCGGCACATGCCGTCACCGAACAGGCGCGCGCTGCCCTCCACAAGGCACAGGACTCATACAATCGCGCCAAGCGTCTTCACGAAGGCGGCGTCATCTCCGACTCGAAATGGGTGGAGGCACAGACAGCTCTCGACGCTGCCCGTGAGGCTGTCAGCTCGGCTGCCGCATTGGAGAAGATTTCCGACAAGGGAACTGCCGACACCCGTCTGAGGGCGCCGTTTGGTGGATACGTCTCGCAGAAGACTGTCGAAGTGGGACAGAACGTCATACCCGGGCAGATGGTCGTAAAGCTCGTACACATCGACCGTGTGAAAGTGAAGATTAGTATCCCTGAGGAGGAAATCGACAAGGTGCACAACGGTGAGACGATGATGATACGCTGCGCCGCTGCCGGTGGTGCCGACCTCTACGGCAAGGTTGTGGAGCGCGGAGTCGAAGCCGACCCGCTGAGCCGCACGTACGATGTGAAACTACTCGTCGACAACCCCGGCCACGGTTTGCTTCCGGGCATGATATGCGACGTCTACACGAGTTTCACACGCGGACAGCAGAGCGTCTTCGTTCCTGCCAACGTGGTGCAGATGAACCCCGACAACCGTATGTTCGTTTGGGTTGTCAAGAACGGCAGAGCCACGAAGCGCTTCATCAACTTCGTGGCCGATACTTCGCAGGGCGTACGTGTCAGCGGTGGACTTGAGCCGGGCGACCAGCTCATCGTCTCCGGACAACAGAAAGTCAGCGAAGGCACCAAGTGCGAAATAATAAGATAGAGGTTTATGAAGAAGAAAAAACGTTCATTCCAGGAAATATGCCTCTACTACCGGCAGATAGTCATTCTGCTGGTAACATGCCTTGTGGCGCTCGGCGTCTACGGACTCATAAACATCAACAAGAACGAGTTCCCCGACTACACCGTCCGCGAAGGCATCGTCGCCGCCGTCTACCCAGGTGCCACGTCGGAGGAAGTGGAGCAGCAGGTCACCAAACCGCTCGAAAACTATATCTTCACCTACAAGGAGGTGCTGAAGGAGAAAACCGTCTCCTACTCGCGCGACGGCATGAGCATCATCGTCGTTGAGCTCAACGAGGACTTGGAGGACAACGACGAGTTCTGGTCGAAGTTCAAGCACGGCGTCCAGACGTTCAAGACATCGAACCTTCCTGTCGGCGTTCTTGCCGTACAGGTTGAGGACGACTTCGGCGATGTCAGCTCTGAGTTGATTTCACTGGAAAGCAAGGACAAGACATACCGCGAGCTCAACGACTACATGAAGACCATCGAGGACTCGCTTCGAATGATACCAAGCGTCGGAAAGATGAGTGTCGTCGGAATGCAGATGCCGCAAATCGCCATCTACCTCGATGCCGACAAGCTCACCCACTACGGTGTCAACTACGTCAGCGTGGCACAGACGCTGGCGGGAAAGGGCTTCACGTCGACCGGCGGACGCATCGGCAACAAGGACTACAAGAGTCCTATTTATGTCGACGAAAGCCTGAACAAGATTTACGACGTTGAGAACGCTATCGTCTACTCTGACCTCCGCGGCAACATTGTCCGACTGAAGGACGTGGCGAAGGTGAAGTACGAATACCCCGACCTCGACAAATACGTTACCGTGAACGGCACGAAGGCGTTGCTGCTCTCCGTAACCAACAAGAAAGGAAAGGACATTTCGAGCATGGGTTCCGAAGTCAACAAAAAGCTGGCGCACGTCGAAGAGGTTCTGCCTAAGGACGTGAAGGTGAGCAAGATAACCGACCAGAAGCAAGTCGTCGACGACTCCATAGTCGACTTCCTGCGTGAGTTGCTCATCGCAATCGCCACCGTTCTTCTCGTCGTCGTCCTCATCATGCCGCGTCAGGTCGCAGCCGTTGCCGCAGCTACGATGCCGGTCACGATATTCATATCTCTCGGACTGTTCTACATCTTCGACCTCGAGCTCAACACGGTGACGCTTGCAGCCCTCATCATGACGCTCGGAATGATTGTCGACGACTCCATTGTCATCATCGACGGATACGTCAACAACCTCGCCGCGGGCATGACGCGGTGGGCGAGCGCCGTCGAAGCGACACGCCACTTCCTGAAGAGTATCTTCTCGGCAACGCTCTGTATCAGTATCACTTTCTTCCCGTTCCTCATCACGATGACAGGTGTCATGCACGACTTCCTGCGCATGTTCCCGTGGGCAATTACCATCGTGCTCTTCGTCAGTATGATAATCGCACAGACGCTGCTGCCGATTCTCATGTACTTCTGCATACGTAAGCCAATCGAAACCGGTGTGACAAAGGACGGACACAAGGCGTTCAACCTACTCGACATAATGCAACGCTTCTACAACCGCGCCATCGAGTGGTGCTTTGCCCACTACCGTATCGTCATCGGAGCAGCGGCAGTCACCATCATCGGCGGTTCGTTCGTATTCCTGAAACTACCGCAGAAGCTCATGCCAATAGCCCAGCGCGACCAGTTTGCCGTCGAGATTTTCATGCCAACGGGAACCACCGTGGCACGGACCACAGAGCTGTCCGACTCGCTCGAGCACATGCTGCGCCGCGACCCTCGCGTCGTTTCGGTTGCCAATTTCCACGGAATGTCGTCGCCGCGTTTCCAGACGACCTACGCTCCGCAGATTCCTGGCGACAACTTCGCTCAGTTCATCGTCAACACGAAGAGCATGGACGCCACGGAGGATGTCGTTGCCGAGGCGAAGAAGAAGTACACCAACTACTTCTCCGAGGGCATAGTCAAGATTAAACACCTGTCGTACAGCAAGGAGGAGAACCCTATCGAGGTGCGCATAACGGGTGAGGACCTCGCCACAATCAACGAGGCTGCCGATACTGTCGTTGCCCATCTGCGCAACGTCGACGGACTGGAGCTCGTGCGAACCGACTTCCGCGAGCCGCTTGCCACTACACGTGTGCATATAAATGACGCAACGGCGAGCCGACTCGGACTCAACAATGCACAGGTGCAGATGTCGCTTGCGCTTCGCTATACTGCAGGATTGCCAGTCAGCCAGATGTGGGACGGCGACTACGGACCGAAGGCTGTAATCAAGTCGATGCGAAGCGACAGTGCGTCGGTCAACGACTTGCTGAACGAGCAGATACCGGTTGCAGCCGGTCTGAAGAGTGTTCCGCTGCGCGAGATTGCCACCGTTGAGAATAAAATGGAATACGGACAGATTGTTCATCGCAACGGTCTGCGCACGATATCGGTCATCGCTGAAGTCGACCCAAGCAAGAATGTCGAGAAGCTGACGGGACAGATAATGCACGAAGTGAGTGAGATGAAGCTGCCTGACAACATCCACATCACCTACGGCGGACAGTATGAGGTCGACCAGGAGCAGATGCCGAACATCATCAACGCCCTCATCATAGCCATCGCCATCATCTTCGTCGTGCTGATATGGCACTTCCGCGACGTCCGCGAGTCCATTATCATGCTGTGCTCGCTGTCGCTCTGCGTCTTCGGCGCGGCAATGGGAATTCTCCTTTCGGGCATTGACGTCAGCCTGACGTGCGTCCTCGGCTTCGTCTCACTTATGGGTGTCCTCGTCCGTAACGGCATCATCCTCTTCGACTACGCCCACGAGCTCCACGTCAAGGAACAGCTGTCGACGCGCGACTCCATCCTCCAGGCGGCAAAGGAACGTATGCGGCCTATCTTCCTCACTTCCGCCTGCGCCTCGATGGGTGTCGTTCCGATGCTCCTCGGAGGCAGCAGTCTGTGGATGCCAATGGCGGCCGTCATCTTCTGGGGAACAATAATCACGATGTTCTTCATCCTCGCCGTCATGCCGGTCCTCTACTGGCGTTTCATGGAAGACCCGGCAAAGCGACTCGGCAAGGAAGTCCGCATGATGAGCCGGTAGAGCGTTAGTATTCCTCAGGGACTACTATCTCACCGCCCCCCGAGTGATAGTATATACATGTTTCACGCCCCCACATTTGTAAAGAATAACTACTTGGCGTCGACAAGGGCGGAGTGGGGGAGAAAACGAGTCATGTTCTAAACCGCTTACATAATGATTTAAAAAGGAACAGGGCTCCAATGCATTATTTTCGAATAAAAATTCTGTCAATAGTAACATTTTGTCAAACCTTTGTTTAATTTATGCTGCACAACATGTTTACATGTCAAATCAGTGACAATGAGATTAAAATCCTTTAAAAACTAAAGATTTTTTTGTGTAAACGTTTGTACATTTAAATATAAATTACTACTTTTGCATTGAGATTTAAGAGATAAGAATAAAAACGAAAGAGACCAAAGAGTAAAGAAAGGAGATTTTACTATGGCAAAGAAAGATTATCCACAGATTTACGTGGAGTACGAAAGAGAAGAGCCGACACAGTCGACCTCACATGAGGTGCTCGGCGGCGAATTATGGTTTGATTGATTAACAACGAAATATCGTTAACCCCCAAGGAAGCGGATATCGGACTCGAACAAAGAGGACGGTATCCGCTTTTTGGTTTGTACAGCTTTATTGCATGAAGGAAAACAATATAGAACGATAGTTTCCAAAAATTGTTCAAAAGTCTTTCTGTTTCGGAAATAAAACAGTATCTTTGCACAACATAAATATATAGGACGCATTATGAAGCAAACAAAGATAGTATGTTCCATCAGCGATATGCGCTGTGACACCGACTTTATACGCAAGTTGTTCTTTGCCGGAATGAACGTAGTGAGAATGAACACCGCCCACGCCACTGCGGAAGGTATCAAAACTATAATAAGGAACACGCGCGCCGTGTCGCCTCACATCGGTATCCTTATCGACACCAAGGGCCCGGAGGTACGCACCACGGCAGTGAAGGAGCCGATACACTACAAGACCGGTGACATGGTGAAAATCTTCGGACGCCCCGAGATGGATACGACGAAGGACATCATCAACGTCAGCTATCCCGACATAACGAAGGATGTCAAAGAGGGCGACGACATACTTATCGACGACGGCGCCATCGACATGAAGGTTGTCGAGAACGTCGGACCGATGCTCATTGCCCATGTCGAGAACGACGGAGTGCTGGGCTCTCACAAGAGCGTCAACGTTCCGGGCGAGCACATCGACCTTCCGGCGCTCACCGAGAAGGACAAGCGCAACATCCTCCTTGCCATCAGCGAGGACATCGACTTCATAGCCCATTCGTTCGTACGCTCTGCCGACGACGTCCGCGCCGTTCAGAAAATCCTCGACGAGCACCACAGCGACATCAAGATAATATCGAAGATTGAGAACCAGGAGGGCGTCGACAACATCGATGAAATCATAGATGCATCCTACGGTATAATGGTAGCGCGCGGTGACCTCGGCATTGAGGTGCCTATAGAGCGCATCCCTGGCATCCAGCGCATGATAATCAACAAGTGCATCGCCAAGAAGAAGCCCGTTATCGTTGCCACGCAGATGCTTCACACGATGATAGAGAACCCGCGCCCAACCCGCGCAGAGGTAACGGACATCGCCAACGCCATATACAGTCACACCGACGCTCTTATGCTTTCGGGCGAGACGGCAAGCGGAAAGTATCCTCTCGAAGCCGTACAGACAATGTCGCGCGTTGCCGAGCAGGCTGAGGCTGACGTCCATTCGAGCTACAGCTTGCAGCATGCCGTGTTCAGTCTCTTCACCAATCATCCCGACCAGCGTGAGTTCCTCGCCAAGGCGGCTATTGAGGCAACGGAACAGCTCGGCGTCAAAGGTATCATCACCGACTCCGCATCAGGTCAGACGGCACGCAACCTGGCTGCCTTCCGTGGTCCGAACCCGGTCCTTGCCATCTGCTACAAGGAGAAGCTGCAACGCTGGCTGAACCTTTCTTACGGTATTATTCCAATCTATCAGAAGAAGCACGTGTCGAGTCAGTACATCTTTGAAGCGTCTCTCCGCATGCTGAGGCAGAAGGGATACATCGGTCTCGACGACAAGATAGCTTACCTGACTGGTTCGTTCACTGGTGACAAGGGCACATCGCTGCTCGAAATCAACAAGGTACGTGACGTCTTCGACAACAGCTATCAGTTCCACTTGCCGAACATTGAACCGGAGACGGAGGAATAGGGAGGTGCCTACCCTGTCGACATCCTAACCAAGCCTTCCAGAATGGGAAGGATGTTTGATATGTCTTGTGGATGTTTGCCCCCTGCACCCCATCCACAGCAGGGACGGCCCTTGTGGCTGTCCGCTCGGTCGTCAGACCGAATACCGTCATCCACATTACATCATTTGCCCCTTCGTGGCAATCGGGCACCCACGAGGGGCGCCCCTGCGGTGGATGTTGCCCGGCCTAACCAAGCCTTCAAAGCCTAACCAAGCCTTCCAGAATGGGAAGGATGTTTGATATGTCTTGTGGATGTTTGCCCCCTGCACCCCATCCACAGCAGGGACGGCCCTTGTGGCTGTCCGCTCGGTCGTCAGACCGAATACCATCACCCACATTACATCATTTGCCCCTTCGTGGCAATCGGGCACCCACGAGGGGCGCCCCTGCGGTGGATGTTGCCCGGCCTAACCAAGCCTTCCGGAAGGCTTGGTTAGGATTACTCATAATGCTTCATGCTCCACACATGTCCGCCCACTCCGATGAGGACTGCGGCAAGCCCAGTGAGCAGAAGCGCATTGCTGTCGATGTTGAAAAAGTAATCGATGGCGAAGATAACGACACCGATGACGATAAGCGCGAGGCCCGCATATTTCAATAGTTTTTTCATGTTTTCCTTTCGTTTAGTGCAAAGTTAGACCAAACATTTGGCTTTGAAGTGCTTAAAGTCATAAAGTTTGTTAAAACCATTCGAAGCCTAAAGACAAGGTTATGGCTAACTAACAAAAAATGAGTACCTTTGCACCGCGTTTTTCGGAGCGCACGATTTTAAATTAATTTAATAACAGTTTTTAAGTAGTATGAATCAATACGAAACCGTTTTCATTTTGACTCCCGTTTTGTCTGATGTTCAGGCAAAGGAAACGGTCGCTAAATTCAAGAAGCTGCTCACCGACAATGGTGCTGAGATCTTGAACGAGGAGGCCTGGGGTCTGAAGAAGTTGGCTTACAACATTCAGAAGAAGTCATCAGGCTTCTACAACCTTCTGGAGTTCAAGGCTGAACCATCAGTAGTCGAAATTCTCGAGACAGGCTTCCGCCGCGACGAGAAAGTCATTCGTTTCATCACCGTCAAGCTTGACAAGTACGCAGCACAGTATGCTGAGAAGCGCCGCAACAAGCTTGCAGCTAAAAAAGAGGAGGCATAATCATGGCTGAGCAGAAAAAGAGTGAAATCCGTTATTTGACCGCACCTTCTATCGACACACGCAAGAAGAAGTATTGCCGTTTCAAGAAGAGTGGCATTAAGTACATCGACTACAAGGACCCGGAGTTCCTTAAGAAGTTCCTCAACGAGCAGGGCAAGATTCTTCCTCGCCGCATCACCGGCACTTCACTGAAGTATCAGCGTCGTGTAGCACAGGCTGTTAAGCGTGCTCGCCAGATTGCACTGCTTCCGTATGTAACCGATTTGTTGAAGTAAAGAAGGAGGCACGAATTATGGAAATTATACTGAAAGAAGATATCATCGGTCTCGGATACAAGAACGAGATTGTAAAGGTCAAGAACGGTTACGGTCGCAACTACCTCATTCCAACAGGCAAGGGCGTCATCGCCTCACCGTCAGCAAAGAAGCAGCTCGCAGAGACTCTGAAGCAGCAGGCTGCAAAGATTGAGGCTGCTAAGGCTGCTGCCGAGAAGCGCGCCGCACAGCTTGACGGTGTCGAGCTCGTCATCCCTGCAAAGGTTTCTGCCTCTGGCGTTACCTACGGTTCTGTCAACACGGCTACCGTTGCTGAGGAACTCGGTAAGAAGGGTATCGAAATCGACCGCAAGATTATCACCATGCACGACATCAAGAAGGTCGGTACCTTCGAGGCTACTGTACACTTCTTCAAGGATGTCGAGGTTAAGGTCCCTGTAACAGTTGTTGCAGAGAAGGAGGCTGAGAAGCCGGCTGAGGAAGAAGAGGCTGCTGCTGACGCAGAGGCAACTGCTACTGAGGCTACCGAAGCTGCTCCTGCAGAGGCACCTGCTGCTGAGCCAGAGGCTGCCGCATCTGAGGACGAGGCTCCGGCAGAGGCTTAATGTAGAATGAATTCTTAGCACTGTAAAGCACATTCATTATAAATTCCCGGCTGCTCGATTGTGAGTCAGTCGGGATTTTTTCTTTTTTACCTCGCCAATGTTTCAGACAAAGGCATGGGCTTTACCAAATTAAACCATAATTATGAATGCATAATGATAGATTGTGGATTAATATTCTTACCTTTGTAGCAACAAACGACGAAACAAACTAATAGCAAGTAACATATGACAATGAAAGCATTTGTATTCCCGGGACAAGGTTCCCAGTTCGTAGGTATGGGCAAGGACCTGTACGATAACAATCCTTTGGCAAAACAACTCTTCGACAAGGCAGACGAAGTCCTTGGCTTCAAGATTACCGATATCATGTTCGCTGGTACAGACGAGCAGCTCAAGCAGACCAACGTTACCCAGCCGGCTGTGTTCCTTCACAGCGTTATCTCGGCTCTCTGTCTCGGCGACGAGTTCAAGCCGGACATGGCAGCAGGTCACTCTCTCGGTGAGTTCTCTGCCCTGACAGCAGTCGGCGCCCTCAACTTCGAGGACGGTCTGAAGCTCGTCGCAGCCCGTGCCAACGCTATGCAGAAAGCTTGCGAGCAGAACCCGGGCACCATGGCAGCCATCATAGCTCTGCCTGACGAGACCATTGAGAAGATTTGTAAGGAGGTAACCGATGGTGGCAATATCGTCATACCTGCCAACTACAACTGCCCTGGTCAGCTTGTTATCTCCGGTTCAGCTGAGGGAATCAACGAGGCATGTGAGAAACTGAAGGCTGCCGGTGCAAAGCGCGCTCTGCCGTTGGCAGTCGGAGGCGCATTCCACTCTCCTCTCATGCAGCCGGCAAAGGAAGAGTTGCAGGCTGCTATAGAGAAGACCGAGTTCCACGCTCCTAAGTGCCCGGTTTACCAGAACGTCGACGGAAAGCCTCATACCGACCCTGCTGAAATCAAGGCTAACCTCATCGCGCAGCTCACATCGAGCGTTCAGTGGACCAAGAGCGTCCAGAACATGATTGCCGATGGTGCCGACGAGTTCGTAGAGTGTGGTCCGGGTCATGCTCTCCAGGGCATGATACGCCGTATCGACCGTAAGGTTAACGCACACGGAATAGAGTAATCAGTAAGTGGGAAAAAAGATAATAATATACCAAATCTTCACCCGTCTGTTCGGAAATCGCAATACCACACGTAAGGAATGGGGTACAATCGATGAGAACGGAGTGGGGAAGATGAACGACATCCAAAGTGCCCAGCTGCGCCGAATGCGGCAGCTGGGTATTACCCATGTGTGGTACACCGGTGTTATTCGCCATGCCACGTGCACCGATTACACACGCTTCGGCATTCCGCGCCAGCATCCCGAGGTCGTAAAGGGCTTCGCCGGTTCGCCGTATGCCATCACCGACTATTACGATGTCGACCCCGACATTGCCGTTTCGGTACCCGACAGGGTGAAGGAGTTCGAGTCTCTTGTCGAGCGTACGCACCATGCGGACATGAAAGTCATAATCGACTTCGTGCCAAACCATGTTGCCCGCGAGTACAAGAGTATTTGCCGCCCGTCCGGTGTGCATGATTTAGGCGAGGACGACGATGTCAACAAGCACTTTGATGCTCAGAACAACTTCTACTATTGCCCGGGTGAGACACTCGACTTGAACGGTGTCGACACTTCGCGGGTACGTCAGTTGGGTTGCGAGCCGTATGTGGAGAAGCCTGCCAAGTGCACCGGCAACGACCGCTTCGACTCTCATCCGCAGCAGAACGACTGGTATGAGACGGTGAAGTTGAACTACGGTGTCGACTACACCGATGCCGGAGGCCGCAGCTATCACTATGACCCGACGCCGGATACGTGGAAGAAGATGACTGACATACTGCTCTTCTGGGCCGGCAAAGGTATCGACGGATTTCGCTGCGACATGGCTGAGATGGTGCCGCACGAGTTCTGGGCTTACGCCACTTCGGAGGTAAAGAAACGCTATCCGAACATTATCTTCATCGGCGAAGTCTACGATACGGGGCAGTACAGGACTTATGTCGCCAGTGGTTTCGACTATCTCTACGACAAGGTGGGCATGTACGACTGCCTGCGTGGTGTCACTTGCCATCAGCGTCCTGCTTCGGCAATAACCCGCGAGTGGCAGTTGACCGACGATATCGGCGACCACATGCTCTACTTCCTTGAGAACCACGACGAGCAGCGACTTGCTTCCTACTACTTCGCGGGCGACGGCATGAAGGGCATACCTGCCCTCATTGTGTCGACTTTGCTGAAGAAGAACCCCATGATGATATACGCCGGACAGGAGTTTGGCGAGAAGGGAATGGACAAGGAAGGCTTCTCCGGCTGCGACGGTCGCACGACAATCTTTGACTACTGGACCGTTCAGAGTCTGTATCACGGTTATTGGGACCGCCGCCATCTGACTCCCGAGGAGCATAAGATTGAGGAAAAGTATCAGAAAATACTCCGCCTGGCCAACCAGGAGAAAGCTGTCAGCGAAGGACAGACCTTCGATTTAATGTACGTAAACGGCTACAGCGAGCACTTCTCGCCACATGCGCAGTACGCTTTCTTGCGTAAGTACGAAGGAGAGGTGCTGTTTATTGCTGTCAACTTCGACTCCCAGCCAGTCAATTGTCAAATTGCCATACCTGAGCATGCCTTCGATTTCCTTAAGATACCTGAGAAATCAGTTGAGGCCGTTGACCTGCTGAGCGGTGAGACGCAGCGTTTCGACTTGAAGAAGAATGCATTGCAGCCCGTGCAGATTGACGGCTACAGTGGACGAATATATAAATTCAAGATTATGACAGACGTTAACGAATACGTTCTCAACACGCATGACAAGGACGAATTTCCTCCGGCACACACCGCCGAGCACCTCCTCAACCAGCTCATGATACGGATGTTCGGTTGTGAGCGCAGCCGCAATGCCCACATAGAGCGCAAGAAGAGTAAGATTTCGTACACTCTCGACCACAAGCCGAGCCGTAAGGAGGAGAAGGCGATAGAGGACGAGATGAACAGACTTATCCAATTGGACATGCCTGTCACCTACGAGTTCGTCGACAGGAACCACATTCCGGCAGGTGTTTCGCTGGACCGTCTGCCCGACAATGCCAGCGACACCATCCGCCTCGTGCGTATTGGCGACTACGATGTCTGCCCTTGTCTGGGCAAGCACGTCCGCTCGACTTCGCAAATTGGTAAGTTTGTCCTTCTCGGAACCAACTGGGACGAGCAGACCCACAACTTCCGCATCCGCTTCAAGGTGGTGCAGTAAGTACCGTAGGCGGCTGATGTCTTTGACGTTGTTGGTATAGATAAATTCCTTCAGATACTATCCGAAGAATAATCAGAAGGAAAATAAAAAACCTCCCAAAGTTTCCTGTCGGGAATGCTTTGGGAGGTTTTCTGTTTCTACTTCTTTCCGTCCGTCTCTTCCTTCATGTCGATGAAGTTGCCATCCTTGTCGTAGAATTCGTATTGAAGCATGGCTAGCTTCTGCGACGGAATGACGTGAACGCCGAAACCGTACTTGAGTTTCCACTTCAGTCCGAGGGACACGAGCCCCTTGCCGATGTAAGCGGCGACATACGGATGGACGTGCAGATAGAATTTCTTTACGCCAATCTTGTTGACCAGTCGGTCGACTTTCCTCTCCAGTTGGTCAGTAAACAAAATGCTGGCCTTTATCTTGCCGGTGCCCAAACAAGTGGGGCACTCCTCCTCAACGTTGACATCCATAGCCGGGCGAACGCGCTGTCGCGTTATCTGCATCAGTCCGAACTTGCTCAACGGCAGAATGTTGTGGCGCGCGCGGTCCTTCTGCATATCCTTGCACATGCGTTCATAGAGCATCTGCCGGTCCTCGGCAAGTTTCATGTCTATGAAGTCTACAACGATAATGCCGCCCATATCGCGCAACCGCAGTTGCCGTGCCAGTTCGTCGGCTGCACCCAGGTTGGTGTCCAGTGCATTCTGTTCCTGCTCCTTTTCCTTCGTACGGTTGCCGCTGTTGACGTCGACGACGTGCATTGCCTCGGTGTGTTCAATGATGAGATAGCACCCGTGGCCGTAGTTGACGGTAGTGCCAAAGCTCGACTTTATCTGCTTCGTAACGTCGAAGTTGTCGAATATAGGCACCTTTCCGGTGTACATCTTCACTATGTTCTCCTTGTCTGGTGCTATGAGAGAGACATAGTGCTTTACAGCGGTGAATATTTCCTCGTCGTTGACGTATATGTTCTTGTACGTCGGATTGAAGAGGTCGCGGAGCATTGCGACAGCCCTTCCGGTTTCCTCGAACACCAGTTGCGGACGCTGCTGAGTCTTCTGCACCTTCGTGATGGCGTCGTTCCATCGCTTCATGAGAGCTTTCATTTCAGCGTCGAGCTCGGCAACGCGCTTTCCCTCGGCCACCGTACGGACTATGACACCGAAGTTTTTCGGCGTTATACTCCTTACGAGCTGCTTGAGGCGTGCACGTTCCTCGCCGCTTTTGATTTTCGACGAAACGCTGACTTTATCCCCGAAAGGAATGAGGACCAGGTATCTTCCGGCGAAGGACAGCTCGCCTGTCAGTCGCGGACCCTTGGTCGAAATGGGTTCTTTTACTATTTGTACCAGCACTTCCTGCCCTACTTGCAGCGTATTCTGAATGCTGCCGTCCTTTTTCAGGTCAGGCAAGCGGCTGGCTTTGCTGAAGGGATAAAGCTTCTTTCGGTCGCTTTGCACCTGCTTGAGGTATTTAGCATAGGAGTCGAATTGACTTCCAAGGTCGAGATAGTGAAGAAAGGCGTCGCGTTCATAACCTACATCTACGAAGCACGCATTGAGTCCAGGCATAAGCTTCTTGACCTTTGCGATGTAGATGTTGCCAACCGAGAAGCTCACCTCACGAGGTTCGTTCTGGTATTCCACGAGCCGCTTGTCCTCAAGCAGCGCAATGGAAATCTGTTTCGGTTGTGCGTCGATAATTATTTCACTTGTCATCTTTCTGTTTCTAAGGCAGTTCCGCCGGCATGGCGTCACCGTCTTCATGTTATAATGTAATAAAGATGGGGCTTGCCATCGCGCCCCCAAGGGAAGGAGTTCTCTGCGAAGACAAGCCCCACTTGTCTGAGGAACAGACTCCGGCGTTCAGCCCTGCGGGGCTTACTTGCTCTTATGTCTGTTCTTTCTTAATCTCTTCTTACGCTTGTGCGTAGCCATCTTGTGTCCCTTTTTCTTTCTTCCGTTTGGCATTTTCCTTAGTTTTTTAAATTGTTGTTATAATGTTGTTATTAATCTTTCTCTATTAACCCTTCATCTCCTCGATGAACGACTTAGCCGGTTTGAAAGCCGGAAACTCGTGAGCAGGGATGGTAATGGTGGTGTTCTTCGAGATATTGCGTGCGGTCTTGGCTGCACGGTGCTTTACGATGAAGCTACCGAAACCACGCAGGTACACGTTCTCCTTGTTCTTAAGGAGACTGTCCTTGATAGATTCCATGAAGCCTTCAACAACGGCTGACACATCTTTTTTCGAAATACCAGTGTTGGAGGAAATCTCTGCGATGATATCTGCTTTTGTCATTTTTGTGTGTTTTGTTTACTTGTTTTATTATCCTTATTCTTTAACGGAATGCAAAATTACTAATAATCAACCAAATACGGAAATATATTTTGTTTTTTTTGCCATTTCTTTTGTGATTTCACTCCTTTGGTGTAACTTTGCCGCCGTTTACATATTATAATATAATAACATGAAAATAGTCATTGGCATTGATGTCGGAATATCAACGACCAAAATAGTAGGAATACGTGAGGGAAAAGTCATAAAACCGCTGCGGGTGAAGGCTACCGACCCCGTGACGTCGCTCTATGGCGCCTTCGGAAAGTATTTGTACGACAATAAGATAGCCCTCGACGACGTTGAGCATGTCATGCTCACAGGTGTCGGCTCGGCATACATCGACAAACCCGTCTACGGAGTGCCCACCTCACGTGCCGAAGAGTTCATTGCTGACGGTCTCGGGGCACAATACGAAAGCCGGCTGAACAATATGATAGTTGTCTCGATGGGCACCGGAACGTCGCTCGTGCGCTGCAACGGTTCCGATATTCACCACATCGGAGGCATCGGCATAGGCGGCGGAACCCTCAGTGGACTGTCAAGACTTTTGCTCAAGACGGACGACGTGAAGCAGATAACGTCCCTCGCTCTGCAAGGACACATCTCGCACATCAATCTCCTCATAGGCGACATATCGGCAAAGCCGCTTCCAGGACTGCCGATGGACGCCACAGCGTCGCTCTTTGCCAACGCTCAGGGCAACGCTCCGCGCGAGGATATCGCCATCGGACTTATCTACATGGTGTTGCAGGCGGTGGGCTCGGCGGCAATACTGAGTGCCAACGGCAGTGGCGTGCGCGACTTTGTCCTCATCGGCAACTTGACTCTTCTGCCGCAATGCAAGTACGTCTTCCCGATGATGGAGAAGGTCTACGATGTCCACTTCATCATCCCGAAGTACAGCGAGTTCTGCACTGCCATCGGCGCCGCCCTCAGTTACATCGACCGCAAGTAGCGGTGGGGTAGTGGCATCTGCACGAATCCACCATTAAGTCGCACGAATGCACGAATTGCACGATAGATTTTGTAACGGTTTGTTGCACGAACGAATGATATTCTACGAAGGATTATTCGCATTTATGTAAGCTGCCACAATGGGCGCCTTTGTGGTGGGTGTGGACTGGCACAATCAAGGCATTCGGTAATCAAACATCCTTCCCTGGGGAAGGCTTGGTTAGGACTTACGCTTCGGGCTTGGTTAGGAATAAAATATGTAATGCACTTGCACAATTGAAAAAATCAATGTATCTTTGTAACCGATTTTAAAATCAGCGCATTTTAACTGTAGGCTACAGACACACAACTTATGAGCAGTCAAGACATTACAAGTATGCTGACGGACACTATCGACGAGCTGTCGGAAGAGAAATCGCTGAAAGGACTCTTCCACGAGCACCGCGACGGCGACCCGTTGCCGTCGGGACGTGACCTTGAAGAGATTATAGACCTATCCCGTTCCATTCTCTTCCCCGGTTTCTACGGCGACTTCAACGTCAAGCAGAGTACCATCAAATACCATATCGGCGTAAACATGGAGAGGCTTCACAAGCTTCTGACCCGTCAGATTATGGCTGGCTTGCTGTTCAATCAGGACTGCCACTGCGCCCAACCGCTCGAGGAGCAGCATCTGTGCCGCAGCAATGCCGAGATAATAGCCATGACGGTGCTCGGCAGGTATCCTGAAATACGCCGCGCCCTCAGCTCCGATGTCGAGGCAGCCTTCGAAGGCGACCCTGCTGCAAAGAACGAGGGCGAGGTCATCTGCTGCTATCCCGTCATCAAGGCACTCACCAACTACCGTATTGCCCACGAGCTGTTCCGTGAGGACGTGCCCCTTATCCCGCGTATGATGACAGAGCTGGCACACTCGGAGACGGGCATTGACATCCATCCCGCTGCAACCATCGGTCATCATTTCACCATCGACCACGGCACGGGCGTCGTCATTGGTGCTACATGCGTCATCGGCGACAATGTGAAACTCTACCAGGGCGTTACCCTCGGAGCCAAGAGCTTCCCTCTCGACGAGAACGGCAAGCCTATCAAGGGCATTCCGCGCCATCCTATCATCGGCAACAATGTCATCATCTACGCCAATGCCACCGTCCTGGGCCGTATCCATATCGGCGACGGCTGTATCGTTGGCGCCAACGTATGGGTGACCCGCGACATGCGGGCGGGCACGAAGAAATACCGCACGGAGAAACCCGACAAGCTCGACATCTTCTTTGAGGATGGGGGTGGCATCTAATTATAAAGGTAAAAAGGTAAAAAATAAAAAGGTAAAAAAGTAAAGCCATTCGTGCTTTGCCTGTTATTCACAAATCATATACATTATTTATAATAGAATAATATTATAACTTTAAATATGTCGGACACAACAAAACTGACAACCGGGTCAGACAACGAACAGAGCAACGTAAACAATAACGTAAGTAATCAACACCCCCTCCATTCGGAGGGTCTTGGTGAGGCTCGACTGATAGCCAAGACATTCATGGGCTTGGAGCAGGTACTGGCACAGGAACTCACAGAGCTTGGCGCCAACAACGTAGAGATAGGACGCCGCATGGTGTCGTTCACCGGTGACAAGGAGATGATGTACCGTGCCAACTTCCAGCTTCGTACAGCCATCCGAGTGCTCAAACCGATTGCAACCTTCAAGGCTCGCTCTGCCGAGGATATGTACGACGAGGTTATGAAGATAGACTGGAGCAAGTACATCCTGCCCGGCAAGACCTTCTCGGTCGACTCCGTCGTATACTCCGATGAGTTCCGCAACTCACGCTTCGTCACCTATAAGGTCAAGGACGCCATTGTCGACCAGTTCCGTGAGCGTACCGGTAAGCGACCGAATATATCGGTGGCGAACCCCGACATACGTCTTAACATTCACATCGCAGGCGACGACGCAACCCTGTCGCTCGACTCATCGGGTGAGAGTCTGCACCGCCGTGGCTATCGTCAGGAGTCAGTCGAGGCACCGCTCAACGAGGTTCTCGCTGCCGGAATGATTCTCATGACGGGATGGAAAGGCGACACTGACTTCATAGACCCGATGTGCGGCTCCGGCACTCTGCCCATAGAGGCTGCCCTCATAGCACGCAACATCGCGCCGGGAGTGTTCCGTAAGGAATTCGCCTTCGAGAAATGGCCTGACTTCGATGCAGATTTGTTTGAGGAAATATACAACGACGACTCTGCCGAGCGCGAGTTCACCCATCATATTTACGGCTATGATATTGATATGAAGGCTGTCAACACGGCGCGCCAGAACGTCAAGGCGGCCGGTGTCTCTGCCGATGTCACTATCGACCAGCAGGACTTCAAGGACTTCGAGCAACCTAAGGAGAAGAGTATCATCGTGATGAATCCGCCTTACGGTGAGCGCATTACGACCGACAACCTCCTCGGCACCTACCACATGATAGGCGAACGGCTCAAGAATGCCTTCAAGGGCAACGAGGCGTGGGTGCTCTCGTATCGTGAGGAATGCTTCCGTGCGATAGGTCTCAAGCCGTCGATTAAGATTCCGTTGTACAATGGCTCACTCGAATGCGAGTTCCGTAAGTACGTCATGTTCGATGGTAAGATGAAGGAATTCCGCTCAGAAGGCGGCATCGTCAAGACCGAGGACGAGAAGCGGGAGATGGCTAAGAAGCATCGCTTCAAGAAGAACCGTGAGTTCAAGCAGCTCCTTGAGGAACAGGCGAGCAACGAGGAAGGCGACATTCGTACGTTCAAGTTCCACAAGTTTGATGACCACGACGACTTCCGTCCACGCCTTGGACGCCACGACGACGAGCACCATTTCTCGCGCAGTAAGGACGGAGGCGGCAAGCGTCGCTTCGGTCGTGACGACAAGCGCGGCAAGTTCGGCAGGCGCGACGACAGGGACAGCCGCGGCGGACGCTTCGGTGGCAGAAAAGGTGGTAGGTTCGGCAACGACCGTGGTGGCAAGCGCTTCGGTAGTAACAGCCGTGGTAAATTCGATGAAGACTATGAAGAGGACGATTAAGACTCTGCTGCTGTGCGCTTTAGGCACGGTATGCATGACAACGGCAACAACGGCGATGGCACAGGAAAAGCAGTTTACGCTCGAGGACTTGAACTTCGGTGGCGTCAATGCCTACAAGTTCTATCCCGAGAACCGTTATACAACGTGGTGGGGCGACCGCCTCGTGCGCCAGGACATCGACAATTGTGCCGAAGTCGACGTTCGGACGGGAAAGGAAAAGAAGCTTGTGACGCTCGACGAGATAAACAAGGCGGCAGGACTTGCAGACTCGCTGCTTATCCGTCATTTGTATAATGCGACCTTCCCGTATGCCGGCAAGCCGATAGTCAGTGTTGAGAATTCAAAGGAAAGAATACTATACAACTTCAAGACCAGGAAGGTTGAGTGGCGTTCGGGTGCGCTCAACGGCGACCAGAGCTTCGATGTTTATGGCGATGAGCGCCAGAGTTCGGAGTGGAACAAGACTTCGCGCGCCACGGCTTTCGTAGCAAAGAATCAGTTGTACGTCATCGACGGCAATGGCAAGAAGGTGCAGCTCACGACCGACGGCTCACGCGACATAGTCTACGGACAAAGTGTGCACCGCGATGAGTTCGGTATCAACGGTGGATTGTTTTGGAGTCCGCGCGGCAACCGCCTCGCTTTCTATCGCATGGACCAGTCGATGGTGACCGATTTTCCGCTCGTCGACATTCCGGAAGTCGACTGGACACCGGCTCCGGGGCAGAGTCGCATTGCCACTCCGGCTCCCGAGAAGTACCCGATGGCTGGCGAGACGAGCCACAAAGTTACTGTTGGAGTTTACGATTTGAAGACGGGAAAAACGATATATCTGAAGGCCGGCGACCCAACCGACCGCTATTTCACGAACATTGCGTGGAGTCCCGATGAGAAGACGATATACATGTTCGAGCTCAACCGCGACCAGAACGACTGCCGTCTTGTAAGTTACGATGCCGCGACGGGTGACAAACTCGCCGAGTTGTATCGTGAGACTGATGCCAAATACGTTGAGCCGTTGCATCCAATTGTGTTCCTGCCGTGGGACGATACGAAGTTCATCATGCAGAGTCAGAAGGATGGCTACAACCATTTCTATCTCTTCGACAAGAGCGGAAAGGAACTTAAGCAAATCACTAAGGGACAATGGGTTGTGATGGACTTCCTCGGTTTCAACACGAAGCATCACAGTATAATATATTCGAGCAACGAGGCGAGTCCTATTCAGCAGAATATATGGATTGTTGACATTGAGACCGGAAAGCGCGCGCTTATGGACAACAGCGGTAAAGGCTGGCACACGGGCTCTGCAAGCGTATCCGGCAGATACATTTTCGACAACTATTCGGAGCCGACGGTGCCTCGCAAGATTGCCATTGTCGACACTGAGGACGGACATCGCACGCAGTATCTCACTGCCGCTGACCCATGGGACGGATACAACAAACCGGAGTTCTCGGTCGGTACGCTGAAGGCTGCCGACGGAAAGACTGACCTATATTGGCGCATGGTGAAGCCGATAGGCTTCGACCCTCACAAGAAATATCCTACTGTCGTCTACGTCTACGGTGGTCCTCATGCACATAACGTTGACGCGCGGTGGCATTACGCTTCGCGTTCGTGGGAGACCTACATGGCGCAGAAGGGCTATCTGCTCTTCATTCTCGACAATCGCGGAAGCGAAAACCGTGGCAAGGACTTCGAGCAGGTGACGTTCCGTCAGCTTGGCCAGGAAGAGATGAAGGACCAGATGAAGGGCGTGGAATATCTGAAGAGCCTCGCCTACGTCGATACGACGCGCATCGGTGTGCACGGATGGAGCTTCGGAGGTTTCATGACGATAAGTCTGATGACCAACTATCCCGATGTCTTCAAGGTAGGAGTTGCCGGCGGACCTGTCATCGATTGGAAGTGGTACGAGGTGATGTACGGTGAGCGCTACATGGATACGCCGCAGACGAATCCCGAAGGCTACCGCAAGACGTCGCTGCTCTACAAGGCTAAGAACCTGAAGGGCAAACTGCAAATCATCATCGGTCTGAACGACCCGGTTGTTGTTCCGCAGCATGCCTTCACGTTCCTCAAGGCTTGCATCGGTGCCGGTACTCAGCCCGACTTCTTCGTCTACCCCGGTGAGCCTCACAACATGCGTGGCCATCAGTCCGTCCATCTGCACGAGAGGATTACCCAGTACTTTGAGGATTACCTCAAGTAGCGTCACAAGAACGTAATAACCCCACCAAGCCTTCCCCAAGGGGAGGGTGTTGGTCTTAAATGATTTAGAGGCAGTTATGTCGAAAATCATCAAAAGCTTAATATAGAAGTAACAACAAAGAGAATATAAAAGAATAAATAATTATTGAATTAACCACAATAGATTTTCGTTCTATCCTTCATTAGGTAACTAAACATCCTTCCCCGTGGGGGAGGCTTGGAGGGGTTTAATCTTGGAAGGGTACAGTCGGTTGGGGAGGCAAATATGAACATACTACTATTAGGCTCGGGCGGCCGTGAACATGCCTTAGGTTGGAAGATTGCTCAAAGCAGCAAGTGTGACAAACTCTATATCGCACCGGGCAACGCCGGCACGGGCGATATTGGCGAAAACGTGCCAATAGGGGTCGGCGAGTTTGACAAACTGAAGGACTTTGCCGCAACGCACGACATCGACATGCTAGTTGTTGGTCCGGAGGTTCCACTGGTTGACGGCATTGCCGATGAGTTCCACGCCGACTCCAGGACGAAGAACATTCCCGTAATAGGACCGAGCAAGAAGGGCGCTGAGCTCGAAGGCTCGAAGGATTTTGCAAAGGGCTTCATGAAGCGCCACAACATTCCGACTGCTGCCTACGAGACTTTCGACGGCACGACAATCGAAGAGGGCGTCAAGTTCCTTGAGACCTTGCAGCCGCCTTACGTGCTGAAGGCTGACGGTCTTGCAGCTGGAAAGGGCGTGCTCATCGTTCCTACACTCGACGAAGCCAAGAAGGAGTTCCGCGAAATGCTTGGCGGTATGTTCGGCAATGCCAGCGCCAAAGTCGTCATTGAGCAGTTCCTCTCCGGCATCGAATGCTCCGTCTTCGTGCTCACTGACGGCAATCACTATAAGATTCTGCCTGAGGCAAAGGACTACAAGCGCATCGGGGAGCACGACACAGGCCTTAATACGGGCGGCATGGGCTCAGTTTCACCGGTTCCGTTCGCAACGAAGGAATGGATGCAGAAGGTTGATGACCGTATCATTCGTCCAACTGTTGAGGGACTGAAGGAAGAGGGTATCGACTACAAAGGCTTCATCTTCTTCGGTCTTATCAATGTCAATGGCGACCCGATGGTAATTGAATACAACTGCCGCATGGGCGACCCGGAGACCGAAACAGTCATGCTGAGGCTCAATAGCGACATCGTAGACCTCTTCGAGGGCGTTGCTAACGGCGACCTCGACAAGCGCAACGTTGAGTTCGACTACCGTGCAGCAGTCTGCGTAATGCTTGTCAGCGGTGGTTATCCTGAGAAGTATGTCAAGGGTTATCCTATTTCGGGCATCGACAAGGTGGAAGGCTCCGTTGTCTTCCATTCGGGTACAGCGCTTAAGGACGGACAGGTCGTAACCAACGGTGGTCGTGTCATCGCAGTCTCGTCGTATGGCAAGACTCGTGAAGAAGCCCTTCAGAAGTCGTTCCACGAAGCGCAGAAGATAGAATTCAAGGACAAGTATTTCCGGTCGGATATTGGCAGAGACCTTGAAAGATTATAAACTAATCCCCCAAACCAAGTCCTAACCAAGCCTTCCCAAGGGGAAGGGTGTTTGATTACCTGACGCCTCCTTGCGCAATGAGGGAAAGAAACCACAAGACAATTTAAACATCCCTCCCTTGGGGAGGGCTTGGGTAGGCATCTTCCTTTAGTGGAGGGGTTGGGGTGGGTTTAAAATTTAATCGGATTGTTTGAGAAGAAGCTTTTTCAGAGCAAGGTAGCGCAAAGCCGCTGGGCTGCTACCAACACCGCCATCGTTACGCTTGCGGTGTGGGTGGTGGCAACGTTGGGTGCCGTGTCGCTGCGCAGCGTAGGCAGCATAGTGTGTGTTGCCATCGCTTCCATCATGATGGGGCAGCTCAACAGCACCAACGCTCTCATCCGTGTATACAGCCGAATGATAATGTGTTCCTTCATGGTCATCATGGGTTCGGCACCGTTCCTCATCGGCGACGTCAACATGGCGATGGTGACAATGTGCGCTGTCATATTCTATACGTTCCTGTTCAACTGCTATCAAGACAGCCGTTCGCCCGGTTGGATATTCTATGCCTATCTTGCAGTGGGGCTCGGCAGCGTCTCCTGGGTGCAGGCTCTATTCTTCCTCCCGTTGCTTTGGATACTGACGGCGACGAATCTCATGGCGATGAACTTCCGCAATTTCGTCGCTTCACTGTTAGGAGTGATGTTGCCTTACTGGTTCATTATATTATATAATGTACTGACTAACGACATCAGCGGTTTCGTGGAGCATTTCGAAGGAATAGCGGAGTTCGGACGCATTGCCGACTTCTCGTGCATCAATCTCCACCAGTTCGTCTCCATCAGCTTCCTAACTCTCGTTGCGCTGACGGGAGTAATCCACTTCATCAACACTGCGAACCGCGACAACATACGTACGCAGTTGCTCTACGAGACCTTCATCGCCATCGACGCCGCAGCGTTTGTGTTCTTTATTCTTCAACCGCAGCACTTCGCTCCGCTCTACGGTATAATGGCTGTTAACACGGCACCGCTCATCGGTCACTTCATTGCACTGACGCATACGAAGTGGACCAACTGCTACTTCATCCTCCTTCTGGTCCTTGCCGTTGCCATCGCCGTCTTCAATCTATGGATACCCTAAGTTCCCTCCTCATTGAATACGGCTATTGGGGGATGCTTGCCGCAGCGTTCCTGGCAGGCAGTTTCTTTCCTTTTTCGTCCGAAGCCGTCATGCTCGGACTCCTTGCCGCGGGCTTGAAGCCTGTGCCCCTCGTCATCTACGGAACAATTGGCAATGTCCTCGGTTCCGTGTTCAACTATTGCATTGGTAGTCTCGGAAAGCTGGAGTGGATAGAGAAGTACCTACATGTGAAGAAAGAGAACATGGCGACGGCGGAACGCTTCATGGGCAACCACGGAGCGTGGATTGGCTTCTTTGCTTTCCTTCCCTTCATCGGTTCTGCCATCACAGTGCTGCTCGGCTACATCCGTGCCAATAAGTTCATCTCGTTCCTAAGTATCACTATAGGCAAACTGCTGCGGTATGTCATACTGATGGGGAGTGTGGGGATGCTGATCAATTAATGCCTACCCAAGTCAAAGCCTACCCAGGCCCTCCCGAAGGGAGGGAGAAGATAAAATGATTTGTGGCTGAGTGTGGACTCGCCTAGTCTATATCATCCTCTCAGTCTATCCCAGTCTATACATCCACAATGCCTGTTCTATTCGGTCAGGCAATTGTGCGGGCGACAACAAGGGTTGCTCTTGCAAGGAATGTGACGCAATCGATTGATAGCTTGCTTCACGACATTTATCGTTGACGTATCCGAGACGAAGACACTGTTGAGGCCCTGCTGCTCCTGCGCCGGGTCACCCGTGTAGTCGTCGCCGACCTGCCACTGCTCATGGCGAGGCTGAGCATAGCCGCCCCAGCCCCAGAAGTTGCAGCCGGCGAACTTACCACCGTGCTCGGCATTGTCGGCAACGAGAGAGAATACAAACCTATAATATCCGTCACGCCCGCGTGTCGTCGACTTCGGCGAGAACGAGAAGCCATCGCGCGGATAACCGAACTCCTCCATGACAAGCGGTTTGCCAATACTATCGCATATCGCAAGGTGCTTGTCGATGTAATCCTTTGTATTCTTGCTACTTACCGGTAAGTCCCCGACGAGCGACTGAGCGTGGGCCCATCCCCAGTTGTACGGCCACAAATGCACGTTGCAGTAGTCGATGTTCTTGTCCGAACAGATACGCTTATAGCAACCGTAGTCCATCTCGCAGCCCCACGCACCTTCCGAGCCGATGCTGATGAGGTGGTTCTTGTCGAGCGAACGGATGAGTGCACTCGCCTTGCTGAGCCACCTTTCGAAAGCCGGTATCTGTGCAGTGTCGAACGCCCGGGGCTCGTTGCCAATTTGCCACGACATTATCGCCGGGTCATCGATGTACTTTACGCCCGTGTAACGGTTCGTCCGGGTGATGATGTCGCGTACATAATTATAAAATAACTGATGCGCTTTCTCGTTGCTGGCATACTGCGCCACGTACTTCATGTAAGCCGGATAGCCCGCCTCGTTGGGGCGCGGAGTCTTTCCGGCGCCCGCCCATTCGAGATACTGTCCGTAACCGCCGCTCCATTCCCACGAGTTGTTGAGGTAGAGGACAGCCACCATGTGGCGCTTTCCCATCTCAGCGAGCAGGTAGTCGAGACCCGCAAGAATGGTATCGTTGTACACCCCCGGCTCCACTTGCAGCGTCGGCTCGACCTTCGTCTTAATGCCACGCACACCGTCGGAACCCACGAGAATGCGCAGGTTGTCCATACCGGCAGCCTTCAGCGTGTCGAGCTCACGGCAGAGACGCTCTCTGTTGCCGCCTTGTCCCTCGCTTCCGAGTATGGCACCGTACCATAGGTTTGTGCCGACATAGTAGTATGGCTTGCCGTCGCGCTCGAAGTGTCCGTTGCGAACGGTCACGAAGCTCTGCGCCGTCATCGTCATAGCGACCGTGCAGAGCAGCATCAATAGTATCTTTCTCATCTTTCGGTTATTATGGGTTATTGCAGTATGTCCATCATTCCATGGGGGTTATTGCTATACGCCTTCCATTCCGATGGAGATTATTGCAGTCAGCTGGTCCAACATTTATTTACAGAACTCCTTTTCCACCCGCAAAGATACAACAATCGAAGTCAAATTCAAAGTCTTTTGCCCGTCTTTTGCAAGATAACTTTATTTAAGTGTTAGTATTGGTCAAAATAAAGTAAATTAATTGGCTCAATTATTACTATCTTTGCAACCAATAACCAATTAAAACTTTAAATCATCCATATTAAAATGAGACGAAATATTGCATTATTGCTCATGCTGCTTTTCGTATGTTTCAACGCAAAAGCACAGAAGTGGGAACACCTTGCCGACACTCCGCAGATGGGGTGGAGCACATGGAACAAGTTCCAGGGAAACATCAACGAAGACATTATCAAGGGCATTGCCGACGCGCTCGTGTCGACAGGGCTTCGTGACGCAGGCTATACATATTTGAATATAGACGACTGCTGGCATGGCAAGCGCGACGCCAACGGTTTCATACAGGTCGACAGCGCCAAGTTCCCCAGTGGAATGAGGGCTCTGGCCGATTATGTTCACTCCAAGGGACTTAAGCTCGGAATATACAGTGACGCCGGAACGGAGACCTGCGGCGGAATGCCCGGCTCTCTCGGGCATGAGTATCAGGATGCGCTGCAATATGCGCGCTGGGGCATCGACTACCTCAAATACGACTGGTGCAATACTGAGAACGTAAACCCGCAGGGTGCCTACATTCTTATGAGCGATGCGCTTCGGGCTGCCGGACGTCCTGTTCTCCTTTCGATGTGCGAATGGGGCAGCAGTCATCCGTGGCGCTGGGCCCGGGACGTAGGTCATAGTTGGCGTACTACACCGGACATCTGGTGCAATTTTGACAGTCTGCGTGTCTTCCCTGGCTATACCCAGTTTGGAGTAATGCAGTGCGTCAACTACAACGATACGCTCCGTGCCTACGCAGGCAAAGGCCACTGGAACGACCCCGACATGCTTGAGGTTGGCAACGGAATGACGAACAACGAGGACCGCGCCCACTTCACGATGTGGTGCATGATGGCATCGCCGCTCGTCATTGGCAACGACATCCGCAACATGAGTGCCGAGACGAAGGCGATACTGATGAACAAGGACCTCATTGCCGTCGACCAGGACACGCTCTGTGTGCAGGGACTCCACTATTGCTCGAAGGACGGACTCGATTTCTGGTTCAAACCGCTTGCCGGTGGCGACTGGGCGTTCACTATCCTGAATGCTACCAAGAAGCCGGTGACGTACAATCTGAACTGGCAGGACTTCAATCTGACGGACAAGGAGGTCAGCGGGCTGTCGACCAACTTCGATACTAAGGTCTATAAGCTCTACAACCTCTGGACGAAGAAAATCGAGGGCAAGACGTCAAAGAAGAAGAACGCTGTCCGCAAGGTCACCGTCCCCGCCCACGATGTCGTCAGCTGGCGCCTCCTTTCGCACGAATAGCACGATTAGGTGCACGAAGACACGAATAATACGATTTTATTCATATACGATACATCGTGCCATTCGTGTCTTTCGTGCATAAAATCGAATTTGCAAACACAACACACCCACGGCAGGGGCGCCCCTTGTGGGTGCCCGATCGGGCTGTAAGACCGACAATAATATAAAGTTATTCGCCTTTGAAAGGCGACCGGGCGCCCACGAGGGACGCCCCTGCGGTGGGTGTTTTTGAGGCTGTTTGGATGACAGCGGATAATCAATATATTTTCATTTCTGCACGAACACACGAATAATACGATATTCTTTCTTTCACGATGCATCGTGTTAAAAATCCAGACATCGTAAATTTCGTGTCTTTCGTGCGTAAAATCGAATGCGCAAACAGAGCACACCCACCGCAGGGGCGCCCCTTGTGGGTGCCCGATCGGGCTGTAAGACCGACAATAATATAAAGTTATTCGCCTTTGAAAGGCGACCGGGCGCCCACGAGGGACGCCCCTGCGGTGGGTGTTTTTGATGCTGTTTGGATGACAGCGGATAATCAATATATTTTCGTTTCTGCACGAATACACGAATAATACGATTGTCCTCAATTATCGGCAAATATCAACTTCGCGGAATAATGAATATCCTAACCATGCCTTCCCCCTTCAAGCCAATCGTACCATTCGCTCCGCTTCTGTTCGGATTGCAGAGCGGTGCAGCATTGGCCACTACCGTTGGCGTGCTCACCGAAGTGCCAATCATGCTGTTGCATTTGGTGTTTAAAAGAAAATTAGTAACTTTGCATTCATCTATGAATATCCCAAAAGAAATACGAAACGAGAAGCTGGCGGCAACACTGATACGCCACTTGCAACAAAGACATTATGATGCATACTTCTGCCATAACACAGCGGAACTCCTTGCAAAGGTAAGGGACATCATTCCCGAAGGCAGTACCATAACGTGGGGCGGCTCCGACACGATACGCTCTACCGGTGTGACGGCAATGCTGAAAGGAGGCAACTACACCGTGTTCGACCGCGATGATGCTAAGTCGGACGAGGAAAAGCTCGCCATTTACCACAAGGCTTTCGAGTGCGACTACTACCTCGCCAGTGCCAACGCCATTAGCGAGGACGGTGTGATTGTGAACATCGACGGCAACGGCAACCGTGTGGCTGCGATAACGTGGGGACCGAAGCATGTCGTCTTCGTCGTCGGACTCAACAAAGTCTGTCAGGATGTCGACGCGGCGATAAAGCGGGCGCGCAGTGTGGCTGCACCTATCAACATGGCTCGGTTCAACCTCAACACGCCGTGTACGAAGGACGGAACGTGCCACGACTGTAAGTCGCCCGACAGTATCTGCAACTATGTCTCGATACAGCGCATGAGCCATCCTGCCGGACGGCATATAGTAATTCTCGTTGCTGAGGATTTGGGGTATTGATAGACAGGACTGATGATACTTGTATGTGTAAACGTAAACCTTATTTAATATGACAATCCAATTTATGAACCAACAAATGAACGGGGAGCGCAAGAAAATGAATGGCGCAATCCGTAGAGTTAATGCAATAGTCAGGCTTGCCTTTGTCACAATAGCCTTTGCTTTGCCTGTTGCCGTTTCTGCTCAGTCGATGGAGAAAGCCACTGATGCTGTAAAGGCAATGAGGGTTGGGTGGAACCTCGGCAACACTCTCGACTGTCACTCCAGCGACACTACAAACATGTGGATTGAGGCGTGGACACAGCGCAGACCGTCGGACTACGAGACGGCGTGGGGTCAGGCGCAGACCACGCAGGCGCTGATGACGATGATGCACGACGCCGGCTTCAATGCCATTCGCGTTCCGGTGACATGGTATCCGCATCTTAAGAGCTCGTGGAAACTGTCGAAGAACAGTCAGGGCAATCCTGCAGTATGGTCGCCGACGGCTGACCCGCTGGGCACGGAAATCGATAAGCAGTGGATGGCGCGCGTCAAGCAAGTGGTCGACTATGTTCTGTCGACGGGTATGTACTGCATTCTGAATGTCCACCACGACACAGGTGCCGACAACACGGCATGGCTTCGTGCCAATGGTAGTACGTTCGCAGCCGAGAACGCTCGCTATGCTGCCGTGTGGAAACAGATTGCGGAGGAGTTCAAGGACTATGGCGACCACCTTCTGTTCGAGGGCTATAACGAAATGCTCGACGGCTATTCGTCGTGGTGCTTCGCGTCGTTTGCCGCACCGGGACAGTACAACGCTACTTCGGCTGCCGATACTTACGCTGCCATCAACGATTATGCGCAGACCTTCGTCAATACGATTCGTGCCACTGGCGGTAACAATGCGCAGCGCAACCTCGTCGTCAACACGTATGGCTCGTGCGACGGGCGTGGCTCATGGAACAGTCATCTGAAGGACCCGCTGTCGAACATGAAGCTTCCGACGGACGCTGCTGACGGTCACCTTATCTTCGAAGTGCACTCGTATCCGGATGTTTCGAACCCTTCGAACGCCAGGAACGAAGTCGATGCCGAGTTCAACTCTCTCGACCAACTGCTTGCCAGCAAGGGCGCACCTGTTATCATCGGCGAGTGGGGTTCGTCTGACCTACAGGCTTACAGCAAGACTAAGCAGAACCTGCTCGACTTCGCGAAGTATTTCGTTGGCAAGGCTAAGGAGCACGGCTTCGCGACCTTCTACTGGATGGGAATCAGCGACGGCAACGACCGTGCTGTTCCGCAGTTCACCCAGGCTGACCTCAAGGATAAGATTATGGAAGGCTACTACGGAGATGGGGGCTACACCAGCGGCATCACTCCTCCGCAAGTCTCTCCGGCTTCCGCTTCATCAGCCTCTCCCGCCGTCTACAACCTCATGGGCCAGCGCCTCACCGGCACTCCCTCCCACGGCATCTACATCATCAATAGCCGCAAGGTCGTGATTAAGTAACAGAAAAAGTAACAGACACAATAAAGCCAAGCAACTGACAGAAGTCGCTTGGCTTTTTACGTTGTGTCGACACTTGGATTCGGACCAAGGACCCCCACCATGTCAAGGTGATACTCTAACCAACTGAGCTATGCCGACAAAGATGAATGGCAAAAGGACGGAGGAATCGCGAGAGAGGGACTGCTGAGGCGGTGCCTCGAAGCGGTCGAAATCGCAGCCTTTGCTTTTGCGGGTGCAAAGATACAGTAATTATTGCGTAATACGAAAGGGGTGAAGTATATATTAAGTTATATTAACGTTAAGGAGATGGGCACTAGTCTGGGGCGTTTGCACGTTTCACGCTGTAGTGCACAGGCGGGTACGGATGGTAGAGATGATAAAATAGTTTGGCGATAGATTATTTGAAATAAATTGCTTACCTTTGCACACCAAAGCGGACGGCGCATGATACGCAGGGAGGATGTGGCATGTTGTTTGCTTGCAAAAGTATAGAAATGGGAAAAGATAATACAAGCGAGAAGCGCACGGCGTTCGTAGTCGTGTTCACATTCTGTGTTATGATAGCAGAACTGACAGTCGGTCTGCTGTCGCACTCCATGGCTCTCACCGCCGACGGTGTCCACATGGGTTCCCATGTCGTCGTGCTGGGAATGAACTGGGGAGCCTACGTGCTCGTAAGGCGGCTGCGGCGACGTGGCGGCGACAAGTACGACGGCGACCGCATACTGTCGCTGAGCGCATGGACGAGCGGCATTTTCCTACTGCTCGTGGCTGTGTTCATAGTCGTTGAGGCTGGTGAGCGGCTCCTGTCGCCCGACGTTTCAATCTCGACGAGCCAGGCACTCATCGTTGCCGGAATAGGTCTCGTTGCCAACATCATCTGCGCATCGGCACTGCACGGTCACGACAAGGATTTAAACAGCCACGCCGCATACCTCCACATCGTTTCCGATGTGCTCACCGAAGTTGGCGTCATCATCGGTCTCGTGTGCGCAATGCTGTGGGACATAACCTTCATCGACGCCATCGTCGCTCTCATTGCCGCCGTCATCGTCATACGTTGGGCAGTGAAACTGCTGCGTGCTACGGGCGAACAGCTAGTGGGAAAATAAAACTACGCTTTTATTTTGCCATATCTTTGATTTGCAGTATCTTTGCAATAATTTCAGGTATAACGTAAGAGAAAGGAGTCGCAATGCCATTAAGATTACCACACAAGCTTCCAGCCATTGACATATTGAAGCGGGAGAACATCTTCGTCATGGACGAACATCGTGCCCACAAGCAGGACATACGTCCGCTGCGCATTGTCATCCTGAACCTCATGCCGCTGAAAGTAACTACCGAAACCGACCTGATACGGTTGCTTTCGAACACCCCTTTGCAGATTGACATCCGCTTCATGAAGCTCAAGAGCCACACCCCGAAGAACACTCCGATAGAGCACATGATGATGTTCTACAAGGACTTTGATACCATCTCGAAGGACAACTACGACGGAATGATTATCACCGGAGCCCCGATAGAGACGTTGAAGTTTGAGGACGTGGAATACTGGGGCGAGATGAAGACAATCTTCGACTGGGCTCACACCCACGTAACGTCGACGATGTACATCTGCTGGGCTGCCCAGGCTGGACTTTACTATTACTACGGCATACCGAAATATCCGCTCGCAAAGAAGATGTTCGGCATTTTCCCGACCCGTCCGCTGCGTCCGAAACTCCCCATCTTCCGTGGCTTCGACGATGTCTTCTGCATGCCACAGAGCCGCCACACCGAAGTCCGCCGCTCCGACATTGAGAAGGTCCACGACTTGAGCATCATTGCCGAGTCGCCCGAGAGCGGCGTTTCCATGGTCATGGCACGCAACGGCCGCGACATTTTCGTCACCGGACACCTCGAATACGCCCCCGAAACCCTTGACAACGAGTATCGCCGCGACAAGGACATACGCGACGACGTCGGCATTCCGTGCCACTACTACGTCGACGACGACCCCTCGAAGGGCATCCGTGTGACGTGGCGGGCCCATGCAAACCTCCTCTTTGCCAACTGGATAAACTACTACGTCTACCAGAAGACGCCATACGAT
>Ga0256406_1001913_pt1 | contig 31618 bp, 24 predicted proteins | sample RumenRJG_03DNA_FD_185986 | JGI IMG/M metagenome (GOLD analysis project Ga0256406, IMG submission 185986) | Bovine rumen microbial communities from Lethbridge, Alberta, Canada - RJG_03 | ecosystem: Host-associated > Mammals > Digestive system > Stomach > Rumen | place: Canada: Alberta | collected... | reverse complement strand
CAGCGGCCTTGACGGTGCCTCTGCTGCCGTTCTTGGTGCATCGGCTATCGGATGGGAGTTAAAATAAAGTCAAACGATACGTACAGCGATACAGTTAAAGAAAATTAATTTTTTAAGCATAATTGGGTGCAATGGTCTCATTTTCAAATAATTTGAGTACCTTTGCATCCAATTTTGACTCATACTGGGTCGATAGGAGCCGGAACAGGCGCCGACACCTATATAATATTAACCAATTAAAATTGTCTGATAAACGTCTGTTCAGACAAACAAAAAATGCCCACTAAAGGGCGACAATTAAATTTATGTCAGAATTAACAAAGAACGTTCAGCCGTTGCAGGACTTCAACTGGGACGAGTTTGAAAATGGCACCGTAGCCAACATCAGCAAGGAAGAGCTTGACAAGGCTTACGATGAGACCCTGAACAAAGTTGCCGATCATCAGGTAGTTGAGGGTAAGGTCATCTCAGTTGACAAGAAGGAAGTAGTCGTTAACATTGGCTACAAGAGCGACGGTATCATCCCCGCTGGTGAGTTCCGCTACAACCCCGACCTGAAAGAGGGTGACGTAGTAGAAGTCTATGTGGAGACCGCTGAGGACAAGAAGGGTCAGCTGGTACTTTCTCACAAGAAGGCTCGCCTGAGCCAGGCTTGGGACCGCGTTAATGAGGCTCTCGAGGCACAGGAGATTGTACAGGGCTACATCAAGTGCCGCACAAAGGGTGGTATGATTGTAGACGTATTTGGCATTGAGGCCTTCCTGCCCGGCAGTCAGATCGACGTTCATCCCATACGCGACTACGACCAGTTCGTTGGCAAGACTATGGAGTTCAAGATCGTGAAGATTAACCAGGAGTTCCGCAACGTAGTTGTAAGCCACAAGGCCCTCATCGAGCAGGAGCTCGAGGCTCAGAAGCAGGAGATTATCTCTCGCCTGGAGAAGGGTCAGATCCTCGAGGGTACTGTCAAGAACATCACCTCTTACGGTGTGTTTGTTGACCTCGGTGGTGTTGACGGACTGATTCACATCACAGACCTGTCTTGGGGCCGCATCGACGATCCTAAGAAGGTTGTTGAGCTCGACCAGAAGATCAACGTTGTTATCCTCGACTTCGACGAGGAGAAGAAGCGTATTGCTCTCGGTCTGAAGCAGCTCACTCCTCATCCTTGGGATGCTCTGGACGCTAACCTCAAGGTTGGTGACCACATCAAGGGTAAGGTTGTTGTTATCGCTGATTACGGTGCATTCGTTGAGGTTCAGCCCGGTGTTGAGGGTCTGATCCACGTTTCAGAGATGTCATGGAGCCAGCACCTGCGCTCAGCTCAGGAGTTCCTGAAGGTAGGCGACGAGGTTGAGGCTGTTATCCTGACTCTGGATCGCGAGGAGCGCAAGATGTCACTGGGTATCAAGCAGCTGAAGGAAGACCCATGGGAGGCTATCGAGGTTAAGTACCCCGTTGGCAGCAAGCACACCGCTAAGGTTCGCAACTTCACCAACTTCGGTGTATTTGTAGAGCTCGAGGAGGGTGTTGATGGTCTGATCCACATCAGCGACCTGAGCTGGACCAAGAAGGTTAAGCATCCTTCTGAGTTCACAAAGGTTGGCGAGCAGATCGACGTTGTTGTACTCGATATCGACAAGGAGAACCGTCGTCTCTCTCTCGGTCACAAGCAGCTCGAGGACAATCCTTGGGACGCTTTCGAGGAGAAGTACACTGTAGGTTCTGTTCACACCGGTAAGATCACAGAGGTTCTGGAGAAGGGCGCCGTTGTTTCTCTCGAGGAGAACGTTGAGGGCTTCGCTACTCCTAAGCACCTCGTTAAGGAGGACGGCTCACAGGCTCAGCAGGGCGAGGAGCTGGAGTTCAAGGTGATCGAGTTCAACAAGGACAGCAAACGTATTATCCTCAGCCACAGCCGTACATTCGAGGATGCACAGCGCGAGGAGAAGCGTGCTACACGTAAGGCTGCCGCTCCTAAGAAGAGCGACGCTCCTAAGATTGAGAATGTTGCAGCTAGCACCACTCTGGGTGACCTCGACGTTCTGGCTAATCTGAAGGCTCAGATGGAGAAGGGCGAGTAATTCGCATCTACATCCAAACATAGCAGAAGCCCGGTTCTGAAAAGAGCTGGGCTTCTTTCTGTTTAAATATTCGTTAAAACTATTGGCAGAAGAACACGCATTTCAGTTTTTTTCGCTAACTTTGTATGCTAATTTGCCGTAATAGGCGAATTTTGCACCTAAAGCGCGAAAATAAAAAAATACAATATAATGAATTTTAAATGGAATTACGAACCGCCAACACCCGAACGCAAGCAGCAGGCTAAGGAACTGGCCGAGAAGATAAGCATGAGCCCTATACTGGCCGAACTGCTTATCCAGCGCGGCATCAAGACCGAGAGTGCCGCCAAGCGATTCTTCAGGCCGATGCTCAACGAACTGATAGACCCGTTCCTGATGAACGATATGGATGTCGCCGTTGACCGACTGAACGATGCAATGGGGCGAAAAGAGCGCATCATGATTTATGGCGACTATGATGTGGATGGCTGTACAGCTGTCGCATTGGTCTATAAATTCCTGTTGCAGTTCTATTCTAACATCGAGTATTACATACCCGATCGCTACGAGGAAGGTTACGGCATCAGTCGTAAAGGTTTGGACTATGCAGCAGAAACAGGTGTCAAACTGATTATCGTGCTTGATTGTGGCATCAAAGCTATCGATGAGATTGCTTATGCCAAATCACTGGGTATTGACTTTATCATCTGCGACCACCACGTACCCGACGACGAGTTGCCTTGCGCTGTGGCTATCCTGAATCCCAAGCGTCAGGATTCCACCTATCCTTTCAAGCACCTCTGCGGATGTGGCGTAGGCTTTAAGTTCATGCAGGCTTTTGCCAAGAACAATGGTATTCCTTTTTCCCAGCTCATTCCCCTACTCGATTTCTGTGCCGTGAGTATCGCAGCAGATATCGTACCTGTAACGGGTGAGAACCGCATCATGGCTTTTCACGGTCTGAAACAACTGAATCAGAATCCGTCGGTAGGCCTGAAAGCAATTATCGAGATTTGCGGTCTGACAGGACGCGAGCTCACCATGAGCGATATCATCTTCAAGATAGGTCCTCGTATCAATGCGAGCGGACGTGTCCAGAATGGTACCGAGACCGTTGACCTGCTTGTAGAGAAAGACATGCAGAAGGCATTGGCCGAGGCTATTCATATCAATGAGTATAACGACCAGCGCCGTGATATCGACAAGCAGATGACAGAAGAAGCCAACCAGATTGTAGCTCGTCTGGAGAGTCAGGAACATCAGTCTGCTATCGTCCTTTACGGCGAAGGCTGGAAGAAAGGTGTCGTAGGTATCGTAGCTTCACGTATGACGGATATGTATTTCCGACCTACAGTCGTACTTTCATGCAACGACGGAATAGCCTCTGGTTCAGCACGTAGCGTAGCCGGTTACGACGTATACGACGCTATCAAGAGCTGTCGTGATTTGCTGGAGAACTTCGGTGGTCACACCTATGCGGTAGGTCTGACCTTGCGTGTGGAGAATATTCCAGAGTTCCGTCGCCGTTTCCAGCAATATGTCAGCGAACATATCGGTACACGTCAAACGGAAGCTTCCATCGATATTGAGGCAGAGGTAGATTTCAAGGATATCACCAAGAAACTGCTCAACGACCTGAAGAAATTCGCTCCTTATGGACCCGAGAATCCCAAGCCATTATTCTGTACGCGTGGCGTTTACGACTACGGCACATCAAAGGTTGTGGGCAAGCAGCAGGAACATATCAAACTTGAACTGGTGGACTCACGTTCCAGCAACGTCATGAACGGCATTGCCTTCGGACAGAGTCAGGCAGCCCGTTATATCAAGTCGAAACGTTCGTTCGATATCTGCTACACCATAGAGGAAAATATCTACAAACGCGGCGAAGTACAATTACAGATTGAAGATATCAAGCCAAGCGACTCTGATAATGGATAATGAATGATTGATAATGGATAATGAGAACAACGCACCAAATAATTGTCAATTATCAATTGTCAATTATCAATCATTACTGAAGAAATACTGGGGCTATGATGATTTCCGAGGCATTCAAAAGGAAATCATCGAGTCCATTGGTGCTGGCAAGGATACACTAGGACTTATGCCCACCGGTGGTGGCAAGAGCATCACATTCCAGGTACCGGCATTGGCACATGAGGGTGTGTGTATTGTCATTACCCCGCTCATCGCCTTGATGAAGGACCAGGTGAGCAATCTGCGCCGTCGTGGAATCCAGGCATCAGCCATCTATTCGGGCATGAAGCACGACAGTATTCTCATGACACTTGAGAATGCTGTGTTTGGTGGTGTGAAGATACTGTATATATCGCCCGAACGCATATCCACCTCTTTGTTCTTAGAGAAGTTGCGCCACATGAAGGTGAGCTTTATCTGTGTGGACGAGGCCCATTGCATCAGCCAATGGGGTTACGACTTCCGTCCGTCTTATCTCTCCATCGCAGATATTCGCAAGGAACTGCCCGACACACCCGTCTTGGCCCTTACTGCTACGGCAACGCCTGAGGTCATCGACGACATACAGGAACGTCTGCATTTCCGTGAGAAGTGTGTGTATAAGATGAGTTTCGCCCGTAAGAACCTCGCCTACGTTGTACGTCACACATCCAACAAAACAGGCCAGCTCATTCATATCCTGAATCACGTACAGGGGTCGGCCATCGTCTATGTGAGAAGCAGAAAACGTACAAAGGAATATGCTGAACTCCTAAACACGAGTGGTATTAGCGCCACATTCTATCATGCTGGATTGGACAATCAGGAAAAAGACCAGCGTCAGAAAGCATGGCAAGAGGATAAGGTACGTGTCATGGTAGCTACGAATGCCTTTGGCATGGGTATCGACAAGCCCGATGTACGTGTGGTGATACATATCGACTGCCCCGACTGCCTGGAGGCTTACTTCCAGGAGGCCGGACGTGCTGGTCGCGATGGCAAGAAATCATACGCCGTACTGCTCTATGACAATAGCGACAGGGCCAAGCTCCAGCGTCGTGTAGCTGACACATTCCCTGATAAGGATTTTATCCGTCAGGTATATGACCAACTGGCCTATTTCTACCAGATAGGCGTTGGCTCCGGATATAATGCTTGTTTTGAATTCCCCTTGGAACGGTTCTGCAGGATCTACAAACATTTCCCCATACCTACAGTTTCAGCCCTCAATATCCTGACACGTGCCGGCTATATTGATTTCAAGGAAGAGGACGACATGCAGGCACGCGTGATGTTCAGCGTAGAGCGCGACGATCTTTACAAGCTACGTGGCAATGAACCACAGGAAGATGCTGTCATCGTGGCATTACTCAGAAACTATACAGGTCTGTTCCAGGGATATCAGTATATCGACGAGGGTGTGATAGCAGAGCAATGTGGTCTCACGCAACCACAGGTGTACATGACTCTGCGCGCACTCACCCAGAAGCATATCCTGGATTTCATTCCCCAGAAGCATATTCCCTTTATCCGTTACACCCAGCGACGTGAAGAGTCTGAGCGACTGGTTATTTCCAAGTCTATCTACGACGATTTGAAAATACGCTTTGCCGAACGAATAGAAAAGATGCTGGAATATGCCAACAGCGGAAATATCTGTCGTAGCAGGATGCTGCTCAGATATTTCGGTGAGACGAATACGGAGGACTGTGGACAATGTGATGTATGCCTGAACGAGAAACGTTCATGGACACCACCGGAATCATAGAGGTTAATCGTTACGTTTATCCACGTACTTATAACCCTCCTTATATCTGTCGGCAGGAAAAACAAACTGGGCATCGGGCACACCACCAGAACGGAAATTGCTGATTTTTATCTTCACCCAGAAGAATGCCACCTTCAGTTTCAGACTCTTTGGCGTATAGGTCTTTGCATCTACTTGCGCACGCACCTCTTTCACGGTTCCCCTTGCACCCTTCTGCTGTTTCAGCGTAAAGATGATATCCTCACCGCTATTCTTCATAGAATACCTGAAGTCATCAAGTGAGAACTTGAACTTCCCGGAATACTTGTCTTTCTTGTCAGAATTGGCATCATGAATCTCGATAGTCTTTTTCTTCTTGAATACCATGTAGGCCGTCACACCATCATTCCAGGTATTGACACGTTCGTCGGAAAAACATTGTTTCTTGCCCTTATACCAAATAGTGCCATGAGTCTTGTAGATACCAATGATATTAACATCATAGCGCAACGTGGAACCTTGCGGTCCAAAAACCATATTATAGATTTTTTCAAATTCCTGACGTGCCTTATTGGGTGTATCCTGAGGAGTAGCTGCAACCACCTGCAGCGTGCAGATCATCAAAGAGAAAAGAAAGAAGTATTTCTTCATGAAAAGACGTTTGTTCCGTAAAAAAGGGGGCACCCAAATACAAGACTCGGATGCCCCTTCAAAAAGATTTATTAATTTAGTTATTATTTGTTCACCTGGAATTTAGTGTCACCATCCTTGAAGAAGGCGTTGATCTGCTTGGCAGCAGCAATACCGGCATTGGTATTAGCCTCTGCTGTCTGAGCACCCATCTTCTTAGGAGTAGAGAAATAGCGACCCTCAAATTTCTGGAAGTCAGCATTAGCATCAGGCATGATGTCGGTAACGAACTTCAGATCCTCGCGCTCAGCCATCAGCTTCAGCAGCTCAGGCTCATTGATAACCTCCTTACGAGCAGTATTCACCAGGATACCACCCTTCTTCATCTTACCAACAAGTGCATAGTTGATGCTCTGCTTGGTCTCAGGAGTAGCGGGGATATGGAGTGACACCACATCACAGGTCTCGAACAGAGCCTCCTGGTTAGCAACAGCATGAACACCAGCCTTCTCAATAACCTCTGCGGGGCAGAAAGCATCGTAAGCATAAACATCCATACCAAATCCCTTGGCAATACGAGCCACGTTGCGACCAACGTTACCAAATGCCAGGATACCCAGTTTCTTACCCATCAACTCTGTACCGGCCTTTCCGTTGTAGAAATTACGAACGGCGAAAACCAGCAGACCGAATACGAGCTCAGCCACAGCGTTGGCATTCTGACCAGGAGTATTCTCGGCCACCACATTGTGAGCAGTAGCTGCAGCAAGGTCGATGTTATCATAACCTGCACCGGCACGTACCACAATCTTCAACTGCTTGGCAGCATCCAGTACTTCTGCGTCAACCTTATCACTACGGATAATCAGCGCATCAGCATCCTTTACTGCGTCAAGCAACTGTGCTTTCTCTGTATATTTCTCCAGCAGGGCCAGTTCATTGCCTGCTGCTTCAATCTCTGCCTTGATACCATTCACAGCAGCTGCTGCGAAAGGTTTCTCTGTTGCAACTAATACTTTCATAAAGATTTAATGTTTAATCTTTAGCTCGGCTTTGCCGCTTGGCTCCGCCAAGAATATTTAATCTTTAATGTTTAATCTTTAATATTTAATCTATTAATGATTAGCCTCGAACTCCTTCATGCATGCTACGAGAGCGTTGCAGCCTTCGATGGTCTGTGCGTTGTAGCAAGAAGCGCGGAAACCACCTACGTCGCGGTGACCCTTTACGCCAACCATACCCTTTGATACGGCGAAGTCGAGGAATTCCTTCTCCAGCTCCTTGTACTCGGGAGCCATCACGAAGCAGAGGTTCATCAGAGAGCGGTCCTCTTCCTTAGCGGTACCTACGAACAACTTGTTGCGGTCGATCTCACCGTAAACGATCTCGGCACGCTGCTTAGCCAACTTGTCCATAGCCTCTACGCCACCCTGCTTCTTAACCCAGCGCAGGTTCTCAAGAGCGCAGTAGATGGGCACCACAGGAGGAGTATTGAACATAGAACCCTTAGATACGTGTGTGCGATAGTCGAGCATGGTAGGAATCTCACGGGGAGCCTTACCCAGAGCGTCGTCCTTCACGATAACGATAGTCACACCAGCCATTGACAGGTTCTTCTGGGCACCAGCATAGATAGCGTTATACTTGCTTACGTCAACAGGACGGCTCATGAAGTCAGATGACATATCGGCAATCAGAGGTACTTTAACATCGAGGTCCTTACGGAGCTCAGTACCATAGATTGTATTGTTGGTCGTGATGTGCAGGTAGTCAGCATCAGCAGGAACAGCGAAGTCCTTGGGAATGAAGGTATAGTTAGCATCTGCAGAAGAAGCCACTTCTACTACTTCACCGAAAAGCTTTGCTTCCTTCATAGCCTTCTTTGCCCAAACACCAGTGTTCAGGTAAGCAGCTTTCTTAACCAGGAAGTTGAAAGGAATCATGCAGAACTCCAGGGATGCACCACCACCAAGGAAGATTACTGAATAACCCTCAGGAACGTCAAGGAGTTCCTTAACAAGTGCTACAGCCTCGTCTACTACAGGCTGAAAATCCTTTGCACGGTGACTGATTTCCATCAGAGAAAGACCAGAACCGTTGAAATCGAGACACTGTTTGGCGGTTGCCTCAATGACCTCACGGGGAAGCATTGATGGACCTGCATTAAAGTTGTACTTCTTCATAATTTACTAATAGGTTTTATAATGGTTTCGAAATTTGGGTGCGAAATTACACTTTTTATTTGAATTGGGCAAATATTTTAGCAAAAAATAATGTAAAAGGGTATATTTCGTAACATTTTGCAATCTGAAAGTGACAAATTCTATCTCACTAGTTCTACGACAGTACGTATTCCCTTGATTTTCTCGCCACGTGTCAGACGCATCACCTGCTGGGCTTTCTCGCGCTTCACGGCAGCATAGGCATAACGGTCGTTCACGTCGATGCGTCCAATCTCTGACGGCTCCAGTCCGCCCTTCTTGCAAAGATAGCCCACGATGTCGCCTTTGGATATTTTATCCTTCTTTCCCTTACCCTATATATAAGGTGGCCATACGGGGAAGACACACCCCTGCTCCATCTCCGGGTTGAGAGGAGAGTGAATACGTCTCGATATTACCCTCGACAAATTCAGGGACGTGCTCTTCAGGACCCACCAGGAAGAAAGTCTTACCCATCTGGTCCCAGCGGGCCGTACGACCAACACGATGAACGAGCGCATCCTCCGTGGCAGGCAAGTGATAATGGATAATATTCTCAATATGAGGGATGTCCAGACCACGTGATGCCAGGTCGGTAGAGACGAGGACCGTTGCCGAACCGTTTGAGAACTTATACAAGGCATCCTCACGCTGACGCTGTTCCAAGCCACCATGGAAGGCACTGGTCACGAATCCACGCTTGCGCAGGAATTCATCGGTACGTACCACCGAGTCGCGATAGTTAAGGAACACGATGCTTTGTGACTCACCAAGCGAGATGAGCAGTTGGGCCAATGTCTCAAGCTTATCTTTCTCAGGACTATCCACCCGATACACCTCCACCCTGTCGTTCAGAGGTTCTTCCTCAATAAGATAATCCAACCGGTCCGTACGCTTCATCTCCACAAACTGCGGGATCTGTTCGGCATCGGTAGCCGAGAGCAGGAAACGGCGCTGCAGGTTAGCAAGCTTACCCACCAGACGCGACATCTCGTTCATGAAGCCCATCTCCAGACACTTGTCAAACTCATCGATAACCAGATACCTGATATGCTGGAAGTCGATATTCCCCTTGTCCAAATGGTCATTCAGTCGGCCTGGAGTACCAAAGACGATATGCGGACGGTTCTGCTTGAGTACACGATGTTCGTCCATCGCGGTACGTCCGCCATAGCAAGCCTGCGAACGGACGCCAGCACCCATGCCTTTCAGGACCTGATCCGACTGCATAGCCAATTCACGACCTGGCACCACTACCAAAGCCTGCACCTCGTCGCTCTGCGTGTCAAGCATCTGAACGAGGGGCAACAGATAAGCCAGAGTCTTTCCCGTTCCCGTTGGCGACAGCACCACCACATCATTCCTACCCCTCAGGATTCGCTCCTGAGATTCCTGCTGCATAGCGTTCAAAGAATCGATACCCAGCTTTTCCAACACCTTATTTATATTAAAGTCTTTCATATTGTTTGCAAAGATACGAAAATTTCTGAGCACACCAAACAAAAAGAAAGGAAATGCTATCATCTCCAAAACTTTTCGTACCTTTGCAATCAGAAATCATATTTTTCAAAAAAAATTAAGTTTCCGTAAAAAAAGATGAGGTTAGATTGTCTTATAGATAAAAAACAATCTGATATTAAGCAACAATGACTGACATGCTTGAAAAAGAGATTCTTGAACAATTATTCCGCCGGTACTACAGCGACATGTATTACCTAGCTAGGACATTGTTGGGCGAAGACAAAGAAGCTGAAGACATTGTTCAGGATGTTTTTGTACGGCTGATGAAACAGAACATCATACCACCAGAGGATAAAATTAGAGCCTACCTGATGACCTCCGTACATCACGGCTGTTTAAACATCATCCGAAGGACCTCTCTCCGCAAACAAATAGAAAACTTATACCCTGTGGACGAGACAACCGACTTGCAGCCTACAGACAAATTATCAGAGCAGTTGGAAACTATTCAATCATACATTGATAGCCTTGAGGAACCCCACCACAGCATCTTTCGTCTGCGCTTTGATGAGGATCTAACCCTAAAGGAAATCGCTCTGCGTCTCAATATGAACCAGAACACGGTCTACAAGTATCTGCAACAGAGCATTCTGAAAATTCGTTCAAAGTTATATCGTTAAACGACAATTGCAATGGAAACTAGTAATGACAATATCTGCAAGCTTCTCGAGATGCTAGATAACCCTGCAGCATACTCTAAAGAGGAGATCCACGACATCATCAACTGTGATGATGATACTCGTGAGGTATATCGTTTAATGGTAGAGGCGAAACGCAGCAGTCGCAGGAAACTGTCCTGCCAACCCATCGACATCGATGCAAAGTGGGCAAAGTTCGAACGCGAAGTGATAGGCAAAAAGTCTAGGTCGAGGAAACCTCTCTTTTGGAGTGTCGCTATTGCTGCCTCAGTTTTGCTTTTAACTGGATTCTTCCTTTTTGCACCCAATTCTAAGGAGCCTCGTCAATTGCAGGCAGATGCAGGTCAGAAGGCTATCTCTAAAACGGAAAAGCAAATTACAGCAAAGGCAGAGGAAGAAACGAGAAAAAGCGAAGGGGAAAAGATTGTACAAAAGACGGAAGTTCGTCATCCGAAAATCACCTTACAAGGCCAACGAGAAGAAAAGAATACGGACAAAGAGGTTGTTCTCCACGTGGCAGAGCGTGTCGTACTAGAATCAGATGATGTAAAAGACGAAAGCAAAAAGTCACAAGAACAACCCATCAAGCAGCATGAAACTAACAGACTTGCCGAAGTAGTTTTTGTAGGATTAGATTCTGTTGGCAACCTCGTTTCCATAACGAACTACGAGGATGGGAAAAGACTTGCAGAGCAATTATCTATCCATACGGACAGTGCATCGGAGGCTTGGCAGAAGAAGCATCAGCGAATAGCATTCTACTACAAAGAAAAAGCACGACTTTTGAAGCCCAGGAATATGGCATTCGGTATGAGTTGTGAACGTTCGCAAGCAAATGAGTGGATATTATATTATGACTCCATTGCTCATGCCCTCATCTACAAGGAAGCCAAGAAGAACATCTGGCAAGCTACGAACGAAGCCCTTTTTAAGTGGAAAAAGATTGATAAAGAGAGATACAAATCGGTATTGCGGAAGCATCCCAAGAAGTGTAAAGGGATTAAAGTAAAGACATATTCCATACCCATTACCGATAGACAGGCTCAGGAGTTGAAAAGCATGTGGTTGGATGTCGTCAGTTGTGGAAAGAAAAAGGCATTTTTGCAGAGTGACATGAAATACGAATTTCCCCTTGGCGAGTTGAAGGTGACAGCCCCCAACGCAAAGAATCCATTTGTATCGTTTACCAATGAACTGTCAGAAGCTGTCATGAAGGGCAACGTAAGCCACAAAGACTCCATGCTAACAGAACCCATGATAAAGAAATGCCTGACAGACACGAAAGAGGCAATACAACATACAAAATAATTACTAAACAAAACAACAAAAAAATTATGAAAAAATTAATCATTTTGATGGCTGTAGCGCTTATCAGTGCTATGCAAGTGGATGCTCAAGAAAAAGTGTCCGAAAAAGAACTCGTTGGTGCATGGATGATGGATTCTATGATTTATGACAACGGAAACATCATTGTTTGGGGGCAGAAAAGAGGCTACCGCCAATTCAAATATTACGGCCCCAACGGAGAATATGCAGCTGCTGGAATCTCAATAACAAAGACAAGCAGTGGAACAACCAGTCTATCGATTAGGCCTCAAGAGTATGGGGTATACACTTTTAAAGATGGCTGGTACTCTGAAATGGGCCGAAAAGCTACCAATGACGGTTTAAATCTCACAGACAAGAACACCTTTAAAGGAAGATGGCAGAATCATCTGGACGTATGGAAAAGAGCCCCTCTCTCTGACAAGACGGTAAAATACATCGTTGACTGCTGCAAGCCAAAAAACATACCAACTGATATTGAACAAGATATCTTAAAGGAGATGTTTAGCGAATAACACCCCTCGATTCTCATTCGTTCTTCTATATAAAAAACTTTCCATTCAATTTTGATGGAAAGTTTTTTTTACAATATTTCCCTTGCTATCCAAACCGTGTTATGACATCAAGATTATAAAGTACAATTTCTTGTATCTGCTGTTTCCCTTCAATGTCAGCGCTACAGCGAAACGGAACTGGTGAAGAAAGCATGGGGCTTCAGTAATATCTATAACAACGTGCCAAATTATCAGAAGGCAGAAGCGCGTCGGAGGGTGAAGAGCTACTTCAGTTGGGGTAACGGCCCCTATTACCGTTATCATCATGGAGAGAACAAACTGTCACCCCGTCAGCAGCAAGACATCATGGATATCCTTTCCACATTTGACAATACCAAAGGATTGGCCTTCGATCATTACGAAATGGACTATGATTTCAGTTAAAGAATCATGTCGTTCATGCAAAAAGAGCCATAGCAAATAGCCTATTTACACGAAATTCATTGAATAATTTGGCATATCGGAAAAAAAAATGTAATTTTGCAACGTTTAAAATAATTCAATCAAATAAACAACTACTTTATGCGTAAAACTATTCTGGTCTTGATGACCCTGATGCCTGTGGCTTTAAATGCCCAGACATATGACTTTGACATGACAAAGCAGCAGCCTGTGTATAGCGATTCACAGGGATACGGTTACGACGTACTGCCTGCACCCGACAAGAAGAAGCCTGCGGAACCTTTCTATTTCAGCGTGAAGGTACCCGATGGCAATTACCTGGTAAAAGTGGTGCTGGGTGGTAAGAAAAATTCAAACACTACAGTACGTGCTGAAGGTCGCCGGCTGATGATGGACAACATCACCACCAAGAGGGCCAAGGACACGCAGGAAGTGTCTTTCACAGTCAACAAGCGCACACCGCTGATTGACGAGAAGAACCGCGTAAAAATCAAGGACCGCGAGAAGGCATATTTCACCTGGGACGACAAACTGACGCTGGAGTTCAATGGCGACATGCCTGCGGTAAAACATATTCACATTGAGAAGGCAGACGTGCCCACCATCTACCTCTGCGGCAACTCTACCGTTGTGGACCAGAACTATGAACCCTGGGCCTCATGGGGACAGATGATTACCCGCTGGTTCGGTCCTGAGGTCGCTATCAGCAACCACGCGGAAAGCGGACTCACCGCACGCACGTTTATCGCCTCGAATCGTCTGGACAAAATCCTGACCACACTCAAGAAAGGCGACTATGTCTTCGTGGAGTTCGGTCATAATGACGAGAAAGAAAAGAAGCCCGGCGACGGTGCCTGGTACCACTACCAGTATCAACTGAAGATATTCGTTGACCAGGTACGCAAGAAGGGCGCAGACATTGTGTTCTGCACACCTACGCAACGCCGCGCCTTCAATGATGACAAGAAGACGCTGATGAATACGCACGGCGACTTCCCCGCAGCCATGAAGATGGTAGCCGAGAAGGAGAATGTGCCCCTGATAGACCTGAACAGTCTGACGAAGACATTCTTCGAGACATTGGGCTATGAGGATTCCAAGCGCGCCCTGGTACATTATCCCAAGGAGATGTACGGACGCGAACTGGCAGACAACACCCACTTCAACACTTATGGTGCCTACGAGGTGGCCAAGTGTGTGGTGATGGGTATGAAGCAGCTGAACCTGCCTATCGTGCAGTACCTGCGTGCCGACTGGCAGGACTTCAACCCTGCGCAGCCTGATGACTGGAAGACCTTCAAATGGGCACCATCACGTATTTCTGAAAATGTAAAACCTGACGGCAACTAAGGATATGAAAAGAATTGTTTCTTCTATCGCCCTGGCCTCACTGGCGCTGACCATCAATGCACAGTCGTGGCCTACGGTCACACCAGAGGCCAAGCCTGGCACACGCTGGTGGTGGCTGGGATCTGCCGTCGACCAGGAGAACCTCAAATGGAATCTCTCTGAATATGGCAAACACGGCATCGGAGCCATCGAGATAACCCCACTCTACGGTGTTCAGGGTAATCAACAGAATAATATCCCCTACCTCTCTGACAAATGGATGAGCATGCTGCGCTATACGATGACGCAGGCAGAGCGCAACGGTATTGAGGTGGATATGACGACCGGTACGGGATGGCCTTTCGGTGGTCCGTGGGTACCCTTGAAAGAGTCGGCTTGCCGGGTGGTCTTCGTAGAGAAAGACATCAACGGAACGGGCACAATCGACTTGTCGCCATCCGAGAAAGACGCCAAGAACGCCTTCCTGGAAAAGGTGATGCTCTATGAAAACGGACAGGCTCGTGACGTCACCCAACAAGTTACCGGCAGCAACTTGGCCTATCGCACATCGCAACAGGCCAAGTTGGTGGCTGTGTATATCAAATACGGCGTGATGCGCGTAAAGCGAGCTGCGCCTGGCGGTGAGGGATTGGTCATCGACCATTTCGACAAGACAGCCGTGGCCAATTACCTGAAGCATATCGAGGAAGCCTTCGAACGTACGAAGACGCCCTACCCTCACACCTTCTTCAACGACTCCTACGAGGTGGCAGATGCCACATGGACGCCAACGCTCCTGCAAGAATTCGAGAAACGTCGCGGCTACAAGCTGGAGGATCATCTCCTCGAACTGATAGCCTATGAACCCAAGGTGCTGAGCGACTATCGCGAGACGCTGGGTGACCTGTTGCTCGAGAATTTCACAAACCAATGGACGGCATGGGCCCACAAGCATGGGGCTATCACGCGCAATCAGGCCCACGGTTCTCCTGCCAACCTCATCGACTGCTATGCTGCGGTGGATATCCCTGAGATAGAAGGCTTCGGCCTGAGTGAGTTTGGTATCAAGGGCCTGCGTCAGGACAAGGGTAAGACGCGCAAGAACGACTCTGATTTCTCGATGTTGAAATATGCACCATCGGCTGCACATATCTGCGGCAAGCCCTACACCTCCAGCGAGACCTTCACCTGGCTCACGGAACATTTCCGCACATCGTTGTCGCAACTCAAGCCCGACATCGACCTGATGTTCTGTGCAGGCGTCAACCATATGTTCTTCCACGGCACCTGCTACTCACCCAAGAACGACGAGTGGCCAGGGTGGAAGTTTTACGCCTCCATCGACATGAGTCCTACGAACAGTATCTGGCGCGATGCCCCCTACTTCATGGACTATGTGTCTCGCTGTCAGAGTTTTCTGCAGATGGGACAACCCGATAACGACTTTCTCGTTTACCTGCCCGTACGTGATATGTGGCAGAAAAAAACGGGCAAACTCCTGATGCAGTTTTCTATTCACGCCATGGGAAAACTGGCCCCCGATTTCATCAAGAGTATCCTGGCTATCGACAAGGCCGGGTATGACTGTGACTATATCTCGGAACGACTGCTGATGGATACCAGGTGTGAGAACGGACAACTCATCACCCAGGGCGGCACGAGCTATAAGGGACTGATTATCCCCGGCAGTGGAAAGATGCCTGAGAACGTCAGACAGCACATCGAACAGCTCAAGGCTCAGGGTGCCCATATCATCTATGGCATCAACGAGAAAGAGATGGGTGAAGCAGCGAAGGCAGAAGCCATGAAGACCCAGCTGGGCCTGAAAGCTATCCGACGCAAGAATGCCAACGGTTACCATTATTTCATCGCCAACCTGAGTCCTAAGGATGTCTGTGAATACATCTCATTACCAGTAGATTACGAAGAAGCCATTTGGTTCAATCCGCTCAACGGTGAACGTTATGCCGCCAGACAGGATGGCCGTCAGATTCTCATCAGTCTGCGTAGTGGTGAATCCATGATTCTGCAGACCTTCAACAAGCAGGCTGGCTTCCCACAAGTGGCGCGCCTGGAGGATGAAGGGAAAGCACCTGTAAAGACCTTCGACCTGAACGGCAAATGGACACTCTCGTTCGTTGACGAAGCACCTGCTGTAGGAAAGACCTACCAACTGGACAAACTTCAGACATGGGAGACCCTGGACGAGAAGACACGCGTCACGATGGGAACAGGCGTTTATACCACCCATCTCAACATCAAGAAGAAAGACCTCGCTGATGCCCATGCATGGACCATCGACTTGGGCGATGTTCGTGAGTCGGCCCGCGTCTATATCAACAATCAGTTTGTTGGTTGCGCCTGGAGTGTGCCCTACGTACTCAGTTGCGACAACGTACTGAAAGAGGGCGACAACCTGATTCGTATAGAGGTGACCAATCTGCCCGCCAACCGTATCAGCGACCTCGACAAGAAGGGCGTGAAATGGCGCAAGATGGAAGAGATCAATGTCGTGGATATCAATTACAAGAAAACAACATACGACGAGTGGGCTCCCGTAGAAAGTGGCCTTCACTCAAACGTAGCAATTATTAAATATTAAATATCATGTCAGAAAACAGCAATCAACATCACCACCATCATCACCACCATCATAAGGAAGATGATGCATCACGTTTCAAAAGAGAAGCGCTGAACTCCATCCGCATGAAGAAACTGATTGCAAAATGGGCATTCAGAATCCTCTGCGTGATTGCAGCCATCATGGTGATTGCAGCCGTTGTGGTGAACCACCTCTGATTTAATGGAGGTAGAAAGGAGCAGTTAAATCTGCGTACCATGAAGAGCGTAGGCCGGGAGCGTCTTCTATAAGACCAACTCCTGTGTCTATCGACTCACAACTATGAAGAGCAAAAGTTAAGAGAAGACGCTTTGGCTGCTTGCGAGGCGTTGTCTGGACCGACCATTCTCTGTGCAGGAAGAAACCATTCATGGCAGCCTCCTCAAATACTCTATTCCTATAATCGTAAGGCACTACAAGAGAGAAGATCCCCTGTTCTGTCAGGAGTGATTTGACGGCCTTAAACAAGCTGGCATACGACAGACTTGTGTCGTGACGTGCCTGCGAGCGCAAGTTGTCAGGACACGTCAGCGACTGTTCAAAGAAAGGCGGATTAGATACGATACAGTCGTATTGCCCCTCATACCGGCACACATCCGCTTCCAGGATAGTAATCCTGTCGGCAAACGGCGACGCCATGACATTCTCGCGGGCCTGTTCTACGGCCGACGGTACGATGTCAATCCCCGTTACCTGGGCATCCGGAAAACGCTGTGCCATCATGATGGCTATCAGTCCCGTTCCAGTACCGATATCCAGAATCCGCCGGCCACCATCCGCCCATGCTCCAAGCAGCGTACCGTCCGTACCCACTTTCATCGCACATTTACCTTGGAAAACAGTAAATTTTTTGAACTTAAAATAGTCGTTTGCCATATTTAGGGCACAAAGTTATACATTTTTTGTTAATTATCCACCATCCTTACTTAAAATATCAATTTTAATTCGTACCTTTGCAAGCAAATTATGGAGTTTAAGATTAAGATGAGTGACAATCAGTTTAGCAATAAGTCTATCTCGATGATAGCCGATATTGAAGGTGATTTTACAGACATGATAAACACCGAAATGCCTTCGGAATTACCTATACTTCCCGTTAGAAATATCGTTTTATTCCCTGGTGTCGTATGGCCCATCCTGCTTGGACGTGCTTCAAGCATGAAACTGGCTCGTCAGGCCGAGAAGAATGGCGAGGTCATCGGTGTGGTGTGCCAGCGTGATCCGGATATTGAGGTGCCCACCTATGACGACCTGTATGAATATGGCGTATCTGCAAAGATTGTGAAGCAGTTCACCCTGCCTGGTGGCAACACCACCGTCATCGTGCAGGCCCAGAGCCGTTTCCATCTGGACAGACTGACCAAGGAGAAGCCTTTCCTCAAAGGAGAAGTGACCCCTATGCCAGACCTGCATCCCGACAAGCACGACCGCGAGTGGAAGACTGCCGTTGACGACCTGCGCCGCATGGCCGAGGAATATATCTCGATGGTTGACGAGATGAGCGATGAGGCTACTTTTGCCATCCGCAACATCCACAACGACGAGATGATGCTGAGTTTCGTCTGCGCCAATATGCCTTTCACTATCCAGGAGAAAATCAAGTTGCTTGGCGTGGAGACCGTCAAGGAGCGCCTCTTTGGCGCCATGAAGGCCCTGAACCGCGAGATCAACCTGCAGAAGTTGAAGACCGACATCCGCAACAAGACCCGCGAGGATATCGACGAGCAGCAGAAAAACTACTTCCTCCAGCAGCAGATCAAGAACCTGCAGGCCGAGATGGGCAACCAGCAGCAGCCAGAGAAAGCAGAACTTTTACGTAAGGCCAGAAACAAAAAATGGCCTGACGAGATAGCACGCATTTTCTACAAAGAGGCCGACAAGCTGGATAACTTCCAGCCCCAGAGCCCTGATTTCAACGTGCAGTTGAACTATCTGCAGACGTTCGTATCGCTGCCTTGGGGTGAATATACCAAGGACGACCTGAACCTGCAGCGTGCCCAGAAGATCCTGGACCACGACCACTACGGCATGGAGAAGGTGAAGGAGCGCATCCTGGAATATATGGCCGTACTCTCCCTGCGTGGCGACCTGAAGAGTCCTATCCTCTGTCTCTATGGCCCTCCAGGAGTTGGTAAGACCTCTCTTGGAAAGTCTATTGCCGAGGCCATGAAGCGCAAGTATGTGCGCGTATCGCTGGGCGGTCTGCACGATGAGGCCGAGATCCGTGGTCACCGTCGCACCTATATCGGCGCCATGCCCGGCCGTATCATCAAGAGCATTCAGAAGGCCGGTTCCAGCAACCCCGTCTTCATTCTCGACGAGATCGACAAGGTGACACAGAACACCATCAATGGCGACCCCTCTTCTGCCCTCCTCGAAGTACTCGACCCCGAGCAGAACACGGCTTTCCATGATAACTATCTGGATGTGGACTATGACCTGTCGAAGGTGATGTTCATCGCCACCGCCAACAACCTCTCAACGATTCCCCGTCCGCTGCTCGACCGTATGGAGATTATCGAGGTGAGCGGATATATCACTGAGGAGAAGATTGAGATTGCCAAGCGCCATCTGATTCCCCGCGAACTGGACAATACCGGTTTGAAGACCCTGTCTGAGAAGCCTAAGTTCAGCAAGGCCACCATCGAGAAGATCATCGAGCAGTACACCCGCGAGAGCGGCGTGCGCCAGTTGGAGAAGCAGATCAACAAAGCCATGCGCAAACTGGCTTATAAGCGTCAGGTGGAAGACAGTCTCGTGAACTGGAAGATTACCCCCGAGTCATTGGAGGATCTGTTGGGCAAACCACCCTTCTACCGCGATATCTACCAGGGCAACGAGTATGCCGGTGTGGTCACAGGACTGGCCTGGACCAGCGTAGGTGGTGAGATTCTCTTCATCGAAACCTCACTCTCAAAGGGTAAGGGTTCCAAGCTGACCCTGACCGGTAACCTGGGCGACGTGATGAAGGAGTCGGCCGTGCTGGCGCTCGAGTATGTCAAGGCCCATGCCGACAAGCTGGGTATCGACTACCGCATCTTCGACAACTGGAACATCCATATCCACGTGCCCGAGGGTGCCACGCCCAAGGATGGTCCTTCGGCAGGTATCACCATCGCCACCTCTATCGCCTCTGCGCTGACCCAGCGTAAGGTGCGCAAGAACACGGCGATGACCGGCGAGATAACCCTTCGTGGAAAGGTGCTCCCCGTGGGTGGTATCAAGGAGAAGATCCTGGCCGCCAAGCGTGCCGGTATTACCGATATCGTGATGTGCCAGGAGAACGAGAAGGATATCCTCGAGATTCCCGAGATGTACCTGAAGGGCGTACAGTTCCACTATGTAGAGAACGTACAGGATGTATGGAATTTCGCACTCTCCGACGAGATTGTGGACAACCCGCTGAAATTTGAAATTGAAGAGGAAAAAGATAAAGACAAGAGCAAATGACATTCGAACTGCAACATACTGACCCATACAGTAGTGCCCGCGCCGGCATTATCACCACTGACCACGGACAGATCAAGACGCCAATCTTCATGCCCGTTGGTACCTGTGGTAGCGTGAAGGGTGTTCATTTCTCTGAACTCCGTGAACAGGTGAAGGCTCAGATCATCCTGGGCAACACCTACCACCTGTACCTGCGCCCGGGTCTCGATACCCTGCGTAAGGCCGGCGGCCTGCATAAGTTCAACACATGGGACCGTCCTATCCTGACCGACTCGGGTGGTTTCCAGGTCTTCTCCCTGACCGGTATCCGAAAGTTGCGCGAGGAGGGATGCGAGTTCCGTAGTCATATCGACGGTTCCAAGCATATTTTCACCCCCGAGAATGTGATGGATACCGAGCGTATCATCGGTGCCGATATCATGATGGCGCTCGATGAGTGTCCTCCGGGCGAGAGCGACTATCAGTATGCCAAGAACTCCCTGGGACTGACCCAGCGCTGGCTCGACCGTTGTATCAAGCGTTTCAACGAGACCGAACCGCTCTATGGTCATCGCCAGACCCTCTTCCCCATCGTTCAGGGCTGTAAGTATAAGGACCTCCGACAGGATGCCGCCAAACATGTGGTCGACCGTCTGGGTATGCTCAACGATGGTGGTGGCGCCTCTATTGGCGGACTGGCCGTTGGCGAACCTACCGAGGTGATGTACGAGATGATTGAGGTGGTCAACGAGATCCTGCCCAAGGACCGTCCCCGCTATCTGATGGGCGTGGGCACACCTCAGAATATCCTGGAAGCCATTGAGCGCGGTGTGGATATGTTCGACTGCGTGATGCCTACCCGTAATGGCCGTAACGCCATGCTCTTCACTTATCAGGGCACGATGAACCTGCGCAACAAGAAATGGGAACAGGACTTCTCGCCTATCGATCCCGACGGTTGCGACATCGACCGCCTGCACACCAAGGCCTACCTGCACCACCTCTTCAAGGCTCAGGAACTGCTGGCCCTGCAGATAGCCAGTATCCATAACCTGGCATTCTATCTCCGACTGGTTACCGATGCCCGTCAGCATATTGAACAGGGCGACTTCACCCAGTGGAAACGTTCAGTCATTAATGATTTAGGTCGCAGAATATGAAGAATCTATTGGCACGTATCTTTCCGCGACTGGATCGCTATATTATCAGTAAGTTTATAGGTACTTATATCTATTCTATCATACTGATAATCAGTATTAGTATAGTATTCGACTTCAATGAGAACTTAAACAAGTTTGCCACGTATCACGCACCTTGGACGGCTATCGTTTTCGACTACTATGCCAACTTCGTGCCATACTTTGCCAACCTCTTCTCGCCCCTGTTTGTCTTTATTGCCGTCATCTTCTTCACGTCAAAGTTGGCCGGCAATTCCGAGATCATCGCCATGCTCTCGGCAGGTGCCAGTTTCAAGCGCTTGTTGCGCCCCTACATGTTCTCTGCTGCTATTATTGCCGCCGTCAACTTCTACCTGGGCGCCTACGTCATTCCCCATGGCAATGTGGTGCGACTGAATTTCGAGACGCAGTATAAGAACAAGCGCCGTGTCACCTCAGCCAGTAATGTGCAGTTGCAGGTGGCACCCAATGTGATTGCCTATCTGCAGCAATACGACAACACCACCCGCCGCGGCTATGGCTTCTCGCTCGACCATTTCGAGGACAAGAAACTGGTGAGCCACATGACGGCCAACGTGATTCAGTATGACACCATCTCCGATTCCAGATACCACTGGAAAGCCCTGAACTACAAGATTCGTACGCTGAAGGGACTGCGCGAGAAGATTCAGACGGGCACGGAGATTGACACGATGATTATGATGGAGCCGATGGACCTGATATTCAATACCGACCAGCAGGAGACGTTCACCTCGCCCGAACTGAAACGCTATATCTCCAAGCAGCAGGAGCGCGGCTCGCAGAATGTGATACAGTATGAGGTGGAGTACCACAAGCGCATAGCCACCTCGTTTGCATCCTTTATCCTCACCTTGATAGGTGCCTCCCTCTCTGCCCGCAAGCGCAAGGGCGGCATGGGACTCTCTCTCGGCATCGGCCTGGCTCTGTCGTTCTCGTATATCCTCTTGCAGACCATCAGTGCCACCTTTGCTATCAATGCCGGCATGCCTGCTCTCCTGGCAGCATGGATTCCCAATATGATTTTCGCCGTCATAGCATACTTCTGCTATCGACTGGCTCCGGATTAATTTACCACTAAGAAGTATTTATGACATTTGAAGAAACATATCTCAACGATAATATCCTTGATGCGCTGTACGACATGCACTTCGAGGAGATGACACCCATTCAGGAACGTTGCATCCCGGAAATCCTTGATGGTCACGACGTGCTGGGCGTAGCTCAGACGGGTACTGGTAAGACAGCCGCCTATCTGTTGCCTATCCTCTCCATGCTCGACGACGGCGGATTCCCCGAGGATGCCATCAACTGTATTGTGATGTCGCCCACCCGCGAACTGGCCCAGCAGATTGACCAGTCGATGGAGGGCTTTTCCTACTACCTGGAGAATGTGAGCAGCATCGCCGTCTATGGCGGTAACGACGGTTCGCGTTTCGACCAGGAGATTAAGAGTCTGCGTGGCGGTGCCCCAGTGGTCATTGCTACCCCTGGCCGTCTGCTCAGTCACCTGAAGGTGGGCAACCTCGACCTCTCGCGTACATCCTTCTTCGTATTAGACGAGGCCGACCGTATGCTCGACATGGGATTCATGGAGGACATCCTGCAAATCAACAAGCTGTTGCCCGACACCTGTCAGAAGGTGATGTTCTCGGCCACCATGCCCGACAAGATCCGCGAGCTGGCCGTATCGCTGCTGAAGAATCCCGTGGAGGTGAAGCTCAAGGTGAGCCGTCCTGCCGAGAAGATCCACCAGATGGCCTATATCTGTTACGAACCCCAGAAGGTGCGTATCATCGAGGATATCTTCAAGAAGGGCGACCTGAAGCGCGTCATCATCTTCTGTGGAAAGAAAGAAAAGGTGAAGGAGATCAACCGCACCCTTCAGAAGATGAAGATCAACTGTGCCCCGATGCATTCCGACCTCACCCAGCAAGAGCGCGACGATGTGATGTATCGCTTCAAGGCCGGACAGGTGGATGTGCTGGTGGCAACCGACATTGTGGCACGAGGCATTGATATCGACGATATCGGTATGGTTATCAACTACGACGTGCCCCATGACAGCGAGGACTACGTACACCGCATCGGTCGTACGGCACGTGCTGCCCGCGATGGTGAGGCCATCACCTTTGTGAGCGATGCCGATTTCCGCTTCTTCAAGCCCATCGAGCATTTCCTGCAGAAGGATATCGAGAAGCTCCCCTTGCCCGAGGGACTGGGCGAAGGTCCCGACTATGCGACCTACAAGAGCAACAAGCCAAAGAAGTCGCACGGCTCCCATAAGTCCCGCAAGCCCCATAGAGGTGGCCATAAGGGTCATTCCTCTGGCACGCAATTTGCAGGAAAGCCTTCAAAACAACAGAAAGAAAGGAAGTAAATGACAAGTCAATTTTCACCAAAAGTCTCAGAGATACTTGCCTTTTCACGTGAAGAGGCCGCACGCCTGTCAAGCACCAGCGTGACCCCGGAACATCTCCTTCTGGGCATGATGCGACAGAACGACGGTCCTGTGAGCGATGTATTCAAAAGACTGAATATCAACAAAGAAGACATCAAATTCTCCCTGGAGATGAATGTGCAGCAGAGTGAAGGATTCATTCACCCTGAGAACCCGGATAATCTGGAGCTCAACGATAACGCATCCAACATCCTGAAGCTGGCCGTTCTCGAGGCCCGCCTGCAGCACGTAGAGTCTGTAGACCTGCAGCACGTGCTGTTGGCTATCCTGCACGACCGTGGTAACAACGGTGCCAGGAAGGTGTTGGAAGAGCACAATATGAACTACGACAACGTGCAGGATATCCTGAAGCCAAAGGATGTCCAGAATCCGACACAGACACCACAGGCGTCACAGCCTGCTCCGACGCCCCAGCCCCAGGATGCCCTGATGCTGCCTGAGGACGACGAGGAAGAGTCTCTGTACAAGAAGAATGAACGCACCTCCAACACCACCACCGACAAGCCCAAGGAGAAATCAAAGACTCCCGTGCTTGATAATTTCTCTACCGACCTGACGAAGGCTGCCCTCGACGGCAAGCTTGATCCCTGTGTCGGTCGTGAACAGGAGATACAGCGCGTGATGGAGATTCTGGGTCGCCGCAAGAAGAATAACCCCATCCTGATTGGCGAGCCCGGTGTGGGCAAGAGTGCCATCGTGGAGGGACTGGCCCAGCTCATTGCCCAGCGCAAGTGCTCACCCATGTTCTTCAACAAGCGGATTGTGAGCCTCGACATGACGGGCGTCGTGGCAGGTACCAAGTACCGCGGACAGTTCGAGGAGCGTATCCGTGCCCTGCTCAAGGAGATTGAGCAGAACCCCAATATCATCGTCTTCATCGACGAGATCCACACCATCATCGGTGCCGGCAGCACGCCTGGCAGTATGGATGCTGCCAATATCATGAAACCTGCGCTGGCACGCGGCACTATCCAGTGTATTGGTGCCACCACGCTCGACGAGTACCGCAACAGCATCGAGAAGGACGGAGCCCTGGAGCGCCGTTTCCAGAAGGTGCTCGTAGAACCCACCAATGTGGAGCAGACCCTGCAGATTCTCTATAATGTCAAGGACCGCTACGAGGAGCACCATCATGTAACCTTTACCGATGATGCCATCCGCGCATGTGTCACTTTGACAGAGCGTTATATCACCGACCGAGCCCAGCCCGACAAGGCTATCGACGCCATGGACGAGACTGGCGCGCGCGTACATTTAAAGAATGCGCAGATTCCGCCTGAAATCGAGGCTATCGAGAAGCAGTTGGACGAGGTGAGAAACAAAAAGCACGAGGCTGTGGTCAATCAGAACTACGAACTGGCGGCCAGCTATCGCGATAACCAGGTGCAACTGGAACAGCAGTTGGCCGAGGTGCAGAGAACCTGGACAGAGGACAATAACGAGAAACGTCAGACGGTGACCGAAGCCGAGGTCTCTGACGTGGTATCGATGATGACCGGCATCCCCGTGCAGCGTATGGCCGAGAACGAGGGTGTGCGCCTGAAGAATATGGCACCCACGCTCAAGTCGTGCGTCATTGCCCAGGATAATGCCATCGACAAGATGGTGAAGGCTATCCAGCGCAACCGTGTGGGCCTGAAAGCCCCCAACCATCCCATCGGCGCCTTCATGTTCCTTGGTCCTACGGGTGTGGGTAAGACCTACCTCGCCAAGAAACTGGCCGAACAGATGTTTGGCTCTGCCGACGCCCTGATACGTGTGGACATGAGCGAATATACCGAGTCCTTCAACGTGTCGCGCCTCATTGGTGCGCCTCCGGGCTATGTAGGTTATGAGGAGGGCGGACAGCTCACCGAACGCGTGCGCCGCAAACCCTACTCTATCGTGCTGCTCGACGAGATTGAGAAGGCCCACGGCAACGTGTTCAACCTCCTGTTGCAGGTGCTCGACGAAGGACGCCTGACCGATGGCAACGGCCGTTTCGTGGACTTCCGCAACACGGTGATTATCATGACCTCCAATGCCGGCACCCGCCAGCTCAAGGAGTTTGGCAACGGCATCGGCTTCACCGCCTCCACCTTTGGTCTGAATATGAACGAGAAAGACCGCGAGCACGCCCGCAGCATCGTGCAGAAGGCCCTCTCAAAACAGTTCTCGCCCGAGTTCCTCAACCGTCTCGACGAGATCATCACCTTCGACCAGCTCGACCTCGACGCCATCAAGCGTATCATCGACGTCGAACTGAAAAGTGTCTTTAAGCGCATCGGCGACATGGGCTACCAGATTCAGCTCAGCGATGCCGCTAAGGAATTTGTGGCCACCAAGGGCTATGACGTGCAGTTTGGTGCACGTCCCCTGAAGCGTGCCATCCAGAACTATATCGAGGACGGTATCTGCGAACTGATCCTTGCCGACACCATTTCCCAGGGCGACACCATCGCTATCGACAAGCATCCTGAGAAAGAGGAACTGAAATTTGAAGTATTAAAAAACAAAGTTAGTAGAAAAGAAACGAAATGATTACAGTAACCAATCTGGCGATTCAATTTGGTAAGAAGGTTCTCTACAAGGACGTGAACCTGAAGTTTACAAGTGGTAACATCTACGGCATCATCGGTGCCAACGGTGCCGGTAAGTCTACCCTGCTCCGTGCTATCAGCGGAGAGCTGGAGCCCAACAAGGGTACTATCGAGATGCTGCCTGGCGAGCGCATGAGTGTGCTTGAGCAGGACCACTTCAAATACGATGAATTCTCTGTGATGAACACGGTGCTGATGGGACATCAACCACTGTGGGAGAATATGAAGGAGCGCGAAGCCCTCTATGCCAAGCCCGAAATGAGCGAGGAGGATGGCGTGCGCGCAGCTGAACTGGAGATGGCGTTTGCCGAGATGAACGGCTGGGAAGCTGAGAGCGAGGCAGCCCAGTTGCTTCAGAACCTGGGTATCAAGGAAGATGTGCACTACAGTCAGATGTCCGACATCTCCAACAACGAGAAGGTGCGTGTGATGCTGGCCAAGGCCCTCTTCGGTCACCCCGACAACCTGTTGCTCGACGAGCCTACCAACGACCTCGACCTCGACACCGTACAGTGGCTTGAGGAGTACCTCAGCGGACTGGAGCAGTGTGTGCTCGTGGTCTCTCACGACCGTCACTTCCTCGATGCCGTATCTACCCAGACCGTAGATATCGACTTCGGTAAGGTGACCCTCTTCTCAGGTAACTACTCATTCTGGTACGAGTCTAGTCAGCTGGCTCTGCGTCAGGCCCAGAACCAGAAGATGAAGGCCGAGGAGAAGCGCAAGCAGCTTGAGGAATTCATCCGTCGTTTCTCTGCCAACGTGGCAAAATCAAAGCAAACCACTTCTCGAAAGAAGATGCTCGAAAAGCTTAATGTTGAGGAGATTACGCCCTCTACACGTAAGTATCCCGGCATCATCTTCCAGATGGAGCGCGAGCCCGGTACACAGATTCTCGAGGTAGAAGGACTGAAGGCCGTTGATGCCGATGGCACCGTCCTCTTCGACAACGTGAACTTCACCATCGAGAAGGGTCAGAAGACTGTGTTCCTGTCTCACAACCCCAAGGCCATGACCGCCCTCTTCGAGATTATCAATGGCAACCGTGAGGCCCAGGCCGGTACCTATAAGTGGGGTGTTACCATCACCACCGCCTACCTGCCCCTCGACAATACCGATTTCTTCCAGAGCGAGATGAACCTCGTCGACTGGCTCAGCCAGTGGGGACCCGGCAACGAAGTCACCATGAAGTCGTTCCTCGGTCGTATGCTCTTCAAGGAAGAGGACGTGCTGAAGCATGTCAACGTGCTCAGCGGTGGTGAGAAGATGCGTTGTATGATTGCCCGCATGCAGTTGAAGAATGCCAACTGTTTGATTCTCGACACCCCCACCAACCACCTCGACCTGGAGTCTATTCAGGCTTTCAACAACAACCTGATCCAGTTCAAGGGCAATATCCTCTTTGCCTCTCACGACCACGAGTTCATCAATACCGTGGCCGACCGCATCATCGAGCTCACGCCTAAGGGCACCATCGACAAGCTCATGAGCTATGATGACTATATCTACGACGAGGCCATCAAGGAGCAGAAAGCCAAGATGTACGAATAATATTATTCCTCTATCCACTATAGCAAATGCAGCTACATTCCAATGTGATTGTAGCTGCTATTATTCTTTTTGTTTTGTACCTTTGCAGCAATGAAGATTATTCATGTGGACATGGACCAGTTCTTTGCGGCTGTAGAACAGCGTGACAATCCAGAACTGAAAGGCAAGCCAATAGCTGTTGGCCACGATGCAGAGCGTGGTGTGGTATCAACGGCAAGCTATGAGGCACGCCGTTTTGGCGTTCATTCTGCCCAGTCCATACAGGTGGCCAAAAGACTCTGTCCTCAGCTCATCATCGTGGAACCGCATTTCCAGCGGTATAAGGAGGTGTCGGCGCAGTTACATGGAATTTTTCACGATTATACGGATCTCATCGAACCAATCTCGCTTGACGAGGCATTCCTTGATGTGACGGAGAATAAGAAAGGAATCGATTTGGGTGTTGAGATAGCAAGGGAAATCAAGCAGCGCATTTTGGAGACGACAGGACTGACTGCCTCTGCTGGCGTGAGTTACTGCAAGTTCCTGGCGAAAATTGCTTCTGACTGGCGTAAACCGGATGGCTTGACTGTCATCCATCCTGACCGGGCTTTGGATTTCATCGCTCAACTGAAGGTGGAGAAGATTTGGGGTGTTGGCAACAAGACGGCTGAGAAGATGCACCGCATGGGCATCTTTACCGGAGCAGACTTGAGAAAGGTGTCACTTGCTCGTTTGAATCAGGAATTTGGTAAGATGGGCAGCGTGTTCCACGATTTTGCCAACGGCATTGATACACGCCCCGTCATATCTGAATGGGAGCGCAAATCGGTCAGCTGTGAACAGACTTTTGAGAAGGATATCTTCGACAATGCTGCTGTCACCATTCATCTGTATCATACAGTCCTGGAACTAGTACGCCGAATTGAGAAGGCTGACTTTGAAGGGCATACCTTGACACTCAAAGTAAAGTTTGCGCGTAAGCAAGAGCAGACGGAAGTTCCCTTCCAGTCTGCCGAGCGTGAGCAAACTCGGCAGTATGCCAAATTCCAAGACTTTCAGCAAATCACACGCAGCGTAACTGTTGATTATATCCTCAGGACAAAGGAAGATATTCTTCCATTGGCTAAACAACTGATGGGCGATGTAGAATTTCATTCGCATCCCATCCGTTTGTTAGGACTAGGAGTAGCCAACCAAAAGTCTTCAACTGTTCACGAGGATCCCCGTTGGGTGGAGTTAGAATTGGAGTTCGAACCGTGGCCAGAGGACTAGAATAATACAATAAGGTATGTTACTACGACCTGGTCATCATCATCCGCGAACACCCAGACGTATTCCCCGACTGGCATTCGTCCCCAGTAGCCGAACTATACACCCCAAAAATCTTTGAGAACACAAAAAATCTTCCGCTTACTGGTTTTAAGCGGATTTTTTTGTATATTTGCCCCCACAATTCATAGATAAACAATAATATTTAAGTTATATATGGACTACCAATATCCCTTTGGTCAAGTTGTCCACCCACTGAGACAGCAAGACCGCACGCCCAAGAAAGTATTTGTTCTTGGCGTTTATGCCAGTGCCGTACATGCTCGTTGGAAGAGAAATGGTAAAACCGAATGCACAGCTCTTGCCGTAGCAAGTGAGCCACGCATTTTCTGGGATGGCAACATCGAGGAGGCAAAGGAAATCATTTCAAAAATCAGTATCCCCAAGGAGGCAGGAACATTGGAACCTGCAGGCAGTCATCTCAATGGCCCTTCTGCAAAAGTTCTCGACGAGCATATCCTTGGTACTTTAGGGTACACAAGGAAAGATGCATGGCTTAGTGACCTCCTTCCTGAAACACGACTGAACTCTGGCCAGGTCAAGGTTATTACCGAACGCTACAATCCGCTGATTGAGCAATATGGTCTGAATAAAGTAACCATCCCTGAGCGCCCCACAGTTTTCTGTGATGCAAAGCGATGCGAAGAGATTCTTCAAGAACTGAAAGAGTCACAGGCTAGCCTTTTAGTTCTGCTTGGAGATATCCCCATCACTCAGTTCTTAAATTCTGTGGCAGACGTTCCTTACAAGTCACTCCAGGAATATGTCGAACTGTATGGTTATGGCAAAGCTACTACTGCCACCATCGATGGTCATGCCATCAATGTTTTACCATTGGCACACCCGCGCCAAATCGGTGCTCTTGGTGCCCACAGCGAGAAATGGAACAAGCTCCATCAGGAGTGGGAATCTGGCTTTAATAGATAAGAATAATGCTGATGTGAAAGAATAAAAAGAAGTTTTTCAACTTTAATAAAAAGACACGCAAAAATACGAAAAAATCCTCATCCGCCTACCGATTTTAGGCGGATTTTTCGTACCTTTGCACTATGATTACAGCAGAAGCATATACTAGAAAGGCAAATAAGAATTTAACCGAAGATTTTATTCGAGGTGTCGTATGGGCAGTAGAGAAAGTCGTTCACGAGACTGTTAACAACAGGCAACCAACAGCAAAAGAGGATATTGAAGCTATCCTCAAATATGAGTATAGTTTACCTGATTTAATTGCCGCCGAGAAAGAGAATTTTGAGTTCAATCGTGGTGCATCATGGGGACTACAGAGATATATCCTGGCGCCTGCTAAGGACGAGACCTTGGATTACCCTGACAGATTGACTGTTATAGGTGGTTTTCAAGTAGACTACATACAATCTGAGGAAGACGCTTTACGTATGTATGAATCCTTTCCTGAAGAATATTATGAGCAGGATCCAATAGACTATCTTAAAAAGGAGATTGCATGGGCAAAGGAAATAGAAGCGAATAAAACCTGGAAATAATATATATACGACCAAGAGAATGAAAAAGGAAGAATTAATTCCCCAGTATTTGCAAGACGAACTCCGTGAAATAAACGATATAAGACCACCTTATTCTTTTGAGGAAATCACAAAATTGAAAGACCTGCTTGACCATACACTCGAACAGGAAAAGCAGTTAGAGGAAGCAGAAGCATACGGAGCCATTCCCAAAGAGGAAGCTGATATCACCAATCTTGTATTAACTGTCAAGCACTTCGTCCTACAAAAATCAATAAAAGGTGCCATAAAGCAGCTGAAAAATGATATTGAAGAGAAGAAAAGGGAGTTAGAAATACTTAAAAGAGGCAATTAACCTTGTCTTTTCCTCATACTACCTGCTTCTGTACCTTTGCGGTATGGAAATAGTAACCAGATATGTTCAGGAGATATTATTTCTGGACATATCCATCAAGGGGAAATCCCTAAGCATATTTAGGGATAAGTCCCCTACCAAATAGGAATTTTCACTTTCATATCCCAAGAAATCGCCTTATCTTTGCACTGTGATTAAGAAACAAATGTCTAATTAAAGTATAGGAGATTTGATTATGAAGACTATAAAGATGATAGCAGCACTG
>Ga0256406_1001912_pt1 | contig 31623 bp, 29 predicted proteins | sample RumenRJG_03DNA_FD_185986 | JGI IMG/M metagenome (GOLD analysis project Ga0256406, IMG submission 185986) | Bovine rumen microbial communities from Lethbridge, Alberta, Canada - RJG_03 | ecosystem: Host-associated > Mammals > Digestive system > Stomach > Rumen | place: Canada: Alberta | collected... | reverse complement strand
ACAGCAGCCGCCTCCGGATTCGGAAAAGCTGCGTGAAAGAAAACTCCGCCGATCCAGAGCCGGAAAAATCCTTCTCCACGCAAAACGGGCTCTTCCTGATGCGCTCCTGTCCTACCTCTCTATTACAAGTGTGACCCTCCCCCTTATCGCCTACCACTATTTTGAAATTTCTCCCGCCGGAATCCTCAGCAATCTTCTGCTCGTCCCTCTCATGGAGTTCGTTCTCATCTCCGGCGTGATCGGATGTCTCTCATCCTCCCTCTCCATATTTCTCGCGCGATGCACACTGCTTCCCGGAACGGCTGTTCTTGAGCTCGTCCGGTTCATTCTCCGCCTGATGCGGTCAATTCCCGGGACATCGATCGTCACCGGAAGGCCGGAACTCTGGCAGATCGTCGTCTATTACATCGCACTCTCCTCTTCCCTGATCCTGATTTCCCACACGAGCCATTCTAAAGATTCGAAACACGCACGCACGGTACGGCGGCGAAACCGGCTTTTCTCCGCCGTCCTCATTCTTGCCGCGTGTTCTCTCCTCTTTTACCGAAACGAGGCAGATTTTCAGTTCACCATGCTCGACGTCGGTCAGGGTGACTGCCTATTTGTACACAGCCGGGATGGCGGTACCTTTCTGATCGACGGCGGCAGCTCCGATGTAAAAAAAGTCGGCCGGTACCGTATCGAGCCCTACCTGAAACAACAGCGCATCACAAGAATCAACGGCGTATTTCTCAGCCACGACGACGGCGATCATATCAACGGGATTCTGGAAATTCTGGATGAAGAAATGCGCGGGACGACGCCGATCCGGATCAATGCGGTCTATGTTCCTGCGTGGATGAAAGAGAACCGGCCGCTCAGAAGCCGCTGCAGCGCGCTTCACATCCCGATCCGTCCATGTTCCTTCGGCACACGTATCCGCAGCGGGGATCTGATGTTCAACATTCTTCACCCCTTTCCCGATCACGGATTTCAGAACGGGAACGAAGGGTCGATGGCGATCCTGCTTGACCGGAGCGGGTATCGCATTCTCCTGACCGGTGATCTCGAAGGACAGGGGGAGGAGGAGACTCTTCCCTGTCTCGGACGCGTCAACGTCCTGAAAGTCGGCCATCACGGCTCAAAAAGCGCCACCTCCGATTCTTTCCTGAACCGGACAAAGCCTTCCCTCGCGCTTATCTCAGCGCCGGAAAAAAGCCGCTACGGACATCCCCACATGGAAGTCCTCCGACGGATCCGGGCACACGGATGTATGTACCTCGTCACAAAAGACTGCGGTGCTGTCTCAATCCGGTATGATAAGGGTGAATACCGCGTGTCCCGGTTCCGGCGTCGGATCGGACTTTACCGGAAGTTCCAGAACCGGATCCGAAAAAAAAGAATGCCATCGTAAACTATTTTTTTCTGTGTTTGCTGTCACAGAGCGCAGTGTTTCTATGTGATACAACTCCTGCCACGTACCCGTCTCTTTCAAGATATTTTGTCATAGATTTCCGGATCATGGTATACTATTAAATAAATTGATTCGGAAATGCCGGTGAACGACGGCATAAAAGGGAGGACTCTCAGCATGGGAAACTATCTTGAAGATACGAAAAAGCTCTGCGATGCGACGGACCGCCACTACAACTGCGCGCAGGCAGTCTCTGTCCCGCACGCGGAAAATGTGGGAATGACACGCGATCAGATGTACAATATTGCATCGAACTTCGGAGCCGGCATGAAAATGGGATCGGTCTGCGGCGCCCTCACCGGCGGACTCATGGTTCTCGGTATGTACGGCCTGTCTGATCCGGTTTATACGCACAAGCTTGAGCAGGCATTCATGGCAAAACACGACGGAATGCTGGACTGCCGCGACCTCCTCTCAACGAGTGCAAAGAAAGGGATCCCGCGGAGCATCCACTGCAACGGTCTGAAATGCGAGGTCGCTGAAATGGTAGAAAAAATCCTGCAGGAAGCCGGAAAAATCGACTGACGATGAGTGCTCATTCTTTTGGAATGAGCACTCATAATTCTACTGCAGAAGCGGATTGCACGACAGGATTTTCTTATATCGGTCAGGAAAACAAATCAGAAACAAAATTTGCATAAATAAATCAAAAAACTGTTTACAATTCGTCAAAATCTGGTATAGTAGTGTGTATGGAAGGTTAGCTCAGCTGGGAGAGCGCTCGCTTGACGTGCGAAAGGTCGTAGGTTCGAGTCCTATACCTTCCACTGAATAGTATCCTCGGAATCCTTTATTTATGCAGGTTCCGAGGATTTTTTTACTCAATAACCATCTCCGCGCAGCAAAAACATAGTTTTCTCATCACTGAATTTTTCCGCCTTCACTCGCAGCTTCGACCGGTGATCGACCCGGCACTTTCTTCCGTCGATCTCGATATAATCGAACGGATCGGGGTAATGACGCCGAAGATGTAGCATCAGGCTGCCTTCCCGGATGCCTCCGTAAAGCAACATCGCAAAATAAAACACATTAAACTGGAATTTAGCAAACTGTATGGCAGAAAAGGATGATATCCTCATACGTCCCATCTGGCATATGAAATCCGCCCTGTACAGTTCCTATTCTCTTGAAACCAAGCCTCTCATAAAGATGTATCGCATGAATATTATTTGCCACCACTGCATTAAACTGCAGGATCCGGAATCCTTTTTCGTGTGCCATTGAAAGGCAGTCTTTTACCAGCTTCTCCCCAATATGCTCTCCGCGAATATCTCTGCGGACAGCATAGGAAGCATTGCAGATATGACCACAGCGTCCGACATTATTCGGGTGAAGGATATACATTCCAACAATATCCCCGCTGTCTGTATCTTCGGCAACCCCGGTATACGTCTGTTGGCTGAAAAATCCATCTGCATTATCTGCTGTAAGGGGTTCATCCTGTGGAAAAGCTACTCCGTCCTCTACAACCTGATTCCATATTTTCATTACCGCATCTGCATCGACTTTCTTATATTCCCGAATCTCAACATTCATCTCTGCACCTCCAAATTCTGAAGAAGAAAGCCTGTATTCAACCTTCGGAGGATATCCGCATAGTACATAATGATCCCTCTATTTCTGTCATCATCCGCCCGTCCTTGCTTCTCCATCACTCCTGAACCAGCCCGTTATCTTTTTCATACTGCTTATCCAGTCTCATCTCCTTGCGGAATACGCTGTTGCTCTTTCCGTTGACGGAAAACTGAACCTTCGTGACGCCACAGGTGTCCACAAGAGAATTGACGATGGAATAAACCTGCACATCTTCCTGCACGTTAAGAAGTGTGTTCTGAAAACTTCCGTCGAAGTTTACATAGCAGATGCCGTCCTGGATGGCGACGCTGAGGATTTTCGTGTCCGATGAAATCGCCGGATAATGGCCGTTCACCGTTGTTCCTCTGATCAGTTCTTCGATCACCGCCCGTTCAAGAGGTTCGTTGCTGCTGTAGTATACGGTCCGTTTCTCGGGAATCAGGACATCTCCTGCTTCGTTTGTATAATAAAGCGTCATTTCCGCACTCTGGTACGAATGAATCGACCGTCCTGCGTTCTCAACGAAATTGTCCGTGCTCATCCTGCCTACCGGTTTGCCGTATGAATCCCTCAGTTCCGCTCCATTTACTGTGATTTCGATGTAACTGATGCCGTCACACTGTGCGAAGGTTTTCACAAGTCCCGCGCGCACAAGCAGCTCTCTTGCGGTATCGAGACTGCTGTATTTTTCGTTCATATTCAGATACAGCACTCCGTCCCGGACGACCGTACTCTTAATCTGAAGCCCGTCGGAAAGCAGCGGCTGAAGGTTCCCGTCCGAAGGATCCGGATCGGAACATTTTACGCGGAAATCCCGGATCATGTCTGATGTATCCAGACTCTCCGGGCGGTAACGCTCCGGGACGAGCTGATCTCCATCCTCGTTGATAAAATATAGATAATATTTGATTGTCGCGGTCTTCGCGCTCTCATTTCCGTCTTCCAGATCAGCGACGCCACATCCTGCTGATCCCAGCAGGAGAAGAATCGCGAAAACCACAGCCATGATTCTTTTTTTCATAAGTCTGCGCCCCATTTCTTCAGGCGTTCAATCGGTATCCTGCTGTTCCGGCAGAACCGGGAATATCTTTCCATCTGTCAGGCGATATATACGAGCGGAACACGGATCGAGAACGTCGTACCCTCTCCCGGTTCGCTGTAGACCTTGATCGCTCCGCGGTGCAGCACGATCGCATTTCTTGAAATCGCAAGACCGAGTCCCGTGCCGCCGATCTCGCGCGAGTGGCTCTTGTCGACACGATAAAATCGTTCAAATATGTGGTCGACCGACTCCTTCGGAATTCCGATTCCGGAATCCGCGATCGTGACATAGAAATATTTGTGGTCCGCGTTCAGCGAGGTACGAACCCACCCGCCCTCGGGCTTGTTGTATTTAATCGCATTTTCTATGATATTCGTGAGTGCCAGCGCGATCTTCGTCTGATCGATTTCCGCATTGACCGGACGGAAGCTTTCGAGAATCAGCTCCACGTTCTTCTTCTCCGCCAGCGGCTTCAGCCGCTTGATGATCAGCGCAAGCAGATCATTGATATTGACCGTCTCGATATTTAGATCCTGTGCCTTCCGGTCCATTTTCACAAGCGAAAGAAGATCCGTGATGATCTGATTTTCCCGGTCAATCTCTCTGGAAATATCCTCCATAAACTCACGGTACTGCTCCACCGGAGCGTCCGGCTGACTGTTCAGGGCGTCTGCCAGAACCTTCATCGACGCCATCGGTGTCTTCAGCTCATGGGAGACATTTGCCACGAAGTCCTCCCTGGAATCGTCCATCGTCTTGATCCGGCGCATCATCCGGTTAAATGCGTTCGTGATCATCTCCGTCTCAAGAAAATCCGGCACCGAGATCGTATCCTCCGCATATCCGTCTGCGAGCGCCTCGATCGAACTGCTGATCTTCCGGAACGGTTTGACCAGCAGACCCGAAAGAAAGTATCCGAGCACGAGAATCGCCGTGATGATCAGTGTGAGAATCAGAATTCCTCTCTGCTCCATCAGCCATTTCGTCACCTGAATCTCTGTCGTCGAAACGCTGATCAGCATCACACCGCACGCCTCATCTTTTTCCTTTTCGTCCGGAGAAGCGATCTTCAGCGCCATCTCGATATACTGATTTTTCTTATCGTAGCGGCTCGTCTCATCGCCGTTGAAACAATCGATCACACGCTTTGACAAAATGTATTTGCCCTGATCCAGCTTGAACGTATCCTTGATCACTTTGTAATCACGGTTCACGATCATGATGCGGCCGCCGTATATATTTGTCAGAATGCTGAGTTCCCCGTCCACTACGTCCGACGTAGGGTTCTCGATGTATCCGAGATTGGCAAGCTGATCACAGAGGATCGCGCACTGATTCTGGATCGTGATCGTCCGCTGCGACACGGCGCGCTCCTCCTGGGTTTTCACCATGACGGATTCGATGATAATCGCCGGCACAATGCCCATGATAAAAACAAGCAGCATGATCCGCATCCGGATGCTTCTCGCGAACTTCCATTTTTCAAAAAATCTTATTCTGGAAATTGATGTTTCCTCCCGCCTCATGCAAACAAACCTGACCGGAATATTTTACCGCCATCGCAGAATAATGAAACCACGGACATCGCCCGTTCAGTCTTCCCCATCTTCCTGAAAGACTACCCCTTTGGAGTCCTCCTGCAGCTTCGCCTCCGTATCACGTTATCGCACCATTCCGCTTTTAATGGCCTCGAGCTTGATCATATTCGTGCCGCCGCGCTCCCTTACCGGTCCACCGGTCAGCACAATCGTATCGCCGACTTTCAGATCGAGCAGTTTCGCCGCCTGCTGTGTCGCATGGTAGAGAAGCACGTCCAGCGACTCAAACTCATCGGACAGAAGGGGCGTGACGCCCCAGCTCAGCGCCAGCTTGTAAAACGTCCGCCTCGACGTCGTAAGGCCGATCAGCGGTATCGGACAGCGCCAGCGGCTGACCATGCGGGCGGTGACTCCGCTCATGGAGCTGACGACGATCGCCTTCGCTCCGACGTCGATCGCCATCGAGCAGGCCGCATGCGAGATCGCGTCCAGGTTGCTTCGCGTAACAAATTCGGTATTCCGGAATCGTTTCTCATAGTGAATATTGGCTTCGGTGTACTCGGCGACCTCCGACATCGTCTGAACCGCTTCGACCGGATACCGGCCGGCCGCGGACTCGCCGGAGAGCATGATCGCGGAAGCCCCGTCGTAAACGGCGTTCGCCACATCCGAGATCTCGGCGCGGGTCGGGCGGATCTTCTCGATCATCGACTCGAGCATCTCCGTCGCGATGATCACCCGCTTACCGAGGAGACGGCACTCGGAAATGATCTTCTTCTGAACCGCCGGAACCTCCATGTACGGGATCTCTACGCCGAGATCGCCCCGCGCCACCATGATGCCGTCGACGACGTCCGAAATCTCGCGGACGTTCGCTACGCCGGAACGGTTCTCGATCTTTGCGATGATGTCGATGTCCCTTCCCCCGTTCTCATCGAGAAAACGGCGCATGGCGAGCGCGTCCTGCTTCGTCGAGACGAAGGACGCGGCGACGTAATCGACCTGATTTTCGATGCCGAAAAGAAGATCACTCTTGTCCTGCTCACTCAGAAAATCATTTTTCAGAAGCTTGCCCGGAAAATTCATGCTCTTCCGGTCGGAGAGTTTTCCGCCGGCAAGAACGACGGTGCGGACGTTCGTCCCTTCTACCGCCTTAACCTCACAGACCACGAGCCCGTTGTTGACAAGAATCCGGTCGCCGGGCTCAAGATCATCCGCAAAGCCCTTGTAGCTGACCGAAACGATCTTTTCGTTTCCGACGATGTCATCGGTCGTGAATGTAAACTCCGAACCTTCCTCAAGCGTCACCTGATGTTTCTCGAACACTCCGATCCGGTACTCCGGTCCTTTCGTATCGAGCATGATCGCGATCGGAAACCCGAGTTCATCGCGGACTTTCCTGATTCGTTCGATTCTTTCCCTGTGCTCCTCGTGTGTTCCGTGAGAAAAGTTCAGTCTCGCGACATTCATGCCGGCCTTCGCCATTCCTGCGAGTGTCTCTTCGGTGTCACTTGCGGGTCCGATCGTACAGATAATTTTCGTCTTGCGCATGCAGTGCTCCTTTCTACTGCGGTTCAACATCCAACGCCTTCCGGCGATCGATCATTCATCATCAGCCTGCCGCCTGATTTACTTATCAAAAAAAGCGGGTATCCCATTTATTATAAACGAGATCGCCCGAAAATTCAGCTTTTTGTTCAGCAGATTCTTGGAAGGCCCTCTCCCTGAAGAACCCCGATCATCCGCTCTCCGCCCACGGCAGTCTTCATGATTACCGTACCCGGCATTTTCCTCTCTTCTGCATCCAGAACTTCACCGATCACGCAGGCATTCTGCCCGTACCTCGAACGTCGGATGACCGCGAGCGCCTTTTCCGCGTCACGGCGGTCCACGATGCAGACCATTTTCCCCTCATTACCCATGTAGAGAGGATCCAGCCCCATCATACGGCAGAAATCAGCGACCGCGGAGCTTACCGGGATCGCCTCGTCCCGGATGGAAAACACGCGTCCGGATGCTTCAGCCAGTTCCTTTAAGACCGTGCCGAGTCCGCCCCGCGTGACATCCCGCATCGCATGAATCCGGATCCCCGATGTGATCAGATTTCCGACCATATCGGTGAGCGGCGCGTTATCGCTCTTTGCATCGACGTCAATCCCGAGCCTCGATCCCAGAATCACCGCGTGATGCCCGCCCAACGTCCCCGATACAAGAATCCTGTCGCCGCCCCTTGCATTTTCTGCCGCGATATTCGTCCTCACGGCCGTTCCGTCCGGTCGCTTCCAGGCATCCATGATACCGCATCCGGCGGTATTGATATAGAGACCGGGTTCGCTCCCTGTGTGTCCCTCTATGACTTTCGTATCGCCCGCGACGATTTGCACGCCGGCTTCCGCGGCCGTCTCCGCCATCGAATGTGCCGCGCGGCGAAGAAGAGAAAAGCTCACTCCCTCCTCGAGTATAAAGCCGGCAGTAAGATAAAGCGGCCGGCTCCCGCGCATCAGAAGGTCGTTGACCGTACCGCAGACGGCAAGCCGTCCGATGTCGCCTCCCGGGTAGACCTGAGGCGTCACGACGAAGCTGTCCGTCGTCATCGCGATCTGCGTCCCGTCTCCTGTATTGAGAACCGCCGCGTCGTCCATATCGTTATGAAATTCCTTCGCGAAAATATCGCTGATCAGCTCGCCGGTCGCGCTTCCTCCGCTTCCGTGAGCCGTCGTGACCACACCTTCCATCTGTCAGTCCCTTCTGTGATTCGCAAGATAAGAAAAGCAGCTTCCCTCCTGTGAGACCATGCAGGCGCCCTGGGGCGTCATCGGCGTACATACCCTTCCGAACAGCGGGCATTCATACGGCCGGAGTTTTCCCGTCAGCACCTGATCACAGCGGCATGCCGGATTTGCCTTCCGGTCCTTCGTCAGATCGCGGCTTCCGGCATCGAACATATGGTACTGCTCTCTGAGCACTCTTCCGGAACCCGGGATCATACCGATTCCGCGCCAGTAAGCCGGAGCCGTCTCAAAATACTCATCAGCCAGTCTTCGTGCCTCAGCATTCCCGTCCCGCGTCGCGACGATCGGATAATAGTTCTTCACGACGCCGTGCCCCCGGTCATGAACCAGCCCGCACAGGGCGATCAGAAGCTCCGCCCCCGAAAATCCGGCGACTCCGAATGGGATCGAGTACTTCTCCGCGATCGGCTCATACCCCCGGTACCCCGAGATCACACAGACGTGCCCGGGAGCCAGAAATCCGTCGATCCGCGCACCATTCATGCAGAGAAAATCCACCGCCGGCGGCATCGTCTTCAGTGCCGTCAGAAGACGGATGTTCTCAATCTTCCCCTGCACGATTTCTTTCATAAGAAGCGCATAGACCGGTGTCGTCGTCTCAAATCCGACCGCGGCAAACACAAAAACCGTATCCGGATTTTTCCGGGCCATCGGAAGTATGTCCATCGGCGAATAAACCATTTTTACGTGTCCGCCTCTTCCCCTGGCTTCCGCGAGATTTCCTTCGCTGCCCGGAACACGGATCAGATCCCCGAATGTCACCACACACACATCCGGTTTCCCGGAAAGTTCAATCAGCCGGTCGATGTAGGAAGACGGAGTGACGCAGACCGGGCATCCCGGTCCGGACAGGAGACGGATCCGTTCCGAAAGCAACGACGGAATCCCGTTTTTTGCAACCGCCGCCGTGTGGCTCCCGCAGACCTCCATAATATTCATCTCCGGTCCGTCGTAATTCTTCAAAAACCGTTTGATCGACTCCAGATCCGCCATCACAGAACCCCGCTCATCTCAGACAGCAGGGCTTCGATCTCATCCGCCTCTGTCCCGCTGAGCTTCTGCATGATACATCCCGCATGGACAAGAACCCGGTCGCCCTGCCGCACCGGAACCAGCCCGGTCCGGGCTTCAACAACTGTCCCGGAAAAATCAACCTTCGCGGTATTATGACGGGCATCCACAGAACGCACCGTACCCGGTAATGCTACACACATACTCTCACCTGCTTCTTAATTCTGCTTCGTCTCTTCCGTTTTCACCGCATCCGCCGCCTTCTGTGCGGCCTCCGGCTTTTTCTCTTCCGTCGGCTTCGCCGCAGCTTCCGGCTTTTTCTCTTCCGCCGGCTTCGGCGCAGCCGGCGGTTTTGCCGCGGGCTTCATCGTTTCCGGCGGCCGCACAAAACGGTCGACCTGCTTGACCCCGTCCGGCGCCGTATACCCCGGAACGATGTGCAGGCATTTCTTCGGACATTTCATCGTACAATAACCGCACTGAATGCAGTCCATCCGATTGATCTCCCACGACCCTTCCTTCCGGTCCACCGTGATCGCTCCGGAGGGGCAGTTTTTCGCACAGAGCATACAGGAGATGCATTTTTCGATCTCAATCTCGATATGCCCCCTGCTTCCTTCCGGGTAGTCAATCGGCTCTGCCGGATACTTTGTCGTCACCGGCTTTTTAAAGAGATTGGCGAGCATCGTGTTCCTGAATGTCATAATTCCCATCTTACACGCCTCCTCACCGTTCCGTGCAGCTGATGCACGGGTCTATGCTTACAACCAGAATGCCGACATCCGCATAGTTCGCTCCCTGGAGCATCTGACAGAGTCCCGGAAGATTCGCGAATGTGGGCGTCCGAATCCGGAAGCGGTTCAGGAACCTCGTATTCTCACCGTTCACGTAATAAACCGCCTCGCCTCTCGGCTGCTCGACCCGCACCATGGCTTCGCCTTTGGGCATTCCTTTGACCGGTACGCTGAGCTCTCCGGCCGGCATCTGATCCAGCGCCTGACGGATCAGCCGGATTGACTGGTATATTTCCTTCGTGCGGACGAGAATTCTCGCGTAGCAGTCGCCCTCATCCGAAATAACCGGCTCAAAATCCAGATTTCCGTATGCTTCATAACCGGTCATACGCATATCATACTTCAGTCCGCTCGCCCGGGCGAAGGGTCCCACCGCGCCGAGATCATGAATCTGCTGCTTCGACAAAACGCCGATTCCCCTTGTCCGCTTCTGAACCGTCACATCCTCAAACAATGTCTTTTCGCAGTTTTTCAGATCCCTCTCGATCCGATCCAATTCTCCCTTCATGAAGCGGATCTGATCTTCATCGAGATCTCTGTGAACACCGCCGACCTGATTGACCGAAAAAATGATCCGCCCGCCGGTGGTTTTCTCCATGATATCAAGAACCCATTCACGGATCCTCCAGCACTCGTAAAACAGGCTTTCAAAGCCGAATGCGTCCGCGGTAAGTCCGAGCCAGAGCAGATGCGAATGCATTCTCGAAAATTCCATCCAAATCGTCCGAAGATACTTCGCCCGCTCCGGAACCTCGACATTCATCAGCTTTTCAACCGCTTCGCAATATCCCATGCCGTGCCCGAAGGAACAGATTCCGCAGGTCCGCTCCGCGACATAAACCATCTCGTTGAAATCCTTCTTTTCCGCCAATCCCTCGAGACCTCTGTGGATGAAGCCGATATTCGGAATCGCCTCCTCAACTACCTCGTCTTCCACGACGAGGTCCAGATGAATCGGCTCCGGGAGCACCGGATGCTGGGGCCCGAACGGAATCACGCTCTTCTTGCCCATTATTCGCCGCCTCCTTCTTTCTTGATCACTTTGATTTCCGGTTTGGACGCGGGATCCGGAGCGTCCTTCTCCGGCGCCGGCATATTTGCAGCTTCCTCCGCTGCTTTGCGGATCTCCTCCGCCTCAACGGCCCGCTCCTCCTTCGCTTTTTTGCTCAGGAACGGCTCGGTCGCCTCGATTCTGTAGAATTTTCCATGATAATCGCCGTCGATCATCTCGATCTTCAGACCGAACATCTCGGACATCTCATTTTCATAATAATTTGCGTACGGATATGAATCACAGATACTGGGGATTGTCTCATTAAGTCCCACCATCACGCGGATGTTTGTGAGCTCATAGGACTCATCATCCGCAAATGAATAGATCACCTCATACTGATTGTTGACGACCGCGCAGCAGATCTGAACAAGCCGGAGCTCCGCCTGCCGTTTCCGCATCACCGTCACCAGAAGATCTCCGGCAGGGATATCTTCATATTTCTGAACCGGTTCTATGACTGTCATGCCTGCCTCCTCTCGAGATTTTTCTTTTTCATCAGAGCATCATGCTCCTCCGATCTCTTCTGGAAGAGATCCCTTGCCCGGATAATCCCGTCAATAATCGACTGCGGCCTTGCCGCACATCCCGGAACATAGATGTCAACCGGTATCACCGTGTCCGCGCCGCCCAGTATGTTGTACGCATCTTTGAAGACACCCCCTGTGCAGGCGCAGATCCCGACGGCCACAACGACCTTCGGCCGCGGCATCTGGTCGTAAAGCTGCTTCACGACCGAAGCATTCTGCGAGTTGATGCCTCCGGTGATCAGAAAAATATCCGCCTGCATCGGATCGCCCGTATTTTCAACGCCGAGGCGCTCCGCATCGTAAACCGGCGTCATCGACGCCAGAACTTCAATATCGCAGCCGTTGCAACTGGATCCGTCGTAATGCAGGATCCACGGCGAGCGTTTTACATTTGCCATTCGTTTACCCTCCGGAAGCGATGTTTAAATTACCATCAGCAGAATCAGGTTCACACCGGCGCTGATCAGCGTCACTGTCCAAGAAAGGACAAGCATATCCTTCCATTTCAGACGCGCGCAGGTGTTGTCGATCAGAATCTCCAGGAAATAGACGAGGAGAACGACGACAATTGCGGCGATAATACTCGCCGGATGACTGTTGATGATATAAATCGCGACGACGGCCATCATCAGAACCGTCTCGTACCACTCGGTGATTTCAAAATACGCGAGGTTCTTCGCGCCCATCTCGGTTGTGATTCCCTTGACCAGCTCCTGATGCGCATGCGTGCCCTGCGCCGTATCAAACGGCGACTTGCGCATCTTGATCGTGAGTACAAAGAGAAAAGCCGCGAAAAAGCCTGGCATCTTCACGATCGCGCTCACCGGTCCGCCGATAATGCTGCCGACCTCGAAAGAACCGGTCGCCAGGTAAAATCCCACGGCCGAGAAAAGCAGCGCCGGCTCAATCGCCATGTCCTGTACCAGCTCGCGCTGCGCTCCCATCGAGCTCATCGCGGATCCGGTGACAACAGCCGCAAGATACAGGAAAACGGACGATGTGCCCAGGATGAAGAACACCATCAATACGTCCACTCCGGCAAAAAACAGACAGCCCGTGATGACCGTCAGGATCATATAAGAAACGATCAGAAAGCCCTGAGAGCGGTCGACCGCGATAACCTGCTTCTTCAGAAGCTTGATCACATCGTACAGCGGCTGCAGAACCGGCGGACCGACCCTCCGCTGCATCCGCGCGGAAATTTTCCGGTCGATTCCTGCAAGAAGCGCTCCGATCAGCGGTGCGAGAAGCACATACAGAACAACGAAAATCACTCTTACTGCTGTTGTCATAACGCGCCTCCTATCGTCATCGCAACCGTTACGATGATCACCGCCGATGTGACGGCCTCACACGGCACCATCAGCCTGCGCACACCGAATGCTTTTGTCAGGTACAGATTGGAAACCACAAGTTTCTTTTCATCACCGTATGCGCTTACGAAAGCATCATTATTTCCCGTATTGATTCCGCTCAGATACGAAAGTTTCCGGTTGACCGCCATGTGTTTATTTCTTACATAGGCGAGCACCGGAACCGCAAAGAAGAAGAGGATCAACAGAACCAGCAGATAGAGTACGCCCGTCGGAATAACCTCCCGCGCCTCTCCGAACATATCGCTGACCAGCGGATCCACATAAATCTTTGACAGGAGCGGAAACAGCGCACATACGGCGATCATCAGAACGGTGTGCACGCCGAGCGAAATCATCTCATTTGTCTTTGTAATATCCTTTACCACAGGCTTCGACGACCGGGCGATCAGTTTGCCGAGCCATTTCGTCCAGTAGAACGTGGTGGTCGCGGAGCCGAAGCAGATGAAGAATACAAGGATGATATTCCGGCTTTCGACAGATGCCTTCAGAGCCGCCCATTTCGAGATCAGCATTCCGAAGGGAGCCAGGTACATGCCGCAGATACCGATGAACATGATGATCGCAAGCCGCGGAAGGCGGTACAGGAGTCCCTGCATCTCTTCGACATCACGGGAATGAAGCGAGTTCTCCGTCGCTCCGACATCCTGGAACAGAAGCGATTTGCTGATCGCATGGAAAATCATAAGAAATACGCCGGCCCAGATTGTCTCGGGCCGTCCGACACCGGCACACGCGGTCATCAGTCCGAGGTTTGAGATCGTGGACATCGCCAGAACCTTCTTGGCATCGCTCTGCGCGATCGCGATAAACGACGCCGCAAGGAACGTGAAGCCGCCGACAAAGGAAACCATCGATCCCGCGAGGCTCCCCCGCAGCGCCGGCGACAGCCGGAACAGGACGTAGATGCCGGCCTTGACCATCGTCGCACTGTGCAGCAGAGCCGAGGATGGCGTAGGCGCGACCATGGCTCCGAGCAGCCACCGTGAAAACGGCATCTGCGCCGCCTTCGTGAGCGCCGCGAACGCGGTGAGCGCGACGGCGACAAGCGCCGCGTGCTGAAACATCGAGCCGCTCCAGACCATCGTCTGAAGATCCGTGTTTCCATCCTTCAGAGCATAATAAATGATGCCCGCCGCAAGTGCCGTACCGCCCAGCAGGTTCATCCACAAGGCGCGGAAGGAGTTTTTCACGGCCTCTTCGAGCTTCGTATACCCGATGAGCAGGAACGAGCAGACCGACGTGACCTCCCAGAAGAAATCGATCCAGAGAAGATCCGCGGACAGGACGAACCCGAACATTGCCCCGAGAAACAGGAACAGCACCATGAAGAAATAATATCTCCGGTCCGGAATATCCGTATGATAGTGATGATAGCCGTGCATATAGCCTACGGCATAGATCACGATCAGGCTCCCGACGATGCCTACGATCAGGCACATCAGAACCGAAAGATGATCCAGGTAGATCCGGTTGTACTCCGTCATTTCCGGGCCGAACAGCTCAAGCCAGGCGATGCCCAGCGTCGGAACGATCGACAGAAAACTGATATACCACCTTCTGTACTTGAAACAGAGCCAGGTAACTACGCACATCAGGATCAGTTCGGCGGCAAGGATGATCCGGTCCGCCGCTTCCGTGTGATAATAAAGCCGGATTTTTCCTGCTCCGCCGATGAGCCACTGAACACACAGATAAACGGTTGCGGCCATTATGACAGCTGCGCTGACATAGGCCACCGCGTTCCGAATCCTGTTTACCCGGATGCAGAACATCAGAACTGCCGCCACAAACGGAAAACAGATCAAAAATGGTATGACACCCACGAGACGCTTCCTCCCTCTCAAAAAAATCACTTCATTTTTATTATAATACACAGTTTGTATTTTTAAAGTGCAAGTTATCTTTTTGTGCATATCCACAATATTTGATTATAATATGCATTGTAGTCATAGAAACAATATGACCGATAGGGATTGAAATTCATGCATGAATTAAGCTACCTGATCCGCCTGGCGGGGATCGCATCGGAATCCGCAGAGGCAAATCACGCAAAATCCGTCGATACGGTGACCGTCGCCGTCGGGGAGATGACCGGTCTTGTTCCGGAGTATCTGCGGCGTTACTGGCCGCAGGCAGTAAAAGGGACCATTCTGGAAGGCTCGGCACTCGCGATCGAAGAAATCCCGGCAGAGATCCACTGCTCTTCCTGTGGGGAAACCTATCAGCCGAAACGGGAAAATCAATACCGCTGCCCTTCCTGCGGCAGCTCCTCCGGAACGATTCTGCACGGCAGAGAATTTATGGTTCAATCTATCACAATTGAGAATTGAAAAAGGCGAAAGCAGCCTGATCATCCGCTTCCGCCATGGTTTCCCCGCGCTATCGCTTTCTTAAAATCCGGTCAGATTCTTCAACTCTCTGCCGCAGTAAAGTAATACCCGACTCCCCACTTCGTGTGCACGTATTTTGGATCGCTCGGATTTTCCTCAATTTTTTCACGCAGTCTCCGGATATGCACATCGACCGTCCGGACATCACCGGGATACTCATATCCCCACACGATGTTCAGAAGATTTTCTCTGCTGTAAACCTTGTTCGGATTGAACACGAGAAGCTTGAGCACGTCAAACTCCTTGGCCGTCAGGTTCACCTCTTTTCCCTTGACAAAAACCCTCCTGGAATCGATGTCCAGTTTTAAATCACCGGTCTGCACAACCCGTGATTTTTCCTCTTCTTCAGAGGATCGTTTCGCCCGGCGCATGATTGCCTTGATTCTGGCCTTGACCTCCAGAATATTGAACGGTTTCGTGATATAATCATCCGCACCGCTCTCCAGTCCCAGGATCTTGTCCATATCCTCACCCTTCGCGGTGAGCATGATAACCGGAACGTTTGAAAACTCCCGGATCTGCTGAAGAACGTCAAAGCCTCCAAGCTTCGGGAGCATCACATCCAGAAGGATCACGTCAAACGGCTCCTCCTTCGCAAGCCGGAGAGCTTCCTCTCCGTCATAAGCGACCTCCGTCTCCATACCGTCCTGTTCCAGTGAAAAACAGATGCCCTTCACGATCAGTTTTTCATCGTCTACTACGAGTATTCGTTTCGCCATATCCATCTCCCCGGACGAAACCGCTCCCCAAACCGCCCGGATACCATCCCGCACGTTCCTCCTCCACAGATTTCCACCCGCAGAGGTTCTACACGCAGATCTTATCCTGCAGCTTTGCGAACAGTTTTTCCTTGATTCCCTCAATCTTCATGATATCTTCCGCAGATTGAAACCTTCCGTTTTCCCCGCGGTAGGCGATGATCGCCTCTGCCCGCGCCTCACCGACGCCCGGCAGCGTCATCAGCTCCTCTTTTCCGGCTGTGTTGATATTGACTCGCGCAGCCGGTCCTTCACCGGATGACCCGTCTCCCGGAAGGCCGTCTGCGGATTGTTCCGCACCGTTTCCGGTAATCCCGCCCGACTTCGCCTCTTCCCCGGTCAGCACGGTGATCTGCTCTCCGTCCCCGAGAATGCGGGCCTGATTCAGGCTCCTGTCATCCGCATCTTCTCTGAGGCCCCCGGCGCACCGGAGCGCGTCACACACCCTGCTCCCTTCCGCAAGCTGATAGACCCCGGGCCGGTTCACCGCGCCGCACACATAGACGCAGATGAGCGGTACGGCCTTTTCTGTCATCCCGCCATCCTGATCGCCGGACGATGTCTTTTCTGTCATCCCGTTCCCCCGGTCGCCGGACGATGTCTTTTCTGCCGTCCCGTTCTCCCGATCGCCGGATGATGCGTCTGCTGCGGATTCTCCGGCCAAAGTGCCGGAAGATCCGGTCACAACGACCTGATAACCGCCTGAGCACGCCGTAAAGACAAGGGCAGCAGACAAAATCCACAGAATCCAGTATTTTCGTTTCATCGCTTCACCTCACAGTCTACAGACTGCAGGATCCCCCCGCGATTCAGTTACCATTGTAACGAATTCAGACGGCGAATTCAAGAAGGCTTCATCCTCACTCCGCGCTGTGATTGATCGTATGCGGGCGCATCTTTGAGAAAACAAAGTGCTGGCTTCCGTACAGACTGGAATAACCGGAAAATGCATAGGCCAGCGCGATCGCCAGAAGATAATACGGCATTCCGCGGTAGCCGAACATTTCAAAACACAGCAGCAGCGATGCAACCGGACAGTTCGTGACGCCGCAGAACATCGCGCCCATGCCGATCGCGCAGCACAAAGACGCCCGGGTTCCTGTCAGACTTGCCACAGCCGCGCCGAATGTCGCGCCGATATAAAGAGACGGAACGATTTCACCGCCCTTAAATCCGGCTTCCAGAGTCACCACCGTGAACAGGATCTTCAGCAGAAACGCAAAAGGAGGAACCTCCCCCTCAAACGCTCTCTCGATCACATCCATCCCGGCGCCGTTATAGATATTCGGTCCGAAGATCAGCGTAAGGGCGACAACCATTCCTCCGCCTGCGGCGATCCGGACATACGGGTCCTTGAAATACCGGCGGTACACCCATCCCCCGGCACGGAGAAGGCGGCAGAAAACACTGCTGAGAACTGCACAAAGGATCGCGAAAACTGCCGCGAGGACCGCGTTTCTGATTGTAAACTGCGGCATCATCTCAACCCGGAAAACATCTGCCCGGGCGCCGAGAAACTGCGCCAGATTCGCAGCGGTCAGTGCCGAAACAACGCAGGGAACCAGCGCGGAATAATACAGAACACCGACGTTCGCGATCTCCATCGCCAGAAAAGCCGCGCTCATCGGTGTCCCGAACAAAGCTGCAAATGCCGCGCTCATCCCGCACATGGTGATTGTTTTTTTATCGGTCGAACGCAGCTTCATGGCATGACCGATATTCTGCCCGATGCACCCGCCGATCTGCAGAGCGGCGCTCTCACGGCCCGAAGATCCTCCGAAAAGATGGGTCAGGAATGTCCCGGCAAAAATCAGCGGCGCCTTTTTCAGCGGTATCTGCTGATCATCCGTGATCGACTTCAGGACCAGGTTCGTCCCCTTGTCGTCGAAATCGCCAAGCAGATGGTAAAGAAATACGATCAGAAGGCCTGCCGCCGGCAGCAGCCAGATGATCCGGGGATGAGCCGTTCTCGCCGATGTCGCAAAATGCAGCGCATAGTAAAATCCGGTGATGATCACACCGATCACGGCTCCGACCGCAATTGCGCAGATCATCCATTTTACCAGATACGTGACCCGTAAATAATGTCTTCTCGGATCAATTCCAAACTTTTTCCAATTCATTTTTCCCGTGCCCTCTTCTCGCTCCGCCGCCCTTACCGGCGACAGATGATGCAAAGCAGGTGGCGCCTGCTGTCATGATCAACATTGATATCAGAAAACCCGGCTTCCTTCAGGAGCGAGCAGAGTTTTTCCTTTGTCATCTCTGCCGTCCCTCCTCCGGTAAGGAGCCGGTCTCCATCCGGAATCCCGTCACTGCTGCTGACGATCAGGAAAATTCCGCCGTTTCTCAGAATCCGCCTCGCCTCCTTCAGCCCCGTCTCCGGCTCCTCCCAGCAGGAGACGGCGTCAAACGCAGTGACGAGATCCGCGATTTCATCCCGGAACGGAATGTTTCTCACGTCTCCCTGCAGGATTCTGCACCTTTTTTCACTCACTGCCGCCCGGTTGACCGAATTCGCGACCTCCACCGCAGCCCCGGAACAATCCAGCCCGAGCAGTTTTGCATTTGGAAACTTTTCGAGCAGATTTTTTATATTCCGGCCGCCTCCGCATCCGAGATCCGCGATAACCCGGGGAGATACGCCACTAAGATGATCCATTCCCCAGTCCGACATCTTTGCATTGCTCCGGTTCATAGCGCCTGCGGCCATTTTCCCGAGCACTCCCTCCGGCTTCTCCCTCTGCCGGTACCAGCTTTTCAATACTCGCATTGTTTCAGTCCCTCTGCCTGATAACCCCTCTAACGGACTGCCCGGTGAATCATACTTCCGAGCCACGTCTGATGAACTTTCATCGCGCCCTTCGGACAAAATTCCTGGCAGCAAAAGCAGCGGATACAGACCGAACGATCGATCTGCGGCTTACCGCCGCGTATTGTGATCGCCTTCGCGGGGCAGACATTTCTGCACACTCCGCATCCGATACACTCCCGCGCGCATACACGCGGACGCGCCGCAAATACGGAATTCATCAAAAATCTTCCGGCTCTTCCCGCTCCGAAATCGATCCCGATTTCACGGATATCCGTCTTGAAATCAGGTGTCACGAACGGATCGATCGCATCCCCAGTCAGACGGACCGCCGCAAATCCTCCTGAGAGTCCCCTTTTTCTGGCCGCCGCGATCGTCGGAACCTCGCCGCCCTCAAGCCCGATCAGATGCGCGGAAACTTCATCGACTTCATACGGAGAACTCCCCGCCAGAATCAATCCGATGTGGCGCTTCGTCCCGGCAGTCGGACCGTTTCCCTCCATACAGTCGACTGCATCGACGAGATTCAGCACCGGATGAAAATACTCATTGAGATCGATCAGCATATCCGCGAATTTCTCCCGTTCCGGAAAGCGCATATGATACTCCGGCTTTGTCATTCCCGGAATCGACCCGAACATATTCTTTACGGCGCACGTCATCTTCATCATGCCATGCGTTTTCAATTTGCAAAAATTAATGATTACGTCCGCCTTCTGAAGCCACGCCGTGCACGTAAAGCTTTTCGCCGCAACCGCCTCCGGATTGGACACGAAGTTCTCCGAAAAGTCCCCGTTCAGCCTTGCGCCCGTTTCGGCAATCCCGGAAAGCCCGCACGTCCGATACACATTTCCAAGATGAGAGGCGTTATACGACCCGCCCGGACTGTCGCCGACGACCACATCCGCCCCGGACTCCACAAGCATGCGGCAGAGCTCCGCGATCAGAACCGGATTTGTCGTCGCGGCTTTCTCCGGATCCCGCGCGGCGATCAGATTGGCTTTGACAGCGACCCGCATCCCCGGATGCACGAACGAAATGCCGCCGAGCGGTTCGAGCACGCGCTCAAGCGCCTTCCGCACGCCCGCGCGGCTGTAATCCGCACAGGCAGCCGCGCTGACATACCGGCTCTTCGGATCCCGATTCTTCCCGTTCATACCGTCTCCTCCCGGAACAATGACTGCCTGGCAGTCTGACTGATATAAAAATCGGAGCCGTCACACAAATGTGTGACAGCTCCGTCGTCTGGAGCATATGAGATTCGAACTCACGACCTCCACAATGCGAATGTGGCGCGCTCCCAACTGCGCTAATGCCCCGTACCTGCCTATAATAATGCAGAAACGGGAAACTGTCAATGATAAATCCGCAAAATAGAAAAATTTTTATAAAGCCGCAAAAAGCGGGAAACTTTTATGCCCGCGCCGGCCGCACGAGATTCGTGACGCCTGCTTTCTGTACGCCTTTTAACATGAAATAGTAGATCGCAGTGTCGACCGGAATCATGATCAGATTCGTTGTGATTCTCGCCGGCATCATTCCGAGCACGCCCCGGTTATACAGAAGATACAGCCAGAATGAATTCAGGCAGATATTGACCAGCCCCTTGACGAGTACATTTGCCGCAAGGACCCGCGGAATCGTGACTTTTTTCCCGTACAGGAACACACCGTAAATCAGTCCGCCGAGGATCGCGCTCAGCGTGAATCCCGGGAAATAACTGCCGGTCGGCTTCGCGATGAACTTCAGGATATCAAGCGCCCCGCCGAATATTCCGCCGGTCACCGGCCCGAACATCGTGTCCACAAGAATATTCGGAAGCTCCGAAAAACCGATCCGGATATAGTTGCCGATCTGTATCCTTGCGACAAAGCCAAGGACGACCGCGAGCGCTGCCATCACCCCGCAGAACGCGATGGTTTTTGTGCTTCGCAGTTCCGAAAACGATGCGGCGAAAATGCCGGTTCTTGCCTGTGAGGGACTGTTGTGATCATGGGACATAAAAAACCTCCTTCCGCAGTAATCCTTTTACCACATAAGGAGGTTCTTACCCGATATGCAGCAGCGGGATGCGGCCCTGATACCGCAAGTATGCTGCACATACTTTTCGTCCGTCCGTCAACTCCCTGTACGGCCGGCACTTCACGCATCAAGACCTACTCTGCCTGAATCATATGACGCGGATATCGAAAGAATCCGCTGTTTCCGCATTTATATTACCACCCGGGTATCATCCGCGTAAAGCGTTTTTTTCACCACAGTACCCGGCGCAGTTTTCCGATCATTTCATCGATGTGTTCCTTCCCGATGACGAGCGGCGGAACAAGACGGAGTACATTGCCCTCCGCGCTGATCGTAAGAAGTCCCTCATCCTGTGCATCAATGATGAGATCGCCCACCGGGCGCCCCTCTATGACGAGTCCCTGGATAAAACCCTTTCCGCGGCGCGCCTTCACACCGCTGAAATCTTTGACGAGACCGTCAAGTTGCTCCTCGAAATAAGGGGTCAGCTCCCGGACGTGTTCGACGATATGCTCCTCCCGGAAAATATCGAGAACCGTGCTGACCGCCCTCGTCGCGAAGGGATTTCCCCCGTACGTCGTGCCGTGATCGCCGGGAACGAGCGAATGCTCCGCGATCCGGTCGTTCAGAATAAAGGCTCCGACCGGCACGCCGCATCCGATCGCCTTCGCGACCGTCATGATATCCGGCTGTACGCCGTACTCCTGGCAGGCGAACATATATCCGGTGCGGCCCATACCGCACTGAATCTCATCGAGGATCATCACGATGTCATGCTCATCGCAGAGCTTCCGGATTCCCCTGAGGAAGGCCGGATCCGCCGGATAGATGCCTCCCTCGCCCTGAACCGTCTCGAGGATGATCGCACATGTTTTGTCCGTAATATTTTCCTTCACACTGTCCAGGTCATTGAACTTCGCGAACCGGATGCCTCCGATCAGCGGCTTGAACGGTTCCTGATAAGCGGCATTTCCCGTGACGGACAGGGCGCCGAGACTTCTTCCGTGGAAGGAATTTCCCATCGCGATAATCTCATGATCCGTTGTCTTGTCCCGCAGCCAGGCGTACTTGCGGGCCGCCTTGATCGCACCTTCGATCGCCTCTGTTCCGCTGTTCGTGAAAAAGACTTTCGAAAGTCCGGCGGCCTCCGCCAGCTTTTTCGCCGCGGACGCGAGCGGGATATTATAATAAAGATTGGATGTATGCACGATCTGATCGATCTGATCCTTCAGCGCATCATTCAGCTTCTTATTGCCGTATCCGAGCGCATATACCGCGATGCCCGAAGCGAAGTCCAGATATTTTTTCCCGTCCGTATCATAAAGATAGACACCGTCTCCTTGTTTCAGAACAATTTTGAAACGGTTATACGTATGAAGCACGTACTGTTCCGTCTGATTGATGTAATCTGCAGTGGTCATTGATCTCTCTCCTTTTTTCCCGGGCATATCTGTCAAGCCTCTGTATCGAACCGCTCGTCGCGGTTTCCGATGATCGCCGTTCCGATTCCTTTATTCGTATAAATCTCAAGCAACAGACAGTGCGGAATCCTCCCGTCCAGAATATGGACCCGGGACACTCCCTCGCCGATCGCCGTGATGCAGTTCTTCAGCTTCGGGATCATTCCGCCCTTCACGATCCCGTCGTCGATCAGCTCCTGCGCCTCACCGACGGTCAGTTCGGAGATCAGGGAATCCGGATCGTCAATATCGCGGTAAACCCCCTCGATATCACTCAGAAACGCGAGTTTTTCCGCTTTCATCGCCTTCGCGATCGCGCTCGCCGCGTCATCCGCGTTGATATTGTAAGAATGATACCCGGAATCGATGCCGATCGGGCAGACGATCGGAAGAAAATCCTTGTCCAGAAGGTCATAGAGGATCTTCGGATCGACGTGACGGATATCTCCGACGTAGCCGATGTCTTCCCCGTCCGAATATTTTTTCTCCACCTGAAGAAGCCCGCCGTCCTTGCCGCTGATACCGACTGCACGGATACCGAGCTGTTCCACGAGGCTGACCAGCTCTTTATTGACCTTATTCAGAACCATCTCCGCCACTTCCATCGTGTCCTCATCGGTCACGCGCAGCCCGTTCACGAAGTGCGGCTCCATCCCGATCTTTCCGACCCATCTGGAGATTTCTTTGCCTCCGCCGTGGACGATGATCGGTTTGAACCCGCAGAGCTTCAGCATGACCACATCCTTGATCACATTCTCCTTCAGCTCCTCATCGATCATCGCACTCCCGCCATATTTCACGACGATAACCTTGCGGTTAAAGCGCTGGATATACGGCAGGGCCTCAACCAGTACTTCCGCTTTTTCAAGATATTTTTGATTTACCATGTCTGTTCTCCTGTTTCCGGATTCCGTTTTTTTCTTTCAGGACCGGTAATCCGCGTTGATCGTGATGTACTCGTGTGTGAGATCGCATCCCCAGGCCGTCGCCTCCGCGTCTCCCATATGCATGTCCGCGATCGCGGTCACCTCCGGCTCAGAGAGAATCTTTGTCGCCATCTCCTCGCTGTACCCGGTCGAGGTTCCGTTCTCTGCGATCTGAATCGTCCCGGCGGCACTCTTAAAATACAGATCCACCTTTTCCGGATCAAACGCGACGCCGGAGTAGCCGAGCGCACACAGGATCCTTCCCCAGTTCGCATCGTGGCCGGCGATCGCCGTTTTCGTCAGATTCGATGTGACGACAGACTTCGCAAGAACCTTCGCGGACGCCACATCCTTCGCGCCCCGTACCGTAACCTCGAAGAGCGCGGTCGCGCCTTCCCCGTCGCCGGCGATTTTTTTCGCGAGCTGGGTGCAGACATCAACAAGCGCCGCCTTAAACGTCTCATAGTCCGCATTCTTTCCGGTAATTTCCTGGTTGCCCGCAAGGCCGTTCGCCATAAGCAGAACCGTATCATTCGTCGAGGTATCGCCGTCAACCGAAACCATATTAAAGGTATCCGGAACCACCTCGGAAAGAGCAGCCTGAAGCATCTCATGTGAGATAGCCGCATCCGTCGTCAAAAAACCGAGCATCGTGCACATATTCGGATGGATCATGCCGGATCCCTTGCACATGCCGCCGATCGCGACGTCCTTCCCGCCAAGTTTGATGACACATCCGACCTCTTTTGCCTCAGTATCCGTCGTCATGATCGCGCGCGCAGCCCTGTGGGCGGATTCCTCCGACTCCGACAGTTCCGGTGCAAGAATCGATGCGCCGTGCCTGATCTTATCCACCGGAATCTGCTGACCGATCACTCCGGTCGATGCGACAAGCACCGTGTCCGCCGGAATCCCGACGCATTCGCTGACCGCTTCGGCCTCCGCGCGGCAGCAATCCATCCCTTCTTTTCCGGTGCACGCGTTTGCGATTCCGCTGTTGATCAGCACCGCGCGTGAAATTCCGCTGCCATATACCAGCGCCCGGTCAAACAGAACCGGCGCCGCCTTCACCTGGTTCGTCGTAAAGGTTCCTGCCGTGACGCACGGGGCGGTGCTGTAAATCATCGCAATATCGTCGGAATGGTCTTTTTTGATTCCGGCGCTTCCTCCCGCCGCCTGAAAGCCCTTCGGAAGTGTCACACCCTTAAAAATCCTGCTCATAATATTCTGCTCCTGTTCTGTCTCCTATCCGTCACGGAAAGACCGGCGGCATGCGGAGGCCTTCCGCCTCATCGATTCCAAACATCAGATTCATATTCTGAACGGCCTGTCCCGCCGCTCCTTTCACAAGGTTATCCAGTGCGCCCATCACGACGACGCGGTGTGTCCTCGGATCGATGCGGAATCCGATGTCGACGAAATTGCTTCCCTCTACCCATCTCGTCTCCGCAGTGACATCGTCGTCGAGAAGACGGATAAACGTTTCGTCTCCATAATATTTTTCATATGCGGAGCGGACCGTTTCCTTCGTGACTGCCGGATCAACGAGGGACGCGTATGCCGTGACGAGAATTCCCCGGTTCATCGGCACAAGATGCGGTGTGAAGTTTATCATGACCGGCCTGCCCGCCGCATAGCCGAGCTGTTCCTCAATTTCCGGCGTATGGCGGTGATTTGTGACGCCGTACGCCTTGATGCTCTCATTGACCTCACAGAAAAGATTCGCGACCTTCGCGCCGCGGCCGGCTCCGGATGTACCGGACTTCGCATCGACGATGATCGTATCCGGATCGATCAGCCCCTCTTTCACAAGCGGATACAGCGATAGAATCGAGCATGTCGTGTAGCACCCGGGATTTGCCACGATCCGGGCAGTTTTTACCTTGCCGCGGTTTATCTCGCATAGTCCGTAGACTGCCTCATTCAGATACTGCGGCGCCTCGTGCGTCCGCTTATACCATTTTTCGTATACAGAGACATCCTTCAGACGGAAATCCGCCGACAGATCGATGATCTTCGTCTGCGAAAGAATCGCTTCATTAATAACCGACGCGCAAAATCCCTGCGGTGTCGCCGTAAAAATCACATCGGCCTCTTTCACGAGCGATTCCATATCATCGCCGCTGCAGACATTTTCCACAAGTTTAAAAAAGTTTCCGTAGATCTTCGCAAATTTCCGGTCGACGTAGCTGCGGGATCCGTACCACACAATTTCCACATCTTTATGAGCCAGAAGAATTCTGACGAGTTCGGCACCGGCGTACCCGGTCGCCCCGATTATTCCTGCTTTAATCATCTGATCAACTCCGTTTCTGCTTACCGCCGGTACTGCGTCGGCGCAATACAGCGTATGGACGAACCTCTCACGGTGCGAAAACTGTGCACAATCTTTGCACCGTCAGACTTATACAGATTATCATAGTCTCTGATTCTTCCGATGTAAAGTGTGAATGCATACAGAATCCAATCGTATATATGCAGTTTTCTGTCACTTTTGACGTATAATTATGCACTATATTCTATTTTTATGCATTTTAATTTAAAAAAATGCATTTTCTATTGCATTCCGGCCTGTTATGGGATATATTACTTACATCGGGCGCAGTCAAAAAGTGACGTGCCCGCTTAAACACGAAACACTGTATCATTCAGCGAATATAAACGGAGGAGAACCCAATGAGCGAAAAAGTAATTCTTGCATATTCCGGCGGACTGGATACCACCGCGATCATCCCGTGGCTGAAAGAAAACTTCGGATACGAAGTCGTCTGTGCCTGCATCGACTGCGGTCAGGAGGAAGAGCTTGACCACCTGGAGGAGCGGGCAAAAGCTTCCGGCGCCGCGAAGCTTTATATCGAGGATGTCACCGATGAATTCTGCGATGATTTCATCATGCCCTGTGTCGAAGCCGGAGCAGTCTACGAGCACAAATATCTGCTCGGAACCTCCATGGCACGTCCGGTCATCGCGAAAAAGCTTGTCGAGATCGCAAGAAAAGAAGGCGCGACCGCGATCTGCCACGGCGCGACTGGAAAAGGAAACGATCAGATCCGTTTTGAGCTCGGCATCAAGGCGCTCGCTCCGGATCTGAAAATCATCGCTCCGTGGCGTATGCCGGAAGTCTGGAAAATGAACTCCCGCGAGGAAGAGGTTGAATACTGCAAGGCTCACGGCATCGATCTCCCGTTCTCCATGGGCAAGGGTTACAGCCGTGACCGCAACCTGTGGCACATCAGCCACGAGGGACTGGAGCTTGAGGATCCGGCAAACGAGCCGAACTACGATGAACTTCTCGTTCTCGGGACCACTCCGCAGAAGGCTCCGGACAAAGAGACCGAAGTGACGATGACATTCGAGGCCGGCGTTCCGAAGAGTATCAACGGAAAAGAGATGAAGGTTTCCGACATCATCCGCGAGCTGAACAAACTCGGCGGCGAGAACGGCATCGGCATCATCGACATCGTTGAGAACCGCGTCGTCGGAATGAAATCCCGCGGCGTCTATGAGACTCCCGGCGGAACGATTCTGATGGAGGCTCACGACCAGCTCGAGGAACTGATCCTCGACCGCGAGACGATGGAGATGAAGAAGAAACTCGGCAGCCAGTTCGCCCAGATCGTTTACGAGGGCAAATGGTTCACACCGCTCCGCGAGGCGATCCAGGCATTCGTCGAGTCCACGCAGAAATACGTCACCGGCGAGGTGAAATTCAAACTCTACAAGGGCAATATCATCAAAGCGGGAACGACTTCTCCGTACAGCCTGTACAACGCTTCGCTCGCTTCCTTCACCACCGGCGATCTGTACGATCATCAGGATGCCAGCGGATTCATCACACTCTTCGGCCTTCCGCTGAAGGTCCGTGCCATGAAGATGCAGGAGATCGAAAAGAATCAGAAATAATCGGAATGATCCGAAATCATTCCACGCGAAAAGGGCTGCCGTACGGCAGCCCTTTTGCGATATCCGCAAAGCACGGATTGCATCCCATATCCCCGCGCCGGTCCGAAAGCGGCTCAGAGACTGACCTTCGGAATCTTTGCAAAACTCGCCTCAAGCTCCGCGTCGGTCGGAATATAATCGACCATCGTTCCGTCATTGTAAGACTCGTACGCGGTCATATCAAAATATCCGGTTCCGGTCAATCCGAAAATAATTGTCTTCTCTTCTCCGGTCTCCCTGCATTTCAGCGCCTCATCGATCGCGGCGCGGATCGCGTGGCTAGATTCCGGTGCGGGAAGGATTCCCTCTGTTCGCGCAAACTGCTCGGCAGCCCGGAAGACCGCTGTCTGTTCAACCGCTGTCGCTTCCATATAACCATCGTCGTAGAGTTTTGAAAGAATCGGACTCATACCGTGGTAGCGAAGACCGCCCGCGTGGTTCGGCGAAGGAATGTAGTCATGACCGAGCGTATACATCTTCGCCATCGGCGTCACCATTCCGGTATCACAGAAATCGTAGACGTATCTGCCGCGCGTAAAACTCGGGCAGGATTTCGGCTCGACCGCGATGATGCGGTAATCCGCCTCTCCGCGGAGTTTCTCACCCATGAACGGAGCGATCAGCCCCCCGAGATTCGATCCGCCTCCCGCACATCCGATGATGATATCCGGTTTGATCCCGTACTTCTCACACGCCTTTTTCGTCTCAAGGCCGATCACAGACTGGTGCAGCAGCACCTGATTCAGGACGCTTCCGAGTACGTAGCGGTATCCTTCCGTCGAAGTCGCCACCTCCACGGCCTCAGAGATCGCGCAGCCGAGGGATCCGGTCGTCCCGGGATGTTCCGCGTTGATTTTCTGTCCGATCTTCGTCTCCATGGACGGGGACGGTGTGACAGCCGCCCCGTAGGTCCGCATCACTTCGCGGCGGAACGGCTTCTGCTCATAAGAAACCCTGACCATATAGACTTTGCAGTCAATTCCGAAAAAAGCGCACGCCATAGAGAGCGCGGTGCCCCACTGACCGGCTCCCGTCTCCGTCGTCACGCCCTTCAGACCCTGTTTTTTTGCATAATACGCCTGGGCGATCGCAGAATTCAGCTTGTGGCTCCCGGACGTGTTGTTTCCTTCAAATTTGTAAAAAATGTGCGCCGGCGTGTCGAGCGCCTTTTCAAGAAACACCGCGTGGGTCAGCGGCGACGGACGATACATCCGATAGAAATCCTGTACTTCCGTCGGAATTTCGATGTATGCGGTATCATCGTCCAGCTCCTGTTTCGCGAGTTCCGTGCAGAAAATCGGCGTCATATCATCGACGCTCAGTTTTTCATGTGTCGCGGGGTTAATCAGCGGCGCCGGCTTCTCTTTCATGTCCGCACGGACATTATACCAGGAAGAGGGTATCTCATTTTCATCGAGGTAAACTTTGTAAGGTACATCTAATTTGCTCATGTATCACATTCCTCCTGTTCCATTCTCATGCAGGATTCCAAAGACACCCTGCTTTGGGTTATTAGTTTAGCACATAAACGCGTTAAATTGAAGCACTGAGTGTGCGCCGCACGAAAATAATACAGCAAAGCCGGTGAATCGGCGGGGATTATCCCGCTTTTGCACGCACGTCCGCCAGAAACTGTTCCCAGGCATCCTCATGCTCTACGAAGTATTTCGGACAATCTTTTCCCGTGATATCGTAATGCCGGATAATCTGATCCGGCGAGACGCCGAAATGCCGGCAAAGCCACGCGGTCAGTTCCACAGCGGAATCATACGTCCTCGGATTGAATTTACCGGTTTCATCCGGATGGCACAGTTCGATCGAAAGCGTATCGTCATTCCGGCTGTTCGAAGCATAGGAGATCTCAGAACTGGGAATGCATTGAATAATCTCTCCCTTGAGCCCGACGATAAAATGGCTGCTCGCATGCGTCGCATGGCTTTTTGCGAGTCCTTCGAAGTAATCGCGGTTCTGTTTTGCCGTTGCTCCCGGATTCGCCGTATAATGTATGACAATGCCGTTGATTTTTTTCAGCGCGATCTGCGGTCTTGAATATTCGTTCGGCGTCAGAAGCTGTACATCGATCTCCGGTCTCCCGTCATCGGATGGATCCTCGCCGGATGACGTTTTCCCGGATCCGGCCCGCCAAAATACCAGCGCGAGGACGATCAGAACCGCAAATACAGCCGGAAGAATCCATTTCCGGTTTTTCCGCGCCGTGTTCCTTTTTTTACGCCTGTGAGTTTTCCGATTTCCCGCCATACTCTCTCTCCGGATTTTCTGCACATTTCACGCTGAATTGCAAAGAAGCCGCCCGCCGGAATCAGCGGACAGCTCCTGTTATCGCGTCATTATGACAGCACAATCAATGTGCGTCCGATGATCCCTTTTCTCTGCGGATGACGTCATGCGCGCCGCCCTCGACAATACTTGTCGCGGACACGAGCGTGATCTTCGCCTTCTGCTGCAGTTCCGGAATCGTCAGCGCGCCACAGTTGCACATTGTCGAGCGGATCTTCATCGTCGTCTTCTCAACATTCTCCTTGAGGGGACCTGCATACGGAACATACGAGTCGACACCCTCCTCGAAGGAGAGTTTCTGCGCTCCGCCGAGGTCATAGCGCTGCCAGTTGCGCGCACGGTTCGAACCCTCGCCCCAGTACTCCTTTACATAACTTCCATCGACGACGAGACGGTCCGTCGGGCTCTCATCAAATCTCGCGAAATACCGGCCGAGCATCACGAAATCCGCACCCATGGCAAGTGCGAGCGTGATGTGATGATCATAAACAATTCCGCCGTCCGAGCAGACCGGTATATATACGCCTGTCTCCCTGAAATACTCGTCTCTCGCCCGGCAGACGTCAATCAGCGCCGTCGCCTGACCACGTCCGATTCCTTTTGTCTCGCGGGTGATGCAGATTGATCCGCCGCCGATGCCGACCTTGATGAAATCCGCCCCGCATTCAGCAAGAAAACGGAATCCTTCCGCGTCGACCACATTGCCCGCGCCGACCTTCACGGTATCGCCGTAATTCTCACGCACCCATGCCAGGGTCCGCTTCTGCCACTCAGAGAATCCCTCTGATGAATCGATGCAGAAGACATCCGCACCCGCCTCAAGAAGCGCCGGGATGCGCTCCGCGTAATCTCTCGTGTTGATGCCCGCTCCGACCATATACCGCTTGTGCTCATCGAGGAGCTCATCCGGATTCTCCTTGTGCTGCTCGTAATCTTTGCGGAATACGAATGCAACAAGGCATCCTTCGTCGTTCACGATCGGAAGTGCATTCAGCTTGTGATCCCAGATAATGTCATTCGCCTCACTCAGAGTAATTCCCTCTTTTGCGAATACGACTTTATCGAGCGGGGTCATGAACTCGGAAATCTTTGTGTCCGGCGCCATGCGGCTCACCCGGTAGTCTCTGCTCGTCACGATTCCGACCAGTTTTCCGTTTACCGTTCCGTCCTCGGTGACAGCCACGGTCGAATGGCCGGTTTTCTGCTTCATCTCAAGAATGTCAGCCAGCGTCTGATCCGGACGGACATTGGAATCGCTCGGAACAAATCCGGACTTGTATGCTTTGACTCTGGCAACCATGGCAGCTTCCTGCTCAATCGTCTGGGAACCGTAAATAAATGAAATACCGCCGCTTTTCGCGAGCGCGACCGCGAGACGGTCTCCCGACACAGACTGCATGATCGCCGATACCATCGGGATGGAAAGATTCAGCGGGGACTCCTCTTCCCCTTTGCGGAACTTTACAAGCGGCGTCCGGAGAGAAACTGCGGACGGAACGCACTCACTCGAAGAGTAGCCCGGAACCAGAAGATATTCGTTAAACGTGTGGGAAGGTTCATTGTAATAGGTTGCCATGATTAAACTCCTTATTCTGCCATATAATAAAGAATGAACAAAAGAAATGAACTGCTTGAAATTTGTCCGTAGTATATCATGACCACGTTGGAATTACAAGTGGGGCGAGTGGGTGCTTCGCGCCGCTCCATCCTCATGCGGGGGCGTTTCGGAACCTAAAAACGGGTCCGCTCACACGCTGTCGCGTGCGGCGGACCCGGTTCTGTGATAAACCTCGGACCGCTCCGCGCTTCGCGCTCCCGCGCTCCTCCCCCGCATTCGGATTCTCTCGGTGCTT